>Ga0179593_1469867_pt1 | contig 14814 bp, 15 predicted proteins | sample CZODoug2_1_08_16_FD_185931 | JGI IMG/M metagenome (GOLD analysis project Ga0179593, IMG submission 185931) | Vadose zone soil fungal communities from Angelo Coast Range Reserve, California, USA - CZODoug2_1_08_16fungal (PacBio error correction) | ecosystem: Environmental > Terrestrial > Soil >... | reverse complement strand
TGACATTTTTTCCTCTGAATTGGCGGGACGGGTTTCTTTGTCATTTCTCTTCCTCTTTCTAATAAGTGTTTTGTGAGAGATCCCCTTTGATCTCTTCCCCCTTCCCAGAAACTCCCCTCTCCCACATGTCTCTTCTCGCATTGTCTTTCTCTTTCTTGTTCGATTATTTTGAATGCTCTTTCTGGTCGGCATGAACTTCTGGCCGCTTTTTTTCAGGGCATAGACCTTCCGGGCGCTTCTCTCCGTTATGTCCCCACCTCCTAGTTCCCTCCGAGACTCTCTCCCCCTATTTCTCCTACTCCAGCCCTTGACCACTTCTATCCCGACATCGGAGGCCGATTCCTTTTTTATTTCTTATGTCGTGTTCGACTCGTTTTTTTACTTTTTGTCTTCAATGAGACGGGTGACCTCCCTTTGACTCCTCTCTTTTTGCGGGTTTTGGGGGGATCATGGTACCTGCTGTTTTTTTTTCCGTCCGCAGAAGGTTACCGTTTACTGAAACCGTGCACCTCTTCGTCTAATTCCCTCCCCTCTCTTTCTATGATGAATGTTCCCCTTGTACCCACTCTACAATGGGGCTTTGCTGTTTGATTTCCCCTTTGCGAAATCAGGAGAAAGAGTCCTTTTCCTGCTCTTCGTCATTGGTTTCGGGATTCCGTGCCTTTTTTTTTCCCCCCCAACCCACCCAGTTTATCTCCTTCTTTTAGATACCGTTTCAGGTCGAATCGCCTCCCACCTCTTCTTTTTTGACAGAATAGCTTAAGCTACCTTTCACTCGCTTTCGCTCGGAAAATCCTGACCTTGTAGTCTTTCTTTGATGTTTTCTTTTCTGGTAAGATTTGTTTCTTCCTTTCGACTCCCCCCCTCTGAACTACGCCCCTTCTGTCAGGTTCGCACTTTTCAAGCTGGTGCACCCTAAAATCTTTGGAGTAGCCTTCGCTGAATGATTCCATACTGTGCATTCACAAAACCCCCCCCCCCCTTTTTCCCTTTAAGCCAGCCCCTAATCCAGTTCCTTTTCTTGCTGGTTGTGCGCCGCGCTAGCCTCATTGATAAAAGTATTTTTTGCCCCGTAAGTTTTACCCTACCGATTATGAGATCCTGGTCCCTCGATTTTCCCCCCCCCCAGATCTTTACCCTCCTCTCCCCAATCTCCTTGACTTTCTCTTCCGCGACGACCTTTCACCAATTTAGACCGCTTTCCCGCCCTTCTTCTCGTCAAGTGAAGTTCTTCTTGTTTCCCCGTTTTTCAATGCCAGGCCCATGAAGACGCGATTGCCCCTTGCAGCATTTTTTCTTCTAAACGCCTTTGCGGATTCCAATAGGCTGGGTTGAAGGGATGGGACTCACCGTCATAGGGGAGATTTCTTCGTTTTCCCCCCGCTGAACAGTAATTGTCACTTGCGCCTGCCTGTCTTCTGCTGCACTGATTCAGCCCCCGATTTGACGCAGAGGGGTCTGGGAAAGCCTTTGTTAGTTATTGATTTTTTAATACGGCAGTCAATGCATTTCTGGGTTCATATGGGGTGTGGCTTTAGGAATGGGACGCCCATCCCTGGGCCGAGGCCCTTTTTCCGCCCCAGCGCGTAAATGGGCCTTTGCAATCGGGCATGTTTTCCCTACCTCCCTCAATTCCTCTTCGCCTATTTTTATCCGTCGTCTTGTAAAGTCTCGTTGCTGTGGCGCGACCCCATTTACCGCCTGCCCCTTCCGCCCTTCTTGAGTTGGTCATGCTTTTGGTGAGTTTTCTCACCCCGTTTCCGCTCTCAATCCGTCACAGTAGTTCAAACACACGTTTTTTTCCAGTTTTTTCGCGCCTGTGGTTTGGTTAGAAGATTTTCCCCTTGTCTCCCTGTTCCCTTACTTTGATACCGTCTAATTCCCGGATTTCCTCTTTGACGCTTCACGGCCGCTATGGCGCGCTTTTTCGCCGAATATTTCTTAAGGATCCCCCCGTCCTAAATTAGTTTTGCACCCCTGAACCTTCCCCTGTGGCCTCGCCTAGATTCCGACTCGTTTCCCGTGCTCATCTTGCACATTGCTCCACCGCCTCCTGGCTGTACGTTCTTTTTTTTCTCCCTTTGAGTTTTCTTAGGTCAAGGAAGGGTAAAAGGTGTCCTCATCTCTTAGCGGGACCCCTCGTTCCCCCCCGATCCCAACCCCCCTCGCCTCTTCTTCCCTTGCTCTCTTTTCCCAAACCCCTGCCACACTACTTTTTATCCCCGTGAGAACCCTCCGGCGTTCATCATTTTGCGGTGCGCATCAGGCCGGTACCTTTCCCTTTGCAGTTTTTGGAGGGACCCGCAGGATCTTCCACCTCCCCTGATTTTAGAGTCTCCCCTGCCTTTCTTAGATCTTAAATTTTGCCTTATGGCCCGTGCTCGTAGTTTTTTTTTTTGCTCCCACAAGTCGGAAGGAGACGGTCCTTTTTTGTTGCCGTTCGTTAGAGGCCTATCCCTGAGAGCCCACCACCGGGAACCTCCCTCTCAGTCCTAGTATTTTCGCCTTAGACCTGTACTTCGAGTACTTGCCTTTTTGTGAATGTTTTTGATTTTCATAATCTTTTTGAAGCATTTTTTTTCCATTGTAAGTCCCGGAAAAGGATTGCCTTAGTTCTGTGAACGTCTCTTCCGATATATCTTTCCCTCCTCTCCGTTTGTTGTCGAGACTTTGACCGCGTTAAGCTGTATGCCGACGTCCTTTCCCAGGTTCTTGGCTAGGGCCTTTCGGCCGTCCCCTTTTCTTTATCTGTGAAAAGAGGGACCTGACTCTAGTCAGGTAGACCGGCCTCACCTCTTCTCCCATTCTCCCGTTTGTGATTTCCCCAGTCTCTTCCGATAAAACAAGGAAGCCGGCCTACCGGCCCACCATCTTCTCCCTAGTTGTACGTTGAGTGCAGCGCTATTTCTTTTGCACGTGAAGACCGCCAGTTTTATCGCGCTGATTTTCAGTCGTTGCGTCTTTTTACAGACCCCCAACGTTCCCCACCTGCCTAATTCTAGGAAAAGTTGCTGCTGCCTCCCCCTTCTTTACGGTTTTTCGGTAAGCTCTTAGCCTTTTTGTTGGTTTATTTCTGGGCCTTTTGTTTTCGCGCCTTCCTCTTCCTTTCTTTTCCCCTCTTCCTTCCCCCCCATTTTTGATTTCTGGACGGCTTTTTTGTGCTTTCTCCCTCCCTTCCAGTGTAAAAGTGTCGGTGGAGAGAGTTAAACGCTAGAATTCGCTCGGTCCCTTCGTTTCCATCTCGAGGTTTGTCACCGCTTTTCTTAACCCAATTCTTTTATCCGGAAGATGATCCTGAGACCTCTCTTTTCCTTCAAGTGTATAGGGGAGACATGTGCGGGCTTTCCCAGCCGTGACGTACTCTTGGATTTCTTGACCCCACCCTCTCAGGTTCCTTTCTAAATTTTAGTCTCTTGATCAGAAACCACGCATGTTTTTTTGGGACAACAGAGTGTTTTTTTGGAGCTGTGCCGTTTTCTTCCGCGTTCGGGTGAAACACTTTTATCCCCCCTCCCCCTCTCAAGAAATTACCTTAAAGACATTCTTCTCCTCCGGCATTGGGGTCTTTGGTTTCGGCGTTTTTCTTTCCCACACTACCAATTTGAGAGACTGATTAGTCCCCCCGATAGAGAGAGTTCTTCCTCTGGTTTCCCCCCCTTTCCTTCCCAGCCTCTTCTTGCATCTTTCTGCCCGGGCCGTTGTCCGCCTCTTATTGCCACGTTGTTTTGACCTCCTTTCATTTCACACACGCCTAGGTACATTGCACTCTGTTCCCCGTTTTGCATCTTCACCTCCCGTTGCATGATGAGTAAAACTACTGAATGCCGTTTTTGGCCAACCCAACCTGGAGGGCGACGATCCTCGATTGGGCCGTTTCCGCTAACCCAGTGCCCCTTTCCGGTCTGCCGTATTCTCCTTCTCTTTCTGTGAGACCCCTCTGTCTTTCATTTTTCCATGTCATCGCGCTTGCCTTCGTCTTTTTAGCGAAATTTTTTCTCCGTTTTGGTTGACTTACTTCTTGAATATTTTCTAGCCCTTCTTTTTTCCTCTCCTCATTCTTTTTTTACTGTTCCCTCTCCCTGACGTCCGGGTGAAACGGTACGTGGCTCTTCGGGGACTCCTGCCTTCCTATTCTCCATGACCTAAGTCTTTCCGGATTAGGAGTGTGAACCCCTCTTTTTTTTAAATGACATTCTTCGGTTGAGTCGTGGCCTCTAAACAGGCATCACACGGCTTTGTTCGTTCACCACTCGTTCAATGACTTTTTTCGAATCTCCGTTTCGTCCTAGTCCTTCCCTAACGGAAATCCCAAACCCGAGTTACACCCCTCCCAATCCAACTTCGGTGAGCGTTTTCCTTTCAGGGGATTCTTTTAGCGCGCATGACTTGTTTTTTCTCCGGTAGCTCCTTCTCGTCGGGTCACCCCCTTTTTCTTATCACGATTCTCCTTCCATTCCGCCTTGAGCAACGTGGTGGTTTTGTTCTTGCTTCGCAAAGGCGAACCTTTTCCTCCGGGAGTTCACAGAACGTTCGGCTTTTTCCCTCCACAACCAGAACCTCCCCCCTCAACATCCCCTGTTCTTTGGTAATCCTGTAAGGAATTCTTTCTCCGCGATTTTTCGTCACGTGAGCAGTTTCCCCCGACTTTTTCAGTTTGTGAAATGTTTTATTCTGCTTTTTCCGAGAACCCCGTCCCTACCAAAGACTTCCCCTTTAATACTCACCCCCTTTTCCCCAGCGTACTTACTCGAAGGCAGCTTTTCCAAACGGCGGGACCCCTTTCCATCGAGACTCTCGCGGCCTCATTGGTTTCGTCCTTTCTCTGTTATTTTATCGACTTTATTGTTCCCTGACTCTCCTTTCACTTTTTCCCGACCTTCCTCCCCCTTTTAGACTTTCGGTGTGACCCTCGAGCAGCGCAGTCGAACCGTGTTCGACCACGCCAGCGCTTTTATCCGTCCTTTTTTTGCGTCTTTTCGAAATGCTTGATGGTCCTTTTCTTTTTCTTACGTTGGATATCTGTCCGCTTCCTCCTATTCTTTTCATCCCTCCCTCGTTTTGTGTTTTATCTCTATTCCTCGTTCGATTCGATAAGTCTTCATTCTTTCCATGTCAGCATTGCGACGAATCTTTTTGGCCTATTTCCCTGCGCTTGAGTCGGCCTTAAAACTTTCTTCCTGAGAAGGTAATAGCTTTACACCTCCTTACTCTACTTCGGAGTTTCTTGCCCCCCAAATTCCCACTTCATTATTCCGCCTCAAATAACGTTTATTTCCACGATACTTAGCGCCTCCTCTTTGCCTTTTCTCTTTCTCTTTTTAGGCATGGTAGACTTTTTTTGAATCGGTTTCCCTCCCAGACCATTTTCCCGTGACTCCGACTGTGGGGGGTGGGGTGGGTGTGGTGCGTTTTGGTGGGGGGTGTCGAAGTTCCTGGGGGACTGCTTTTTTCTTTGTCTGCTTTTCGGCCCTCAGAAGACCCTTTCACCCTCCCTCCATCCCCGCCAGGGAATGATTGCCTTAGAGACGACCTCTGTTTTTGACCGTTCCCGATACAGCGCCCCCCATTTTCCTTTGGTTTTTCTTTTAGGTTTGCCTTCAATAATTCGCCAGATTCCTCCTGCGACTCCTTCCGGCAGGTTTAGCCTTGGCCGCCAAGTGGCAATAACCCCAACACCCCAACCACGTTTTTTTTTCGTTCGGTAAGGTCGCTTCGTTTTTGCTTCTGGATTTGACCGCCTACCGCAGATACCTTCGCACATTTCTTCGAGCTGAGCAACACTAACGATTCTTGAGCTCTCGACACCCTCCCCTTATTTGGATGTTTTGGTAAGGGTTTTTTTATTCGGTTTTTTTTGCCTTCGATTCCGTCTCGGGTGGTTTCTACTGTCCCTTCCTCTTGGTGTCCCCTAAAAAACGTTCTCTACTCTGTTAGATGCCCTGAGCGTGACTTTTAATCAGTTTTCCCCCCCCCCCCAAATTAAGCTTCTCAGCTTGATACTGGCGTTTGTCGGAGAATATCTCTTGTGACATTTTTCCCCTCCAGACTCACCTTTAATCTACCCACCTTACGTTGCGTCTTCGACAATAAAAGTCATTACGCCTTGCATAGGGGATTGATATTACAAGCTCTTTCAGGCCGTGAGAAAACTCCTTTGACTTCGGATATACCTGTGATCTTCCCCCCTCTCCGATCCGCTCCGACGTCAGGAAAGCTTCCAAGTACGATCATGTAGTATAGTTTCTTTTCCAGACCGTCCGTTTTCTCTGAATTGAACCTACCTCACTCTAGTCACGTTTGGAAAATTCATGCTTAAGTGGGAGGATCCTAAGAGGATTTCCCATTCCCCTGGAAAGCTGAATGAGATTCTGACGATGTCCCGAAGCGCGCCTTCTCAGCATGCCCGTTTCTTCTTTTTGTCAAGTCGGCCTCATTTCACACCACGTGATCGTCGTACAGGGCGTTTTGATAATCCGGGCGCTAGTTCGCCCTCTTCGACATTTCTTTTAACAGTGGGTTTCCCCCTCTCCAATCCCTCTCGCGATAGAATACGTCGTCTCGGCACTTGTTTTTGCTGTGTGCCCGCCTTAACCCAAGACGCCAGCTTTTTTCCCTCCGCTACTTCTTTTTTTCGTAGGTCATAGTTTTAGAGGTTGTGTTTTGCACCTTTTTTCCCACTCTTCTCACTGAAAAGAATCGTTCCGATGGGTAAATCCTCGATTTCTTGGGTTTCGTAGCGTCGCCCCCCCCCCCCCCACAATTGTTTTCTTCCCACGATGTGAGATAAGAGCTTCCTTCATTAATTATAGCTCCTCTTTGAACCCTCCTTCTTTCTCTCCTATTTTCGCTGCCGAGAATTTTTTTTTCGCTGTACCCTTTTTCAGTTTTGAAATCGGTGGTGCTCTGCGGTTGCATCGCCGAGGTTCCGGCTTTTCCTTTCTCTCTCATAATAGTGGTCCAGAGTTCCCCCCCCCCGCCTCCGTTGTACCACGGAAGTTCTCTTTCTCCTCCTATCCCCCGTCCCCTTTCCTCCCTTTTTCTCCTCTCGTCTCTGGCATCTGTTCTTTTTTTATTCTTCGCCTTTCCTTTTTGTTCAACCCCGCACAACAGCCACTCTATTCCCCCTCGGAGAATACGGCCTTTCTCCAACACCTTCCGGTGCCCAGTACGTTTTCAGTAAAACTTCTCAGGTTGCTGTTTTTGGTATGGACGCCAGCCGCGCGTACGGAGTACCGATCAAAGATCTTTTTCTGACGTCATGAGTGTTTCGCTTGGAAGCAAAGTTTTTCCCCCCCCGTTCCTGCCTTCTCTTTTGACGTCCTCCTGCTGCTTTTTTCGTTTCTCTTAGAGACCACTTTTTGAACACTCCGCCCGCGATTTTCTAGGCGCCGATCTTTTTTCCGAGTGCTCTCTGAGAGATTCCCTAGGTGCAAGAACTTCCTCTCCTCGTCTTACGGTTTCAGGACTTCTTCCCTGTCCCCCCAGCATTAGTTTCTATTCTTTTTCACTTTCCTTTTTTGTTGATATCTCTTAGCTTAATCTTTCAAGAAGTGACTACACTCCAGGCTGGTTTACTTAACGCTTTTCTTTTCCCGTCTTTCCTTCAATTATAGTTTCAGAAACGCCTTTCCGTTCGGACGGGTTTCCCTAGAGTGTCCCTTCCTTTCCCCTCTGCGGAGACGTATTTCAAGTTGGTTATCCAGTCCTAGCACCCCGCCGCACAAGCGCCTTTACTTCCCCTAATATGATGTTGGTGAGTTGCGGGGACTTTGTCTCGGGCCATCTTTTCCATTTCCTTAGCTTTTTAGTTGCTTTATTCTCTAACGTTTTGCCCAAGAGATTCCTTAGATTTTCCCCCCCTCCACCGTCTCACTTTCTCAAAGTTTTTACTTCAATTCTGATTGCCCTAATGTTCCCCCCTTACCTGTCTAATAGGTGAAGACGCTTTTTTTTTGTGGTTTTCTTTTTCTATCGCGCAGTTTCTCCCTGAGTAGCTTGTTTTCTCCTTCAATGAATCCTTCCCCCCCCGCCTATTTTCGTCCACCGTTTTATTTTCCGTTTTCTGCCTGGATTTTCCCAGGCAACGGAGGCGTGGAGGCGCTGCCCTTTTTCCCTTTTGTGGATCCCTCTTCGGAAAATCTTAGTCTTTCCCCCCTCCCTTTTCTTCCCCCCCCCTTCTTTATTCCCGACGTGATGATCATCGGATACATCCCGATCGGGCGCGTCACTTTTGATGTTATTTTTTTCGTATGTAGTGAATTACGGTTGAGTTCGGTTCCTCCACATCGACTTTCCTGCTCCCCCTGTTTCCCTGCAGACGAGGACTTGCATCCTGCGCTTGCTTTGACACAGCGTTTTTCGATGTTCGCGTGCTGTAAAAACGTTTTCACCCTCGCCATGAACTCCCCCCTCCCTCCTTTCGGTCAATGACTTCCAAGTTCCGGTTAGTCTGGTGTCGGAGTTCCACATTAATTCCATCAGGACCCGACTGTTTCGCCTTCGCTTGTTTACCACCTTTTTTCCCCCGCTGCGCCCTTTCTCAGCGTGAGCCATGGATCTCGGCGCCGCCCTCTATCTTTCCCCTTTGTTCTTTTTCCCTCTCTTAGAAGGAAACCCCCGTCGAATTTATCTACTGCTCAGCGCTTTTTGCAGTTCTTCCCTGATCTGTTTACTTTACTGAAGTTCATTAGTTTCTTCCCCAATCCCCTTCTTTATTGCCCTTGGCGCCCGATTCTCGTCTTCGTATGTGTTGTTTTCCAACGGGTTTGACTCGCTTTCCCTTCATTTCTTCGGTTTCTTGGGGTGAAACCTTTTTCCCCTTTTTCTCGGTCCTTTTCCTCCTGACTCTCGCCTGTCGAGTGCCCCATCCTGGAGTTTCTCGGCTGGACGATTTTTCATCGTCTTTTTCTATAGCGAGAATGGGATTGGTCAGCCCTCTCTTTCGGGTTAAACTGTCTTGGACTGAGGGGAATGATACTCCTATTCTTTGCTCACTCCCGACCTTTTTTATTTCGTGTTCTCTTTTTGGGTTCCGTTGCTCTCAGTCTCCCGCCTTCTATCCTCCCTTGATTTAAACCCTCGTTCTCTTTTTTCCAAACTGCCGACGGCGTCGCCGCATTGCTTTTTTCTCCCTTCTACCCTCCTTCACCCGAAACGTCCCAACACGTTCTTTTTGTTCTTCCTCGCCGGATGTGCGCCAGCGCTCCCCCTTCCTCGTTCGACGGTCTTAGAGGTTTTTTGTCAACTCCCGTGATTCGCGCTTCGACCCCTCGCTCACCGCCTATCTTTTTTTTTTTTTTTTTTGGTTTTTTCTTCTTTTGGCTTCCCCTTCCGCCCCTCCATAGTCAATTGAGTCTCCGTCGTTTTTTTTTTCCCCCTTTTTCCTTATTAGACACTAAATCCACCCATCCCATCACCAGTTGATTTTTTTCCGTTCTTTGTATAAAAGGGCCTTCCTGTCCTCCTCTCTTTCTTTTTTTCCTTTACTGCTCTCCAGTTCACGCGGAAAGGCTCGGTCCTTTTCTCTAGGCGAGAACCCTTTCTCACCCTAGGAACAGGCTCCCCCTGAACGTCCGCCGCGTCAATTGTCCTCGAACAAACGTTTTTCCCACCCACCCCGCGGCGCACGGCCCGGCCTTCCGATTTTCCTCTTAGTACCTGATTCGACTTGGTTCCCTCAGTTTACTTTCGGCTGGCTCTATTAGAACGGTTTTTCCTGCATATGCGCGAAGACGGCCGTTCCGCTCCTTTTTTTTTTCCAGACTGATTCTCCCCCTCCTCCTCAATTGCAGATTCCCTGAACCCACGACAGATTCTTCCGATTTCCTTTTGAACCCCCTTCACTCGCGGATGAGTCGCCATTTCTGACCATGGTCTCTTATTTTTTTTTTTTTTCCTCCCCCTTTCATCGACGCGATCTCTCTTTTTCCTCATTCCGTTTTTTTTTTGTTTTTGAGCTCCTTTCTCCATTTTTCCTTCATCCCCCCCCTTTCTCCCCTCCCTATGTTACATTCCCGCAGGCGACGCCTGCAGCGCCTCTTGGTTTCCTTTCTCTCTGGTAAGTTCTTCGTCTTCCTCTCCACTCTGCGCGCGCATGGCACTTTCACCGCTTTGATGTTGGTCGTTATGGGACAATTCCGCAGATTCGCGCCGAAAACTCCCTTTCTTCAGCGAGAACGATTAATCTCGACACGACATCGCGTCTCTTCAAGAGTCCTGTGACTTTTCTGAGTTTCCTCCGTTTTTTTAAGACTGGTCTTGCCTTCGGAAGGCAGGCTTGAGACGCTGCTTCGAAGGCTCCTGGTGCCCCTGCCTTGATGGCTCTTTTCTTCCTCAATCTCTCAAATGTCCCCATCCTAACCTGGCAGCCGTTTGCCTTTTAGCCTTTTAGCCCCCTGAACCTTCTCTCGTCTTTCCGATGACGGTCTACACCTGCGTCCAATATTTACGGTGGTTTTTCGGTGGCGAAATGGTTTTCTCATGTTCCCCTTCCGGTTCCTTTGGAATTAATTCGTTTTTCGCCCTTTGACGCCAAGTTTCCCTGAATACCCCCCCCCCAACAAGTTGCTGAGTCTTGGCCTTTCCGGTTCTTCTTTTAAATACGATGGATTGACCCAGACCCCCTTTTCCTCGACCTCGGAACACCCTTCATTAAGCGCTCCCGACCCTCACGATCAGGAGACGTGATGATGGGTTGTTCGACAACGATAAAGATTTTTATGTTAGGGTCCCTCGGGGTATTTTTTCATTTAGGCATCCCCCGCCTCTAGTTTTGACTTTTTCTATCGTAATTTCCCGAGTGGTTCCCTCCCCCCCATACGATTGAACTTTTTCCCTCTGCCTGTGTTTAGTTTTTAAGGCAGTGCCACTCGTACGCCATTTTCAAGGCCTGCCTGTTCGGCTGTTTTTTTTCTTGTCTGTTTAAGAGGGTCACCTCAGCCAAAGTCCTTTGACCCCTACCTTCCTTGTCTACAAATACCCATACTTTTTTTTCTGCGATTAGCTCGCCCCCCAGGCTTCCCCCGATTGTGATTTTTTTTTATGATCGGCCTCCCCTCTTAAGAGTCCCCAATTTCTCCTCCCTCCTTTTATTAACCATCCTTCTCTCCCGATCGCCTTCCTGTGCGAGTCCTTCCGTTCGTTTTTTCCTTTCCCATCGACTTTTTTCCTCTTTTCTCCCTGAAGCACGAAGGTTTGGCTTTGCCCCCCCCTATTGCGGCATTCCCCTCGGTGCCCAAATAATACTCTTCTTCGATTGAATTTTTTGCAAACTTCCTCTCGAGACAGTTCATGAAAGGGTAGCCTTGGTGGAGTCTTTTTTTATGCTCCCCGCACACGTGTTTCATTTTTACTTTTCGTGCCTCCGAGCCCCCCTTGGTGACCTGTCTCCCAGCTTCGCCATGGAGTTTAAAACTGGTGGTTCCCCCCTCCGACAATTCCTTCGCGATCGGGACTCTTTCTTTTTGCCAACAGTTAGTTGCTGTGTCCGACACACCCCAGAAGCTGCCAGCCTTCCGAACCACTTGAGTTTCGCTTCTAGAGGTTGATCCGTTTCAAAATCGCCCAGAAGACCTCCCCCTCCCTCTCCCCCCACGCGTTTGTAAGCAATCGGCAGATTTTTTGTTTTCGTAACGGTCGCGCCACCCTTTTTTCTCCAAGGGAATTATTTTTTTGAGCAAAGACCTTTCCTTTTCTAGGGCCTAATTCTCCCCCCAGAAGATCTTTCCTCCGACGCTTCGTTCCCGCGCATGTCTCTTATTTTTTTTTAAGAAATCGGGTGTGGTCTCGAAACGGCCTTTTTTTTCTCGATGTTTTTTTTTGAACTCTCCGCTCTCGGCTTTCATCTTTTTACCCCTTCTTCCCCTCCTCCGTTGCAATGTCCTTCCCTTCCTCAGGAAGTCCTACCTTCGGCGGTACAAGGTGAGTACTCCTATCGTCCTTTAACTCTTTCAGGATCCAAAGCTTTTGCGATCGCAGCTCGAGATCCCCCCCACTCACACCGTCTCACCTCTCTTTTATAAAAGATGTCTGAATCTTCCGTTCCCCCCTTCGGTTCTCTCAGCTTTTCCCCCCCCCCCCCTCCTTGAGAAGGTGAGCCTGTGTTCGGTGTTATAGTTCCCCTCAGTGCTTTCAGCTTATCCCCGAGCAAGATGCGTTGCAAGGAAGTTTCGCTTCCCCTCTCCCAACGTCCCCCCCCCCCTTCCTTCCAGGCTGATTTTTTTGTTTTGCCCGTCTTTGCCTTTTTTCGTGTTTTCGAGCCTCCACTCCGATTTTTCGTTTTTTGTGCGAATGACTTTGAGTTTTACGGGCCCTGTTTCAGAGTTTATTCTGTCAGGCACCTTTAAGTAGTTCCCTGCAATTGAAGAGCATCGTCTCCTTACCCTTCCGTCCTTTCGTCCAATGTTTTTTCAAATTATTTCCGGCCTCCTTCCTCCTAAGTGTTGTTGTATGTTTTTAGCTCTTCTTCCAGCGTGCTCCCTTCCGAAATTTTGCATTTCCCTCTACAGATGACTTTTTTATTAACTTCACTGTTCCTTTTTAATGAACGATGCTTTTTTTGATTTTTGAGTCTTTGGCGCAACTCGCGCGGAGGTCTCCGTGTGCTTCGAGGAGCCCCCCCCCTTGACCTCTCCCCACCCCGGTCCCAGACCCCTTCTGACGGTCCCCCCAAAATCCTGAGAAGTTTTTATTTTGCTTTTTTCTCGTTCCATCCCACCTTGAGCCCTATATGATAGATACGGCGGTTTCTTTCTTTCGACCCCCCACTGGCCACCTCTCCATTTTACCGGAACCCCCCAGTATGATTCGGCCCCCGCCTAGCACGTCCTGTCTTTTGTGAGAAGATCGTTTTTTTTGTGGCGGTTTCATCTCGCTTTTTGGTCGCCTCGTTTATGCGCTTGTGGACGGTACTCTTCCGCTGCCGCTCGCCTGACACCGTTCCCCTTCCTTGTCCTTTGTCTGCTGCTGGATCATTTCCTTAAAACGGAGTTTTTTGCCCACTTTATGAGCGAGCGCGGTTTTCTTCGTGACTCTTTCGGGACTCCGCCGTTGAGGACCCAACTCTTTGGCCCGACGCTGATATCTCAAGATCTTCCCCCTCTTTTTCTTTCTCGCCATAGCGGACGGTTGCCATGTCCCCTACGATTCTTGAAATTCCGGGCTTTCTCGGGTCCACACAGTCCCTCTTCTTGTTGCGAAGAGTTATTTCACTCCCCACTCCTTCCCCCTTATTGCTGCGCCCCAGGCGTGGTCGCTGCTGTGTTATTTGCGAGCTTGGATTTCCCCACGGGCTCACGCTCCCGCGCCCTGACACTCAAGAATGTCAGTTTAGTTCCTTTCTTGCCTTCGGAGTCTTTTTGTTTCTTCCTTGCACCCCCTTGCCCACGCGTCAATTTGACTGTCCGACGATTTTCCTCGCGCCGCGGATGCGCGTTCCCCCCTGTTCCCCCATGGGCTATTTCGCATAGTGAGCCCGTTTGTTATTTCTAGGAGCCGAACGTTTTTCCTACTCCACCTTCGTTGCCTTTTGGCCGGACCACACGTGCCGTCATTTTTCGTTTCTTTTCTCGGTGAAAGCGTCAAATTTCTTCCTTGGTTTCCCCCTGAGTCAATCCCCTCCCCTGTCTTTGCCACCGCCCCCCCTTTTCTTTCTCAGGGCGCACGATCTTATTCGTCGATTTTTCGGTTTCGACCTGAAAAGCAACTTCTCGCCTCACGCTGCGGACATTGGAGATTTTTGTAGAAACGCGTTTTCTTTAAGTTGACTACTTCCTTCGCGGTCTTTGAATGGAGATCGTCCCTTTATTTTTTTTCCCGGCCTGTCTTTCACGCCCGGTATGGCCTCATACTTTCTTTTTTGCGTCGCCGTTCAGGGGTAACCCGAAGTGTTTTATCTCTTTGGTCTCTCTTCCCCCCTAGTTGCGCAATCCGAAGAGGGACTGCTTGGCTGTTTTTTTTCCTTTTTTGCACTGCTTTTTTGCGCGCCTGGCATCGAACAGGCGATTCCCGGATTGTTTTGCCCCCTTTTTCAATGCCATTCAGCCTCTCCTTGCTTTTCCTTCCTCCTCCTTGAAGTGCCTCCTGACCTCCCCAGAGTAACCTCCCCCAGCCCAATATTTTGTTGGTCGCTGCTTTCCCCCATTATCTCAGCGCGATTTGTGGGTCTTTAGTGTCCCCTCATCGGATTTCGAGATCGACTCTCTCACTCTCGATCCCCCGGGTTTTTTTTTTCCCCCTTGGGTAAGGCGGCACCACTTCCTTCTTTGAGTTCTTACGACTCTTTTCCGGCCTTCGAATCAAACAGCACTCAGTGGATGTGGTTTTTCCCTTCTCTTTCCTTTTGGATGTTTAGTTCTTTTCGTTCTCGTAATCTCTCAGTTAACGTCCGACAGGTTTTTCTGCGGGGCATTGCCTTTTCTCTCTTTCCTTCTCCAAGACGCCCTTTTGCACTGTTTTTCCCTTACCCTCCGCGTATGAAATTCTCCCAGGAGACCTGCAGGCAAACAAGATTTTAACCCCTCTTCTCAACCTGACCCCTTATACCCTCGACTCTTCGGGCCTCGAGGGTTGGTCGCTTTCACAGTATACCCCTGTATCTTCTTCTAAACTTGTATTTTCCTCTCCTATCGAGCTTCCTTTCAGACCGGAAGCCCTTGATCTCGTTTTTTTGTTGACAACCTCGATGCATCCGCTTTCGATGCTTTTTTTTTCCTCATGCGGCATTCTAGCTCATCTGAACAATCCCTCTTCGGCATGAGTTATCCCCCTTTCAATTTTTCCCTTCTTCTGGACTGGAAGTGGGTTCATAGAACTCCG
>Ga0179593_1419914_pt1 | contig 14814 bp, 19 predicted proteins | sample CZODoug2_1_08_16_FD_185931 | JGI IMG/M metagenome (GOLD analysis project Ga0179593, IMG submission 185931) | Vadose zone soil fungal communities from Angelo Coast Range Reserve, California, USA - CZODoug2_1_08_16fungal (PacBio error correction) | ecosystem: Environmental > Terrestrial > Soil >... | reverse complement strand
TTTCCTTTCTCTGGTCTTTTTTTGTACCGCCCCGGATGCGGAAATACCATTATTTTGGATTTCCCCCCTCAATTGGTTTCCCTCCCAATTGCTCGCCTTGTTGACAGATCCCCCATGTGAGTCTCCTGCGCTCTGGAATGTGTCTGGTGTTTTTGAAGAAAGGATGCTTTCCCGCATTTGGGGACAAAATGTCGGAGCGCCGTCTCCTCTTATTAATTCGTAATTTTTTCCCCTGAGCATCTTCATTTGATTCTATTCGGTTGGTTTGAAAATACAGTACTGGCCCCCGTTTAAGTTCGCTTTCGCTTGCTGGCTGCTTTTATCTACGTTGCGCGCCATTTCTTTCCCTCTCCTTCCTTTTCGCATGCATGAAGTTCCTGCCCTGGATCCTCTTTTTTGAATTAGATCGGCGCTTCTTTTCTACCAAGATCTTTTTTTAAGGGTTCTTGGCCTGGGGGGAACGTCGCGCCCTCTATTTAGATTTCGGCATTTCATCCGACACCCCCGGCCACGACATTATTGATTTTTCCCCCTCCTCTCCCCCCCACCTCCCGAAAGACCCCGTGCGCCCGTCACACCCGTGTGTTCTTACACTGCTTGCCGTTTTTTCCCACAGCCAGCCAGTTGTGTGTTTCTTTCTCCTCTTTTACGTATCAGTTAAACCCTGAGGTAGCGTGTCCTTGTGTTTCAATTTCCCGCTTACACAAACACCGCGGAACTTCCCCCTCTTTTGTTCACATATCGGGTTTTCCTTGCAGACGGCAGTTCCTATAAAATTGAGGTTCCCCGTTCGGGCGGGGGATCCCATTTTTTGGTCAATCACTTCAACATTGCTCCCTCTTCCCCTCTCTCCTGACGACAATTTCGTATTTCTCCTCCCCCGACCAAAAAAATTTAGGGCGACCCTAAATTCCTTACCGGACCATTCCCCCCTCCTGATGACGTCTCCCGGCTTCCCTTTCTTCTAAGGAAATTGATTATTTCCCTCCTTTCTGAAGCGTAAGAGGAAACACCCTCCGCGTACATTTCGCAATTTTATTCTTTCCAAGATCTACCGCAGATCTCCTTTTTCCCTTTTCTGGCAGCCGTTTCAAGCCTCCGTAAAGGAATTGATAAGTTCTCCAGCCCTTTACCCCATTCGAATTGGACCTGTATTGACTTCTTCTCCCACACTTCCTCGTCGTCCCCTCGTTGAGTCTCTCCTCGGCCAAGGCCGTCTGCAAACTCCCCTTTCAACTCACTGCCTTTTCAATTCTTACAGAATATGACAGTCTCGCCGCCGGTGCCTTCTTCCAGTCGGATGAGTTATCGCCCTCTGCTTTCCCTCATGACTCTCTTTTTCATTTCTGGATTTGTAAGAATTATGACAATCGGGCCTTCATTAAAGGTGCGCCGGTATGGTCAGACAGGATGAGATCTTCTTTCTCTTTTTTTTTCCTTCCCCCCCCTTCTTTATTTTCCCTCTCCACCGCCCTTCCCCCAACTCTTGTTTTCCATTTCTTGTCCCTTTTTGTGTTCCTTTTCTTTTTTTCCCCCTTCCTTTTCTTTTTTTTTTCTCCCCCCCCACCGCCCCCCTCCCCGGGTTGTCTTTGTTTGAGAATTTCTTCAACCCTGTTCTTCCCGAGGTTTTTTTATCGCCTGTATTTGCTGGACCCTTTGTGCTGTCCCGCCTTTTCCCCCCTATTTGTTCCCCCTTTTTTTTTTTTCATCCCCACCCTGTTGCGATTGTCAGGGTACCGTCGCATTTTTTTCCTTTTGCTTTAATTTTTCATTTTACAGTAGCGTACAGCGTCTACGCTCTTTTCCTTTCTTTCTTCTTTTTTTTCTCTTGAGCTCGTATCCCCTGGTGTGTCATCACCGTTCCCACCCATTCCCTTCTCCGGTACCTTCTGCCCCTCATCTGTTCTATTCAATTTGCCTTCCCCTGTTGAATGCATCTTCCTCTTTTCGCCCCCAGAGCTTCTTCTCACAGCTTCGGCCACCCCCTTTTGATTTTTCCCGCCCGCATCCTTCGCCTGCGTGCCTGCTATGAGATGTCGGTGTTAAGAAGTCTTAAGAAACTAATCTCTCATAGAAATCGTCCGGCAGGCGTCATCGCAAGATCATGCGCCACTCTCATACCTCCCCCTACGGGTATTTTTCCGGGCGCTCGTTGCCGGGCGTCACCACCTTTCACACCGTGCGGGTTTTTCCTTGTTTGTTTGAACGCTGTTAGTCTCTTCCCCCGCTGAAGCGCCTTTCTTTCTTAGACCACTCAGGATCTTGTTGACCCTCGGATGTTTCCCCTCTGACGGTGCCCCCACCGCTCCCAACTTAGCTTCGTTGGAAGTTTTACGCGCTCACACGAACCCCTTTTCCTTCTCTGCTCTTTTAATCCGCTCACGGACCGACTTTCATATATACTGTCCCTTGTTAACTGAGTTCCGTTTTGTATAGGTTGGTTTTGGGGTTGTTTGTTTGTAAACGGTGTTGTGTGCCGAGAGCTGGCCCCCATCCTTTGTCCGGAGTCCACTTCCCCCATTTTCCTCCATGTCTCGCCCTGAAGGCACTTCCTGTGTTTTATTAAGGTGTACTTAGCACACCCATGTTACCCTTTTCCCCGGCAGTGATTTACCCTTCGACGCCCCCCGTCCTTTTGCCAGATCATATCTATTTCGTTTTGTCTTTTCCCAAAAAGTAAAGGGATCCCCCTTACCCCCCATTTTTCCCCAACAGAACTAGATCTGAAACGAGTTTACCGTACCTTTTTCCTACAACTCACCCGATTTTTCCATCAGCGCGTTTGGGGCCCTGTATCGACCTTTTCCCCCCCCTCACGCTCCCTTCTTGTGCACTGTATTTTGCCCTTCCAATAGCTGACCCCAACCCAATTTCTTTTCACCCTGCCAGCTTTTTTCCTCTCTCAACTGAGGCATCGGTTGTAGTATTTGTTCGTGATTTCCCCTGTCGGTTTCTCTGTTTTTTCCTGTACTCGCAGTATTCACTGTATCATTAGCTACCTCACGTGCTGAAAACAGGCCCAAGTTTCCCCCCATGCCCCACTCTATTTGGGAAGTTTTCACATCCCCATTTTCGTTATTCCCATTTCCTCTTCCGCGCCTCTGATGCCTCCCCCGAGTCAGCCCTCCACTCCTATCACATGGTGCAGTAGACGCCAAGCTCAAATTAAATTTAAACGTGTTTTCCCACCGCCTGAAGAAAGCCGACGCCATCATTCCCTTAATGGTTTCTTTTTTCCAATCAACAACTACTTAATCCCCTCCTCCATTTTTTTTCCGCTCTTCAGCCGCCGCTTTCCAACAACCATGCCCCTCCATTCCTACACAAATTTTTCGACAACTCTGCTCTCCGACCTTTGCAACACAATTATGGCGTTTATTTCAGATATTTTTTTTTTTTCTTTTTTTTTTTTTTTTTTGTTTGGCACAGTAAACAACTCTCCCACCCCCCTAGCGTACCCGTTTTTTTTCCCCTTCTTCCCATTGGCCTCCCCTCCCCTTTTTCTAAATGTCTTGGCAGCCCCTGCACCGAATTTCCCAAGTAAGTCCTTAAATCCCCACCCCTTTTTATTCCGGAGGGGAGTGGTACCCTCACCGATCGTTCTCATTCCCGTTATCTCGCTATTGATCTCCTCTTTTTTTTGTACCTACTACGTGTTTTTTTTTTGTGTGTCTCGGACTGTTTTGCCGATATTCTGGTTTCATCCCTCTTCGTATGCCCCCTTCCCGAAAAATTCCCCCCCCCCCTCCCGCGCCGACCTCATCTTTGTTTATTTCACTATAAATTTTCTCGTGCCGCTTATATTTTTCCCTTGAACTCCCCCTTTCCTTTTCCCCCATACATCTATAATAGTGTAGAAGACTCGTGACGTATATGGACTGTTGCTTTTGTGCATTTTGTGGATCAACCCTCCATATTTCCCTGCCACCCTTTTGACGTGTGCCCCACTCTTTCCATGCAGCCCGATTTCCGAACACATTTTCCCCGACGTGCATTCCCCAGCCCACTTGGGAGTAGTAATGTTTGTCTGATGAAGCTCTTCCTCTTCACATGCTTTTTTTCGTTCTTTGGCGTTGTTGAAAAGCCCCCACCTGACCTTGTTTTTTCATTCTCTGCCATTGGTTTGTGTTTCTTGTTTCGACTTATCCCCACTTTCACCCCCGCGCGTTGCTTGAGTCCCCCTACTCATCATGATAGATGAAGAAGGTCGCGCGAATGGGATACTTGCCTGTGGACACTCTTTGTTCGCTTTTCCCCGACTCCCCCCCCTGATTTGGTCCCCAATGGGGATTTAATGGTAGTATTACTTTCTCTTTCCGTTCACTATTTGTTTTCCCTGAGCACCCCTACCACCCCCCCGACTCTGTCGACCCCCGGTATTTTGTTCCTAACGTCGACCCTCACTTCCTACCCCGAAGCCTTCCACCCTTAGTTTATGAGTCCTCTTAAAAACGCTTTGCAGGTTCTTTTCCGTGATTTGCCGTTTCTTCCCTGGCTTTTCCTTCCACCGGAATGTTGGCCGTGTGGACATTCAGCTTCCCGATTTCCCCCCCCCCCCCCAAACACCGACAACGTCAAGCCTTGTTCACATCTTTTTTTTTTTTTTTTTCCCCTTTAAAATAAAATTCAGTTTTCCCTCTTTTGCGGCCCCAACCCCCCCCCCGCGTAAGATTTGCTGTTGCCGGCATCTATCCTTTCCCATGGCCGCCACGTATTCAGACCCCCCAATACTTGTGTGCGCTACCCATTCCATCTTCCCTCAAGCCTTCTCTCTTTTCCGGCTGATGTTTCCCTTTCCCAGCTGCACTTTGTTCATCTTTCTTAAGCGTTAAGAACCCCCATCATGTTCCTTCTCCCCCCCCCCTTTCTTCAAAACGATCTCTGCTTCAACCGCCTGTAATATTTCTTTTATTTTTTCTCGACAGCAGTCCCTAGAATTCTAGGTGTTTCAGATCTTTATGTCCTTCCCCCCACACCTTCCGCTCTCTCCTCCCTTCAAATATTTTCCGTAAATTAGCCAGAAATCCCTCTTTCTTTCCCCGTCTCGGGCAAGTGTATACCTCACCTCAAGTTCCTCCCGTGAAACCCTCTCGCTACACGCCATGCCCTTCTTTTCCTCCGTGCTCGCCGTTTTGGTTTCCCCCACCTCCTTAAAGTCGGTGCTGTTAGTCTCGCGCAAGCCATTCCTCTTCCTCATCCTCTCCCCCCCATGCATTTTTCTCCTGGAATCCCTCTTTCCGCGCGAGTTGCTTCTGGCGCATTCTTCTCATTCCCCCCCTCTGCGCGCTCCCTCCACCCGTCTTATGTGAGGTATATAAAATGAACTCCGTCTAAATATTCTCCATCATCACCATGGAACCCTTGTTTCTGATTTCCTCTGCTGTCTCTTGTATGTATCGGTCATTTGTGTCATCTCGACCCCTTTCCCTTCAATCATATCATTTTACTCATAACCTCACAGTTTGTTGTGATTCTTTCTTATGGTTACTCATTACTACCCGCGCCGTCCTCAGCAGCTCTGCATGCTGACCCTCTTCCGTTTTCAACATGGCATCTCTTCTTTTTCATGCTTTCGCCTATTTTCCCCCCCGTAAGGCACTTGTCTTTTCTTCCCCCGACTGCGTTGTAGGTATCGAGTCCACCCTGTGTCTCGCTGGCTTTTACGTTGAAGCTGTCGCGGGACTACTTTCTCTCCTCCTTCCCAGAAAGCCGAATTTATTTGTTTTAGTCCCTAAAGCTCGCTGGCTCCGTAAACTCCTTCCACGATGCACTGGTTCCACAGGAACATCATGAGGACGACGTGCCCATGCTTCCCCTTCTTATCTCTACCGTGGGTTCCCCCTTGGATTTGACAGAGTGTTCAGTTCTGCCTTACCGCTTTTTTCCCACCTATCTTGAAGTCTTGCCTAGTGCTTGAGTTCTTGCAGTATTGTCCCAAAGACCCCTAGTTTCTTCTCCTTTGTCTCTAGGTCCCTGCTTTTTTCCTTTGGTACAATGGGCTTTTTCCCATATTTCTCTCCCTTCCCTGTCCTCTCCCTGCGGCTCCTGAATACTTCCCTGTTCCACAACCTTTCTTCTCTGCGTGCAGTTAGACTACTTTTCAAGAAATTTTCGTATACTTTACCCCCCGCGGCGACTGCGAGCCCCTTGGACCATCAATTCCCTATCCCTCCCTTTTTCCCTTTCCACCTTTTCACGTTGCCGCGCACCGACCTAAATTTGCTCTTTCATTTCTCGACTTGATCTCACACTAAAGTGGCTTATGCTCCTCACGCCAGTCCCTCTCCCCATCCTGAACGATATTTTCCCGTCTAACACACCCCAAAGAAGTTATTTCCCTCCTACCTTTACCCTTTTGTACTCCTATCAATTTTAGTCGGTTCTCAACATCCATATCCACCCTCTGCGCGAACTCCCCCTCTTTACTTGTTGGGTTGCCTGTTGTTTTGTGTGGCTCGCCCCGCTGTTTTTTTTGGGTCCTCCTCACATTACGCCGACCTTACACCCCATACCTCACACACCACCTTTTTTTCCTCATTTGGTGGTTCATTGTTATGAGAATAGAGATGACCAAAACTTTTTACCCTTTCGCCCAACTTTGTCCGGTCGACCATAATTGACGGCCGAATACCACCACCCCCCCACCCCCCCTTTTCTGTAGTTTTTCTTGTAAATCGGTAGCGGTCTGTTTGTCTCTCCATACTTTTGGCGTTACTGTCGAAGCGACTCGTTCTGAACCTTCCTTTCCCCCAATTTTGGTCCTGAGTCCAAACGCGCTCTGTATCCCCCACCTGCATACAGTTCCTCGCCTCTGCATCGTTAGACCAAGAGCGACATGTGAGCGTTGCGTTTTCTAAAAGCAACGGAAAAAGAAGACTACCCAACCTAGGCCTCTCCCCTTTTTTTCCTTTGACCCCCCCCCTTCAGCGCATTGTCATCTTAGATCTCCTTCCACCATTTACTACAAGGGTTTCTGTTTTTTATGACGTCTGAGGGGGGAGGTGGTTAATTGTTTTTTTTCTTAGTGTTTGGAAGTGGGGCAGTGAGTTTGTGAAAGGGCTGTTTTTCTGGAGCGGTTAAGTTAGTGAAGTGGTGTTTGGGCTGGGGGTGTTTTTTTCTTCTTTATTTTTCTTTGCTTTTTTGGGTTGTTTGCGTTTTTTCTTTTTTTTTGTTGTTTGTTTTTTTTTTTTTTCTTTTTTTTTTGTTTTTTTTTTTTCTTGGGGGTGGGTTCTTGTGTTGAGAAGTTTGGGTTTTGGGTTTTTTCTTTTTTTTTTTTGGTTGGTTTTTTTTCCTTTTGTGGGGGGTTGTGTTTTGTTCTTTTGTTGTTGGTCTGGTAGTGTGAATGTCTTTTGTGGTGACGCCCCCCTTCCTGTTGTGTGTGCGATGTTTTTTTTTTGGTGTTGTTTTTTTGGTTTTGTTGCCGCTGTTGTTTGATCAAATACCCCTTATCTGTATCTACGCTCCCGAATGCCAGTTTCCCCCCCCAAATTCCTTCTGGTATTTCCCTTATAGAGAATGTTTGTTTAAAATACACCAGCCCCCTTTCCCCACTTGGCTCTTTGTAACTCTGTTGAACGTCCAAACTTTCCATTTGGCTTTTGCTTTCCACAGACACTCATTGACATTCCGTGACCATACCACTTAACGCCGCCTTTTTCCAACTTCGCTAGGATCTACAAACCTCACCTTCAGCATAATGATCATCTATTCCCAACAACGATCATCTCTTTTTTTAATCATACTAATGTGTTTTTTAGATGATCTTCTTTTGTTTACTTTCTCCTCCAGTACCTGAGTGGGTTCCCAACCCCTCCTTTGACCCCAAATCCCTTTATTTGGATTTTCACCGCTTACTTCAATTTGATTCCTTTGAAGAATATTCAGTCCTGGGTGTATTTTTATTTCCTTCACCGAATTTTAATGCCATCCAAGACTTTCATCCCCCACTCCCGTTTTCCACCTCCCCCTTTTTTCTTTTACAAGTGCAATCTTTTTCATTTTCTTTTGTGGAAATGTTTTGTCCTTCTCTTCCCCTCCACCCGTGTACTTGTTCTTTCCCTCCCCTTTGCCCCGCACGATTTTCCTTTCTGCCGCACCCTTCTTCTTCCCCCTCGGATTTTGGAAAATGAAGAATCTTTTACATGTGGAACCCCCTCCTTATCGTTTTTCCTTTGCCACCCTATACGTCTTGAGCACTTTTTCACATCGTTTTTTGTCGGCGAAGTCCTCGCTGCGAAACCTTTCTCAACTTTCAGGGTGGAAATCTGTAGTAGTGAGGTTGTTTACCCACCCATAGCTTTTTTTCCCCTTCCTGGCCTTTCCCTTGGTTCTTTTTGACGGTTAGGTGCTCTTGCCCATTTTTCGTTGCACACCCCGGTCCCTCGGTCCACAATTGTACCTGACGACTTAATCACTTATAGTCAACCTATTGTGATGCCACATTCTTTATTGTCAAACGCCTCCGGTCTCCGTATGCGCTTTTGTGGTTGCTTCCGCTTCCCGTTCTCAGTTCCAAATATTTCTTGTCTCGGTTTTTTTCCTTTTTTTCCCTTGATCACTCTCTTTTAACACCAGCCCCAGCATAGTGTCTCCGGGTTTTAACATTTTTGCTTTTTTTTTCCGTACCGGAAATGTCTCTCAAAAGTGGGCGTCATTTCGTTGTCTTAATTTTGTGAATTTTAACTACCTCTCTATTTTTGTGTGTCTTTTTTTATGAGACTTTGAGCTATTCTCACGATTCTTCTAGCCCTTCCCCCCCCTTTAATGTATGTGTAAGTAGAAGTGGACGATCGGGCGTCCCCTCTTGCCTCTGTCATTTATATTAGCCGGCTTTTCCTTAGCGAGAGTCCTGCATTTTTGCGTTTGTCTGGTATGTCCCCCTCTTCCCGTTTACCATTTCCTCTATAGTGTTGAATTTATTTTCGTTTATATGAATTTGCTCAAGACCTCTGGAATGTTTTGGGTCTCACTCTTTCACCCCTTTCCTGCACTTAAAGTTATTTTCTTGCCTTAACTATCACGTTTGCACTTGTGATAGGCCCTTTTCCCTTCCGAGCTTACTTCGGGACCATCCGCGCTGAACCTTTCACTTCAACCGCTGCGCCCCAAGATTTATATAATTTGACAGGGCCTAAGCCTCCTGAACTTTTTTCCAACCACCCCCCAGTTAGGAGATGAGTTCTTCCTAGAGATTGTTTACGCCTACTGAGCCGAGATTGTCTTCCCTTTTTTTGACTTTTATCCATGACTCTTCCCCGCGTCTCAAGGCTTCACAGTTTATGGCTGAACGGGTACCCTTCCCCCACCCCCCCCCCTTTGCGCGCCTGACCTCCGATGGGGGTTCAATCATGTTCTTTTTGGAAACGGCATACTCATACCGCCATCTTCCCCTCCAATTTGGGTTATGGCTCTTATTGTTCACTCTTTTAGAGTCGGGAGAGTTCCGGTCATCGGTTTCTTTTTTCTTCCCACCTTTTACCATGGCATCTTTGACTGCACTACTGAGCCGTCCGTTTTGTGAGTATTCATTATCCATGTACCTGTTCTCGAAAGCTGGACACCCCATTCACCTAGACGACCCTCAGCCACCCATCTTTTCTTTAAACGTTGCCAGGGAACCTAGTCCCTTTTTTTTTATCCTTCTTATTATTCGGCCTGGCTTTTTTCCCTCTTTCCCCCCAGCACCATGCTCGGTCGGTAGTCTCCCCTTCCTCTGAAATTCAGACTCCTGCGCCTTCGCCGTGACTCCTTTCTCCCTCTATGGGAGCAAGACATTAAGAATTTCCTAGTTCTGCATGGCCTTGCTTCGAACTCTTTATGGCTCCCACCTCCACTAGGAGATTGGAAAGAACCTCCTTCTGATGGACTGCGTCTGGTGTCCTAGATAATCCCTTCTTTTTTTCGGTTCTTGAGTTGACTTCGTCGATATTGAAGCCAAGCGTCAACGTCCTTTCCTCGCTGAATTTTTTCATATCTTTGATTTTTTTTCCTCCCAGAGACACTCTGCTTGTGCTTCTTTAGGAAGTTGCCCATAATTTTTTGCCACCCCTATCATATTTTCCTGCCTGCGATGGCTTTTTGCGGCGTCGAAAATACCATCGAATCTTTTTTCCAGCAGTCTGAGTTATGCATTTTTGCCCTGCGGGTTCATTTCGTTGCCCACCGCGTGCACCAGCCCTTTCTCACTACTCCTTCCGGCCTTCATGCCTACCTTTAAGTCAGTGTCCGACCGCATCTTCCCCTTCTGACTTTCTCCTTGGTTTTCTCATCCGTCCCGAATTGTGGACCTCAGAAAACTGCAAAGGCTTTTCCAATTGCATGAGCATGCCCGCCACCCTCTTCGTCCTTTCATTTTCTAGTAACCAAACCTCAATGTAACCCGCCTTTTAGCATTCCCCCCTCACTTCGGACCTCTCCCCGATCTTGACCCCCGCTGGCGCGTGCCGCCCTTTTCCCCCCCCCGCGTCTTACCCATTTCCCCCCCCGGCCCCTACCTTCTGGTGGAACTTTATTCCTTCATGCGAGAACCACAACCAGTACTCCTTCCACTTTTTCTTTCTAACTCTCGTCTCCTCGGGCTGTGGATCTCGCAAAGCCTTCGTCTTTTTTTATGATTTGGTCAAGTCATGCGCGATCATAGAATCCTCGATCCGCCTACTCACGAACCCCGGCAATGCAAAAAGAGCTGGGACTTCTTTCCACCGCCCTCCTCTATGTATTTTCCCTAAAACTGCACATTCTCCCCCTTACGAACTTTCTGCCTCTCGCCACAAGAGCGACATGTTAGCTATTAACCCCGGGATTTCTAGCCAAATATTCCCCCCCATTTCCATTAGTTCTTCTTCCTACATTTTGCCTGAGGATGACCCTTTTTATTTCGTGATTTTCACACTCCCCCCCCAACCTACGCGCGAGGACACGCTTTAAGATTTTCTCATGTTTTCCCACAAAGATCCCTCCCCGCGCTACCCCCCCCTGATCCTTCACATCTTCGCTCCGACAGGTTGAACACCTTTTCCTTTTCCCATCCCCCTTTTGTGTTTTCCCACCCCCGACAATACTTTAAAATATATCCGGCTGCTTACCTTTTTATGGATTGGACTACACACTGGCGAGCCCTGATTTTCCTTTAGACTTGCCCCCCTACCTACCCGACGACCACCCCCCCTAAAGCTACGCGTCCCATGCTTGTCTTGGATCTCCATTCCAGAGAAAGTATCCGTTCCACAAAGCTCTTCCCCCTTTTAATCTGTTTTTGAGCTGATGACGTTTGTGATGCTCTTTTCTCGTTACGCTTTAGTTCGGCTCCCCTCCCGCTGGTATTACGCCCATCCCCTTGACTTTTCATATTTCTCGTCACATTTATGCTTTTGTTTACCCTCTATAATTCTTTTTGCTTTTTTTGGATGCCCTTTAAGAAACCGTGAAGCGTCCCTTGCTGTTATTATTGTGCGTACTCTGTTCTGGTTGTGTTTTGTCCCACCCCCCTTTTTGATTCTCAGGAATGTTTGTAGGCTCTCTTGTCGTATCACTTTCGGTTATTGCCCGCTTCTTTTTAGTCATTTTGACGCTATACTGCCTTTGCACTGTTAGCGCTTTTTTTTTATCCCCTTTCCACTTTTCCCCCCGTTGTAATCTCGCTCGGCTGCTTGTCTTTTTTCTCCTTCGTGCGCCCTCTACTCTGTTTCAAATTGTCGCATATATTTCCAGCGAGCTGGACCCCCCGCTGCACTGGATCACTTTTCTTTGTCCCTCTTCGGCGCGTCTTTTTTTTCCCGCCAATAATTAATTTTTACTCCTCCTTTTTGTTTTTTTTTCCTGTTTCGCACTGCGCTCCCTTCTGGTTGCCTCTATTCGGAGAGGGACCCTTGAGAGAACCGCCATCCCTTCCCCCTCGTTTCTTCCTCCCTCCCTCCTCCTCCTAATTCTAATCAAATATCTACCAGTAAACTTCGTTTTTTGCCATGACTCTTCTCCCATGCATTGCCCGGACCCCCAAGAAAGTTTGTGGTTATTTTCTCTCTCACGCCCCCCCACGCCCCCCCCTGCCTTTATTGCGTTGGACCATTTTCCCCTCCAGCGCTTTCCCCAACACCCCCCCTTACGACCGTTCCGCTCTTTTTTTCACATACTCAGCGTTGCGTTTTAGCTTGCAAACGGAATTATTACTACAACCTGGCCCGTTTCTCGTCCATCTTTTTTGGGATACGTTTTCTTTTTGCCCTTACTCCCTCAGTAATCATTCTGACCTTTCTGCCTTGGATTTCCTTACGACATTGGCTTTTTCCTAAGCAACACGGTGCTTTCCCCCTTTCCTTCAAGGCCCTTTCCCCCTATAGGCTCGGTCTTCCCTTTTTATGACTCCGGAAAGGCTGTGCTCCAGGCTCCCGCTGCAACTCCGGTTGTCCTCCCTCCCTTCTTTCCAAAAACGGAGCGAGGTTTAACCGAGTTTGTGTACTTAGTTGATTGCATCTGTTCCAGCCCTCAATTCGCCGTCATGCTAGGGGTTACGACTGCTCACACAACCCTCCCGGACTCCTTCCTTCTTTTCCGTCAAGAGTGACCAGCGTTGCTTAAATTGCTTTGATCAGTTGGTCCAAGTCTCCTCCCCCCCACTTCCCCCCCCCTTAACTCAGCCGGAACCACGAAAACCTAAGACTTGCCCGGTTTTCGCCCCCTTGCCGACTGAGTGGCAACTTCCTTTCGTGTATTAGGTCTGGTCGCCCCTCTCTTCGCATTGCCTCTGTAAGCTTATGCTGTCTGGTAAGACTTCCTCCTGCGAATCTCTTTTCCTGGGCGCAGTTTGCGACATTTCCTATTACTTTCCCCATGTTCGATTCCCTAACCACCAATTCCCCGCTGCTGGGGAGATATCTTTTCCATGCCACATGACCGATTTGTCCGGACACATTCTATTTCCTTAATGATGTCCCGGACCATGGTTTGACCGGCATTGATTCTTTCTCATCACCATGCTGTCTGCAGGTCCGGGAGATTTTTGTCCCCTTCTGTCATGGTTTCCCTTTTCTTCAAAACACCCCTGGTCACAAGGTTCCCTCAGTTTTACCCTCCGACTTTTTCTTGAGTCTTACTTTCCTACAACCTGCCTTTTTCTGAGAGCCCCCCCCCTCCCCTCTCACCCGCTCTCCCAGGCACCATTACCCCCTTTCCACATAATTCCCTTCAGGCCATTCTTCATGCTGTTTCGCCTATCTTCAAGCGGCTTTTGGCACATGTTGTTTATCGTCACTCCACCACCGCCGTGTCAAGTCTTCTCCCTAAGCTGGTCTTCCTTCTTAGTAGCACAGCCAACGAGACTTCTCCCCGCCCAGGAAGTTTCTTTTTAAGAACTCCACTCTTGGTCCCCCTCCCCTCCTCCTTATACTAGGCTCTTACCCGGTTTTGACGTTATGCAGAAAGCGCGATGCTACAGCCTTACCCCTTAACACTACGGGAAGTTTTACCCTTACCCCTTTCTGAGCTTTGAACTTTTAAATTTCCTCTTCTCGCCTTGCAGGGTCTGGTTTTCTTCTTTTATTGAGCTTGAAGGCTGTTTCGGAACGTTTTTCCCCAGTAGCCCCCTTTCCCCGTCAATTGGCATCCCTTTGACGCGTCAGTTTGTTCTGGTGGACCTCACCGATTCCCAAAGTCACACGAGATTTCCTTTCTGCATCCTTTTTGGAAGTGGTGACCTCTTTCCGATTACACTAGTTTCTTTCTCGGCTATGTGTCTTTTCACTTCATTCCGCCAATCTTTAATTAGATCGAGTTGGCCCCGGCCCCGCGACGTTTTTTTCCTCCTCTCCTTTCGGCCGCTTTGTTGTCTCTTCCTGCGTGTTCTTTGCACTCCGATTTGTTACTTTTTAACTTCCCCTTAGCGCCGCTCGTCCACTTGGCATGAAGTGATATCCGTGTTTTTCTCTTGTTTCCCGTTTATGTGTGCGTAGGAGAATCCCGCCAGGTCGTCCCCTCCGTCCTCCAAACGGTATTTTGCCACAAACAACCTTCCCCATCCCCTACCTGGTCCCCCATCCCTTCTCTCACCTCTTATTAACCCCCCCCGCCCCAGATATCACCCCTCTGGCCGGGCGGGTGTTGGGGCCCGCTCTATCGGAAATTTTTCCAACGTCTCTACCTCCTGTGCATGCGACCGGTCCCGCGATCACCCCACATTTTATGTAATTCTGAACCTTTTTTCTTTTTTACTTCCCCTCCTCCTTTCCCCGAATCGGTGTATTCTTTGGGAGGAGGAAAAGTTGCTTTTCCTTTTGTTATGATCCATATCGCTGGAAGTCCGAGCTACGTTCCCCGACCCTCTCCCAATGCAAACTGCTTAGGTGCAAGCCTTATAACAGTGTCCCCCTTTCCCCTCTTCCACTTCTTTTCCTCCTGCGATATTGTTTTCTTTTTAACGTTGCCCCTGTCTCCACGTCGCAGCCCCTCCCCCCCCTGCGATTTCTGGGTCAAAGCCCTGCGAGAACTGGCACCTTCTCATCGTGAACCCTAACATTGACATCCTTTTAATAATTCTCGTAAATCTCAGTCTTCCCCGCGTTGCACAAATTCTTGCTAGCCAGAATGGCGGCGCACATTTACAACCACCACATCAACTCTCCCTCCTTCCTCCTTCCTTTTCTTTTGACCTCCTTCCCTTCACAAGGATACCGCTATCCTTGCCCCCACCTTTGTGACCCCCATCTACCCGCAATGTGGCCCCCTTTTAAGTGACCTCAACCACATTGCATTCCCCCCTTCCTTGCGGGACCCCCCCCCTTTTTCTCTCGGGCCCCATCTTTACCCGACCCACAGCCCCCT
>Ga0179593_1656637_pt1 | contig 14815 bp, 14 predicted proteins | sample CZODoug2_1_08_16_FD_185931 | JGI IMG/M metagenome (GOLD analysis project Ga0179593, IMG submission 185931) | Vadose zone soil fungal communities from Angelo Coast Range Reserve, California, USA - CZODoug2_1_08_16fungal (PacBio error correction) | ecosystem: Environmental > Terrestrial > Soil >... | reverse complement strand
CTTCCCTGTTTGAACTCCACCTTCCGGTCGCCTGTCTCCCGAACGGCCTTGCCCCCTCCGCTCTGGTCTCGGCCCCCGCACTGACTTCTGTAAGTTCGGAGATGATGCGTTCCTTTGCCTTACGATGTTTTCTCAGCCGGCCCGGGATATTTCTTGGTGTGCCCGTGGTGATGACTTCAGTCGAAGCGCAACCTTAGCGCCTCTTTTTCTGGGTCCTTCATTTCCCTTTTTCGACTTCCTTCAGATCGCGAGCGCTTTTCCTTGCCGGACATCGGGAAAACCGCCCCGCCTCGCAGATACTCGTTGAGCGTCGGTCACCACCTTCTTCTCAACTCACCTTTCCTCCTGAGAAGTCCTTTTCTGCGCATTTGACGCCGACTTTCTCCGGCGTCCATTGTACCTGTCCTCCAGGCGTCTTGCAGTTTACACTTTTCCCTTGTCGAAGATCCCACACGTACTTTCTATCGGCGTTTCCTTCATTCACGACCGCGTCTTAGGCTGCGGCGCCACCAGTGGTGTTATTCGGTTCGCCCCTCCTTCTCGTTTAAACTCCACTTTCGCCTCTCGGTTCCCTTCATCCTGCGGGTAGGGTCCGCTTCCAAATTTTTGTCGTCGCTTGTTTGGAACTTCCCGGAAACACCGGGCCCAATTCTCTTATAGGGGCAAGTGTTTCCCGTTCGAACCTTGAACTTTATGTCACCCCTCCTATTTTGAAGATGCGCGCCTTTTTTCGCCGTTTCTTCTCGGTGATGCACTCTTCCCCGAAATTTTAGATTATCTCCCTCCCACATCCCTTCCTTTACAACTCTCCGATCTTGCGACCCATGTGTTTTCCCCCTTTCGGGATCGGCGGCATGAAGGGCGCCACGTTTCTCCCTTTACCGTTTCCTTCCATGTGCGCAGGTTGCCGTTAACTCCACTGCGTGCCCGCTCACCTTCCCTTTTTCTTGGCTCCTGACTCAAAAGCGGTTTGAGGTCATTGCTCACGCACTTTTGGTGTGGTTTACCTCTAGCCCCATTGACTATTCATAATCCTATGAAGGCTGCTTTTTTTCATGACGGAAAGGAGCAAGGAAATAAATCCCATTGTTGCGTCGCACCGCACCTCCCTCCCCCGAGGGCATGCGCAAGGAGATTGACCTCTCATCGTCCTCTCCCCTTCCTCTGCGCAGACCCCCACTTGCGAGATCAGGCCCCCTGCACGGCGCTTGAAGATGCCCTTTTGCAATTCCTTCCCTCGCCGTCCCCTGATGACGCCCCCAACGTTCTCCCGCCTCGTTTGCTTCCATTTTTTATCCCGGCTTCCCCCCCCGGCGCCGTATTTTTGCGCGCACGTTCTCAGAAAACAATGCTTTTCTGAAACGTTTTCCACCCTGCTCCCCCCTTCTTTTGAAAGCCCGCGGTTGCTTCTCCGTAAAAAAACAAGCTTGGCCCGCCATTTTTAACCTGGCTTAAATCTGCCGATCATTGACCTATTTTGCCTTCCAATACCTGACTTGATTTCCTTTCCCGTCAACAACCTAGGTGACATCGTTTCCAGACGTTAGCTCCACTAGAGACACCCCCATTCCCTTTTTTTTAATCTTTGATGCGGATAGCCTCCACGAGCCTCGGGCGGCCGCCACCACGCCATTTTTCCCGGCCTCAATCCTAAGCGAGAGGACTTCTTTTTCCTCTGGGCCCTTCTAGCCAGGAGAACCAGATGCTCAGACGAGAATCGCACATCCGAGCAGGGGTGCGGCAGCACGCGTCGGTGACTTTCTCCACTTTTCTAGATGTCTTGTCCCAGATGATTTGCTGTATGCGTGGCTCGGTCCTTTCATTCGATCGTTTGGCGCATAATTCGTCTCTTCTAACTGCCTTTTTTCTTCCGAGGTTCCGGCTTCCGGTGAAACCCTCGACGACGCGCATTCCCTTCCCGCATTGCTGGCTTTTTTTATCGAAGGCTAAAACCGCGGCCTGATTCCCCGTTCCTTTTGTCAGCCCTGGCCAACGGCAATCTGCCCTTTTTTTGACTGAAGATCCAAACGCCGCCGATTTCGGCGATCTGCTTGTTTACACTCCTCCTTTTCAAGGTTTCCCCCGAAGATACTTCTCTCCTCCGTTGTTTTGTTGATGGCGAGCTCTCGGGGTGCTCTTGGAACAGCCGGCTGCTCCTGAGACTATTCCCTCCCCTGCGGCTTTTACTCTCTCAGTTTCCTTGTGTTAAGGAGATTGCTTCCTTGCCGTTGGCGAACTTCGCACGGTCACCTGCGACGCATTGCCGCCGGTTTTTCCCGCTCCGTTCCCTGCTTTTTTCGGCCTTCTTTCTTTTTTACTTTCACGCTGCTTCAGCCTTTCCCCTGGTCGTCGACACTCCCGTCAAAATTTGAGGCGGCACCATTGGAAGCTGTCCTCCTTTCTCTCGCAGATCCTATCCAAGGCCTACCTTCTTTTCCGCCTTGCCCAGTTGGCGCTCCGCGATTTCGAGCATCGGCCTTGTTGCGCAAGTAACAGACAGTTCTCTTTCCCTTTAGGCCCTCCTTTGGATTTTTCGTCTGCAGTAGTATGAGAACGCGGGTCATCCGGTTGCCGGCGGCCAAGGACAAGCACGGGCCTCTTCCCAACCCGAACTTCCTTTTCTTTTCTGGTAGTCAAGATATGGGCATTGGAGGCCGCCCGTGGATCAGAAGCATTTTTCTTGAAACGTGAGGGGATGTTGTTCCTGCTGGTCATTTCATAGTTCTTGCCACGATGGCACGCTCCGGGTGGTGACTGTCTCCTTCCTCGAGGCTTTGAAGTATAGGCCTCGACGAATTTGCTATCCGTACTTTGCCGCTTTTTTTCGGATCAGCCGCGCCTGTCACGAATTCTTTTGCGGCTTTCCGATGGGAACAACTTTGCAGATTGTTTTCCTTATGCCCCATGCCCTTCTCCGCAGAGGATCCGTTCAGATGTTCGTAAGCTCACGACCCTGATCTCGGTTCTGGGCTTTTGGCGGCATTCCCCGGCGCTCCCCTTTGAAATTGCAGGTCATCTCTTTCTCCTTTCGAGCCTTTTTATTCCCCCGTGACGCCAAGTTAGATTCAAGACGTTTATTTCGAGCTTTTCCACCTTTGCTTCCCCGATGACTTGCGGGGACGTAGGCGTCCCCTTCCCCCCTCTGTCTGGGACACAGGACCCCCGGTTCAATTATTCCTTTCAGTCGATATGACAGTAATGTCTTAGGTTTCTTCCATATTGTGTTTTTTTTCCTCCCCCTTCATCCTCCCTTCGTCCGGTCTCCCAGGCCTAGAACTTTCTGAACGGGAAGTAGCGTGGCTTCGCTAATGAGCAAATGGCATTGCGGCCATTGTCTCTAATCAATTGCCCCCAGGCCCGATTTTCCTCCCACACGTCGATCGTAGGTCGAGATCAGGTTTTCTTCCCTTTTGTCATCTTCCTCCGATCCCTCAACTGTGGTGGTCTCACCGGGACAGAGAACCTGGCGCGGATACGGCGGCTTGGACATATCCTTCACGTCCTCGGAAGGCGGTTTTTTTCTCATCGATTTGCTTGTCGCGTAAATTGACACCCCTTTGCCGGTCTTCCCGCGGTTGCCTTTTGCTGTGGCCGACCTTCTCCGACGAACAATTGAAGCGGCCGACCCGCAGGCGCTAATTTTTAAAGTCGAGTCCGCCTGGTTGGTTTTTCAACCCCTCCGCGGTTAGCTTTTTTCCCCACAGCATTCCAATACAACTGGGCGGGAGCCCCCGCAGCCTCCCGCCGATTTCGTTCCGCCAGGTCCACCCAGTTGATATACACTTGGTGGTGCGGTCTGCGCCAACCCCAGGGAGTCTCTTTTGGTACCTTTCCTCTGGATTTTTTTTCCCAGTCTGCATGTCTGCGTAGCATGCGCCGACTGAACAGGATTTTCTCGAGTTCCCATGCGTTCCCTTTTCCCTTGCCCTCCAGCCCCTGGTGTGACCCCCTCAGGCGCTCAACGTTCTGCGCGACCATGCTGTTTTTTCCCTCTTGCGGTCCCCTGATCCCCCTTTTTCCTGAACTGCGTCAGGCCACCCTTCAGTGCGCCGGCACACTGGAGAAACGTAATAGCGATGCATTTTGAGTCTCCCCTCCCCCCCCCAGGGCCAGAACCGCTATGATCTTCATCTCTTTGTCGGTGTCCGGAACGCTCGGCAATAATCTCCCCCCTATTGCCCTTTTTTTCAAGTATTTCCCGGCGGAAGTTGTTTTTCTTTCTGAGACCGTGCCGTTCCTGCAGGCAGACAATTTTTTCCTCCCCCCCCCCTCCTCTCCTTTCTTTGAGAGAGACATGCGTGGACCCTCCCCAAACTGTCGCTGTGCATTGCCACCTTACGGTCTCGCGACTCCGCGCGGTTTTTCCCTGCAGAAGTCGGATATGCGAGCTTGCCGGCACCCACAAAGAGAGGCGTCAGAAGACGCGGAAGATTTTCTCCGCGGCCCGTGGCTTGCTTTTCTGTTTAGCCCCTTCAGATCCTCTGGTTTAGTCTCCCTGCAGGGGACTGGACGACCGTAGAGCATGCCTTTCGTCGTCGGCCTTGATCCCCTTTCCAAAAACCGCCCACTTTCGAAGATACCTCGTTGATTTTTCCTTGCGGGCACCACTGGGCGGGATCGCAATCCCCCCTCTGGACCCCCGATCGCATGGCAGGTCTCCTTAGAGCCGGCCGGCGACATTCCCTGCCCACTCCAGCGACTTTGCCGGTACCCCCCACGATCCGCTGGCTTCCTACCCTTCACATCCGGATCTCGTTTTGCCGCATCACCCGCGTCGGGAGTCCTCGCGCCAGCCCTTTGGTTATGGGTCTTTTCTCACCCGTCGGGTGACCATCCGGTTTTCCAACCGTGCCGCTCTCGACCCTCATCGTTTCTTTCCCTTTTCAATGTTGCGCCCACGCAAACTTACTCCCTCCTCAAGATCCCCTTTATAAGGTCAAGGACCGCGAAACAAGCAGGGCCCTCTCTGAGGACGACGTCCCGTCGCCTTTTTTATGCCGCCGCGACGTCTTTTTTCCTCGGTGTTCCAATCGCGCCGCAAGTCGATTATAACGGCCTCTCAAAACTTCCAACTTGCTCTCTCTTCCCCTATTGCTGTTTTTCGGCCGGCCATGATGAGCGCCGGTGACCCCTTTCCGCTGCCATGTGCGCTATTGCGAAATCAACCTCGGCTCTCCCCCCGTTCTATTACATATTGCTGTCTTCCGATAAAAAACCCTCGTATCCACCCGTTGAGGAATTGCAGCAACAGACTGCTGGTTGACTCTCGTGAGAAATGACTCTCCCTTCTCCTCCCTAAGGCGCCATCTCCCGCTTTACCATACTTCAGAATACAGTGTGGTGATAGACACGACTTTCCCGCGGGGGCCGCAAGGTGCTCCTGCCACTTTCGCTAAACTTACTTCTTTCTTATTACCCCCTTTTTTCCGCTCCCCCCCCCCACCGAGCTCAGGCCACAACTTCGGCGTATCAGACGAGGACCTTGCAATTCAACGGACTCCTCCGGCGATTGCCGCGACAAGAAACGCCCCTTTGGGCTATCCCCACAGGTCTATCCCTTTTGGTCGAGTCTGAGTTCTCTCTCACTAGGCCCACACAATGAGAGGCCTTAAAACCGGGTTCCTGGTCGGAAAGCCGACGACCAACTTCTTCAGAAAATCCCCCCGGCCACCAGCTTAAAGTCCTAAAGCTTTCACATCGGCCTCTCCCGGCCTATAGGCCAATCCCTGCTATGAAGGCTCCCTTCCACCAAAATTGCTGACGTGCTTTACCTTTCTCATCTGTTTGCGCAACCCCTTTTTCCCATCACGTCCCCGGACCATCAGAATGCTTTGGCGGGATAGAATCCCGAGACAGGCGTTCACTTAAATATTTCCGCCCCCTTTCCTCTCGCGATTGTGAGACGTTCTGAACTTGATGGAGTTTTCCGGCTCCGGCACTCAAAAAAGAAAGGTGCTAAAGAAGCGTGACTTCCTCTCTTCCCGCCCAAATCCTTTTTAACAACCCACTTCCTTGCGCGCGAGCCTTGCGGCTTCGGCCAGCGAGGATGGACAGGCGGTCTCAGGTATCCTCTTCCCTTTCTATTCTCATCCTTCCCCTCCCTAGGTTCCTCTCCATCCACTTTTACGGTTCTTTTCTTACTCCCAGTCTTTTTGCTGCTGAGCAGATGTTAGGCTGAAAAACTCCGACAAGAGCTGTCCCTCCCTACTTTCTTCCCTTTCCCCTCCAGGACGGCTGCACCAACCTCGGGATGCAGCTATTTTCCGCGGTCTCTTTGAGGTGTTACTCCGGAAGGCTAACCTTTCCCCCTCTAAAACTCTCTACCCGGCGATTTCCCGGCAGTCTTTTTATTCCCACCTCCTGCTGTTCTCTAGAAACCCCGAAGATATCTATGTTCCTCCTAATAAGTTGTTTTTGTGCCCAGATCTTCTTTGGTGGGGTGATAGGGCCCTGAAGGACACAGAAGCAGATCGCCCTCCGGAGGCGTTGTTCTTCCAGTTCTTCCTTTTTTTTTTTCATCTGTTTCTTTGCTCTGATTAGCGTGCGCCTTCAAGTTTCGTCCTCCCCGTAGCCTCGCCAGAGTGCCGGCCAGCCCTGTCGTCGATGTTTTGACATGCAACAAGCTGATTAAGAATTCCATTTCCCTCCATAGAGCCCAACAGATTTGAGCCCTCCGGAGTTTCCTGCCGCAGGCTGCGCCCGCGATCGAATGGCAGTTTCTCTCAACGGAATTACATTCGATACTGGACACACTCATCTGGCCCTTCTCCCCTTCTAAGTCCGGCCTCCCTTGTTTGTAAAATTCACCCCTTTTGCTTTAGTGATTCCCTCCCTCAAAGCAATGGAAGGATGTGTTTTTCGATGAGCTTATTCTTCCCTTCTTTCTTGCCGTGTTCCTGAACTCCCTGACGACCTAGAGACCTTTCCACCTCCTAGAGCTTGGATTCTGAGCCCCAGATTATTGAGGGGTGGTGGCGGTCCGGGCGAACGAGTTCGGCACTATTCCTTTCCCATGTTGATGCCTCCCCCCTGATGGGATTTGCTCGTTCTTCATGCGAAATAGTCTTGTCACCACTCTTTTGCAAAGCATGTTTTTTTCCCCCGGAGAATTGGCTTCCTTCCTATAGTCCTTCGGAAGCCCTGACAGGCTTTTAGGAACCCCCGATTACCTTTCGGCCCGCTTTTCAGGAGCCGCGATTTAGTCTCTTTAAATTTTTCTCCTTTTTCCTTCCCGGCAACCTGTTCCTCAAGAATTGTTTCCTATTTCTCCTAATTCCACTCTCCTCTTTTCCCTACCCCGCTGTTCCTTTTTAGGTCTCCTTATTCCGGGCCCTTGGGTCCTTTGGCGGTTCCGCAGGCGACGTCCTGTTCTTTCCCCGGTAATATTTTCTTCTCTTCCTGTCATGTTGGGATTCGCGGAGGACGTCGAGGTATAAGCTGCCCGAATCCTCCTCTTTCGAGGCATCGAAAATTGTCTTAAGAGGACCTAGTGTGACGGTTCCTTCCTTAGGATGCGCACCACCGCCTGGAGGTGTGCGCTAGTCAGGCGGCCAAAAAGGGCGGTCATTCCTGCCTTCATGGAGATCATATTCATGTTATAAGAATTTCTCGAGATCTTTTCTCCACCGTGTTTTCGGCTTTTCGTCGGCTACCCCTTTTTTCTACCTAATACGGGGATTCGCCGAGGTTTCTTTTTTTCTCTCGCACTGCCCCCCGGTAACCGCGTTGAGTTTGCCGGCCTCTCCCGATTCTGCAGCCATTTTTTCGCGACAGCTGTCGGTAGTCTCTTTTTTTTAATTCTACGATTTGAATACCCTGCGCGGAATGGCGGCATATCTTTCAAAGCGTTCTTGGCGGCGGGGACCCGGTCGTCATCCTCCTCCCCCCCTTTTTCGCCCCCTCATCCTTTGACTTTTTTTGAACTCCTTTCGGAATTTTGGGGAGCCAGCGACCTTTCGAACAATTTGTCAGCGGCCCCCTCTTTTTGTTAGGTTACCTCCGGCTTCTTCCCCGGATGCGTCCTCTCCGGCTGTTCGCGTAGAATGCCATAAAACATTTTTCGCCGCAGCTACGCGGTCGGCCGTTATTTTCCAGGAAACCGACCCCCTCTCTTCCTTTCTTTTGATAGGCTCCCGTCTTTCCCTTACTTGGTACCTTTCCCGTTGTCTTTTTTGTCCATCGAAGGTCGGCCTTTTCCTTGGACCTTTTTTTTGACGAAATCCCTTATCGTGTACCTTCTTCCTCTTTCTTTGATTTTTTTGGTCCGCTCAACGAGACCTCTCTACCCCGGGCTGTTTTTTCCCGATATCGATCCGGAGACGCCCAGCTGCGGAGGCTACGAGAACCAATGACTCTCTCCGGCACTCCCCGTTCCTAGCGCTTTGTTGTCGTCGGCGCAGATATCCCACAACGGGCAAATTCATGCTTTTCCTTTGGTCGAGTGCACAGACTCCTTTCCTGAACGAAACCCCCAGCTGCGCTTCACCGAGACTCCCTCGAAAGAATGTTGGTACCGTGCGCGGCCGCCCCGTTGCGACAATTTTGGAGATTCCCCTCTTTCCTCCTTTGTTGAGATTTGAATAGCCCCCACCTTCTTCTCTTTTTAGGCGCCGTCCCCGTTCGAACGAACAGGATGCCCTCCCTCCTCTTTTTCTCGGGAATGCGCTTTTTTTTAGCGGATGGTACAGTCAGGAGATGTTCCTCTTTTTGGTTTCCCCACTCTCTCTTTCTATAATAGCTTTTTTTTCCCGTGTGCAATCTTCTTTCCTCGCCGTAGACGATCCCCCCTTTTTCAGCGCTAGTACTGTGTCGCATGGTGCTTAGCGAACGAATTGTGAAGGTTAAAGAGGAGAGGTCATGGCCGCGCTAGTTCGTTTCTCTCGGTCCCTGGGTCGAGAATTACTCTTTTTTCCTTGAGGGGCCCGGGTTCATCCCGTCCCCCAAATCTTCAGCTTTTGAAATCGAGAATACTGTTCATGTTCGCGCAGCCTTCGCACGAATGCTTCGCCTCTCTCTTTTCCAGGGACCTAATGAAACTCTCTTTATCCTCCCCCACGGTACGTCTTACGGAGGTTACTCTCACCGACCGAGTTTCATGCTGACGGCGGCCCTTGTGGGTGGATTTCCTCGAAGCGATTCCTTTGTTTCCCCCTCGCTCTCGCCCCGTCCTTCAGAGCATGCGCTTTTCCCGCTTCTTGTAGTCGTCTGATGTCGCCCTCCAAAATTCCTCCCGGCTAGGACCGTGGACCATCCTTTCCCCCTGTTTACCCCTCAAGCATTGGCTACGCCTTTCCCCAGGACCTCTTTTTTTTTTTCCTGGATATGGCCGTCCCGCGCAGTTTTTCCTCGGTGATGCATTTAGCCGCAATGGATCTCTTCCCTCCTCCCCCTCCCTGCGCTCATGTGTGATGATCGTTCTCTTTCCTTCCGACTCCGGAGCTCAACTCCGACCGCCGATTCCCCTGGCGCTATTTTTCTTGAAATTTCCACTCTTTCCCTTTTTCAGACGTTTCCAAAGCGGTTCTTTTTCTCCTTGCGTCCCCTATGGATGTTGTACCGCCATCGGAGTCCACATTTGAACACTTCCTCGACAGCCTTCTTCCTGACCGCCTTTTTTACGACCCGGAGACCCGCAATACAGGACTTGGTGAGTGCCGTCCTCCGTTCCACGCGATGGGCATAGGACTGACTTTCCCGATCTTCCCCCCTCCTAGATCGCGCGAAGCCCCTGAGATCCCGTCAAAAAGCTTGATGAAGGAAGATGACCTCAATTTCAACGGACGCGGGCGATGAACGACAAATCCGCCCGCCTGATCTTTTTCTGAACCCTTCCCCCGTTAAACTTTCTCTCCTCTTTCTCGGTTTTTTTTGGCGCCCTCCCTGAGGACTGCGGGCGGAAAGGTTCCGGGTAGGAAATCCTTCCCCCCCATCTTTTTTGAGGGGACTCGCCACTGAACCGCCTGAAGTACCTTGATAAAAGCCTGTTCAAATCTTTATCAGGCCCTATATTTCCATACATGCTATGAATGCTCCTCCCGCCCCCTCTTTTGGTAACTCCCCTTTCATGAACCTTTCTCCCGAGCCAACAGCCCCATCAAGGTGTTGTCCCCCATCAGCCGCGTCGGGATCGCCGCACTCTCTCCTTTCATTTTTCCCCCCTGAGCAAGTGGCTACGATGCGGCCTTTTTGATGCCCGCGCCGGCGCAAAGACCCTCGTGGCTCACGACGCGCATCCCAAATCTGAGCCTGTTTTCTTTTTGCCACACTCTACCACATCGCCCCCGAGATTTTCAAAGCTGAGGCATCGCCGATGATTGACCCTTTTCACGGTTTTTTTCCATTCCATTCGGCGCATCCTGCCCTTTTCCCGCCCGAGTGAGCTCACCCCTCCCAATGCGGTGCTCGTTCTTTTCAGACCAGGTTAGCCTGCTTACTGTTGTCTTCTAGATGCTGGTGCTTTTTTCGATCGGGATTTGAAAAAAAAAGCGTTTCTCCTTCGCTCTTGGAGCAGCGGTGTTCCCTCCCCCTTTCAAGGGACTTTTGGCCCGATACCATCGCGACTGAAGATTCTCACGCCGGCCCGATTTCGGCGCTTTGCTTGCGAAAACTCCGCTGTCCGTCGATTTCTTCCTCCGGTGTGTTTTTTCTCGCTCGTGGTGCTCGCTGAAACATTTTCTTCCTCCGATCTCTGCGGAAATTTTCAGTCCTCCTGGGGTCTGATTGCGCCTTCCGCCATTTGTTGGCTCACGAGGTTCCTTTTTCGGCATCACCTGGATTCCCCATCTAGTTTTTTCCCAAGGCAGTGTTTCAGCAGGCAGCATGCGTCCGGCTTGATCTTTCAGCAGTTCTTTCAGCAGCCCCTGGTCGTAGACTCGAGCACCGTAAAAGGCTTGGCCCCCGTTTTCTTTCCCTCGGATGCCTGAAACGCCGACTATGGAGGTGCCGAGCACACGGACTTACCTTCGACTGGACAATCCTGCTTAGCTTTTCGGTTCTCTTTCGGCTGTTGGTAACATCACGACAAGTATTTGAGAAGCACCCCCGGAAGGCTCCGAATCTTTTTTCCTATTGATCTGGGTTATTGCCGGTGAAACCCTGAATTCCAGAACCCTGAAGGGGCCCCTACTCCTTTTCTCAATTCTACTTCTCGGAATTGCGGGTGTCTCCCTCCGGGAGGTGCGGGGCAGATAACTTTTCTTTTTTTAAAGGCTTATAGGGCACGTTGTTGTCATCGCCACGATTGCACAGCAGGGTTTTGAGGAACCGCGGTACCCTTTGCTGATCAGTTTTTCCAGGCTTTATACCCGGTACTTCAGCCGCCGTCTCCGGAGCCAGCCGTCGTCATTCTTCCCCTTTTTTTCCGGAACCCCTTTCCGGAAAGTTTCCTCAGTGCGTCTCTGCCAGCCCGAGCCTGGAGAGGAATTAGGGATAAGCAAATGTTACTTTTTGGGTCGTAACTTTCCCGCACTGTTTTTTGGAGTCTCTCGTACAGTTGCCTTGCCCAATTAATCTCATAGCAGTGCTATTGTTCCTCTCTCGGCAGTGGTTGTGAGAGAGGACAGCCTCTTTAGATAAGGACCAACCCTTCCCTATCTTCGACACCCTTGCCCCCCCTGGGTTTTTGAACGGGGCGTGAGCACCACAACGCCTGGTGCTTGAAGATGGTTCCTTTTCCCTTTTTTCGTTCTTCCCCCTTCGATATTGTTCAGATTTTTCGGAACCCCACGCCCTAGGGTGGCGCCAAGTCCCCAAGTGTGATCAGCTTCGAGGCAAAGACCTCCCCCTTATTCCCCCCACTTTCTTTTGCTCAAATTTCTTTTTTGTCTCCGCCCCCCCCCCCCCCCCCCCCCCCCCCACACACTGGAGTATTAATGTAGGCCGGCCCACCCGAGATCTTTGTCCCCCTGATTTACCCAATTTCCCTTTTTCTCTGGCCCAGGTTGAGATGACTATACTCCCGATCCATGCGGCTCGATTTGCATCACCGAGGGACCTTAACGTTCGCGTATTCTCCCATCTTCTTTGGCGAGATTTTTCCCTACTCTTCTTCTTTCCCCAAGGTAACTTGACCCTATAATACTTTGCCACTCTTCTGTAAAGCCGGTTTAGTGCATTACCTGACTCCAAATTGATACGAAGTTTTTTTTACGGGTTACCGTCGAGGCGATGGCTTCGCGTTTTTCACCATCTGTAACATCCTCCGGTGCATACCCCCACTGGTTCGGTTGTGCTCCTCCCTGAAGAGGTCCGTGATGGCTCGGGAAAACCGCCTCTCCCAGGCCTTTTTTGTATCCCCCCCCTTTATTTTGCTCTTTTTTGGTTCACCCCCGGCACCTCGCTGGAGGGGTTGTAATGGTTCCGGCGGCGTTCTGACTCTTTTTTTTCCTCTATGTTGATTTTTTTTTTTGGATTTTGTTGATCCAGCCCGTGGGGACCGCCCCCAGTCTAAACGAGTATCTGCCCGGTTTTTTTTTTCCCTCTTCCCCTAGGAAGTCCTTGCCCACATCATGACATATCTCCCCGGTCGTTTCGTAATTCGTCCTCGGACCCCTTTCCTAAGCGATGTCGTGCGGGTGACGGCAGGACTACAAAGGGCACGTCCGTCCCAGCTTAAGGGCTTATCTCCCCCTCTTTTTTTGTCGGTATACGCTAGTACTTCCCATTCCAGCCTTTTGGCATTCCCGAGAGGACCCTCGCGGCGTAGCATGTTCGTTCTTTTTGCGCGGAGCCTGCCAGGAGTCCTTCACTTTCACTCCCCCTCCCTGTTGTTCTTGTCCGGTTTGACTTTGCGAATGATTTCTTCCCATTGTCTCGAACTTCAGGCTGCCGCCTCCGATGGTCTCTTTTTTGACCGCCAGCAGCTGTGCTCGTAGCTTCTTGACGAGGTGCCCGCGCGAACCTTTTTTTCTTTAGACGGCTTTTTGGCCTGCGTGACCGTATCTCGTCGACGAGTCCCCCCTTCCAGCGCTAGTTATTTGTCGCGCATGTCCGTAGCGCACTGCATGGTGCCGGACGCCCGGCGTTCTGAGGTCATGCCTTGAGCCTCTTTAGTCGGCGCTGGATCCCTTTAAACGACCACTTTTCGCTGCACTTCTTTGAGAGTCCCCGGTATGGATCATCCTCCAAATTCCGCATGGCTTGAGAATCCTTTTCCCGCCAGCAGGTCGACGCCTCTTCCGCCATTTTACCATGAGCGATTCACTGATTCACGGGTCACTCGGTTTTTGGAGCATCCGCACCACGTCCTGTGAGATCGTGTCTGCGAACCAGACCGAGTCGGGAGAGGGCAAGGTGGGCTTTTCTTTTAACCAGTCTTTTTAACCATCCCTGATGCCCCACCGAGAAGACCTGCATCGACGTAACCCCGCGCCCCCCACTGGGGTGAGTCGGGCCCCCCCCTTTTTCGTCGCTTTCCCCCCCGCAATCGGCTTCAGAATTTCCCCCCTTCTGGCAAAGGATAAAGGGTTGGTAAGGTTCCTTTAACCAATGCATCCTCCTTCGAACCTCTTTGAAGTCTTCCCTCCTCCGTCCGCGCCGTTCCCCTTTGATCAAATCGAGCCTCATGGATCGACCCAAGGCCATCTCAACATTTTGCCACTGCTCCTCGCCTCTCCTCCCTCCTTTTTGTGCAGCTCCCTGCCTAACCTCCACTTTCTTTCTCCCCTTTACCCGACCCCCATTGCCATGTGCGCTCCTGCGAAACCACCTCAGGCTCCACGTGCAGATTACGGGTCTATTCGAAATTTCGCCTTCCTTGCCTGCAAAGTCCTGGTGTCCCTCGGTCCAGACTACATATCGACATGATTCGCGAAGGACCGTTTCAGCTGACATTCCGCCCAGTTGAGTGCGTCCCGCCAAACTCGGTCAAGGTTTTCTCTTCCCCCTCCTCAACTTATTCGGGACTCACCCTCTTCGTCAGCCTCTCCCAAACTGACGAGATCAGGCACCTTTCTGAAGCTTGGCCCTTTTCCCTCGCGGCATGCCGCCCAAAGCCAGAACGCCTCGATTCCTTCTCGAAACGTTCAGTTAAAATTGGCTTCTCCTCGGTCTTTTTTTAACCAATGCGGAAAAATGCGGGCCGGCCCCACCTTGGTTCCTTGCCATTGCCTAACTTCTCTGGGAACCTAACCTTCGGGTCCCCCCTGACCAAACCCCAGGCCTGGCCCGAACTTAACGGATAAGCTCAAATAGGCCTTCCTCTCCCTGCTATGGTCAGGCTCCGTTCCCCACAATGTCTTTCCATCGGTGGTGACAAGACGCTTCGTAGAACGAGCCGAGGCAAAACAGCCCCAAGGTGTTCACGAAAATCACTGGACTCGCCCTTTGGTCCAGAAACCCTGGCCCTTGGTCCTCCGATGCGGAGAGCTGGCTGTGATACGATACTTGATTTGGGACGCTGCTGTGCTTAAGGGAGCAGCACCTGGATATTTCTTCCCAGCCGACTCCTTATCGACCCCCCTGAGACAGGGAGGTTTTTCCTCCGGAAGCCCGAAACTGTTTTGCTCCCCCCCAATCCGTCGAGATAGCTAGGAACTTTGGGGAGGCGGTCGATGTATGCTTCATCCTTCCTTCGGGCGCCCCCGCACTTTAATCACAACCTTCCGGTTTTTTTTCGCTGTCGCCGACAATTTCTTTGCTGAAGCCTCCTTGCAGGGCTGAACCCCGACGACAACGATCTTTTTCTCGACGCCACCCGACGCTTATTCCCCTTTCAGGTGTAAGCCTTTTCCCGTCGGTGTAGCAAAACGGGAAAGGGTTTTCTATGCAAGATACAAGGGCCGACTGAAGATTCCGCAGTCGTCCTCAAATCTTCTAC
>Ga0179593_1518935_pt1 | contig 14815 bp, 15 predicted proteins | sample CZODoug2_1_08_16_FD_185931 | JGI IMG/M metagenome (GOLD analysis project Ga0179593, IMG submission 185931) | Vadose zone soil fungal communities from Angelo Coast Range Reserve, California, USA - CZODoug2_1_08_16fungal (PacBio error correction) | ecosystem: Environmental > Terrestrial > Soil >... | reverse complement strand
TTCGTGTTTCTGCTCACTACGAACCCGCTTTCCCTTCCAGTATTGACTTTGCATATCTTTTTCTGTAGAAGCTGATTCCAGCCTTTTTCCGATGGGCCACAGTGTAGCATTATTTTTTCCCCCGGGTCGCTTCGTTTCTAACGGGTACAGATTCACGTGGTGATTCCTGTCCCCTTGCGGGCCCCTTTCACGAACGTGTGGAGATATTTACGGCTACAAGCACGAGATTCCCTATCCTTCTCTTTTGGTACTTTCTGACCTCTTCCCCAATGATACCTGTGCTCGCTACCCCATACGCGCGCACAAGGGTCGGCGTAGAGGCCTCCCCCTAGATCTCCCACTTCCCTTTTTTCTTCTTACTGTCCTATGGGCCTCACTATAGCACCTCTGGTTTTATGTAAAGCCTGACAGCCATTTGCGTCTGACAAAGTTCTGGTACCCTTGCTGACGTGCCTTCCAATGACCACCCCAGCGCGTTACACCCCTCTTCCCCAAGCAGTATTTTGAAGCATATCAATGCCTTTGTCATGTGGTGCCCTGTGACGACCAAATTTTTTTTTTAACCCCTTGGTCCGTCCGTACCCTTGCGCCCCCCCCTTGGCGTTCGCATGTAAGACATTAGCCATCAGAGAAAGACTCCTCCCCTACAGTATTTCGACCGCCCTCTTTGGCACAGCTCACGCTCTTGCATTCTTCCCGCCACCCTCACCTGCCTGCGTAGGTTTCTTCACCTTGCGAAGCTGTTAACCAGCTATGCGCGGCTAACAGCCTCACTCGAATCAGGGATGTTTTTTCTATTAAGCCCTTTTCCTGGAATCCTTTGCTCAAGCCTTTTGATGTTTTTGCCGAGTGGCACGAGCCGACTCTCTCGTCCTCCACGCGAGCTCCATGGTCGACTCCGTTCTTTTAAATGAGCCTGATTCTTTTTCCGCCACCGACCTTAAGAAGTTCGAGATAGGCATCTTGCGTGCCTAGATGAGCCGCCAAGGTTTGTTCGTGAGTCCTTCCTCTCTTACATTTTTACTTACTCTTCCAGCTGTCTTTTCTGTTCCTCCTTGACCCACTCTCTCCGGCTAAGGAGCGCGCTTGGATGGTGCTCACAAATATGTGCGTTTGAGCTTCCTTATCCTCTTTCCCCCCTTGCCACAGCATCGCTTTAGGGTCCTAATAGCGAAGTATTTTACAACTTTGAGGACTCCCCCAGTCGTTCCCTTTGACACTTTCCTATTCAGCATCTTTTTTTTTTTTTCCCGTCATATTCTTGCTCGAATTCCCTTTCCTCGACACATTTTTGCCCTCTCTTTTCTCGTTCTGCGGTTCCAACCCCCTCTGCCTGGGCTTCTTGTCTCTGGGTACCCATTTTTTTTTTTTTTTTTCCCCCCCTTACCCCCTGGCATACTTTTATTTTCACCCTATAGTTCGCTTCGCATGAAATAGTTCTGCCTGCTTCCTTCGTCCCCAGAGCCCTTCTCTCCCTTTATCATCCCCCTTCCCTTTTCGTCACCTCGATTTAGCTCCTTCTTTGACCACGTTAGATCCTCGTTTCCCCCTGTCGTTTCGTAAATTTCGTGCCGCGATCGAGCTTTCCCTTTAACTGTTTTTTTGAATCCGCCGAATTCGACAACCCCGAATGCGTAAGATCGCGGTATCCCCTTTTCCCCCCCGGTTCCTTGTGTTTCGACGTACGGCTCTGGCTCATCCGTTTCATTGTTGAACGCGCACCTACCGTTCGCCCATCGGCATATGCGCGCTTTCTTTCCATAGCACAGGTTTTTCCGTTCCAGTCCCTTCCGACCTTCTTCTTTTTTCAGGGTTGAATGTTCCTGCGACTACAGTATTGTCTTCTATCCCTCAGCCGCCCCCCCACTGCCTCTCTCTCCCCTCCTCCCTCTGCCTCCTTCTTTTTCACGCGATCTGCCGATGACCTGTCTTTTTTGCCCTTTGCCTGTTTACGCAATTTGTCCAGTCCTCACCATGCTTGTGGCGCAGCTTGGCTTCCTCGGCCTGCACCTCCATTCCCTTTCCCCTTTTTCTACCTCTCCCTTTCGTTTGTTTATCCTTTTAGACCCATTCGCCCCCGGCGTATGCACTCCACACACCGTAGTCGTCATCCTGAAGAATTACCAATCCAGCGCGGACCTAGTCGCTCCCCTCCTTCCATGCCCCTTTCAGCTTGGTTTTCCCGATTCCCTTTTATGGATTTTTTGACTACTCCCACCCTGAACCTCCAGACCTCATGCCCGTCTCCGGCTCCCTTCTTATCCTGGATCCGTATTCTCCCTCTAATTGTTTCCGCCTCTCTGTGCCTTTCCCTTTTTTTCCTGGTAGCTTGCCCTTTTTCTAAAGACCCACGGCCCCCCTTCTGAGAGTCGTATTGAGTTTCATCGTTATACTCCACCCCTGGAGCATGCTTCCCCCTCCGTTCTCCTCTCCGTTTTCTACTTCTACATATTATCGGCTTCGCAATCTAGGATTTCGCATTTTCTTCCGTTCGTTACTATTTTCTTCCGGCCGCTTTCGTGGGTACCCTTCACCGGACCTCCCCTTTTTGTGTCATCCCTTTGTCCTCCCTTTCTTTTCTGGCCTGTGGCCTTAGGAATTAGGCCACCGCTCCTCACGCCGGCAATACGCCCGTCCTGAACACGTTCAAGTTGCTAACCCCCGACCGACCTTGCCAGCTGATTCACTGCCCTTCTTTCAGGGCCACTGACGTCGCCTTAGCATTGCTTAAACAAACCATCTGTTTTTTCCGTCCCAGCCCATTTTCAGTTACCTTTCCTCGTCGCCAAAGTCCCTGCCGCCCCCCCCTTTCCTCTTAAACCCGAGGATGTTTTTGTTCTCACGTGCTGTTGCACGAGTTAAAAAAGGTTCCTTCCCATCGATTTTTTGTTCCGTTACGCTTCCCCCTTAAGTTTTCCTCCTTAAGATCGCAATCCCCTTGTTTTTCCCGCCTTATATGACCCTGGTGAAAATTTTCCCCCCCTTCTCGTTCTTCCCCCTGCTTGAGTCCCGGGAAAGCTACGCGCGTCTTTTGTTTCATCTTCCCCCCACACTTTTCCTCTCATGACTTCGACGCTTTTGCGCTACACCCCGAAAACCATTCCGATCTATCTCTTTTCTCCGTTTTTGTTGTTGCTTTGGCACTGCCTTTTGTTGCTTTCCTGACCGCTCGTGCCCGATCGGGCTTTTCGTGCGGCTTTCAACGAACAGTTCGCACGCTAAGCGTCGTTTTTTTTGTCGTCTCCGGGGCACAATTTTCACGCATGGAAACTGTTTCCTTATGGCCTTCTCGTTATTCCCGTGTCACTCTTTGATCTATCTTTCTGACACATTTCTTTCTCTTGGGCCTCCTGGGATCATGCCTCCATTCTCAAAAAACAGCCTCGCTTTCTGATTGGACCAAATTCACTAAAAGTTGTCCGGCTTTCTATAGGCCGATCCGTAAATGACTGGCATGTCTAGACTGTCAGTGGTGCTTCCTTTTTCCCTGTCCCGTGGGGATCTCTCTGCATTTTCTGCCTTTCTTCGTCGCCGTTTTTGACCACTGAACGATCTGGCCTAGTGTTGTGTTTTTTCTATGAAAAGTTGGGGATTCTGTGGGCTCCTTGCCTGACGTCATTTCCCCTCACTTTTTTTTGCAGTCTCCAATCATACCGATGGTTTTGTCCTGTGGTCCATGTCCTCTACCCTCCCTTCCGATTTCATGTAGGGCGATCTCAAGGACGTTATCCCATGCCCCTTATATAGTCCCTACGTTCACAGCTCTTCTCTCTCTGGCACCACCTCCCATCCCTTGCCGCAGCCTCCTTTTTCCTACCCCACATGAGGAAGCGCCCTCTTAATTCGTTGTTCCGATAGTGGCGACTTGGCACGAGCAGCTTTTCCCACTTCCGCCAGCCGTCTTCTCTCGGTCTCATTTCTTTGCCCTCGTATTTCACCCGTCTCCCCTACCACTCTTTTCCGTTTCTTCTGTACCAGCAGCATTTGCGTTGTTCTTCTTTCCTGCTCGATCTTGAATCACGCCCCCTATTGATTTCTTATCCGATTCCGTTTCTCCTAGACCCCCCTTCAGTTAATTTTTGCCTGAACGCCATGAAGTCATCCTCCGGAATGTTGCTGGCCGTCCACTTCCCTGGTTCTTTCCGCCTACGCCTTTCTTTTTTTCAATCGCACGCTTTCGGCTTGTTTCTTCTTTTCCGGGGCTCGGGTAACCCGCTTTCGTAGCTCACGGACACATTTGACTTTCGAACCCCCTAGGTGGCTTTTCTCGTTCCCCTCTTCCATTTGCTCTTGCCCGTTTTCCTCACTCATAAACTAACCCTCACTGCTCTTGTGAAATCGTTGCCCCGTCTTTATGAGTTAATGCTACTTTTCAGGCTGGCGTCCCCGCTCCAGCCCCCTTTCCCCCTCAATTGTTCCCCTGTGTTCCGCATCGTCCCACAAACGCCCCTGTCCGTCAGGCGTACCCCCCCTGTTACTGCCTATCCTTTTCTACATTCACGGATTGGCTGTCTGCGTACCTTCTTTGAGACCCCTTTGTTTTGACCACTCGACATATAATTCTCTCCTTATTTCTCATCTTCATTTCACTTTCAGCCCCTGATAGGTAGTGCGTATCCTGCAACGTTTCGGACGACAGTTTGTTTGGTATTAGCCCCCCTCCTTGCGCATTCCGTCTTCCTCCCTTTTTTTTATCGACCGAACTCTGTGATCTTCTGCCCTCGTCCCCCCTTTAACTACGAAGATTAGTCGCACTCGAAACTGCTGAAGCTCGGTTGCCTATTGTTCCCCGCCCGATTTATCCGTCCGGCCGTCTTTTGTTGCCTCCTCAAACCCCCTTTTGATTTCCCCACTGCGTACTCCTTTGTGCACGCCGATGCCGCCCCAGTCATGTCTTCACTCTCCATGGCTGCTCTATCGCCTGATCCCCCAAAACCCTTAACTTTCTTTCAGGATGCATTCGAGTTCCACCTTTTTTCCCCAGTTGACAGCAAGAATGACTTTGCCCACTTTTGGCACTGCCCAGTCGACTCGTGCTATGCCCACCGGAATCCTTCTTTCAGACGCTTTTCGATTTCACTTCCCGCACCTACATTCGAGCCCCCTTTGTTCTATAACCTGAGCGGCTCATGGGCCCTTACGAAGTTAAGTATCATGCCTTTTCCATGACTCTTATAGCTTCGCGCTCCGATTTTCCTGTCGGGCACTTCGTCGCCACTCCTCCCCCTCATGTTTCCGGAGACACCATTAAGTTAGCTACTGCTCGTACATTGTCTTAGCCGCCTTCTTTCCCGTCGCGCTCTGGCTTCCCATACTGACTCTCGGATGCGCTAGCACCGTGTGCAGCCGCAATGTCTGGCCTCGGATTAGTGCCTCTCGTTAATATCGGTCTCCCTGGCCTTCCTCACCCGTTTTCCGCCAAATATGAAACCAGTATTTCCAGTCGATTGATATACTTTCCCCGGATTGGTCCTCTGCCGTCATTTGCCTTTCGCGCACTGTTATCTTGACAGCTTTCGCCTTTTGATTCCTTTTCTTTTGTTTTTCTTCCGGTTTTTCCCTTGCGGCCATGGTGTTCCTTCTCCTCCTCTTGCCACCCTCGGATTATGACTCCCCCTTACGAGAAGCTATGGAGGCAGAAATTTGCCCTCCTTCAAACCTGCTTTCTCCCCGACGTCCTTCCTCTTTTGTTATGTCTCCCGCGTTGTGCCCCACAGTTGTTTTCGATCTGAATACCACTGGACCTTTTGTCACTCGCAAGAAGTTGCCCTCGATCCGCACTCTATATCTTATCCTCGGTTGCTTTGCCTACGATTCTTATTCGGAGTCCCCTATGCCGCTACCCTCTCGACCCGGGCACGCCGCGCAGATCACATTTTAGGTTTTAGCCCATACGCCTGTTTCAAGATCCCTATACTGCTGCCTCTTTTCTTCGTATCCCCGTCTTTTTATTATTCTGCACCACCTTTTTTTCCTTTTACAGTACTTTTCCGTTTCGCCCCCCTTCTCTGCAGCCCCCCCTTGTTCCTTTACGGACTGTTGAATAATATTCGCACGAACATGGCCCCCCATTTCCTCAAGAGGTCCCTCTCCCCTTCTGAACCCACCTTTTCGCTCGTTCTACTCGACCAATTTGAACACCCCCCCGGCGGCGCACCGTCTGGAGCTCCATCGTAATTCGAGCGTCCACCCATTACCCCCTCTCCTGAATGCTGCCCTTTCGATACCTCCTTCCCTATTGCAGACATCCTTTTGTATTCTTTTGGTTTGACCTCAGGAACCGCTGACAGTGTTGCGGATACACGATCAGCCTTGAAGCGGATTAACATAACGATCGACTTCCGGCTTTAGACCGTACTTCTTTTTTTTTTTTTTTTCACCTCTGATGAGTCGGCTTTATCGTTTGTTTTTTTCGTAGAGCCACGAACTTTGCGCTCCGCGCAGGACCATGGTCGAAGCGCTTATCCTGCGTCGCGTTTCTCCCCCCGTGACCGATCGCTTTTTTTGAGGTTGCCCCGTGAGCTAAGTTTCTAGTTGAGGCGTTCCCGCTCTGATCTACCACTGTTTCTTTCCATTCTCGATCCATTCCCTTAGCTTTTTGACTGTCCGATCGTTTATTTTTTATTTCCTTTTTTTATAACTTCGATTTGCAGATAATTCCCCGTCTCTCCTTTTCACAATGACGCCTGCATTTTTCCTTCATTTTTGTTCTGTTCTTTTGCCTTTGTTCGGTAACGCCCCCCCCTTTTCGCTCGCATACTTCTGTGCGTTGAGGTTTTTGAGCCGGTGTGCATCCAACTCTAACCCCGGTTGTGCGAATTGTTGCCCGTCCACTTTCTTTCCCACCCTTCCCATGAGGCCCCTTTCCTCCCTTCTTGGCGTCTTTGTTTTTTCAGGAGTGCATTCCAGCGCATCATCTCCCGATTCGCCGGTTTTCTGTCCGCCCGTTTTTCTATTTCGGACTGCTGTCCTCCTTCTAGATTCCCCCCTCCCCGCTTTTGCAACCTGTTTCCTTCGCTTTAATATTGCCCCTTGCCCACTGCATTCTTCCCGTCACTTCCCCTTCCCGAAGCCCCTTCGTCCGCCTCCGAGACTCTTTTCAGTGAGTCGCAACGCGAAAGGGCACGACCGTTCACCCCCCGTACTGGCTTTTTTGTTCCCACACAACACCGGCACCATGTCTGAAATTGGCCACCATACTCCGCCTCCGACTTTCCCTTGCTTCTTTCATTTGATCCCTGTCCGACTGTTGTCGCGTATTTTGGCTGGCTTTCGACCAAGCGCCTCGTCGTGCTTTTCTGAAGACCGAATTCCCCCTAGACTTACCCCTAGTTTGTCTCGTAGGAGGACCCCAAACTCTATCCTTCATGACACGACTCTCCGACCTTGATGTACAAATGGGAGTTGCCGATCTTTCAGGATTCGATACTTAACCTCTGCGGGATCTGACGCGGACCTCGCCCTGCTATATTAAGCTGAAACAACCCCGAGTGTGAGCAGATGCCCTGCACCATGTCTTTCCTATTTCGTCGTTTGATGGTGCCCTTCAGCAGTAGCGACACCCCTTCCACACTTATGATGAATCGCCCACTTTGAGCGAAACTTCCATTCGTTTGACAGGATCTGCTACCCCCCCGTACACCCTGAGCCCTTCCCCTTCCCCCCCCCCCGCCACTACCGTTGTCTGGTCCCTGGCTTTTTTCTTTTCAGCAGCATGCACTTGTATAGAATACGACGCATAATGGGTGCCCTCCCAATTCCCCCCCCCCTTTTTTTTCCCTTAAGCCTCTTCAGGTCAATCCCTGTGTTAGTCCGTATTGGAAGACCCATATAGTTAGGCTGTTTTCTCGCTGAGGCGCCCTGACACCTTTCTGAATCCTTTCCCCCCCCTACCCCCGGACCCTTTTTTTTCCCAGTTCCCGTGACCCCGACCTAGCTATCGCTCGTTGCCCCCTTTTGCGCGGACACAGCTACTACGGGACACGCGCCGATCTGTCAATACCGAGTAGCCGGTACCTCACTCCCCCCCCTGCACTGATCATCTTTCTACGAACCCTCCCTGCTAGACCTTAAACGGCCCCGGGAGTCTCCCAACGATCTCAACGACAACTGCTGTCCGTTTCGCCGCTGCAGGTTTTCAATTGGGGCGACACTTCAAAGGACTCAATCCAGGGATCATAGCCCCTCGTCCGCGCTTCTTTTTTCTTTTTTTTTTTTTCGGCCTGCCACCGATTCCATCACAACAGTCGATTCTAATTTTGGCACCAGAGCCACTTATAGATACCCCGTTCCCCGTCCCAGCCTGACCGCCCTAATCCCCTCCGCTAGTACCCCGGTCTCAGGGCGGATGGCAAACTCCCTGGTCACATATACCTGCTATCATTTGGTTCACGCCCATCCCACCGCTCTTTTCCCCTCTTACTTGTGACACGTTCTTGCTCCCATGCGCCCCCCCACTCTGTTCGTATAGGTCGCTTCCGGGTGTGGTCGCCTTATACTTGAGTTCGCGAAGCGATCGCCCCTTTCTGGACCACCTCCCCCCCTTTGTCGACACTACCCTGAGTGGATTTTGGTCCCTCAATGCAACCAGAGACGATCTGACATTGAAAGAGCGACTATCAAGGGGATTGCTTTATGGGCTACGTGCGTGACCCTGTCTTTCCCCCCCTAGAAGATTGCGCTGTTTTGGTTGCCCCCCCCCTTTTAGGACCGCCCTGAGCCCCCTTTTTTCTCCAAGATTCCTTTTGGACTTCTTTGCTTCTACTCCGAATATGCGCGCTCCGCCAACAGACCCCTTCTCTTCCTCCTTCTCTTATGTGTTTTCTAGTCAGTCCCTTTTGTGATTTCCGTGTCCCCTTAAGGATATGTTTAACCCTGGTGTCGCTGGGGGCGAAGGACCATTGGTGCGACAGAGGTCTTCTTGAGCGTCACCTTCGGAACAATTTCTGTTTCTTTCCCCAGTGTCTCTTTCCTAGACCCGCTACTTGTATTTCCCCGTCCCCTGGAACCCGAATCCGTACGGACCCCAGCTCATATGCACTGGACGTGACCCGCCACTCCTTCCCCCCTCCCCTCTTCCAAGTGCCCAGCCTAGTTGTCCTGCACTGCATGTTGTAAGGCCCCAGTGTCGTCTGTTATTAGATGCTGAAGTTCCGGCACTTTGCTGGTGAATGCCGCCTCTGTGTGAGACCCCCCTTCCGACTTTTCCTCCCGCTTAGTCTTGCGCTTGTTGACCCCGGATCTTTTCACGTGCTATTTGCAATTTGCGAAGCTCCCGCTTCCCCACCGGCAAATCCCCCCTCCCTCCCTCCTCGACCGAAGGTCTTTGTTTTTTTTGTTGGCCCTTTCATTTAGCCAGCAAGTCCCAGGATTTCCTCGGCCTTCCTTTTTCTCCGCTCTGCGTCCTCTGCATCAACGGCCTCCACTTTTGGTGCTTGCCTTTGAATTAGCCAGCGTTTGTGAGGCGGCGATTCCAGCTGTCGGCGCTAGGTATTCCCCCGTTCAGTGTAGGCCTGGCACCACCTGCACGTTTTTTTTACTTGCGCGTGTGCTTCTCGTCATTCTGTGATTCACTTGGATCCCTCTAACGGAATGGACCACTTTAATGGCAGTCGATTCGCGTCTTTCTTCCTAAGTCCCGCTCCCCTTTGGTCCTTTTTCTTCGTAAGCCTCCCGCCCTTCCTCTTTTTTCCCCCAATGCGTGCCGTGCCCAATTACCCACTTGTCGCATCTTCCGGTGTCCTCGAGTATATATATTTCTGTGTGCCCCCCTCTACGACCTTTCTTTGTTCTATCTTTTCTTTTTCGTCTCTCCCCAACTGACTGCCGTTGACTGAGCCTCGATCTTCCTTTGGAATCTCTTAAGGGCTCGAGTTTCCCCCGCCACTGTCTTTCTTTGACTCTTTGAACTCCTCTCAGCACTGTTTCGTACGTTGTTTTTTGCTATTTCCTCAAACTCCCATTTCGTGACAGTAGGTGGCGGTTCGAGCGCACTTCATGCCGAACCTTTGGTTTTTTGCCGTTCGCCTGCCCGGCCTTGTCCTTTATTTGGCTTTTTTCTTTGTCTATGAAACTGAAGACGGCCCGTACCCGGGATCTGTAAGAACCTGCTTGCTGTCGGGCTGCCTTCCCATTTTTTGGAGTGTATGCGTTTGCTCACCGTTCGTTTCACTAACGGAGCCTCGTAGCCTGGTTGGTGCGGGATGTCGATACTATTCCCACCTTGGTTTCTTTTCGCTCGCTATAGATCCTTTTTCTCTCAGCCTAGGCGGTGTACTCCCCGGCCGCCGGGTCTTTTTTTGTGGCGGGAGGGATTTCCGCTTATGACACAGTGACAGAACCCATATTGTAGATAATCGCCATTCCATCTTTTCAGCCGCTCGAGATTTCTTGACACCTTGCTCTGCTCAACGACTCTTGAAGGCCCGTGGTCCGAACACCCTCGTACACCTACGAACTTTCCCGAAGAAGTGCACCACAGGCGGTATCGGTCAAACAACCCGTGATCTACACTTGTCACCCCTCCTTCTGATCCTCTTCTGGCCCCCCGCAGCGTCTGTCTCCGGGTCTCTCTTTTCGCCGTTACTAAGACGAGTTGTTCCCACACGCTTCCCAATTATTCAGGAGCCTTTTGTGTTCTCACCATGGGTCTGTTTCCCCCCCCCAGTTCGCGATTTCTCTTGACTCACCTCCCTCTTCCCTCGTACCGTCTCTGCGTTTCCGATGCCGCCCGGCCTTTCCTCTCCCACCTGGGAGAGTGTAACCTCCGGCATCGTATGGTAGACTTCTTTTTTCCTCCGATCGAACCCTGCTCTACATCCGATCTTTTGAAGTCATAATGGCTCTCGGCTCCCTGCTTCGTATCTCCGCTTCTGTATCGTCCCCTGAACCGCAGAGATGATGGCAATTAAGCCCTCGCCTTTTCCCTTCACCTCCTCTCCGATCCCTTTTTCTTATCTTGTCAACGCTTTACGCCATCATTATCACTCATTTTCCTTCCGTCTCGGATATGCGCGGTTTTCCCACCGGCTCCTGTCGTCCCCTAGTGATTCGACAGGCTAAGGTCTGTACGGTGGCTCAATCAGTTTCCCCTTATCCTGCAATCAAGTTCCTTCCCTCCTGTACCGCTTCAGTACCCCCGACTACCCGTATTCATGACCCAAAATCTAGCCCAACGTTCGAGCTTCCCTTTCCCTCCTCTCCCTTGCGAGGCTCTGTCCCATGTCAGTCGTCTTCCCTGTTTGTCATCATTTATTCGTCGGAGTTTACGAGTAGCTGTGTTTGCTTTCACCATTACCTTTTTTAATACCCCTCCTAGTCTGCCCCCCTACCTTTCTGCTCCCCCCCGGTCGAGTATCCTGGCCATGCACTTTATTCTCTTCACCCCATATTTTAACAGACGCACTTGCCCCGGCCTTACTACCCCTCTTTCGATCCCTTCTACCAGTCTCTATTTTATTGGTTCCCTTTCACGCGCTCTGGATGTCCTTGCTATCAAAGCCGCATTTCTTGCTTACGATGAGTACTACCTTCGCTTCCGCAACCCGTTTCTCAACATGGTGATGAAGTGACCCCCCCTTTCTTGACCACTTCCACATGCCTTGAGGACTAGTCCCGCGTAAAAATAAACCTGCTGGTAGGAGGAAATCATTAAGCAGCATCCATTGACTTTGTCCCACGTCTCGGTGTTCCTTTTTTTGATGTAACCGGCTTTCTTCTCGGAGGAACGTTCATTCGCTGCGCGATCCCCTTCGCCCCGCCCCTGACCCGCATGTTCGATGCCCCATTCCCCAGGGCTAATCTTCTGCGTTCCACTGTTCTTTTTTTGTGTGAGTCAGCCTTGAGTGGTCCTCGTTTGTTATTTGCTCTCGTTCTACGTATGTTTAGTTCTGGTCCGTTCGGCCTCCCCACATGATCTGTAGTCGATGTTCCCCGTTCTTCCCCCTTTTATTTCTTGTAAGTACGCGATCGGGTTTCTACAAAAACCATCTCTCGGCTCAGAGAGACCGCACTGCCGGAAGTGGCGACGATCCCATCGCTCCTTTCCCCACGGTGCTCAACTTCCGCCCATTTTCGCAACCTCTTTCACGCTGTCAGAAAAAAGTCTGAGTTGGCGTCTTCCTCCATCTTCATTTTTTGTTGTTATAGCCAACCCCTTTTTTCCCATTACCGTCTGCCAGTACAAGTCGTTCCGGCTTAACCGTCGTCAATCTCTGAGAAATTTCCGCTGTGTTTCATTTGTTATGCACGACGCACTGTTGCTTTTTCCAGCTAGCTCCTTGTTTTCACCCGATCCATCCCGATAACCCCCCTTTTTTCCCACGCTGTGTCTCCGCCAGAAGACGTAGCCTCGAGTCTAGATTTGAGTTCAGATTGTGGCCCTTTCGTCGCCTGTCATTGGTCTTTTCGCCAACCTTTCCAGGCCTCCGCGCCGACGCATTATCCCTGAATCCTTTTAATACAAGGCACTAGGATAGTTGATTTTTTCTGGTGATGGCCGCGCCGTCTTCCCCTTGATGCTCTTGTTCTGACCTCCCTCCTGGCAAACATGAAAAGCGTTCGCCAATAGCGCTTTTTGTTACGTTTCCGATGACTAGTGCCACGGTCTACGCTCCCCGATACTCGGTGATTTCTTTTACCCCCTCTTCCTCACGATCGGAATTTTCGTTCTTCCCTTTCAAAATTTCTGTTTGCCAGGTGGGTATCTCGTCGCTTCTCACCCCGGCCGCATTTACACGGTGACCCCACTTCACTGCCCAGCCGGTGTTCTCTCCCTTTCCTTTCCCCTGTTTCTCTGGCAAAAGGTGTTTCCTTTCCTGAAGAAACTGTTCCGTATACGTTTATCTTTCCGGGCCTTTCTGCCTATCAGCACTTTGTCCCCCTCGCCCTTCTGGCGCCAAGATTCTTCCCTTAGCTTTTTTAGTTGTTTTATCATTCACGCCGCCGTTTTTCCGTAGGTTTTGATTCCTTCCGCCCATGTTAGGTCAATTTCTTTACCAATTTTCCCGCCGTGTGACCCGACCACCCCAGCGCGTCGTGGCCCTAGATTTCTTTCAGCAATGGGCGAATGGAAGCTGACCTCTTCCCCGCAGCCGACGATGCTTTTGCCGGCAACTTGTTCTCTTCCTTTTTGATCCAATACGCACTCCCCCCGTACCCCTTTGCTCTCCTTTTTTCACAACAGTTGTTTCTGTGGATTGCGCTCTTTGCCCGTGTTACAGACGTATTTTCTTCAGTTGGTTGACCGCCTTCGTACCTTTTGTTGCTCTTCAGCAACCACTCCTGACTCTTCGCGAAACCCCCTTGATCGTCCCGCGTTGATCCCTCTAATCAAGACCTCTCCGCACGTCCCCGCTTTTACCCGCGGTTGATGCCCGCCCATCGTTTCATTGTTTCCCCTCAGTCGCCCATTTCTCCAGGAGCCGCAGATCCATTAGGTCGAAAAACTTGTGCTAGTTCCCTTTTAGCTCACACCTGCGCGCACGCCCCTGTTACCTCTTTGCTTGGTGCCGTGTTCCGTATGCCCCCATACTTTACGTCACGTCCCCCTTTGCATGCTTCGCCCCGCTTGTTCCCCACTCAGATGCGACCGCTTTCCTGACATTTGACCCGCTTCCACTCCTTACCAGGCTTGCCTCAAATCGTCTTTCACCTTCTCGTTGGAATGAGGAGCCTATGCCAAGGGCGCGATCATCCCGGAAACCTAATAGTGGTTTATAACTATACTTTCCCCCCAATCTCTTCCCTGGTTACTGACCCCCTGAACCTTCCTTTTCCCTATCAAGTTGCTTTGGTACGCAACGTATCTTTCCGTATGTCACGGAGCCTGTGCTCCTCGAACCAACTTTCAGGTATTTTTGTAAAGTCCTTTTAGTCCCTATCGTAGCCACCCACCGAGTCCGATTGGTTGTTCCCGTCTCCCTGGCAAGCCCTCTCGTTCGAGAGCATTATGACTGTTCTCGGTGCCCGCCGCATAGAACGCCATCGTCCTCGGTTATCTCTTTCGACGCGCTAATCCCTTTCCACGCTTTCCTACTCTACGACATTTTCGCCTTTGTCCCCCCTGTCTGGTTTACGTTCCTTGCTCTCAATACATGATTTCGTTCTGCTTTTCCCTTCTTGTGGTCTGTTATCTGCCTCGCCCCTTACCGTATCCTTGGCCATTTGCCCCAACTTGGTTTGGGTTCTGGGGGTTTTGGTCTGTTTTGTGTGGCGGCTGCTTTTGCTGCCTTCCCTAACTTTCAAGCCCATATTGTGCCATTCACCCCCCTTCCAGATCGCCACGTCCCCTCATACACCGCCTTTCCCTGTATGACTTTTCCCCCGGTCTGTCAGCAATCTGATTGTCCCACATGCTATCGGATTATTGCGACCCTCGGGACTTTCGTTTCCATTTACTCGTTCCTCTATAGACCACCATGTCCTCCAAGAGGGTTGGGGTGGAGCGTTTGCCCGTCACCTACCAATGACACGCCGTGCTCGCCCTACAATGCCTATACTTTCCCCCTTTTGCTTTGTTCCAGGCTTCCGTAAATCTACGGGCATTATGGAGCGCACTTCAGGTGAGTCCCTCAAGAAGCTCCGTCTAGTCTGCTGACCCCGCGACCGCCTGTTTTCATACGCTTGGGCACTGTTCTGATTGTGATTGCACCTGCGCGTGTGCATTGCGCCCATGGGGCACGTTCCAGCTTCTCCCTCACCTGTCGGTCCGCGAAACCCGGCGACCTGAATTATGCTCCCGATCCGCCCCTACGTCGCAGACGGTTCTTGTTCGCTATACCCAAACGCGCTCGCCCCCCTAATGCCCACGCCACCG
>Ga0179593_1367257_pt1 | contig 14815 bp, 12 predicted proteins | sample CZODoug2_1_08_16_FD_185931 | JGI IMG/M metagenome (GOLD analysis project Ga0179593, IMG submission 185931) | Vadose zone soil fungal communities from Angelo Coast Range Reserve, California, USA - CZODoug2_1_08_16fungal (PacBio error correction) | ecosystem: Environmental > Terrestrial > Soil >... | reverse complement strand
CTTCCTCTTGTATTGTTCTCGGCTCGATCCTTTCGCTCCCCCTCCCCCCCCCATTCTTCTGAGACCAACCTCCCCAGTCCCAAACCCGCATTGCAAGTACCCGCTTGCTTCATTTTGAAGAAATCCCGCAGGCGGCACAAACGATGCAAAATGGGCAACACTGAACGCCACAAAGGCTTTTTTCCACGCCCAGGATCAGCATTGAGTCATCCTGAAGCGTAGACAAAAGAAATTGTCTCTTGGTTCCCATCAAGTGCCCTGACGAAGATCCCGATTACCAAGGCACTATACAAACCGAACTCCATAGCCTTTTTCCTTTTTCCTCCCTAATATATGACCCCAATGCAGTTCAGCCAATTTTACTGTGCATCGTGTGCAAACAAATTTTGACTGTGGGTTTATTGAGATTTACCCCCTCCTCACAGGACTTTTTTCATCAAGACGGCATATTTCATCCCCTCCTTCTTTTTTCTCCACCTTCCTGAGCCGAAAAAACGAAAGTCAACACCTCTTTTTTTTCCCTTCCCAGGTCTTAATTGAAGCTCTCTTCTTCCCAGAATGATCGGAAAGTCTGCTTTTCCTCCTTCCTCTGTTCGGAGTTGCGCATTATCACAACGTAAGGTCTATTAATTTCCCTATGTTCTTTAGACTCCTTTACACGGGCTCCTCTGAAATACATTTATTTCCCCCTTTCCCCCTGACTAACCTGGATTCGTGGGCCTCTGGTGAGAAAATTCCCCCCCCTCACCTCTGGGTTATCGTTCTAGACGGAATCCAAACCCCCCCCCCCCCCCCCCCCCACACCCCACCCCCCAAACCAACCAAACACACCCCACAGGTCTTTTCCCTGTTCTCCCTCTGTCTCATTTGAAGCAGTCTTTCACTCGAAACTTCTTTCTTGAAACCCTATTAAGGGACCTTTTTTCAACACCCTACCCTACTTCCTCTTTGTTTTTGTTTGCTTCTTCTTTTCGGCCGGCATCTTTTCCCACCGCCTTTGAGATTCCCTTGTTTCAAAAGAGTTCGGTTTTCGTAGAACCGCTCCGCTTTATCGGTCCCCTCTTTCTCCTCTTCTCCCGTCCCGCTCAGAACATTTTCGGTTGAATTATAGAGGTCGGCCTCCTTGTACCTCGGCCCATCCTTTTCAACCTTTCCCCTTCTCGCAGTTGTTCAAGGCTTGACTCTCGCCTGTCCCCAGACCTGTCCAAGTGGTATTTGATGACAGTATGGCGTGCCCTTTGACAGAACTTTCCAAGAGATTCCCCAGATTAAGGTTAACCAGACTTTTCCGCAGCCCCGAGTACTATTCTTGTTGACGTCCGATTTTTCTTGGAAACATTATTTGTTCTCCTCATCTGGGCCCTCAAAGAATCGATGTCTATTAGCTTCCTTGATTTTCTTACTTTCGTATTGATCCCAGCATGACCCCCCAACATCGAAATTTTTTTTCAGAGACAATTTCCCCTTTTGCCTTCTTTTTGTCTCTCGAGAGTTACGGCTTGAATCCCGATGCGGATCGGTTCCCGTTGGCTTGTGTCCCTCTTTCGATTTTTCGAGGTCTGATTCGCCTTTACCCCCCAAATTGTGAGAGATCTCGGCTGCTTCCAATCCGCTGCAGTTTTTTGTTTTTCCTCCCTTTTTTTTGCAGAGCAGGCCTTTTTCCGGTGCCTAGGGTTCCTCGGTGCCTTGTCAGTACCCACAAAGCCGGGACAGGCTTTTAATCCTTCCCAGCCGATCACTTCGTTTTTTTTCCCCGTATTCCCGGAAGGTGCGACTCCTGTTTTACTATCATTTTTCAGGATTCTGAGTCCAGCCTCCCTCCCCATCCTTCTCCCCCTATTGTAACGCGTCCGTCGGCTTGCGCCCTATTCAATTATCGGATGAATATCGATCATTGGTCCCCCCTGTCTCAAAGATAGCAGGGGGATCAAACATCTTATCCTTTACATTTACCCTGTTTCTTCTCTCCTTCTGAAGAGCTTCTGGACTGCGTTGAGACTGGGATAAGTAATTCGGCTTAGGAACCCCGGACTTCCCCTCAAAGAGCCGCCCTATTCTGGCCGATGCCTACTACCTGGAGATGTCGTGGTTTATTCACTTTTCTTGTGTAGTTCTTCCGAGATATTCGCGATGTGATCCCATTTTCTTTTTCCCCTATTTTTTCCTGAGTTTCCCAACACCCAGTCCAGCTCCAACGTTAGTTATTTGATGGCCCTCCTATCCTTCATTGAACATTCAGGCGCACACTTCTCACATCCTCTCTTTACTTGAAGAAGAGTAAAGCGTTTGTGCGACTTCCGGGTTTACGGGGTCCTCTCCCTATAGCATCCTTTGGTTTACCCGTCCTTTGACTCCCCTCTTTCCAGACTTTTTTCCCCAGTCTTTTTGTGCCCAAGATAAGTCTTTTTTATTTTTCTTCCCCCTTCCCCAACCTGGGAATGGTAGACGGGGGCTGAATGCTTGCCATGTCTTGCGCAATGTTTTCCCTCCCCAGGAAAAAGCCTTTTCTCGGGGCCACCCCACGCCTGCTTTCAACTGCTCCCAGGGAATAGCCTCGCTGCTTACAAGGTCTGTTTGGTATTCCAGAAGGAAAGGCCGCCCGAGATGGGATGCCCCCAAATTCGTACTAGGACTGTTTGGCAAAGCTTTCATTTTTTCTTTCCCCAGGTGAATTCCAGCTTGAGAAGTTTTTGAGTCTAAGGATCCCCCTTTTCCGTTTTCCCACCCCTATAGGACGAGATTCCAGCCGAGCTCATGAATTATGAGTTCGATTTTTTTTTTTTTTTTTCCCTCCTCAGCGACATAAGAGACAGCGCCCCCCTAATGCGATGTTTGGTTCTTGTTTGTATTTATCGTATGCAGAGCCGCAAACCCCCCCCCCACCTTCGAAGGATTATCAGTCCACCACATTCAGTAGTTTCTCCTCTCTTTTTGCGTTTTATGCTTGCAAGCTAAACAAGAAAACTTCAACAACCTCTCTATGATATGTTATGGCAATGAGACTATCCAAAAAGCATCTCCTTCCATTTTAGAGAAGTTCCTTCATCTAGTAATAACGGAAGGTTTATCTATGAACCCCCTTCCGATGACAGAGAGGCCAACGCACCCAATTATACTGAGCTGACACCCACAACAAATTCCTTTTTTACTTTTGAGAATGTAGATTTCCTCAAACCAAGTAATGTCAAGCCCCCATTGTTGCCCCCTCTACCTGCGAAGTTTCGGAAGTTTTGCCCGGGAGCCACCTTAACCCCCCAGCCGGACCCCTCCGCGCCCCAGAACTATACCCCCAAAGAATTTATCCCTTATAAAGGGTAGCGGAAATCACCGCGAACGGGCCTACACCTTTCCTCCCCCACACTGATCCTGGGCCACAATGCGGAGAAAGAGGGTAGGAAATTTTTTACTCCCCCTACAAGCAGGAATGAATTTCTCGGATTACCCCGGAAACCGGGCAGAGAACCCCGTTCCTTTCCCCCATGATCACACCAGCTCTCTTGAAATATTACCTATGGGGGAGGTACCTAATATGTCAGCGCCCTCCCACCCCCAAAGAGCCTAGAGCGGATTACCCCCCCTTTTTTTGGAGTCCACCATGAAATTGCAGAGGCGGCAATTGCTTTTACTTCCTCCGATGGCCGATGAAATTCTCATCTCGGGAGTAAGAAAATCGCTACCCAGTTGAACCTATCCTGCACGAAGTCACTCCCGACGTAGCTAGTCAGCTTCATTACCTGCGACTCCACATGTCTTTTTCCTCCTTCCGACGCTATTCCCGAGATACCCCTTCTCGAAGAGAAGCGGATCGGCTCCAGAGCCGCGCACCAGTCTCTTCCATACCCCGGCCCCAGATGAAATCGCCATTTAAAAAGAATCCCCAGTCCCTTGATATATTACCCTAAACCGATCCACCAAGACCCGAGAGAAAAACGGATGACATCGCCACTCCGACGGTACCATGCATACGCACACGCCCATCACCCTCCCCGGCTGTCCTCTATCCAGTACCCTGCAACCCCCCCTACATGCTCGAAGCCCACCCTTGAAAACTCCCTTGAGGAGAGAACCCTTACCCAACCTGAGGCACCCGGTTCATCTCCCACAAAAGCCGCCACTTTGTACATATTTATCCTATTCCACCTATTCCTCACCCCTCCGCGCCTTCACTAGCGACCGGCCCTCCCCGGCACTATAAGATTAGGCGCCTCTCGCCCTTGACCCTAACGTTCAGACCTTATCCTTCACACCCCGCCGAGGCTTATCCAGGTACAAGGAAGAGTTTCAGCCGGGGGAGAGTAAACAGGACGAGAGACCCCGGGCAAGGCCATGGAAAACGCGACGCCCCCAAGCGTACAAATCGACCCAAATGCAGGAAGGATATGAGGTTACGAAAGCCGGTATTCCTCCCACTGAGACCGGTGTAGGCCTACTTCCCCCCCCAAGCGAGCCCGGAGTAAAGCGTGTTTGATCCCGCCTCAAGCATAACTCCCCCCTCCGTTCTTTTCTTCAGGAGACCACAAACGCCCGACCACTGCCCTAAGCAGCGTAGCTTTTCCAGTACTGATTTGTTATATGGAGATCCCCCATTTCGTACTTCCGCCCGAAACATCACCTTCGTGCCGACTCTTTATGCTGCATATGCTAAAAAGCCCAAGTGACCGGTTTACCAGGCAGCGAGCCCAGCGGCCCTGCCCCCTTTTTGCCGGAAGTAAGAATGATTTTTTTTTTCTTTCAACCCCCCTCGACCAGGACCCCAACGCCTGACAACAAAAGTACTTGGTTAAACGACTGACAGACGAACTGATTAACGAGATCAAGGACCCCCCCATTTTTTTTGGCGCGGACCATAACGACAATCTATTCCAAGCAACTGAAACCTGATCCCCCTCCAAGAGCCGAATTAAGAATAACTCCTCCTACAAAGAGCCTAGCCCACCCTTTTTTTATAGTTTGTCCTTCCTATCTTGCCCAAAGGGTTGTTCTGCGCTTTGGCCCCATCCCTCAAAGCCTCACTCGAGAACCGCCTATCGGAATCCACGAAGGTCTTCGCCCCACCCGGGCTACGCAACCTCCGCTTTTTCCAACAGTCTTGGTAAAGTCGCTTCCCCGATAGCGTCCCCCTTCATTCTCGGGAAGTCCGAATCTTCTCTTTTAAATCTTCGTTTGCCTGCGCATCGCACGCCGAATCTTTCACATTTTCCTCTGCTATGAAAGGCGCCTTCCGCACTTCCCTTCCCCCCTTCCCTGTTAAATGTGATGCTGAAAGATGCGGCGGACACTAGTTTTCGACCAGTCTTCAAAAGCACGATGTGCGTATAGCCCGTCGCCCCTCCCTGAGCCCGACATCAAAACTCCGGGCCTACATCTTTTCCTCGAATCCGAGAAGAGTGTTCAACATGACCCGCTCTAAATTGGGGTGAACTCCCGTGCTTCCCTCCCTCTCAGGGGCAACTCCTAAGCTTGGTTTTGCTTTTAGAGATGATGACCGGAGATTTTTTCCCCCCCCCCTACGTAGATGTCGTTGAAAAAGAGTCTCGGCCAAAACGGTTTGGCCCCCCTTCTTTGACGGTCTAGTTCTAACGAGGGAACGTCCGTAACGTACCTCACATCCGGATTGCATTTTCTGATTTCCCCTTACCTCTTTTTTCATTCTGAAGGAAAAGAACTTTCCGCTAGCCGTCGGTAGTTAAAGTCTGTCTTTTCCTGATCCCCAGCGTTCAATACGACTTACGTGGCTCTTTCATCTGCAGAAAAGGACCAGCCCCCCCGATCCTTTCGCTTCCGGAGAATTTCAGGCACTGGTGCGACGATGTTGTTTTGACTCTTTCCGGGCCCCTTCTTTGTATTAACTACGCGTTCGCTCTCGGTGAGAAACCTAGTTTTTTTTTGCGCGGGTCCGAGGTGAGTCCTTTTTCGGGTATTGGATCCATCGCCCCATATGCTTCCTCCTGCTCCATCTCCCATTGGACAAGTGGGTGAGCTCTACTTTTTTTTGCCTTCCCATGTCCCCCCCCTCTGAGGAGGTCGGTCCATTGTGCCCTGCGTTGGAGCGTAGAGGATGGCTACAGTACGAGATATGCTTCTGCTCCCCTCCCGTATGCGCGACACACCTTTTTTGCGAGCAGCACTTTTCGCGTGACTCTGTCTTGTGCTAGGCTTGATTCCTACTTCCTGCCAGCGTACCAATTCCCCCTCGCCGTAGTTTTTTTGTTTCAGGAATGCCTGGAACTCGAGAAGATGTGGTTTCATTCCTCAGTACGCGAGGAGAATTGAATCCCAATTTGAACACTATTTACTTCCTCGGAGACATTACAGCAGTCTGAAAAACAGCAAGATAGAGAAGAGCACCCTATTTCCTCATGGCAGCCTAATACCCCACAACCGCTCCTTGCCGAAGCCCATCCATCTTGTCCCAACGAGGACGGAGCCCCCCAGTTTAAAAGTCTAATCCCCATCTTGAGAGGACTTCGAGACTAACCCCACCCAGGAGGATGGACAAATCCCGTTCGCGTTTCTTGAGCGGTATGCCCGAGACCAGACGGGAGGGGATTAATTGGGATTCCTGACGCTGGGAGGGACTTCCCGCGCAATGGGAAGACCGATTGTAGACTATGGGGACCGCTTCTGCCAAGATCTTTTTTAGTTAGAAGTTTTGGTCGGATGGGCCGATGGCTTATATTCAGCTGTGAGAAGGTCCCTTTTTCCCCCCCTCTTGTAAAGGAAAAACCCAACAAGTCATCTCTCAAACTTGTGCACCGTATGGATGGGCGCCTTATTACCCTCCGGCGCCCCATCGTAGAACTCGAATTTCTTGCCCAATTTAACTCTTCTTGGGGGAATAAGGCGTTCTGGACGTACGCGCGAGAGAGGATGTTTCGAAGGGCCCACTTTTTCTATAGAACCGTCTTGAAATAAGTTAACCTTTCCGATTTCTTTTTTGCGTACCTTCAGGAAGGGAAAGTTCTTGGTTCTACTTCCCCCGTTCCAATCTTCAAGTCTGGCTGACTTAACCATGTCCTTTGAGCAAGTCATTCCCGCCCAAGCCCGTATCGGGCAAGCCGTATTTCCTATCCCCCTTCCAGATCCTAGCTATTCCGGCCTTCCTTTTTCCCCTCGAGAACTTAGGATAAGTTTTTTTCCCCCGGACAAAATATTGAAGATTAGTTTTGTGCCGGCAGACCTTTTTCTGAGGGGTCCACCTGGTTTGGTTGCCAGAGAAGATTAGTAAGTGGGCGGAACCGAGCAGTCAGACCGTAAGTTGAGATCGACCAACCCATTTCCCCTTAGCTTTCCGGAGTACCCGCAGTTGATGGTTTTCCGACTGTCCCCCCCTATCGTAAGACGACTTCCAGCGACCCAGACAACCCCCTCGTTTTTGGTGAGAGGTTTGTCTTCTTTCTCTCTTCCAAGCCTCCCCCCCCCCACCCCCCGCCGTAAGGATTAAGAGATATTCTGTGGATGCCCATGGACCCTTTTTTTTCTTCCTTATTCTCTTGTGTGGTTGTTTCGTTTGATCAAGTTTTTTCTACGAAAATAACCACCACAACGCGATCTTTTCTTGCGAGGTTGGAAATCGCTTAGCGAAAACATCCATGCAGTCCACGCGCGCCGGTATTGGTTTCTTCAATACTGTCACGGCCTAGCTCGCCATACTGATGCCGGTCCCCGTTCACTTGGCGCTCACCCCCCATCCCCTTAATTTAAGCTGCCGACGCGAAAAACCAGCCATTCGCATTGCAGAACCCGCTTGGGGGAAGTTCTGGGAAACAAGGTACCGTTTCCTCCCTCCTCCCTTCTTGCCCGTTGGATCTGCCCCGTGCCCGGAAGACTGGCCTTTGTCATGGTTTTTTCAAACCCCTTCTACCGTAGCAATGCCAGTCGCCCGCGTCTACAAGGACAAGGTTGCAGAGTTAAACCCAGACTTTCTTCTTTTTTCAACCAAGCTTAGTTACGATGACCGCGGGGGGCCTGTCAGAAGAGGGGCATGAAACCACCGAAGGCTCTATGTTCTGTTTTACCACCGGAAGTCAAAAAAGATGGCTGCCTGCGTGATGGTAAGTTCACTCTGGTGCCCGCTTGATGAAGTCCCCCCCTTCCTAGCCTAGTCATGCCCAGCCTCTGAACTTGCGGATGACTGGTTTTGTTGCCCGTACACAGGGGAGACCTGGGCCACATCGTCCTTTTTCATATAAAAAGGCCATTCCTCGAAACTTACATTTCGGAACGAACAGACACAGACGGCCTTTCTCTTAAATAATGGAGACTTTTTTTCCTTCAATAGGTCGCACTCCCCAGATGACTCCCCAAGTAGATCACACGCCATTTCAACTGCGAAGCCCTCCCGGGTTGTCACACCTGCTAGATTCGTTTATCTATTCCGATCTCTGGTTGTTTCCCACTTTTTTCCAGAAATATGTCACATCTGTTGCCTCGGGCGAATCCTTGTCGGGGGAGGTTCAAAGGCGCGTAGAAGGAATATGGTTTATTGCTTCCGCTCGATCCCCCCCCCCTCTTAGGAACCCTCCCCCATTTGTTCACGCGGACCCCCCCCCCCCCCCCACCCCTAATGTTAATCTTTTTCAAAAAACCGCTGACATTTCAAGACCCCCCCCCCCCTCCCTTTTTTACGGACCCCCCGTCAGCGCAGGCACACCCGGAACCGGAACATTATTTTTCAACCCCGGTCGCCACCGTCCGTAAGCGGCTTTCCTCAGCATGCAGCGTTTCTCAACACGTGTCGGTACCAATCACGACCCTCAAGACCTACAAGCCACTGGAACACCCCGACTTCCCCATCTGCAGATTCCCAATGGGGGCCCCCCCCTCACCCCCTTTCTTTTGCCAAGTCCCAATGCGGCATCCGATATTGAAACAATGGGTTTTGACCTACGTTTGGTTTCTGCATTTTATCAAACCCCCCCCCCCCCCCCTTCATAATAGCGACGCGCCTATCGACACACAAGAAGGTATTTTCTAGTGCGTGGCGCAACCCGGCGGAGTCCAGAAAACCTATGAAATGTACCCAGAAAGTTAAGTCAGGCAGAACCCATACACCCACCAGAAGTCTTTTCCCCGGAAATTTAGGCGGAATTAATCATAAGAGACCTATCAGCTTGATTTTATAGGCAAGCCTAGGGATCCTCCTTTCACCATTAAGGCTGACAGACTTCAAGAAGGCATCCCTCCTTGCAATTTCCCCCCCCGATTAATGTAGAATCCCAAGGAGGCCATGGAAATCTCTTTTGTAACCGACACAACCTCCCCCTCTTTGAGTCCTATGCGTCCCTCGGCGATCAGTCAAGCCCCCCCCATAAGGTCTTCAAGCGTTTTCTACCGCCAGAGACTCTTTTTCACTCCAGTAGACCCAACTCTTTTTCGGCCCCTGGGTCAATCATCTCTCTCCAAGACGTTTTTGTGTTTTTGAGATTTTCTGGGTTAAACTACTTTATCTGTTTTTTTGTCTTCCCCTGAGTTGTGGCGAAACGCCCACAGAGAGTGGATGGGGCACCTCCTAGAGAGTTGTGCGTCGGCGAGACCACAAGTGCGGGTTGGCATCCCCACGAGTGTTTCCCCAGGCAGACGTCTTCTTATGACATCATTGCCCTTGCAGTTGCGTTTAGGATGTCTTTTAGTCCCGTCCTTCCCACCTCCCGCGAGCTCCGACTGGGCGTGGCAGGCAGCCAGGAACGACTCTTTTCCATTTTTAGGACTTCCAGAGACTTAAGGTACTTACCGTTGTTGACGAAGATGCTCTGCAGCGGTATGGACCACATTTGTATGATCCCGGGTTTTTCGCTTTTTGTCGAAGAATAGTGGATTCTACTGCGTCGGCGGCGGCTTTTCGGGATTGACCCTTCCTCCCCCTCCACCTTTTTTATTTTCAAGAGGGATTCAGATCCTTGGACTTGACTGGTGCGATAGAGAAGGCTTTACGGATAGGCGATGGCGACAGGTTTTTCCCGTCCTTTTTACTGAGAGTAGAGGCGATGGAAGCCAAACTTCTTTTTCAAGAGCCTCTACTTCCCCCGCTTCTTTCCCCCAGAGGAAGGCGTTGGCAAAACCTTTTTTCGAGGTTTGAAACATTTTTCCGAGGGTATCCTGATGTTTCTTACAACTGCCGGTTCAAGCGTCCCTCAATCCTTATTGAGTTTTTTTTCAGGAATATTAAGTTCATCGAGAGAATTTTGTTTTCCTTACTTATGGAGCTAGATATCGAGAAACCCCACTTCCTTATCCTCGTCCTTTTCCCCACTACGACGATAAGCAGATTGAGCCTCTTCGAAGAGAGGTTTTCGGAGTACTTAGCCTCCCGCTAGAATTCGAGAAAGATTAGGAAGTGAACCCGAGGATTTTTTGATCCTAGGTAGTTTTCCCTTCGTCTCGTTGAGATAATGGGATTAAGCCGCTTGGACTTTTTTCGTCCGCCGCCACAGAGAATGGAAAGTTTAAACCCCCCCCCGTTCTTGAGTCCGCTCTCAGTTGCAGGCACGTGTGTCCCCTATTTCTTTGGTAGGGGAGAGGGACCCCGAATTTTATATGACAGCTACTTGGCGCTGAAATTGAGAACGAGGGGAAAGAGCGCACACAACAGTAGCTCTGTAAAAATTCCGATTCTCTTTTTTTCAGTGCTCCTCCTCCTACATCCTTAGGCTGGCAAGCTTCAGCCACCGAATTGAATTTAGCAAGGAAAGCGTTCTTGTGTCCCTAAGGGTGTCCCTTCGTGCAAGTCTGCTTGGTTCTCCGCTACCCCCCAGCGTAAATCAGTTCCCCCTCTTTTTGTTCATAGGAAAGTCGGTGTTCTCTGCACCCAAGATTTTTGACGAGATGCCTTCTTTTACAATTTTTCCTTTTGCAGGATTGAAAAATGAACAAGCACCTGGAGAAAGCTTGAAAAAAGACTATATGAATTCGAAATGGAACGAGCATTAGGGAGTAACTTTAGGATGTGTTAGCAGCCCTTAAGTCCCTCCTATATCGTCTGCTGAACACCCCAAAGGAGATATTATTGTCCGTTTAGTTTTTTGCTGTCAGGTCCCCTTCTTTGTCACCCGGTGGTACGTTGGAAATCTTTCGAATCTGGGAATGGGTTCTGCGTATTTTCCGAAGCGGTCAATCAGTTAATTTTGCGAGCGTTCAGTAGTCGGGTACTTACCTTTTCCGCCGGTTGCCCTTTTTCAATGGGGATTTTGGGGTTCTAAGCGCATTGCCATAAATCGCCCGCCGTTCTGCGGTTTTTCCTTTTTTTTTCTTTTTTTTTCGTTTGAGCGCGCACCCCCCCCACCCATGAGAAGGATTACACATAGAGGGCCGTCAACCCTTTCTGACTCATGTTCATCTTGTTTTGGTTGTGCTTTATGGCCGTCAACGAAAACCCCAGTTCCAAAAATTCTTGGCTCTGGTCTGCAATGGCGGCTTCTCTCGCACATTCGTCCTGACTTCCAGTCGCACTTGTGGATAGAGGACTAAGGCTTTTTCGTCACCAGAGGGTCGCAACTTAGGATATGCATTTGAAGAAAAAATGCTCCCCCCCTTTTTTTGCTGGCCACACCAACCAATCCGACTGCATCTTAAACAACCAAGAATCATAATTGTTTTTTTTTTTCCGCCCCCCCTCTCGGCGGCGGTGTACGGTTCTGATGCGAATCACAATTTCGCCTTCCGTTTGAAGCAGAGCAGGAGGACAGGGCTTCCCGAGGCCGGTGGGATAATGCTTTGTCATGGGAGGAATCTTGATTCAACTTTAGGCCCTAGCCATCAGCCATTTTTCTCCCTGAACAGGTGGACGTTTCACCCATGAATCCGTTCACAAAAGCTGCTCCTGATTGTCCCGACTGGGGGAGTCATACCTTTGCCTTCTACCCGTTTTTGCACCCAAGCAGGCTTAGACGCGGAACTCCACTTGAAAGCCACAAGCATGGGAACCCGTTGTCACTCTTTCCGTCCTGTTCCCGATTTGAGGAACGATGGATGACTCCGATAGTAGCCTTCCAAGCCAAGCCTATCATTGTTCCCCCCCCGGTTTTTTTGATCTCCTTGGCGTTACTCCTTTCCCAACGAGGTTTTCGGGGGAATCCTGAATCTCACCTTTCCCCCCCATAGACCCATGAGACAAAAGGAGGACTCCCTCCCCCACCGTTGCAAGCGATTACCGCCAGTTCTAACGTAGGAAATTGCGAATCATAATCCCCGCTTCTTCCACAAGGCCTTCAAACGCACGGCGCAATCTCTTCTCTACTTTGGGTACTTTTTCACTGCCCCGAAGCTTCCCCTCATTCCCGAGAGCTGCGGGCCCATGGACGACTCATTAATCTACAATAGTACTCTGCGCCACTCTCCGGCGTCGGATTTTCCCCACCCTTTTGAGGCAATTGTCCGCTGCCAGCTCTATCGATAATGAGATTCTTTTTTAACAGAAATTCTTACTCGACCTTTTCGCATCACCAACCTCCTTTTCTGCTTCCGGAAGGAGGCTTGCCTGCAGGTTGGACGCAAATTAAGCCTCTTTTTTCCCCCCAGTCACCCGTTCTCCTCGCCAAAAGGATTCCCCGTCCAGTCAGCCCGACTTCATCCTAATCCAGATCGAACAATTTTATCGGTACCACCCCTTAACGCTCAAGCGACTGCACCTTTCCCAAAAAAACGCCACGACTCGCCTGCCATCCCGGCAACGTTCCTTCTCTCTCGACAAAGCCGTTCCCTTCCCCAAAGTTCTGAGGTTTCCCACAGAGCTTTCACCAACTGGAGCCCTGGCGGGCGTTCAATACCTCCCCCCCTCCAGAAAAGATCCCTCGCCGCTATCGACATCCAGAAGGGCAGGGCGCCCCTTGATCCGACCCACAGGAGGCCATTGTCAACCTAGCCCCCTCCTTTTCGTGTCTCACCGTCCCGCTTAGGCAAGTTTCGCTTTCTGCGATCGGTCTTTAGTCCCCTCCTCCCAACGGTCGTAGGAACCCCTTTTTGATTTTGCTCTGCTGATTACGCCCTTTACTCCCAGGCTATCCTTTCCCACAGATGTCCTGCAGGACTCAAAGAGGCGTGACCCCTTTTTTTTTTTTCGTAAAATGCCCACGTACGATGTTGAGTTCCGCCCTCTGCGACACGCCCCTTCTGAGCCCCGCCGGCGCACTCTCTGTACCCTAGTCTTGAGTGAGGGTCACCGCCAGCCGACAAGTGTTTAGGTTTTAACCTCTCCGGCATCCATCTGAGTTTTTTTCCCTCCCTCCTTTTTGGGGGGGTGAGATTCTTTCTGATTTTTTCCCCTTAACGACTTAGTGGTCTTTTGACCCCCTTGTTCCGTCTTTTCGAAAACGCTTCTTCAGTTGACAACTTCGTCTTTTTTCCCCCTTTTATAGATGTCGTCGAGATGACTCCCCTTTTAGTGAGGTTTTATACGAGAGTCCAATCTCCTCCATTGAAGGACATCTGAAATTTCCGCGTGAGTTAAAGGGCTTGGCATGACACTCTCAAACTTTGTAATAAGCCTCCAGTAATGTCTTTGTCTCTGAACCCGAAGAAACTCTTTGCCGAGTCCCGCCCATCGCCCCCTACCAGGACACGTCCCACACGACTTAAGTCCCCCCGAAGGAGTCTGGTGCGAAGACCACACCCTCACTTCCGGAATTGACATACGCCCGGCAGGACACCCCACGAGCTGAGTTTCCTGCTGGTTTTACATAGAATATGTGCGAACTCAGGAGGGTTGGAGTCGCGCTTTATAGGCTGTCGGAGGAGGCTGGCCAGGTATCTATTCCCCCACACATCGCCCTTGGGGTCCAGAGAGGATTTTTACACGACGCCAAGGGAACTTTCCTGTTAGTGGGTTCTTAGAGCCAAGAGAGGGACGTCCCATCTCGGGCGGAGGACTTTTTTTACCCCAGTGATTGTAGCTCCCTTTGACAGTAGGGTTTCCTTGCCCTCTACACCTTTTCATTGAGATGATCTGCGTGCTAGGCAGATCCCCTTCTTTTTAACAATCCTTTTTTTCCCTTCAGGACCAGCTTCACCGTACCCCCCCCCCCCCCCCCCCCGCCCCCTGCCCCCCCCCCCCCCTCCCCCAGCGCCCCCCCCTCCCCCCCCCAGACCTGCCTCCTTCTTTTCCCCTCCCCCCCCCCCACACCTTCCCCCCGCCCCCCCCATCCCCCAATTTTTTTTTTTTTTTACCCTTTTTAATGACGGGGCTCCCCCCCATTTTTCAACTCTTTTTTGTTGATGTTGTTGCGAAGCAGCCCCAAGGAATGTTTTAATTTAACGTGGGAGTCAAGGAAGTTATAGAGCTACAGGTGCGGTTCCTGTCGCTTCCGTTGTCGACTCGGATGACCCCCCAATACCAAGTCCTTTCTTTCCGTCGAATTTTCCAATCGAATCTCCTTTTCGATTCGCGGCTCCCGAGTGGTGCGACATATTCGTGGGTACCCTTTCATGGCTCGCGGATCGGCAACCTTCCGTGCAGTGAAATATGGAGGCCGGGAGCGGCCCTCTTGCTCTGAGTTTGTTCCTTGATTCATACGTTCCGTTTGCCAATAGACCCCCTTTTAAGCCGGCAATCTCGCACTCCTTTGGTACCAAGCCGATAGAGATTTCTGCCTTTTGGAGCAATGGGTTTTCCGTGGTCCCTCTTCCCCCTTTTATACTTCACGCGCGGTCTACCGCCCCTTTTTTAGACCTCGGCCAGTTTTTTAAGCACACAAGTAGGGCTCCTCCCCCCGTTTTGACAGTTGTACTTGAGGCGAAGTGCAGTGCCTTGCCTTTTTCCGAGGCGTTCAGCGTCAGACGAATCTCTTGGCACGGACCTCCAGGTCTTCGGGTGAGGGAAGTG
>Ga0179593_1364472_pt1 | contig 14815 bp, 22 predicted proteins | sample CZODoug2_1_08_16_FD_185931 | JGI IMG/M metagenome (GOLD analysis project Ga0179593, IMG submission 185931) | Vadose zone soil fungal communities from Angelo Coast Range Reserve, California, USA - CZODoug2_1_08_16fungal (PacBio error correction) | ecosystem: Environmental > Terrestrial > Soil >... | reverse complement strand
TTGCCACCTTTTTTTTGAATCAGTTCATGGGCTGCTCCCTTTTCATTTTTGTTTTTCCTGCCAAATTTTCTTCCCAGCTTCGCCACGCTTATCCTTACCTTGCTTCGCCCTGTGGCGTTCTTTCTTCCTGCGGTTTCAAACCCCCTTTTTTTTGCTTTTTTTTTTTTTTTTTTTCCCTTTTTCCTCCCAAAACGCGTTTAGAGATTCCTTTTTTTTTTTTTCCTCAGCTGCACAGTTCCTTGCCCTTTTCTTTCTCGAGTTTACCCCTTACTCACTCTCCGCCCAGTTCACTGTTACTTTCCCATTCATGCCCTAGGGGTGGTAGCCTTAGGCCCTTGTCGTTTTTCTGCTTTGATTCCCACTTTTCTATCGGGTTTTTCTTCTCGTTACTCTCTTCATAGCCCCCGGATACAGTGTCCTGTTTTTTTTCCCTGACGGTTTGGGTAGCCTCCGCTGTTTTTTTACGTCCTTTGATCATGTTAATTTCCGAACCTTTTGGTTTCAATGAGCTTGTCTGCTTCCTTGTTTTTTTCTTCTGTTTCCCTTTCTCCCTTTCCTTCTTAGTTAGCTTTCTCTCCCCTGCGGTCATTTTATCGCCCATTGTGACATCGTTCTTTTTTTCTTCCTTTGTTTGCCGTGTCTTTCTGGACCTTTTGATTTTGCCCCTCCGATACCCCCGAGTCCTCCTAATTTTCACTTTTTTTTCCAGGCCGCCGCTCGATTGAGCACGCCCTGCCGTTTGGTTTCTCCCCTTGGTCCCTTTTTAAGGCTGCCTGGTAGTGGAGAGGCGCGGTGAAGTCCGTCATAGTATCTAGGCTCCCCTTCCTTCTCCGTTTGTTTTATTCGCGCATTGTTCCTTGAGGGTTACCATACGGTTTAAGCCTTACCGTTTCCCACTTCCCTTATTCCTTGCTGACAGGCAATTTACAGTCTAATTGGTCCGAAAAAACGGATTTGGTGGTACTCGTCCAATCTTCGCCCAGAGATTTTTTCTCTTCCACATAGGCCGGGCATTTCCCAACATCAACAACGTTGTTACTCTCCCAAAGGGAGGATCTTCCACAAGGTCTGTCCCCCCCTCCGCCCGTAAGGTTCAGCATTGTTCCAATTTATTCTCCCTTTGGGTGTGAGTTTTTTTTATGGGACTTGTTTTGTTCTTCCTCCTCTCTTGCCTCGGTCTTTCTTTTTTTTCCTTCCTCTTTCGTCAAATTCTCCATTAGTTCTGTTCCTTTAAAGGTGATAAGAACAATATGGACCGCCTCTTTTTTTTCCCTCCGCCATGGCTTAGATTCCAAAATCTGCTCTCCACCATTTTTGAAATACGATTTTTCCTCTCTTTCTTTTTCACCGCGGTGGGATTTTTCCCTTTCTTTCCATCTTTTAAATTTTTAGTTTTTCTTCTAGGCTCAGCTCCTTGTTCTCCCTTACACTTTCCCTCACCCCCCCCCATATTTCCTTTTCATATTTATCGTCACTTCTTTGAAAAAGTCCTTCTTTTTTTTTTTTTTTGGTCATTATCTTGAATTTGTTAGCTGTTTTAGTCCCGTCTTTTCTTCCGTTGTGCTTCATGAATGCTTCCCCCTTTTGTTTTGAAGACCAGCGGCTTCACTATTGAGTCTGCCCGGCATCGTTTTTTTGCTCCCCGCTTGCTTTTCTCTTATTTTTTCCTTCCTCGGCTGAAGCTTCCGCCTTTGACCTGCCTGCCAGCAGTATTATCCTTCGAGACCTGGTTGCCTCTCCGATCGCGTCTTTCTAGCAAAGCCCGTTGCGCATCTTTGATTATGCCTCTTTTTTTGCCTCCTTAGGACTTCTCGCGCTTTTCTCTCGGGTAACTTTTTTTTCCCCCCTCGCCTCTTTTCTCTCCCCCCATTGACTCTTTTTTTATTTTGTTTTTTTTTCCCTTTGATCATTCATTCTTAGAGTTTACCTAGACTGCGTGCGGCTCTTCCTTAACCTTCGGTTTCTTTAGGCGTGAATTGTTCTCCTTCTTTCACGTGTCTGGAGTCTTTCTAGGCTGTTTCTCTTCTCCGGCCAGGCCAGATGCCGGAGGATCCCCCTAGGCATTCGGCGCTTTCATTCCCCCCTCATTTTGGATTTCGGTTATGGTGTGTGTACAATCCTGCCGGCCGCCTGTTTTTTTTAGAAACTCCTGTCCATGTGGAAAGCGCTTCCTTTTCACCTTCCCCACATATTTTGTCAACAAAAGCTCCTGTCCCTTCTTCTTTCCCTTTTTCCATCATTCATACTGAAACACCTTCCCATTTTTCGGGGCTTTCCTTTGGTCCTGCGGATTTTTGCCGGCTGGTAGTCCTTCCTCCTTTTTTCTTTTTTTCCCCTTTCTGATTGAAGTGCGCAAAATTCTTTCAGATTGCCATTAACGTTTGTCAGATGGACACTTAATTTCCGGCTCAAACCCGGTTGACCCCTTTACTTTCCTGCCCATCTTTTTTTTTTATCATCTTGTCATCCCTTTTTCCCACCTTTTGCCCCCCCCTATTTCTAATCGAGCTGAATGTGCCCCTCTCTTGGTTTCCTTTCCCTACTCATAGTATCGCCTACCACGCCATATTTTTTCCCGGCGGATTCTTTTTTCCCCCCCCTTTCCCTCTTCATATGTCCCGCTCGTCCTCCCTTAATATGTGGTTTGACGCGAGCTTTTTGAAAACGTCCCAAACGTTACCTTTTTTTCCGTATTTCCCCCCCTGGAAGAAGTATTTTAGGTTTCCCTTTTCCTTCTTTCCCTTCCCCCTCTTTTTGGCCTTTTTCTCCATTCCCCTTTTTTTGTTTGGCAAGCGATCCCCTTTTAATCATTTCGACAGGCGGAAGCACGTGTCCTTTTCCGCAGCCTGGAGCACATAATGGCGAGGTTCTGGACCTGTCCGTGCCTCGGTTAAGCGGAAAACGGTGCCGAGTGGGTTTTGGCAGGAGTCCGAATCCGGTCTTATACTCAGTGCGTGGCGTCGAGCACCTAGTTGGCGCAGATGATTATGAGGGTTTTAACCCTCCCAGTTCGGGTTCCATCTTCTCCTCTTTCCCTTTTTCTTTATAGACTTTTTCCCTTTCCTTCTTTTTTTTTCCAGGACCCCTAATTTTCCGAGGGATTTCCCCGGTTCGGCTGGCACGTTGATTCCCTATTTTCTAGTTGTTTGTTTTCTGTTATGTAGGCTTTTCCACGCGTGTCTAAATCACCGTTCTCGTGGCGGCCTCTTTTAGCTCAGATATTAGCGAGCTCGTGTACTCTCGACCTGTTGTCTACTGAAACACATGACCTCAGATGGCTTTGAATCCTTCTGGAAGTCTCTAATTTTCCTCACTCTCGCTTACAAGACCCTACCTCGTCTTTCGCTCCCTCCTCATGTTCTCCCTCGCTTCCTTTGTCTCTGCTGGCGTCAATCTCTCGGCGGCGACGGGCTTTTTCACCTTCTTTTGGTCGGATACAAGTTTCCGCGCTCTACTTCCTTCTCCGGTACGACTACTGTACGTCGTTTTTTGTTCGGGCCACTCGGTTGGTCAACCTTGTTCCCCGACTTTTTTTTTTCCCCTTTTTCCATCAAGATCCTAGCCGGGGAGATCCACACATTTCCGCCTTGATTTCCTTTATCCTTCCCCCTTTTCTCCTCATTTACTACGGGTCCCGATTTTTTTTCAAGTTCTTGCTCGAATTGATGCCTATTTATGCCCCCCTCGATTATGTGTTTGTTTCCAGGTCCTGCTGAGACTGAGTTTACGCTTTGAACCACACACACTTTTACCGGATTGTTCATCTCCTGCCCCTTTCTGGCTCAGGAAAGATTTGCTCTTCTAATAAGTGGTATTGCTGACTGGTTTATCCCCGCGACCCTTCCTCTCCCCAACTCCTCTTGCCTGTTTTTCTGGTACTCATGTGCAAAAACTGGCGAACTCTGTTACCTTTTGCCCCCTTTACTCTTCCTTCCCTCACACCCCCCTCGATTGTCCACCCCCACTACCCACTTCCGTTCCCTCTTCCCTTCCATTGACCTTCGGCTCGATTCTTTGCCTTCCTTTTTGGTCCTCCCCTTTCGTCAAGACCCCTTTGCTTTTCTCTTTCGAGTTTAGCATTCAAATATGAACTCGCCTTACCTGCCTGGTCCGGTTCATGCTTCTTTCCCCCCGATCAGTCGCTGCGCACCGTTCTTGTACTCCTTGACACGCGATCACGACCATTTTTTTAGAGGTCTGGTCGACTAAACACTCTCTCCCTTCCCTTTTTTTGACGCACCAGCTGTTTTCTGTGGCTACTGCTCACTTTCTGTCTCTGATCCCGTCCATTCGTTCTTCCGTCGAGAGCATACCTCGCCTTTCGTTGCTCCCTTATGGTATCAGCTTCGCTCCTGTGTGCCTCTTTCATCTGCCTTGAATGGGTTCCAGTGTCTTTCGCTGACATCTCTCTTTTTCCAAGCGCTCGTGAGACTCCCCCCATCCCTTTTGGACGCGTTGTCCCCCTTGTGCTTCCTTCCTGCCCCCTGAACGCTGTAGAGCTTTTCATTTGCGGGACCCCCGCGCGTAACATCGCGGCGGTTTGGGGCTCTTTTTTGATTCTCAGGTTACTCGATTTTTTAACCCTCGTCTTCCGATTTCGTTCAACGTTTTACCGCCAAGCATTTAGGAGCTCCCACTGAAACTGCAAATGCGCGCGATTCCTGTCCTCTTCGCCGAAGCACAGATTTTGACAATTACCTTTTTTTTTTATTACCCCAGGTGTTTTGTTGTACTCTGGGACTGCTTTCTGTTTGCTCCTTTTGCCGGCCCTTTGTTTTGATACAAGTTGAGTTCTCCTCTTTCTCTCAGTCTTTGAATCGTCCTGAAGAGAAACTTCCTCGGGACTACCGTCTTTTATTCTTGGCTCTCACCCCTTTGGTCCGGGGCCTTTTGGCCTTTTTTTCTCTCGCGTTCTGTTTTCCTCCCCGGTCAGCGACCAGTGAAGCAGGGCTGCTCCCCCCCTCCGCGCTCCTCCGTGACGCGGGTCCGAATTGACCCCGAAGTGTCCCATGTAGCGAGACCCATACAAACCGGGCGGCTTCCCTGTCTCCTTTTTATTTGACTGCTCTCGCGGTCACGTGCTTCCTTTTTTACTCTTTGCGATAGTGCGTCACTCGGTCCATCGACCCTAGACCTCCGCCCGCCTTTCCTTGTTCGTCGCCCTTGTTGATACCTTCCACAGCTTACTTCATTCCTAGATCTCTTCTCGTTTCTTTTTTTTCCTTCATTCTTTAGTCACTCCCCCCCTCCTTTCTTCCACCTCTTCCTGACGGTTACTACTCACGAGATTCTATTTTCCCTAGATATCCTCGTCCTTGCACTTCAAAAGCCATTCATGCTGGTTCGTGCTTCCCAGTCCAACCTCCTCTGGTTTTTCCCTTGGCTTACGGCCTGCGCTTTGTTATCTCCTGACGGGCCGTTCGCTTTGGAATTGATCGGACCCCGTTCGCTCATTTTTTCATTCAATCGTTGGGCCACTGTGCACGTCTGCCCTTTCTGGTCCCTCCCTGTCTTTCCCCTTCTTTAGTACATTCCTGGCTTGCGTGTGCGTCTTTAGGTCTGCACACGGACAACCGCCATTCCCTCCTTGAACAAGTCTTTTTTTTCTGCCTCGTTGGACTCTTCTGTGCGGTTCTGGCGGTCGACAATCGCTTTTCTTCGTGCCCCCTCCTCTTTTTTGTTTTTCTAGACGATGATTTCTCCAGACCCAGTGGCAGTTCTGGAGTTAGCGTTTTTTTTCCCTTCCGCCCGGTTATGTTATCATAACCATTTTTCTGTGGTTCGTTTTTCTCTTTCCAGAGGTCTTCCCTCCCCCTGGTTCTTTTTTATGTACACAGCAAGCGCCATCGCTATCCTTATCCCTTCTTGCGTTCCCTTGGTCAGGGGTTTTTTGCGTCTTTTTCTTCCCCCTTAAACTGTTTTTCCATACATTTCCCTATTCAACCATTGTCGTCTCGTTTTTTTTTCATTTTCGATCTCAGTTCTTTTCTTGATCTTTTTCTCGCTCCCCTCTAATTAACATTACTGTTTTTTCCCAAGTTTTTATCCCTTGTTCTGTCCTGCCTCCTTCTCTCTTACTTTCTGGGTTTTTTAATTCCAGCCTATGAGTTTTTTTTCCATGCTTTTTCTTTTTGACCCAAAGCCTGGTGCTTCGGACCAGTCCTTCAAGTGGTATTAACCAGTTTTTTCTGGTATTCCAGTCTTGCTGACTCTTTAGAGCGTATTTTTCTTATATTAGTTTTCTTGCCTAATTTTTTTGTTTACCTTGAAAGGTTTTTTTGATTGCTTTTTTGCTAGACGCTAATTGGTCTTTCTTTTCCCTTTCTCTCCCTCTTTTATCCTGTCTCTCCCCGCAGGGCTGATTTCGTTTTTTTTTCCACAACCTATTCAGCCTCTCTCTTTTCGCCGAGGTTTTTTCTTTGTCTCGTCCTGATTTTCGACCCTCTGTCTTTTAAGTCTTCGTGTTGTCCTTTCCAGGCTTACCCTGGTCTTCTGCACTTTTGGTTTGGTTTTGTAATTTCCTTGTTATTTTTTCTCCTTTTTTTCCTCGCGCATTGCTTCCTTGAGAGGCCGCGATTCGCCTTTCCCTCAGGCTCATTCTTATTTTCCGAACCCCTTTCGTACTTTTCGCAGGTCTTTTCTTTTCTCCTCCTCACTTCCTTAAATCCTCTTTCCAGTCCCCTTTTTGACTTCAAGGAATTAAAGTCCGCCTGTCGGCCCCGTTCTGCTATATTCTCTACTCCCTTTCCTCGTTGATGGTGTCACTACATCTTCACTTGTCTCTCTCCCCTTTTTCCTTCTATGGTCACATTCTATACGGAGTCTTTCCTTCCCTTCAATTTCCTCCCGTCTCTGTTTGTTTCATCAACCGTAGGTTTTCTTTTTTTTCTTCGCTCGTATAGTATTTTTTGTCGCGCTTCACAGTTTCTTTCCTTTTTTGAGTTCAGTTCCTGTAAAATTTTTCTCCTCTTTCTTGGCGTCCCAGTTTGATATCCCCCTTCCTTTAATTTTTCTGCATTCCCTTTTTTGAGTCCAACCTACGGCTTCCCTCCCCCGCTTTTTTTCCCCAACCTGCTTTTGTTCGTGGTGACCCCCATCGCGTTACAATTTTGCGTTTTCCTTTTTTCCTTCATTTCGGTGAATCCCCTATTTTCTGCTTCCTGACCGGTGCTCTTCGAGGGTGTCGTCTTGAAGGCGCATTGTTCCGTCTTTATGTAAATGTCTGCCCCTTTTTTTTTCTTTTTCTCTTTCCTGCCCTGCAGCCTTTCTGGTTGTTATTTGCACAAGTTTCCGACGCTTCCCCTGATCATGTTCGGCTCCTTTTCCTTTTTTCCAGGTAGCTTTTCTTTTTTTTTGAGTTAGTTCTTTCTGTGTCTCGCGGACGTTTGATTTTGACTTTCCCGATAGCCCCCTTGTTTTGCAGGGTTGGCCTTCTTTAGCGCCGAGAAGTTGTTCTTTCTGGTCCTGGCGCTCCGCTTTTTTTTATCTTTTTGGATCGAGGCCTCTTTCGGGCAGTCTTTAGTTCTCATGGCCTCGTTTTCCCTCCCTTATATGACGTGTTGAAGCGCTTTACTCCGGTCATGCCTTTCCCTCCCTCCTTTCTCCGTGCGCCGGCGTTCGGTTTCTTTCTTCCTCCTGCTTAGCCCATGCCTCGGCCTTTGCTCGGTTCTCCGGTCTCCTTTCATGGCCTTTTCTTTTTTGATGCACGGATTATTTCATCTATCATTATTCGATCGCTCTTTTCTTTTCACCCCTTTGATGTGTCATAGGTCTTCATTATTTTTGGTGTGTCTCTTCTCCTCTTTTGTCCCAATGCGGCTTTGAGGATTGTGTTGAGGGTTCTCAATATCCTTTCGGGAAGATATGCTTTTTCTTATCATTTTGTTGGTCCCTACTCCCCTGTTCTACTTTCTCACCCTCTCCATAGTTGTGACAAATCTGAGCCTCTTCATGCTTCCTTATTTCACAGCTGTCTCTTACCACCCTTCAACACAAGGTTTTTTACTTTTTCCTGCGTGCAGTTTTTTTTTTTTTTCGTCTTGCGCTTCCCATCCGAATCCCACCTTTTCTCTTCCTTTGTTCTGTTGAACTTCTGTCCCTTTTTCTAATGGGCCTCATGGTCTTGTGTTTTTTTTGCTTTTTCTCTGAACAATACGGTACCCCTCTGGTGTTTTAAAGAGCACCCTGCTCATTCTTCTCCCGCTTCATTTTCTCATATTTACTTACCCTGTCGGGTTCTGCCGAGCACTCTGTACGTGACTTGGTGTTATCACAGCCGATTTTTAAGGAGGATTATTCCGGCCCTGCTCCTTTCCCGTGCCTTCTCTTGTTTCCATTGCCGTCCAGTTCTAGGTTACCTTTATCTCTTTTTTTTACAGCTACGCTTCCCCTTTTTTTTTTTTTCTTCTCCTATGTTTACCCGTTTCGACTCATTGTTGCGCTACTTTTCTCTGGTCTGTTCGCATTGCAGTTCCTTCCCCCCGTATACCCACCTTTTTGGGACAAAACCCGCTTCGTTCCATTTTTTTTCCCCCCTCTCTCTCTGTTTGTTTCGAATTGATTCAGTCTACTCCGATCGTTTTTCTCGTTCCCGGATCGGTGGTGACCAACTTGTAGCCTTATCCTTCGTTTGCCCTGTCCCCTTCCTATCCTTTCCCCTGCCTTTTTTTATGTTCTCTTTTCCGTCCCTTCCACCTTGTTCTCCCTTTTTTTTTTTATTCCGCCGACCTCTTTCGTTTGGTACATGACATCCCCTGACTGACGTCCCCGTGGCTTGGGGCTGAGCAAGGGCGCTTTTTCTTTTTCTCCTTCTTCTGCGACCTTGGTGCGAGGTTCGTTGTTGTTGTTCCTTTTTTGAGTGTGACTTATACTTGTTCCTCTTCAGGCTGTTTGCCTTCTTTTCTCCTCTCACACTCTTGCAGTAGTGAGGGTTAGTTTACCTGCTCCTCCCCCGCCCTGTACTATTTCTTGATTTTCCTATTTCATCTTTCCAAGTTCTATCAGCCTTGTTCATTCTCTCTTGACTCTTTTCTTTGCTATTGGAAGGGACGTGGTCTTCCCTTGGCCCCCGGATTCCCTCCTTCCTCTCTTTTTATCCTCTGTTTGGTTTTTTTTCTCTCTTCTCCACGTCGGTCACTCCGACTCCTACCGACCCTTCCCGTCTTGCCTAAATATAAGCTATAGCTTAGTCTTGGTCATCGTCTTCCTGGTTCTTGGAACACTCTTTCCCCCACGCCTCGTTCATTCCCGCGCCGCACATGTTTTCATTGTTCCATTCGGTTTTACGGACTCCCTCCTCTCCTCCACTACCCTCGCACCTGGGCATCTATGCATACCTTTCCCGCGGTTTCAGGTTTCTTTCCTTTTTTGAGTCGCTGGCGTTCCTCTTATATGCTCTTGGGGTAAGCCTTTACGATTATCTCTGCTCCCTTCCTTCCCCTGGCAAATAGTTCACTTTTCTTCCTTTCTTTTGTTTTGTCCAACGTGTCGATTTTGTCCGCATCGGCAAAACACACCTGTTCCCCGTTTCTCACCACGTCGTTGCATTGCTTCCGGACCTCCCTTTACCGGTTTGCTTTTAGTTTTGCTTCACTTTCAGCGCCCCTTCTGAGTGCTATCGCATTTTTCCCCCCGTTTCTTGACCGAAAGGTCTTCCTCCTTTTTGCATGGGTTTCTTTGTCACCTTTTCTTTTTCGGTCATTTTGTTCCCCTCTCTTTCGATTGGACACTTTAACTCTTTCTTTCAGAGTCAATAAGTACGCGGATGTTTCTGTGAGCCGACCGTCCCTCCAAGCTCGCCTTTATTCTTTTTCTTTTTTTCTTTGTTTTCACCTTCCCCCCTTTTTGCTCTTTTTTTCCAATTTTTTCCCCTGTGCTAGCTTCTTCCCATGTCTTTCTTTCTCCCTCCCTTCTTACGAATTTCTAACTTCAACCTTGGCGGTCGCTGACGTTCTCTCAAGGTTTTCTCTGATTCCTTGCTTGCCGTCTTCACAATCGCATGTTAAGCCCCTCCCTTCCTTGTGTCCATCTTCCTCAGAGATCTTAAGAACCTCTTGAAATCGTCCCATCTACCTTTTGCCTTTGCTTAACCTTCCCCTCAGTTTTAGAAATATCTTCCTCCTCCAGTGCGAGGTGCTGGCTTCTACTTCCGCACTAGACTCGGCTCCAGGTATTCGACGACCCCCTTTTTCCTTGAATGGCACCTTTCTCTTTTTGCTTTCCATTCTGATCGTCCGCGTACTCTCAGAATATACCACTCGCTGGGTTTTCGCCCCTTCTCCTCTTTTTAAGTGTGCCCTGCCCCCCTTGAATTTGCCTTGCAGGGCCTTCGTCCCTCCCTCTTAATGATTTTTCTGGGTCCCCCTCTTTTTTCTTCCTCACGGACCTCGTTTGAAGGTTCTTTTCCGCGTTAGCCGACCCTCTTTTCTTCCCCTTTCCGCCGTCCCTCTACCGAATCGGCGGTTGGCCCGTGGTGTGAGATTATACCTCAGCTCTTCCCGCTCTCAACGTTCCTCCAAGAACGAGGGTCTAGGATAGATTACTTTGAATGGCTCAGTCCCGCCTCACTGACCATCTCACCCCTTTAGAGGCAAATCTGAGCCCTTCCTTCTGTTGCCAATTTGCCTGACCGTTCTTGAGCTTTATGACTTCATCTTCCTCCTTTGGGATATCAGTGTCTATCTGTTATTTTCTCACTTTGACTTGGTATTTCCTCTTTCCTCCGACCAGGTTTTCGTCCCCCTTCATCGATTAGCATGCTCCATGGTTGCGATTTTTTACGCCCTACGGGTTGGGCTCCGCTCTGGGCGTTCCTCACCAGTTTTTCAGGATCCTTTTGCTTTCTTTGAAGCGCCATTCCGCGGCCTCTCGAGGCAGTCCTTCTCATTTTTTTTCAGCCCCCCACTAGACCCCCTTTCTTGAACGGCGTTCTCCTCCCGCAAGTCGTTTTTACGGATTTATGTGTTCTCGCTCTTCTCTGCTGAACTTTTTATGACGCCGTCCACACTATTCCTCCTCCTCCCCTTTCAATTTTCATAGTGGGCGATTCATGCTCTGTGTGAACGCGCCTACTTGTACTCGAGAGCGATACTATTGTATTCGGTAACACCTCTCCTTACGTTTTACTCATTTCTCTTCTTATATAAAAAAACCGGATTTCGAGATTTCTCTTCCACCCCCCTTCCTAGGCAATTATCCAAACAGCATAACGTAGTGCGAGTTTCCACCCAGAAGACCCTTTTCTCCCTTTACTGACTTATTACCGGCTACTTTCTCGGAGTCCTCTCGTAGGCCGATTTTTGCCAGATTGTTTTCGACTACCGCAACGTTTTTCCCCTCTCTCATTATTCGTCCCCACCATAGTGGTCTCGCAGCTTGCCGCAGTCAGCTGTGCGAGGTTTTTGTATTTTCACAAGGAATGTAGGACTGCTGATTACCTGCCGCTCCCCCCTTTCTCCTTCTTGCCTTGTAGGTTGTTTTACTCTCGCTCCAGATGAGGCTGGCCCCCTATTTAACTTCCTTGTCTACGACCTTTCCCTTGTTGTTGGGGTTTTTCTGGAGTAGCCCGCCAGCTCTTTTGCATTTTTGATTTCCCTTGATTCCTGTGTTCCGTTGTGTGACTCAGATGGCTTTTTTTTTCTTCCTTGTGCCACTTTTAAACATCAGTGACCACTAGACAGAGTTTTCCTTTAACTAGCCCGCTCTCTTTTTCTTTTTTCTTCCTTCTTCTCCCCCGTTTTGGCCGCTTCCACGTTTTGTTTTTTGTCACTCCTTTGGTTTTTTTTTCTTTTTGGAACATTTGTACTCTTCATTCTCTCCATTTCCTTCCGCGTGTCTTCTTGCCCCCCTTGCTAGCCCCCTAGACCCTCTTCCAAGTCTTTTTCCTAAGTGTCCTTTTTTGTTTCCTAGCCCCTTTTCTTCGGTTGTTAGGCCCTTCCGTTTTTTGTTTTTGTCTTGCTTTTTGATCTCAATATGGGTTACTGCTCCTTGGGGGTTGTTCTCCTTTTTTTTTATATCGAGTATTATGTTGTCCCCTGTCGTTAGGGTGATTTTATTTGAGAGTGCATGGCTTTTTGCAATTTTGTCAAGGACTCATTGTTTTCCGACTTTTTTTGTCCTTCCTTTCCTTTATTGCCTCTCCCTTTTTTTTTTCTTTGCTGAGTTCGATTCGTTTCCCACACGTGTCTTTTCGATTGCTTTGCTTCTCTTTCCCTGTATTTGCTCCTGTCCGCTGCTTGCGTTTCTTCCGCTTCTGACTTTTCTCTACCACTCTTTTGTGAAGCTTTTCTCCGTTTTTTCCCCTTTTGCTTCGGGAGTTACGCACTTTATCTGGTTCTTTTTTTCTTCTCTTTGTTTTCCCCCTTTCCCCGCCCCTTTGCTGAAGTAGCATGCCTTCCGAGGTTTCGAAGCCGTGCCCATTCTCAACTCTTCTTTTCACTTTTTTTCCCTCTCTTTCCTTTTTTAAAATTTTGCCGGTCTTTTCCCTTTCTCCCGCTCCCGTCGGAAAGAACGCGCCCTTAAGAGATGGATTCCGACTTCCCCCCTTCCCCCCCTCTGTTGACGGCCCTTTCCGTTTTTTCTCCTTCTTCATGTTGTCTTGACACCGCTGTTTGGGTCTTATCTTCAATTTCCCTTTTCGTCTACTCTCACGTTTGACTTTTGTCTTCTTCCCTTTGTTCCCTTCTGTTGTCTTCAAGCATTCATTTTACATTGTTCCATCCCTTTCCCTTTTTTTCACCTCCTCAGGTCCTTATCTGTCATTGTTTTTTCCGGGGGCTTTCCGCCCCTTCTTGCGCTTGCTTCTTGAGTATGAGCCATTCGTCTTTTTTCTCTCCCCCTTCCACCCTTCTCCTTCCTTGGCTTACATCCTGTTTATAGAAATCGGGAATTTTCTCAGTTTTCGCGTTTTTCGAACCTTTCCTCTGCCTTCCCCCTGCGTTGGTTCGCTCGGGCCTTTTCTTTTTTTCCTTTCGTGACTTTCGCGTTCCGCGTCCCGCTTATACTTTTCCCCTTTTTAGCTTTATTGTTCGTTCTCCAGGCTCGGCTCTTTTCTCGTGCTTTTCTGTATAGTCTTTAATTCTAGGGCCTCATTTGCCTTGCCCTCCTCTTTTTGTGAGCACTGCCTTCCTCGGTTGATTTTCTTAAGTCTTTTTTGTCGTTTTTTCTACCTCCCTGTCCCGCCGAGTCCTTGTTCCTTTTCTTTGACGATTTGCCGTTTATGTAATTTCACGTCAACGCAACCCTAGAGACATGGCTTGTGTCATAGACCTGCCCCCCTGACCTTCCTTCTCCTCTCTCTTCCCCCCCCCCCCCCCCCTTTTCTTCTCCTTTTTCCCATCTTTCTTTCTCAACCTTGTTACTTTTTCCGCTTTCTGATGCTTGAGTCTTGTCAGACCCTCGCTTCCTTTTTATTGATATTTTCCTTTCTTTCCACTTCCTTAGCTCTTTTTGGGCAGGGTTATCCCCCTCACGGCAGTATGGATCCCCTATCGTTTTCTGTCCTTTGTTTCTTTGCCGTCTTCTTTGCGGGTACTTTTCGGACCCGGAGTCTTTGTTTTTGTTTGAATTGTCGTGCCGCCTTTTTTTTCTTATGACCGGAATTGACTCTCCGTGCTGCTTCCCTTCGTTGGCATGTTTAGTTCTCGTTTCGTCTTCTTTTTCCTTGCACAGTTTTTTTTTCTCTTGCAGTCTGTTATCTGGGTGACCCCCCCTTTCGGCGCGGGTGGGGGCTCTCCCCCTCCCACCCGCATGTTTGTAACAGCATGCTTTTTTAGACACATGTGTCTTTAAGGTGGACTAATTATCTCTTCTTTCCCCTAGCCTTGAATTTTCATCCCAAGTTGGTTCAAAGTTATCGTTTTTTCAACCGGCCCCCGGTGTTCTCTTCTCTTCTCCTTCGGTCTTTCAATTCTTCTTTTTTAATACTCGCCCCCTTTTATTTGCCCCGTCTTTCCCAATTTTATTTTCCCTCTGTCATGTTACAATGTCCTCACGCCGCTCCTGCCTCTCATTTCGTTTCACTACCTTTAAATATGTTGGGACACCCCTTTACCGTCTTTCATTTCCGCAGGTACCTTTCCTAAAATTTATCCTTGCTTTTTCCTATCCTTCGCTCACTTCTTTCCTTTGTTAAGGGGTATCCAATTTATGCTTCTTTTTTTAGTATCGGTCGGAAGTTAATGCAGACCGCAGTTTTGGAGCTACTGACCGTGGGTGGTTTTTTCTTCCTCTTTTCTCTTTCTTCTCCTTTTCCTCCCCTCTTCCCCCCTTTCTTCTCCTTCGCCCTCCGCGCCCCAACTTTTGACCCACATCACAATCTTTTTCCCGTGCATTTGAATCCTCTTAGTCCTGTCGGTCCCAGGCTTGGTTGACAAGTGACCAGTTGGCGTTGCCTCCCCGGTCTCCCCCACAGTAGCCATTTGTCCTTTCAGACCGGCTTTTTTTTCTAGACTCCGTTGGACTAGCCTCCTGCCTATACTCCGAGCTCTTGCGGGTGAGCCTGTTTCGGAAGCATGCCCTAGGCTTTGTCGGTTGTGGTGCATTGGCTGTGAGTTTTATCCGTTGATGAATTCTATTACATCCCCCTTGAGGTGCGGCACGGAGCGCACGTCCTTTTTTTCTTTTTTCCCCGTCCATCTATAACCTTGCCTTTTGCTTGAGGCCCCCTTTACGTTTACCCTGGAAATTCTAACTTGGTCTCTGTCTCCGTTTTTACCCTTCCCCGAGTCTTTTACCCTTTTAGTTCTTTTGCCTGGATCTTCTTCCTCCTTTTTTTTGCGTATCCTTCCCTTGCTGTACGTGCCTCTAAGGTTCTTGG
>Ga0179593_1279144_pt1 | contig 14815 bp, 17 predicted proteins | sample CZODoug2_1_08_16_FD_185931 | JGI IMG/M metagenome (GOLD analysis project Ga0179593, IMG submission 185931) | Vadose zone soil fungal communities from Angelo Coast Range Reserve, California, USA - CZODoug2_1_08_16fungal (PacBio error correction) | ecosystem: Environmental > Terrestrial > Soil >... | reverse complement strand
TATCTGTTTTCCGTGCGCCGTGTGCTCGCTTTGTCAATCACCCTCTATTGAAAGCCACTTGAATCTCCTTGCGTCCCAGTTCGTGTTGAATCTCTTTACAACCACCCTTTGAATCCTCCCTTCTTTCCCCGTCCGTTCCATGCTCATCTCGCCCCCCCCCCCCCCTTTTTTAAAGCTGGTTCTGGATTGAGTCTTTCGGGCAGGCTGAGCGGGATTTCTTTTTCGTTTCTTCCTTTATCCTGACTTGTTAGAGCCCGATGGAGGGCGAGAGAGTTGACACTCCGTCCGGTCCCCCCCCTCTCTTGTTTAAAATTTCGTTCAGCGGGTGCCTCTTCCCCTTGCCGGCAGGGTGAGCATTTGAAGGCTTATCGGTCCGTCCCCAACTCCGTGCGGGAGTTCTTTAGGCTTTAAAATGTGTCGAATGCTTTTTCGTCTCTTTTCATTCCCTGAACCTCCTTTTTCTCTCTCGCCTTTGTCTGAGCCCCGACTCTACCTTCCCCGTTTCACTTTTGCTGAAAGTTTTTTTAGTTTTGGGTGTTCATATGAACTGGTGAAAAAAGATTGTGGGGTTCCGTCCTCCCTCGTCTTTTTATTCTTTGCTGTTGCTCTGTCCTTATCATTCTCGGTTGCGTGGCTCACTTATCCCTCCCGGTCGCGACGCAAATAGGGTCATGAGAAATGATTTTCCGGAATGAGCGCCTCTGTTGTGCCCCCTGATGTCTGGTTCTAGACGTTTATCTCATGATTTTGCTCATTCTTCTTTCTTTTTCTCTCTTCGTGTGGGCGGTTAGATATTAATGGATTTGATGGACCCCGCCCCTCACCCCTCCTTCCCCAAACCTTTTTTTTTGAGAATTTTCTGTATCCTTGGTTCTTCACCGTTTTTTTTTTTGCCTTCCCCTTTTCGTAAACTTTGTGAAGATATGTCTTTCTCTGTCATGCCGTTTGATTGTGCACGGTCTGCCTGCCGCATTTAGCAGCCCTTTGGTTTTTGCGCCCTATCTTTTCCATCGCATTCCGCTTCTCTTCCTTCGCAACACGCCCTTCAGCTCTATTTTGAGTGTCTTTTTATTTTCCTAAATATCCTTATGTTTTTCCCCGCTTTTCATGCTGGGATCTCACCTGATCGAACTCTCTCAGCTCGTCCATCTCACTGGTTTCCCCCGTGTGCTTCTTTCCCTTGGCCTACAATGGCGCATGGCTGTTCCTTGATCGGCTCCCTTACAGGTCATGGTTCTCTTGTCTTGTCAGGCACTTCTATATGTAGTCAAAGACTAGAATCTCCATTTTCCCGCGATTCCCTGCCACCGTCCTATCTTCTGTCATTCGGCCTTCTCCCCCTTTCCTGTGGCCCTTCGAATTCCCTTTAGGCGTCTTCCAGTATCTCTGATAAAAGATACGCCGACAAGTGCTTTTTCTCTTTCTTACATATCTCCTCTCGTTCCTTATTTCACTGCCTTTAGCGTTTGCATTTGACCCCGGTTCTTTTTCCTCTCGATTCTTTGAGGACTATTGCGACTGGTAGGAGACTGTTGGGTCTTATTTCTTTTTTGTTCCCTCCCCCTCCCCCCCTCACTTTTTTTGCTCTCTCCCTTTCACTTCTCCGTTATTGTTTTTTGTTCGCTTCCAGCAAAGGCGGTCGTTTCTTGACGACAGCCAACCCCCCTATTCGTACTTCTCTCCCTCCCTGCCTCGAGCAATCCCCCGACGATTTCCCCTTTTTAGGCTGGACCACTGCTACCCCATTGTGAAATAACTTCCTTCCCTTGATTTTCCCTGGGTCCCCTTCCCTATCCCAGCGGCCTTTTTTCTCTTTCTTTTTTCGTTCCGCTTCGTCGACCTCACGCTTAGTTGTCAATGCCGAAAGATTTGTTTTTCATCGTCTCACGCGCTACTCCTCACTAGAGTCGCTGCCGAGCTTGATTGGTACCATTGTCGTTTTTGAAGCTTCTCCTCGGGACCAACTCGTCCTCCACCGACTAGCGCCACACAGTGCCGGCGCACCCTCTTTTTTTCTCCTCTCACCCGCACCCCTCCCCTTGTAGGCTGCTTCCCCTTTTTGCCAACACTGCGGCACTCCTTTTCTTTGCCCTCTTCCGTCCTTTTTGAAAGGCGGTATCCGCCAGCCCTTCCAAGAGTTCCCCCCCTTCCTTTTTCATTATCCTTTTTTCCCCTTCAACTCATCCACGACTTTCCGCTTTGGAATTTGAGATTTTCCGAAGCCTCCTTTTTCTCTTTTCCCTGCATGGCGCCTCCCCATCCCCGTAGGCGGTAAATGAGCAGGCGAGGCAAGTGCCTCAATAGAACTACCAGATTTCCGGTCCTCCCCCTTTTCTCTGGGCTTATGCCCCTCGCCGTTTCTCCTTTTGGAACTTCCCCAGCCTCTTTACGACCAAGTTAGTAGAAAACCTTCGGGGTGGCCTTGCTTGTGCTTTCTTTCATCACAGCGCATTCCTCCTCTAGTCACTGCCCACCCGCCCCTATCGGAATCATAACCTCTGAGCGACTTATTCCCCCAGCGGCTTCTATTCCGCTGACCCAATCCAGCATTCCCACATCGTCCTAGTTCCTCCAAATATTTCTGTAGTCCACCTCAATTGCCTCCTCCCCTTCCGCGGACAAGATTGTTTCACGCCTTCTCTTTGGAGGTTTTCCCCACAGTATCAAACTTCAGGAATTACGAAAAGAGCCGGATGCGTCCGTCCCCCAAACCCCTTCTTTTTTTCGGTTCCCCTTCGCCAGCCTTCTCTCCACCCCCCCCTCCAAAGCCACTGGGCGCGCCCCCCCCTTGTTCTTTCTTTTTGTGAGGACATTGATTTCCTCGCGTAATACGGTGGGTCAAAGGGCTCATCCCCACATTTTTCCTCTTCATTACCGCTCTTTCCCCTCCCGGCCCCGGTTTCCAACTCCACTCCATTCTTTTTTCCCCGCCACTTATCTTGGCGACCGCTGCGTGCGTCCAGCTGTGCTATTTTCGCCCCGCCTTTGTCCCTCCTCGGGGTTCCCCTTTTTCTTTCCAACTGCTCCTTCGCCCCTCTCCCGGTTTGTCTTTCTGGCCCCTTGCCTCTCAGAAGAAACCGTGCCGTATCTCCCAGGGCGACAATCAAGCCACGCTTGTACCCTCTTGCACTGGAGGAGCGTGTTTTTTCTTGTTCCCCATTTCGCTCCCCTTTTTCATCCTTTTTGCTCTTTTCTTTTTCCCCCGAAGATACAGCGCGACCTGGCTCGATCCCTTCCATTTCAACTTTCCAATAGAGTGGCGTTTCCGCGAGAAAGAAGGGTGGAAGTCACATATCGCTCTCTTTTCTTCACTTTTTTTTTCCTTTTTTCCCCCCCTCCGTGTTGTTTTTTTAGTTCTTTCTCTGGCCACCTCGCGCCGTGCCTTCGCGCGGTCACCCTCTATGTCTTTTGTTCTCGTCCTCTTCTCTTTGGTTATTCTTATGCCAGGCAAGACCTGTGCAAAAGGACGCTGGATCGCCGGCACTCCCCCCCCTCCTTTTTTCCCCTCACTTTCAACGCGTTTCTTGCTCATTGTTCTTTAGCGTTCCTGCTTGTTCGTTTTTTCCCCCGCAATTTTTTCTTTTTCTGATCCGCCCAAGATTCCCAGGGCTCGGTGGTTGCAATACGGAACCGCTTTCTTGGAAAGCCTTCGTTTCAAGTAATGCGGTTTCTTCCCCATTGCTTCTTCCTGGCACGGTTTGTGCAGCAGGGATTTTCCTGCCATCGAGTTTTTCTGTTCATTCTTATGGTATGTATGGATTTGGCATTGAGAGAGGGTAGGTAATCATTTTCATTTTCCTCTTAAACTTTTTTCCTGTCTCTTTACCTACTTATTTTTCTCCTTTACCTTTCCACTTTTGCTCTACAGGGTTCCTCTCATGATCTGGGATCATTTCGGGCCGTTTCTGGCTCCCCAGAGTTTTTGGGGGTCTTCTCCTTCTGCGCTCTCTTTCGTGTGCTTGTTTCGACACATTAATGAGCTACCGTTGCTTTTGCTCCCTGTCCCGAGTTAGAGATTTCCTGGAGGTCGGAGTTTTTCCCGGAAATGACGCAGCTTATGTTGTTTGTTCCCCGTTTTGATTGGATCAGTTTTTGTTTTCCTTTTTTTTCGTGTTGGGGTTTCTGCTCCTTTTTTCCACAACGCCCAAGGACTTGCTTCCGACCAAGTTTCCTTATGTTGATCTCAGATGGAGTAACGGGTATGGGTGGTGCCATATCATCTCCCTGGTTTCTACCCTCAATCTTTTATCTGGAGTCTTTTTGTTGCAGATCGGCCCTGCTGCTTCTGGTTTTTTCTTTCGGGTCCTGATCCTTGGAAGAGACCTGCGCGCGAGTATAGGTTGAAACACATACGCCTTCCTCGACTATTTTTTTCGTTATGCGTACCTTATTACCCCTCCCTAATTTACTCTTTTTTTCGGAGAGGGGATTTTTGAGAGAACCCAAACCCCCCCCCACCCCCACCATCTCCTTGACCTCTCTCTCGCCTGTCCAAGCTGGGGGAATCCCAAAATTGTTTGACCAGTCTCCTTTTACACTTTCCCTTTGTGGCTTTTCACGTGCTCGTGCCGCCATCTGGTTTAGATTTGATGGCTGTTTTGGTCCTTCATCTTTTTCTCCCTTATTGTACTACCCTCTTTCCCGCGACTTCCACCCTGGCCCCCCATTCTGCCCGACCTGGGCGTTTATTATTTCTTGTCATGCCAGTTCAATCCGAATGTGGCCATCTCTCTTCTTTCCTTTCCCCCGTATCTATCACTGACTCGATGTTCTTGGATGTACGGACACCATGACCCCTTCCTGTCCTTTTATTCCATTTTTTCGCTTTTCCGTCTACCTGTTCCTTGAATGAGATGTATAGGGCGGAAATTATTTTCCAACTTTTCTCCTTGAGGGAATTCCTTCCAGAAAACCTTCGCCTGCCCCTCCTTTTTTCCACAGGATATAGCTGGGCTCCTACCCCCGGTTTTTGTTGAGAGAGATCCTTCCCCCAGGTTTCCCATTTTTTTTCTTGACGCCCGTCACTAGTCGCGTAGAAAGGTTAAATAATTTTACGGCACCTCCCTGCCCGCGATTCTTGCCTGTCCTTCTTTCTCGACCATTTCCCTAAAACCCCCTTTCTTGCCTTGTGGCCTGTGTCTTTTGAAAAGAGAAAAGCTTGCTTTGTTTTATTTTAGTTTTCCGTTCTTTGAGCGCTTCCCCCGCCCCCTTAGTGCTCTCCACCCTTCCGCCCTGCTTTGCGGGCCCTTCGCGTCGAGCTCTTCGATTCCCCGAACAGTAATTAACGGCGCTGCCGATTTTCCCCCTTTTTTTAAGTCTCCGTCCCCGCGCTTGAATTATTAGCGGGACAGTGGAGACCCGATGACTTCCCGCCCCTCTCCCGTTCCTGTTGTTGTCCTCTCACCGCACAGTTCCCCCACTCAGGTCGTCTTGAAATTTTTGAGCGTGAAACACTTTCCCATTAACTGCCCCCCCGCCTTTTTCTTTCCGAGTCGCGTAACTTTTTTTTCTCATTGAGCAATCCTCTCCTCCGCTGAACCTGGTGAACACGGTGGATTTTTAACCGTCTTCCTTCAATCCCTCCCCCCCTTCCTCCCCCCGGGCCTGTTTCTCCAGCTCCTTTAGTCCTGGGCGATTTCACTTCCTGTGCCAAGCTCCTTATGCTTGCCGAAAAAGGCTCTGCTATCGTGCAAAGTGCCCGCTCACCCCCCCCTCTCCTTTCCCCGTCTGAACCATTTTTTCCCTTTTCGTCCCCTCTGTAAAGCACTTCTCCCTTTGCTTGACATGTTCTGTCGACCAGCTTTGGTTTCTGGACGTTGTGATTGGTGTAAGCGCATGCCAGCAGACCCCATTCCGATAGAAACGAATTCCTGGCTTCCCTTCCTCGGCTTCCCTCCGCCCTGTCACCCCCACTTCTGCTTTGAACTTCACTTTCGTTGCAAAGAGGTATTGAGCGGTAGATGTCCCCGTTCAGCCACGCCGGTATCTCTCTTCATTTTTGCGCTGTATAATCAGAACTCCCCCACTTTTGCTGGTATTCTTGCTCTGTGGTCAAACTCGCCTCGGACAGATTCTCCCACCCCCATCCCGCACCTCCCCCCCCTTCGCGCAACTTCAACTGTGATTCACTTTCTCATCTCCCCCCTCTTCCGGGTCTCTGCACCATTTTCGGGAATGAAAGTGGCCCATCATTTACACACTGTCCAAAGCCATCATCATTCTTTCTCCTGAGCAGTGCACGCGATTGGGTACCCTAGCCCTTCTCACGTTTCCGGATAGGATGATGTAAGAGGGTTTCCTCTGTTCTTCCGCACACGCTTATTTTCCTTTTTCAGGTTGGCTGATTGCACTTTCTCCTGTGCCTCCCCAAGTTTTTCAAAACTGATGACCCCGAGTAATGACGAACCTAGCTCAGATCATCCTTCCGGCGAGTCAATCCAGCCCCCGCTGTTTTACCGCTTGTCCCTCTTCCTCGATATGTTTGTAAATGGCGTCTCCCGAGTAATTTCTTTTTTTTGACCTGTTCTTTTTTTTCCAATATCTACCCTGCGAATTTTCTCCGGCGCCATGCAGTGTCTTTTTTTTTTGGACAGCGAGGGCACGGCGCGCGGTGGAGCAGTAACACTCTCCTTCTTTCCTTTTCCTTCCTCTCGTGCGACATTTTGCCATGCGTTCCTTCCCGCTGTTCCCCTGTTCACTTCCTCTGACCCTCTTTCATGGTCTCTTTCTCTTCTTCCCCAGTTCTTTTTCTAGTTGAAACCAATCCCGGCCGCAGCCGTTCAGTAATCTGTTTCTTTCGCCATGGACACTACACATCTTTTTTTTCATTTCCGCTTACCAACGGGCTCTTAGCCTTATTGTTCTACCTGGTTGTAATCCCTCCTTTTCCGCAGTTTTTGAACCAAACCGCTTTCCTTGGTTTCAATTGGCTCCCTGCGGTAATCGTTGGGAAAGATGCGTTAAGGCAATCCTTTTTTGCTCCCCCCCCCTTCTGCCACGCTGTTCCCCATTGACGAGGTACTTAGCATATCGGAATCTTCCCTGAAGTTTTCTTTTTATATCTCCCCGTTTGGTTCTTGTTTTGAGCTGACTTGTCTGGAAGATTTACTTTTCCTCAGGACCTTTTTTTGCGGCCTGTTGTCCGGCTATTGTTTTCGATACCTTTCTAACCCGTTTCTCCCCCCCCTTTTTTCGTTTCCTTTTTCTAGGATTTGTTTTTTGGCAGACCTGACTGGCCCGACACACAGGGTTGGTGGGGACTGTTCTCTCTCCCTCGCTTTTTCTTTCCTTTTTTTGGTTTATTTATGTCATTTCTCGATATACTCTCGTTTCTCAATCTTGTAAGTAAGTATGCCCTGTTCTACGATTTCCTTTGAATGACAGCCATCTCTTTTGGTTTTTTTCCCTTCTGATTGGTGTCTCTTTCTGGCTCTGACTTATCGGCTTTGTGGGATGTTTCCGTCCTCTCTTTGATGGACACCTCCCTCCAACGGACTTTTAGAGCAATCACCAACACCCCCAATTTTTACGATGCTGATCTTTCACTCCTTTATTTCCCCTTTTGGGTTTTTTTTTGGCTATACAATTCTTTTTTCGTCAATCCTGGTGTATTTATATTCTCGTTTCTGTGCCCAGTCCCCTATTTACTCCTCACCTTTTTTCTGTCGCGGGCTGCGGTGGCCCTAGTGAGCGCCAATGGCGGTGGCTCTTCCCAACTCTGCGCTAGGGGACTTTGTTCTTATTTTCCCCTCTTCACTTCCCTTTTTCTTTTTCTTCTGGGAGGGAGATTTTGCTAACCTTTCCCGCAGACTTCAGAGAACGTTTTTTTTCTTTCCTTAGTTTCGGGCTGGCGTTCGTTACCCCTGTTTTTGCACTTTTTCTGTTTCTTTACTGATCCTAGGGGGATGCGCAAGTGCATGTTGACGTTGGGTGTACTTTTTTTTTAGGGGCCCCCTCTCTGGTCCTTTATCCTCCCCTTTTTCCCTCAACATGGCACCCATCGTCCCCCTCACTCTTTTCTCTCCGTCTTTATCCCTTATTACAGATGATCTTTTTTGGCGATCGAGGCCGTGCAGGTCTCTAACTTACCCCCCCTTCAGACATCGCTCCTGATCTGGTCCTTTGATTTTCTTAACCCCATCGGCCCTTCTTCCGTCCAGTTTCTCGCTTTTGCCTCCTCCAAGGGTAAGTCGCGATGCTCGCTTGTTTTTATTACAGACATGGAGACGGTTTCTCTCGTTTTTTTTCATTGGCTCCAGAAATGGAGTAATCCCGACTTTGGGCTTTTCTCTCTTTCTTTTTTCCTCCCTCTTCCTGAAGCGCCTAAATAGTCTTTCTCCCTTTTATTTTTTCCTCCATATCCCACCCCTGCGTCGTAACCGTCTCATAGAATCCTACGCCATTTCCTCGTTTGACCTTGTTTACTTCTTCCCCCTCTTCCCTTTCCCGAACACCTTCTTCTATGTTTAACTATAAAGCCCGGACTTTATCTTGCTTTTTTCTCGCTTTTTCGCTCGCTTACTCTTTTTAGAGAAGGCACCTTTTTATGTGCCACATGGCCGCCTTCCAACTTTTTGCTGGCATCGTGTCCCTCCTCGCTTCCTCCCCGCCAGCAGTGTTATTGAAGTTCTGGTACAATCTTTTATCGTATTACACTACGGCTCTAACATGCCGGCGTTAAAGTGCCACTCCCAGAGCCAGTGCCCTTTTTCCCCCTCCCCCCCTGATGGTCGCATTTTCCGCCCCTCCACACACTCTTTCGGCCCTCTTCGTCCCTTGTCGAACCACTTGCAGGAAATCCACAGCTTCCTGGCTTCTCTGTCTTTTCGATCCTTTCTGTCAGTCCCAGCCAGCGTTTGACACCAGAGGCCTTTTCTCTTTTCTTTTCCCTTTCCGACCCTTGCGCTGGCTTGGAGTAGTGTTTACGCACGCGTCGCGCCGGGTTGGGTCCCGAGCATGGCGCCTCTCTCCCCTTCTAGTGTTTGCGGGCTCCCTTCCACAGCTCCCCTTTTTTTCCTCTCACTCCAGAGCTTTTCTTTCTGACCAGGGGTCTCTTCCACCCAGGACGCTTTGTCCGCGGGAAATGCATCCGCGCGTTTCTTTTTTTTTTACTGTTATTGAGTCCGCAACTTTTTTTGGGTTTTTTCTGGCTGTGGCTTGGAGATACTGCCAATAACGAATTAATAAACGCGCAGTAGTATTCTCGATGACTGCTATCCCTTTTCTCACTGTTTTTGAACACCCACCCTGCTCATTGGACTTTTAGCCTTCCCCTATGTACTTCCGAAGACTGCTTTTTTTTCTTGCAGCCCACTCCTTATCTCTTTATTTGTCTTTCCAGTCAACATCGACCACGAAGTGACTGACGATGCGTACTTCCCCCCCCCCTTCTTTTTTCCGGTTTGTCAACACATTTCCAAGAAAAACCTGTTATGCCCCAAAGTGGGTGCGACACTTTTTTCTGGACCTTTTTGAGAGTGTACCCATCGCCCTCCCCTTTTTCCGTCAAGTTTTTAAGGGACTCCCCATTTCACAACAGGTCATAACGACCCCTCCCATGATCCCTTTCCCGTCTTTCGGTTGATCTTCTTATCACGTCCGCTGTTCATCTTTTTCCTCCGGGTTTCTCACCTCATTCTTGAACGACAGTTTTTAAAATCGCGGTGGTCCGGATTGATTGAATGCCCTTGCGCCCTTTCCAAATTTTTTGCTTCCCCTGTCTGCCCTTGAGTTAGTCACTCCCAGCGTCTTCTCAGGCGTATTCCATCCATCCCGTTTTTTACCTTTCTGAGAGTTTTTTTTAATGGAGAGAAAACTTGTTTTTTGGCAGCCTTGCTCTGCCGGGTCAACCATCAGTAACACGAGCCCGATTTTGATTTTCTCTTCCTTCCTCATGCAAGTGGCGTAGTTTTTGCGGGACAGCGTCTCATCCGATCGGGTGGCGTAGGTCCCCCTTCTCCCCCTCCTTTCATCCTCGTGTGTTTTGATCTCTCTATTGTTTCAAAAGAGAGAAGTGTGCCGATGTCTCACTCTCTTCTCCCTCCCCGGGCCGGTCTCTCTGGTCCCTTCGCTGTTATCTCTTTTTCCCCCCCCCAAACCTTCCGGCAGCGCCTTTTTCCCAAGGACGTTCGAATGGCAATAACACACCCTATGATAGCATTTTACTTTTTCACCCCCATCGGTGCTTTGGACTTACTGATATTTTTTGGTATCTCACGCAAGGGTCGCTGGTTAGAAGCCCCCGCCAAACCTTGACTTGTCCAGGGCGTCCTTTTCGTTGGAATCAGTCTCTTTGCCCCCGCGTTTTATCTGATCAAGTCCCAATTCGTGTGATCACCCCTTTCCCCCCTCTGGAATTGGGGGGGTGGGGATTTATATGAAGTGCAGGCAGGCTCCTTCTTCATGTACCCCATGCGGCTCTCTCCCATGTTTATGGCTTGTCCAGGTGATCTTGTTCGCTTTATTTTTCCTCTTCACTTGGGATTGGTTATTATTTTTTTGAAGAGCCTTCCACCCGTCGCCACCCTTTTTTCTTGACCCTTTTCTTTTCTGATTTTTTTGTTGCCTCCTTATTTCGAGGCCCCCCCCCCATCATGTTGGGGGTACGATTCAAGGCGAGTTTTCCTTTTCTTGTCTGCTGTAGCATTCATATTTTGAGTTCCTCATTCCCCTTTGTCCTCTGCCAGCGCCTCTATGCTTTTTTTGAAATTATTCCCCGGACTGGTCGTGTGGGTCACCGTTTGATTTGTATTAGATGATTTTTTAGGCTTTTACGGTTTCGCCCTTCAGGTTTGGGCGTGTTATCTTTTTGCTTTCCTGCTGGCCATCCCCAGACCGTTTCCCTTACTGCGTTCTCCTACAGGTTCTATCCCGCGGAATTTGATGGAAGTTGGAGCACGTGCCTTACTTGGTTCAATTATCCATTTCCCTTTGGTTTTTCTTCTCTGGGAGTTTTTGCCGGCGCTGGATTTTTTGTCCTCTCCGCATGAGAACTACTTTTTCTCGTTTTTTCGCCATTGTTTTTTCCTTCCTGCATGGCTGGCTTCGTGTAAACACTGGCCCGCCGCGCGCTTTTCTTTGATTTGCTTTCTAACCTCCCCCCCATCCGGCTTTCACGCTTTTTTGTTCCTTTCTTTTTTCTGCTGCTAGGACCACTTAGCCGAGAAAGCTGGTCCTTTTTCCAAATTGTTCTTAACAGGCCGCCGTTGTCCCTACCTGTGGCATTTTTTGGTTCCTAACTTCGCCATCTGGTTTCTCCTGTCCTGGCTCCGTTTTAGTGTCGGTCTATTTTTGCTTTGGTTGTAAACTAAGCGTTTCCGCCCGCCTTCCCCATGGACCCCAATCGGCCGACTTCGCTTTTGTTTCTTTCCTCGCTCTCCCCGGGTCGCACCTCTTTTACTGCACTTTGGGAAGGAAGCTCACGGTAGTCTGCCGTAGAAGCATTATCGACTTTAGGATTGGATATTCCGTACCCCTCCGAACTTCTTCCTTGACATTTTTTATTTCATGGTCGCTTTCCTACGATCCCCCCCTTTCTCGTCCTCCCGTGCTGGTTCTATTTCCGATGGTCGACGGGCGCTCGTTGGTATGTGCGTCATCAAAAGTCATTGGGACGGGCTTTCCTTTTCTCCCTCCTCCTTTGTTTTTTTTGAGACTCGGGCCGGCCACGGCGTTTCCTCCCTTTTCTTGACGCCAGATACCCACCCGAGGTTCTTCATTTTCGCCATTTCGTTCCGGCAATCCGCTCTTTCCCCTTGCTTGCGTTCCAATCTAACTGTCAGCATTTCCCCTTTTGGGTACCTACCCCCCCTTTTTTTCCTCCTTGTATGTTAGCCTCGCTTACTTTACTCCCGCCTTTCTTTTTCAAGTTTGTTTCTGTAGAGATAAAGAAACGCCAGAAGTTTTTCGAGTTGGCCCTTGACTTCTCCAGGTCCCTTTTTTGTTTAAGTAGACAGGGGACAAAGCCTTCCTATGTGTCCCAGCCCGTAGCCCCAGTGAAACCAGCTTTGCTACGCCAACGAAAACCCCCACTTTCCCCACGTCAGTTGTCCCTCCTGCGCCTTCGAACCTCACGACCTGCTTTCCTTCTGGTCTTAGTGCTCTCGTTCTATATTGTCCGACTCAACTCTTAGCGAAAGCTTTTTCCCAAAAGTTCTGGATATTTGAATAAATTTCAGAAACCACTAACCATCCGAGCGGTTTTTTGAGCTCCCTTTTCCTGCCTTGCTTGTCCAGATTTTGCCCTCAAGCTGGAGGATGCAAATTTGGCCTGTCGATCTTGACCCCTTCCCCATGTGACCCGAAAGAACTTCCTTTCTGCTTTTTTTTCATTTGGTAGGGCCCCAGAAGCAGTGAATTTTGACTATCTAATTTTTCTTCAGGGTAAAATGTATTGTTTTGTAAAAGTCCTGGTTCCGGGAGTGCTGTGTCGTATTTTTTCGCATGCAAATTCAGGCAGCGCCCAGTGCACCCCCTACGCAAAACGACGAAACGTGCGCAGGGATCATCTCTGGATCCCAACAGCCTTTTAACCCCACATCGCGTCATTGGAATTCGATTTCTTTCCCTCGGGCTTAGCGATCGAGGCAACCCAAGATGGCCGTGAGACGGTATCTGGGATTTTCTGACCACTTTTCTTAACAGGCATCCCCCCTGCACCCCGGAGAAAGTCTCTTTTGATCTTCCTTTCCCCCCCCACCTTCTTTTGGTCGGTAAGTGCCACCCCCCTTTCCGATAGTTCTTTGGCGCGCCCTGTTTTCCCTCCCCTGTTCTTATCTTCCCTTTCTTGCTCGCTTTCAGCCAATCTTCCTCCTCTGCAGGCACATAGGCTCACATTTCCAGAAATAAACTTCTGATAGGCGTCTATGGACCGGAGCGATCCCTTGCTTTCACTCTTTCGGCATTGCACTGTTTTCGGGGTGGCCTGGTGAATCTTCCTTTCCTTTCAGCTTACCATCGCTTGGGCCGGGACGTAGCAAGTCTCTGCTCCCATTTTTTTTCTTTCGGGCTAAAAAAACCTGATATTCCTAGTCACCCTCTCTTTTTCCCTCTTTTTTTCTTCCTCCCAGTCGAGCTCACCTCTTACCAGGATTTCTTTTGTGGTGACATGCGACCTTGTGAAGCTGCTGCTGTGATTTTTCCCAAAGCCGCCCCATTATTCGATTCCCGCATGCAGTGGGGTCATCGAGTGGTTACCCTCTCTCCTCCAGTCCCTGCGCGCGTGGCGCAGCACACCATCTCCTTCGATTTTTTTTTGTTGATATCTCCTTTTTTGCGCCCGCGTGGCTGTTCACCCATAGATCCCTTGCCCTGGCGCTGTTTTCACAGTTTCTTTCGCCGCTGGTAGTATAGTTGGAAAAATCGGCTAGCCCAGGGCCCAAGGCTTTGCTTCGGAAATTACACGAACCACCCCCCCCTCTGCCATTTTCTTAAACCAGCGTTCTTGGATTGAGCCATGCTGGAAATTGTTTCGGTATTACTCGTTTTCTGCAGTGTTAGACCCCAAAACCGAGGGTGTGAGTTTGAAGGAGCAGCACATCCTTCGGTACCCCCGCTCTTTCCCTCTGCTGTTCACTTCCCTCCTTGTGACAGTTTGCCAGATGGCCTGATGCTGCGACCCGTGAATTATTACTGTATCTTCTTCCTTTCTCGGTCTCATATGGTCGTTATGTGGTCATTCCTTCTGTCGGCCGCTTTAATTCCTTGAACTTGGGTTTCCTCTAACGTATTAGATCCTTAATTTAATATACCAAACTTTCGCGGTTTTTATTGTGTATCCATTATGGAAGATTCCCCTCCCCCTCCCTTTTTTTTTTTTTACTTAAGCCTTTCTCCGTCGTTGGTTTTTCACTGGTCGTATACTTTTTGCCCCTTCCATTCTTGTGCTTCGATCGGAGGTAATCCTTACCTTATCCCGGCCTGCCGCAGATGTGTGTGCACCTTTTTGCTGGCTTTTTGGGGTTTTGTGGGGGGTTTTGGTGACATGTCCTGGAGGCCGCGTTTATTCGTCGCTCTCGGTATCCTCTGATGGTTCCAAGCCCTAACAAAGCCGTCACACGTTTCTTTGCGCTCCCTTCACATTTCTCCTTTCTTTATTTCCAGCTCTCACGGTGGTGCCACTTTATCCCCCTCCTTGGAACTGATTGAGTTTATTCTTTCAGCGATGTCCCATTAGCATTTTTAGCATTTGGAATTGTTTCTTTCTGGTTCCGCTCGTGGCCATCGCACACCCAACCCCCCCCAAAACGTCCCCCGACTGCCGCTGGCGGTAAGGCCAAAATATCCCGCCGCGAGTTTTTTTTGCTGGTGAACGTCTCACACTCCCCTGCCTTTTTTCCCCTTTTTCTCTCTCTTTTTTGTTTGACTCGACCTCTTAGCTCTCCCCGCAAGACGGACTGGGAATTTCCTGCACGGTTGGAACACGCGCGTGGATATTTCTTTTGGTTTGTTTGCGGGATCTTCGCCATGGTTTTCTAGTTGCACTTTCCGTCGGGTCCCTAATCGGTTTCCCTTCGTTTTCCCTTTCTTCCACTGGTACGTTTAAAATGGCCCCTTTCCCCTATGTGTCTCTGACTTTCCGATGCCAGTCAAGCTCTATCCCTTGGCCGATCCCCTCTCTGGCTTCGACACCTCCGCAGATTGCAAAAAGCGGCTTCGATCCCTCTGGATGGTCTCTCCCCCCCTCGAAGCGCCGTGCCCCTCTTTCAATGGTCGAGCTTCCCTCATTCCCGTGTCCCTCGCGAGGGCGGGCCATTATGCTCCATGGAAGTTTTTTCCCTTGTGTCTGGTCAAGAAACCTTGAGACAATTTTCCATTG
>Ga0179593_1419056_pt1 | contig 14816 bp, 9 predicted proteins | sample CZODoug2_1_08_16_FD_185931 | JGI IMG/M metagenome (GOLD analysis project Ga0179593, IMG submission 185931) | Vadose zone soil fungal communities from Angelo Coast Range Reserve, California, USA - CZODoug2_1_08_16fungal (PacBio error correction) | ecosystem: Environmental > Terrestrial > Soil >... | reverse complement strand
CGTACTTAAAAGCCCCAGCCTTTCCCTTCCGGGGTCGCTAGAAATTTCAACCAGATCTTACCGGTGTTTCTTTAAAAATGATCCAAAAAATTACCATCAGGAAGACTCCTTTTCGCCTCAACACGAGAGCCCCCGCAGGGAAAGCTAAAGGATCCTGAAACCACCTTTTGGTGCCTCATATAATTCCAGGAAGTGCCGGAAAACTCGGTTATTTTGGCTCTGGGGGCAATAGATTCAGATCTGCCTAACGTCGGGAACAGGTGTCGGTAGTTGGAACTAAGAATCGCATCGAAACCCTGAGAGGACCAATAACTCTCGAAAATTTGACTTTAGTAGACGTTTTAATGTTACATATAAGAATGATTTCCCCGAGGGTCTTGGTCCCTGCAAAGAATAGCCCTTTTTAGTAAATCGCTTTTTATGGATGGACACGACCCACCTCTATCCTAAAGGTGCTGTTTTCCCCCGCTGAGACTTTAGTCACCCCCGGCTTTCTTGGCTTTTGGAGGTAGTATCCAAGCCATCCTCGTGCATTTCCAATGACGGGCTGAGGACCCACAACCCCCCGCTCAGTGTTTCCCATGACCCTGAGTTCCCCTTACCGCTTTTTGAACCTTATATTCTTCACATGATTCCATGCCTCTAGTGATTTTAGTTCAGTTTTCGTTGATAGCTTGAGGAGCCATCCCCTTGTATCTTTACTAAGTTGTAATTGTGCTGAGTTCACGCTCTAAGGCGGTTCTGGGGTTTGAGAAATTTGTATAGTCGGAGAGCTTTAAGGACCGTCAAATTCCTTAACGTACCCCGCCAATCGCGGCCGAAGTGGACATCATCATCCCGGCGTTAGATGCAGCAACGGTTTTTTCATAGACACCTCTGTTGAAAGCAACCAACGTCCCATTTTTCGTGATGATCAAGGAGCGCTTTCAACACTTCTTTGGTAGAAACCCAGCCCACTCGACCGTTCAAAACGGTACTACCCCTACACTGGTAACCCTCCCATCGGAGAGTTTGATCGCCTAATTATTTACTGCAGGATTTTCCATATAACGATTTTAAAACGAAGACATGAAGAGGGGGGCGGTGGTTCTCTTCGCTGATAGTCCCTGGCAGCCCGCTTCGTCCCTTTTTTAAGTAGCTTGCGACCTTCCCAATCCCCCAATTTGGTTTCCGCCCCCTGCAGGTGCGCTTTTTCGATGTATTCTCCCCCCAAGATTTGACGTTTTGCGTCCGCTCCCTGAGATTCGATTTTCGGGTGTCTCCCTTTTTCCTACCCACGGGTGCTGCCCTTCCGTGCTCCCATCGTGCAAATTTCTCGTCACGTGCCCTCGTTGCCTTGCATTTGGCGAGACGACACTGATTCTTTGTTTATGAGTATTTTTGAGAGGACCGGCAATGTTTCAGTCCCAGGTTACCCCAAGTCATGAGTAGGGTAAGAATAAAGAGGGCCCGGTCAGAAGAGAATTCATGTGAGAACACTAGTGGGTTTTTCGTGTCGCGCCTTCGGTCAACGTTGGCCTTTCGTTTTTCTGCCATAAGGGGGACTCTTCCCCAAATGTACTTGTTCGGTAAATGTTTGATCTACACCCCTGACTTTTTGAACCACTCTTCCCCTCGCAACTTCGGTTACCCCCCCCCCTTCAAGGCCCTCAACAAAGAGAGAGTTCTGTAACATTTTAACTTTCCCCACCCCCGTTTCGACCAGCGCGCAGATGTTTATGTATCTATGAATTTAACATTCGGTTAGTTTTGAGTCTTTGCAATCCCCCCATCCAAATTCTAGCCAATGTGGTCCCCAGGAGCCCCCCTCCCCCCCCCAGCTAGAATCCCCCAACAAGCCAATCTTTGCGCTTGACCAAGGAGGTACCGACATCTCCAGACTACGGTGCCCCTTTTTTTTACTCCGACCCCGCCCCGCTCGAAACTGTTTTCTTCGACCCTCTTGAGGGGGAACCCTATCTTGTTTAGCCTATAGGCCCCGGGTCGATTTCGCGCTATTGTCTCAAGAGACTTGTTTCCGTCACTGCTTTTTTCAAATTTCTACCCCCCCCAGCGCGGCCGCTTCTTTTTTCCGATCTTTCCGCGGGCGACACCTTCCGCCCCTCAATGTTGCGTCCCGCCCCGATTTTTCCTCCCACGGATCTCGGACAAGACCCAATTGCTCCGATAGAGCAACAAACGAGGCATAAAAAGTGATGTCACTTTAAAAAGGCGCGTTTTACCCCCTCTTCTAACGTGAACAATGCCCCGCGAACAAGAATGCCTGAAAAGTTCAGGTTGGTGTGTCGGCCACTATCCCCCCCCCCTTGAGTGTTCACGTTAAAACTCTCTATGCGTTTGCACTCCCCTTCATGTGCCTTCATCATCTTTCCTCGCACGAAGTTTAAGTACTGCGCTGCTAGATGCCCCCTCTGCCTTCTATCACCCGTTGCGCTTTAAATGGCCGCCTGTCAGGCTACTTGGTCGAGCACTTTTGTCCCCTCAAAGAGCCGTACTTTCCCCGTTTTCCTAATACGTTTTCTCGTTCCTTCTGTCCCCCTTCCCCCCACCCCCATTACATTAAACCCCTCTCATGTACTCTTTGTTTTGTTTCGATCTTCTTTGTCCTTTTCACTACTTCCTGACGAGCACGTAGTATTACAATGTAACGCTACTTGCTTGGCGTTAGCCGTCCTCGCGCTTTTACCTTCTCTCCCTGTGAACCTCTCCAAATTGATCTAATGGATCTTTGCCTACCCCTCATCAGGAGCCAGCCTACTGTCTTGCTCTGACGATGATTGCCTTTACATTGCGATGTAGCCCTGGGTTAAGAGGCGTTAGACCACAGAAATGATCTTCCTCTGTCTGTCACCCCGCTGCCATGTGTAGATTTAGTTGTTAGGCTTTGCCTTTCTCCTAACTTTTTCGATACTACCTGTCCCGGGTTTTCGTAGATCTGCGAATTGTTTCTTGGCTAAGCCGTTGATTCGGCGTTCGCCACCTTGCCCTGTTTCCTTGTCGTCATGCGAGACCCCACTCCCCAAGTCGGTAAAAGAGTACCATTAATTTTGAAAGGGTTAGCGTGTAAACGGCCTTTCCTCTTTATATCGACAGACCCTTATTTTAGAGTTTCCCTATCACTATGGGTCCCAACAGGGAGTCAGGTTTCCCTACCAATTTGGAGTTTCCATTGGAGAGGTCACTCCCTTTGTCCCACCAGCTGAGTTTATAATATGTTAGACTCAACGTTTCCCCGGGGATTATTTTCTGCAGAGAGGGAAGTGCCGAGCATTTAGATGTGTCACACATGGGCGATTGGCAATGATTGTATTGTTCCTAAGCATCGCCAACAAGAGGTACAAGGAAGAGTACCCATACAATTCTCTCGCGGTTCGACGGTGATGCATGTTTCAATTTCATCCTGTTTTGGGTGTATCCCTTCCTGGGGGTGTCAGACTTTTGGCGCTTTTGGGCGTCCTCTTTAAAGGCCTAGGGCGAGAAGTCCCCCCATACACCCCCCCCCCATTTTGCAGAAAACTTGGGTAACCCACGTCGCCCACGGGGCACTCTGCCAAGGCCAATCCCCCCCTGCGTTGGTATCGTTCCTTTTGTAGACGGGATAACATGAACAAGCTAGATTGAAATACTATGCAATTCTTTTCCAGCAGGTTTCTCTATAATAAGACCCTTGCTTTTTTTGCGCTGTCTAGATTTTTCTATTTTTCTTCCCCCTCCCCCCCCCGGGCGTTTCAGCCACCCCGTGGATATCGCAACACGAGTGACTAAATATATCTGGTTTTCCTCCCCTTCCCCCCAAAGGTCAGCACGTCTTTTGAGATACAAAGACAGATGTCTGTTTTTGTTTTTCTTTTTTTGCGTCCACCCATTTTTCCCTTTCTGTAAAGAGACGCACCGAAGGGCATTCGGACCGGAAATTGCCCACGCCGAAAACCCCAACTCTTTAAGTCCTTTCCCGGATTTTGACCCGAATTTTAGCTTTTTTTTTGTTCAGTTAAGACTGTGTCTTCTTCCACCTATCTGTCCCTTTCGAATTGTGTTCCAGTTTACGGTTTTTAGTTGATTTTTTGCGAAAAAAGTATTTAGAGAAGTTATTTTAGAACATTCCTCGTTTCATCCTTTTCGATTAACTTCCCTTTTTCCCCCGGGAGCGTGTCCCATTCTGAACTAAGGATTCTTCGATGGAGGAAGAGGATTTTGGACAGTGAGTTCTTCCTAGAACTTTTTAGCAGCAGGAAAAGTCTTACACCATTTCCCCCTCTGTCCCGCCTTAGTGTAGTGAACGAACACTCTGGCCCAGCTCCCCTCAGATACGACCTTAGCGATACGTCCTCCGTCTTCCCCTCCCCTGAGACCCGCATTCGATGAGGGTACCTAATTTTTGACCGCCATCTGGGACTTTTGAAGGCACTGAAGGTCATCTATCACCCCTTTTACGTCGATGGTTCGGCCTTTCCTCCATTTTCATGCGTAGTCAGATGAGAGTCTTGAACATCCGCTCCCAAGCGTAAAACCACTTACGATGTTTTCTAACTGCACCTGCGATCTTTCAGTTGGCGTTCTCCCAGACAATGCAGCGACTGTCCGCCTTGTGAGTCTGCCCTCGCCCCGACGACCCTGTTTAATCTGTATTGAACCGACCGATAGCATCGCCCCCCCCTTTTTTCCCTTGATTGTCTCCCTTGCATTTCTCTTCTCGCGGCCTCCCCCGACCGTCTGAACGTGATTCGCGTGCAGAGTGGCGACACACGAACCATACTCTTTCAATTTTTACAGTACAATCGTTCCCCAAAACCGTATTGGTGTCTGTTGGCCTAAGTTGATCATACCATTACCGCTCTGTCCCTTATTGTGCGATATACCTATTACCCCCAGATTATTTGTGCCGTGCCTTTTTGAGGCCCCCCAGAGCAGCCACTGTAGAGGCACGTGATGCACATACCTTTTTCTCAGGGTTTGTCTCGGGTGGTTTTTGTTTCTGTTGTTGGATCCTACCTATTTTCAATAATGACGTGTTTGTTCAGTGGAGATCTCCCAGGCAGAAAAAGCCAGGCACGTTTATGAAAATCCGCGCGAGGAGACCGCCCACCGGTCTCCTCGCCGAATTCTGATACGAACCTTGCCGAAAAAGATGCACCTGAAGGAACAGCCCAGTTTTATGATCCTATACAAAACCGTCTAGCCCTCCAGGGTTGACCTGGAAAGATACCCCGGTCCCACGTTAAACCTCTCACCACATAAGTTGTGGGCCCGAGTATGTCAGACGCCGTTGGGATTGCTTTTGTTTCATGTCACGAGGTGCTTGTTGCGTTCGTCAAATACCGCCCAGCATCCTTGTCTCGAACAGTTTTTCTTTTATCGGAATATACCCCATAACCCAACCGGTTTCGCCAGAACATTCAAACCCGTGCAGGCTAGGTCGACTTTATCAAGTTTTACAATCTATATCCTTCCCTGGTGCGTCGTTGTCGGCAGGACGCAACCTCTGCCATCGATTGCACTTTTGGGTGCCCAGCCCCCCCCTCCCGAGGCGTTCACACTGTGGGATGTGCACAACCGAGCGCGAGATTTCAGGGTAAGGATCTGGGCTCGTCTGTGTTTTCTTGTCAATTTACCCCTTCTCTCCATTCCTTAGGAGTCGAAGAACTCGGTCTGTTCCAGACGCAGTTCCCATCAGTTTTTCCGTTAGTTTCCACACATGCACCCGTGTCAACCCGCTTAATGCCTTAACTTCGATGCGGTTCTTACAGTTATTTAGATGTCCGATAGAACTTAATTAGTTTTTCTAGTGAACTTGTACCGTAGTTGTTCGTGTTACACATTAAGATGGAGAGTATAGTCTCTTCTTTACCAGGGGGGGTTGATGGAATCCGTTTTCTTGGAGATAGGTTCGACAGAAAAACCTTGCCCTAGAATCTCCGCCAGAAGCATCAACACTTTTTTTCCATGTTCGCTCCTTTTTCTTGAGCCCCTCCCGGGGGCTGTGTAAACACGGAAGAGTTTCTCGAAAGGCCACCCCGAATGATCTCCCACAAGCAATTTTCGCGACAGATACCCCTAGCCAGCTTAAGGCAAAAAGGGAGTATCACCTCCGTACATTTAGAGAGAGACGAGTCTTGTTAGCGAGAAAGCCCACGTCTAAACCCCCTTGTTCTGAGTCTATAGGTGGTTACAAACGCAGAATGACCTAATTAATTAGGGTGGTTTAGCTTGTGTGAGTAATTCCCTCGTCCCTTTCCCCCTAGTTTTATCCGCGCCAACCTTCCCTGTGTTCCAGAAAGCTCCGGTGCGATGTCTGATCCAACATAAGATTTCCCGTTTGGTTCTGCTCCCGGAGCTCGTTTTCGCGCTTCGCCCGTGAGATCTACCCCCGTTGTTCCCTGCCCCGTGCGACCGTAACTATCGAAACGTGTGGTTGTAGCACAGTCCTCCGGTTGATGAGATTCTCACTTTTTTGATTTTCTTTTTATTGATGACCGGGCCAATCAGGCCGGGCTCCTTTTCTCCCCCCCCGCTGGTGCTGAGGGTGGTTGCGCCGCTACAGTCCGATTAAACACGCGGTCTGAAGTCGCGGTTTCACCGTTTTCAGTCGTGTGTTTTCACCGTGTGGAATTCTTCCAAATTCGTGGAATTGTGTTCTACTTTTCTCCCCCCCCGGCCTTTGCGCAAAACTCGCTCACTCCGCCACCTTTCGTTACCCCCAATTAAGATTCAACCCAGAGAGACTTGCGTAGTGTCAACCAAGTGGTTCCCATACAAAGTTTCCTTCCAAAGCATGCTCCCTTATTTTGGGATGGTCGCTACGGTTCTGAATCTTTGGGGGCCTTAGTTCGCACCCCCCTACAAAACCAACAGAAGAGCCGGTCTTAGGATCCCGAACCTCCAATTGCTAGCCGTACCAGCTGCCCCCAGGACTGATTTTCGCGCAGCACGGCATACCTCTCTATCCGTCATTTTGTTGACCGGCGCTCTTGACCCTTTTTCCCCTTGCACATGTTCTGATCCTTTTCCTTTCAGCTCCCCTTATTGTACACCCCAGCTCTTGGTCGAACCGGCATCTCTCCTTTTTCCTAATCCCTTCTCCGGGGGCGTCCCCCTCTTCCCCCTGAAGAATCTTTTCCCCATTCAGAGTCCGTGACGCGGGGGCTCACATGCCCTCACCCCGTCCCCATGGTTCTTCCGCCGATATCAAACTGTTATAATCTAACCGACACATATCTGAGAGAGGACCGAGTTTCCTACCCGGGATATCTCCCCTTGAGTCTAACGCACCAATCCGGGCCCATCCAAATCCTCGTCACCCATCGATTGGTCTCTACGACGTTACAATCTCTGGAGCCCAAGAGTCGAAAGGCGTTTGATTCCCCCCGCGGGCCTCAGCCAGATCCCTCCCTCATAGTCGCAAGACCGTCGCGAGAAGATAGCCTTTCCATGAGCTGCCGTTGCTTGAGATCCACAGTGGGTTGAGCCTTAAGATTTAAGGACCCCGGCGAGACTTTTGCCACTAAAAGCTAACCCTTTTTTTTACCTTTCCTGACTAGTGCGTTTCATTCCTGTCTTCCCATACAAGAACCCACCCCCCCCTCTCCTCCGTTTTGTTGGAGTGAGACTTTTTCTGTTCTTGCCCTGACTTACTGACGACGTCACGTCGTCAGGTCCCCTTCCCTCTATGGTTGGGTAGGTGAGGACCGTCGCTCTCTTTAAACTGCCTTACCCTTGGACTACACGGTATACCGCCCCTTGCGATTCAGGACTCCTTTTCCGATCGGCGACGGTCTGTGCGGAACGGATTGAGGGATTGTTCTTTGAAGATGGTCCTAGGGAAGTGCCCTTCCAATTCCAATCGCTGTTAAGTCCTTACCAGTCTACCGCGAATTCTATATTGTTGTTGAATGACCTTTTTCCTTTAGCTTAACGGTGAGCTTACTACCGGGGTTCTCCATCTGGTTAGAGTCGAGACATTGAGGTAGTTTTATATGCAGTTTGCATCGTTCTGTCAGTGGCCCAAAGTGTTGCCGTTTTCATGTAGCCCACCACGTAACTATATTTCTTACTCGCCCTATAAGTCCGAGTCTCAAGGTTTTTCCTCTTGCCCAGGCCGTGCTACGTCAGAAAGTGCTGAGACTTCACCGGTTGCTCATATAACCCCTCATTTTGGGACATCCGGGAAGACGTACTTCCTATCTATAGCCCCTGCGAAGTTTTTGCCCCTTTCTTGCAACTATGACCCTCCAACTTCCGTAGATCGTCTACCGGTCTCTAGTACATCAAGTAAGTCGACTTGAAGTACTTTATGTCTTCTCGCCTTTTCAGCACATTAGATGTTTTTTTCATTGTATTGAGACTCATGCACCCTGACTGGAAGGGCCGATGTATACTCAACCGTCTCTTCCTCCTTCCCGTTCTTTCCATTGTTTCCATCCTCCCCCCTTTTCTCGCGTGTGGGGATCATTGAATGTGTGGTAACGAAGTTTTCCCGAGTGCTGAGCGTTTCGCACGGCTTCGTTTCGACCGGAACGCCCACCCTTAACACCCAATTTTGCAGCCAGTCTTTTCCCCCAACGTGCCTGCCCACCGGTTGACTCCTGCCTGGCCGTCCCCGCTTGTTCCGATTCCCTATGGTTCCCCTCGCCTCGATTATTGCGTACCATATCCTTGACACTATTTACAGTAACCACGATCATGCACGGAGTTTTTTTTTGTGACCACCCCAGGCTTCCTCCTTTAGCCACAGGTTCACGCCACAGGCTGTAGGATCGCGACGCCGGAAAGCTTGACCGACTCCTTTAGCAACGCACTCCTCTCTTGTGCGAACTTAAATCCTCACCCTGGCCCGAGGTCTTGTTTCGGCGCCTCGGACTCCCGACTTGTCCGTTGCTTTGGACCTTGTACTGCCCCTTTCGACACAAAATGATGTATTAACTTACCCCCGCTTAGGCTCCTTTCGGTCAATTCTGTCGCGCAAAATATCGGCGCTGCCAATGTAGATGGTTTCTTTAATGTTGGGTTGAGGTCAAGCTTGTCCCTTTTGCGCCACCAGGTTGTTATCCCGCATCTTCGAGATCCCGGTCCCTTTTGTGAGTTCACATTTTGAGCGTAAATCAAGCCACGTGGTCAGCGGAAACCTCGAAATACAGGTCTGATGGATGTAGGGAGGAAAGCCCTTGCGGCGTACAATTGGTCGATAGAGATTATAGAATGTTTCGCTATAAATATTTAAAAAACGGACTAAATTCCGGCCGCGTGTGCAAAGGCAACACGCTAGTAACCAGCTTTCTATTTAGAACTTCAGAGTATAAGATGAATCAGAGATAAACGAACCGGTACACCTGCTATAGTTAGGTAGAACGGAGAGTTTAACAGTCATAGTCATGTTCCCCCTCTTTCGGAATTTCGAACTCGAATAGAATAGACTAAAACTTTTCTTACGGCGCTGTTGTTGTAAGAGCCCAGAATGAGAGAGCGTTTTAGTCGACCACTAAAAGAATACGCAACGTTCCACAAGACCCTTATCCAGCAGTGTGAGTAAGTTACCTTGATCTAGGATTTGTCGTTGCCCTTTTCCATGAAAGACGTCCCAATTCAGGTGGTCTTCGAGTACCGACGCCCCGGGAAATGAGAGCGACTTGAAAAGGCCCCCCGTTACAGTCGCTACCGTTTCCTTTATCGGAGAGTCATGTTGGTCAGCGTTCTGATTCCGTCTCTACCAGTGACGTGCTTCTCGGGATTCGAGTGTCTAACAGACCACGAATCTTGCACGGTGAAACTATTACCAACTGGTTTGGTTCGAAGTTGAGATTACCGCTCAGGATATTCGTGTTTGAGGCGACCAAAGTCAGGATATTGGACAGGATTGCTCTTTGCGTTCTTTAGTGTTGCTTCATCCACAGACTGCTCCGTTTTGACTTTCCGCTCGACCGTTATAAATTCCGGTTGGGCCCCCTATTTCTATATTTACCTCTAAGTGTTTATAGAGTTCGACCCACCTTGACCCTGCCAATTGTCGCCCCTCCCAGTCAGATCCGTGTGGTGATAAGCCAACCAAAATCCCATTACATATAATGCCGTTCTCCTCTGACGTGTAGACTCCACCAAGAGCGAAGTAGTGGAAAGCTAAACCTTCTTGCAGTCCAGGTTTTTAATCACTTTATTGCAAGCAGGGATTTTGGTCGGAACCGATCCGTGACTGCATTTCACAGTTAGAGAAAGACTGAGAGGAACACGAAAGACTGCAATACAGATAACATGTAAGCGTAAGCCGCGACCCTCGTGACTTCTCCGCTTGATGAAGTCCGTTTTCTGATTGTTTCACTCTGACATTCCGAGTTGGCCTTTCAGGGATAGTAAAGACCGCACTTCATTCCAATATAGGAGGTGGAGTGGCACCTAGCCACAGCCACGATAGACACCGGGATAGGATTACAGTGTCTTCACTTTTGGAGTCAAGGTACGGATTTGTATCTGTTGCTTATCTTGTGGCGGGAGCCAGAACGTGCTCGCATTTCCCAATTGCCGGTTCATCGCAAAATCACGAAGTCCTTGGTTTGTATAGATCCCCGCAGTCATTAAGCAGGTCGTACAAGGCAACGAAGTTGATTGTACCTATTACAAAGTTGCATAATCGAAGTAATGATTTCTTCCCGGTTGGATAGATGAGTCATGAAAGGTTTACATCCTGAAAGCTTGTACTAGCGTTTTTCAGTCAACGACTCGCCCGGTTTCTGGGTTTTCTAAATGGTGTATTCTCTTTGCTAGCGTCTACGGTCTCCAACCAATCCTGAAGAGATAGGAAGCCCATACCAGACATTCATCCAGGAATGGTAAATTGTTCCCGATCCCCGGTGGTTGGAGTTTAATTGCCTTGTGACCACAACGGGCCGTTATCTCGATTCGCTTCTCAGCACGACTGGTTCGTCAACCCTGGCCAAGTGACGTCCCCCGCCTGTCCCCCAAATTTCCGACAGATCGCCGTTTGCTCCCGCCCCCCCCCTCCTTCGTTCCTCATTTCTCCTTAAGAGTTTGTCAAATTTTAACCGTGCACAGCGGGTGGTTGCTCGGCCGTTTCCAACCCAATGTCAGGAGCGTTCCCCTGCTTATTTCTGCGACCGTCAGTTTTACGGTCCCCGATTCAGTTTGCTAGTTCTTTCCCCGAAAATCCTTAAGGCAGTTTTCTTGCCCGAATCCCGGTCGAAGCTTCGTACGGTTTTTGCTATCAATCACCCCACTTTTGAGTGAAGACATTTGCTAAATTCTTTTCGAACCTTCTTGTTCCCAGCCCTCTCGCTTGCTTGATTTACGTATCTCACATTTTTTGATTGAAGCAAAACGGCCCCCCCCTGAAGGAGTGGTTAAATCTCTGTGAGTGGGCTCCGCGCCATCCCTCGAACACCAACTTTTATTTTGACAGGCCGCGCGACAACAGTGTGCCCCCACACGTTTTGTGCGGCCGTAATTGGTCATTCGAAAACATGGTTGCTTTTCATGGCAAGTACTTTTCGAAAAATTATCCCCCCCGCACGAGCCCTTCGTACCCCCCCCTTTACAGGCTACAACCTAGAACATCTTATTCACCCCCCCCAAAGTCCCTTCTAAACGCTCAGACTGCTGTGATTCTTTACTGGCCCCTATCGGTTTCCCCTGACGTGTGTCCCTTTCCCCCATTCAATTTAGCCCCCCCCACATATGACAAGGTGAGAAACCAGCTCTGCTTTTCAAGCAAGTCCCTACTTACTTTTTTTATTCCCAGGTCCGCGTCCAAGCCAGAGGTTGACTGCAAGTCGAGACCAAGTTTACTCTCCATGTTCTATTAGTGCTCGTACGCATGTAATACAGTGAGTGTACCCCACCTATAGTGCTCGTAATGACTCAAGCAATTCGAAGTTGAGTACGATCGTCCCCTGTCAATTTAAGCTTCTTTACTCGTTCGTCTGCTCGATTTTCCCCGATCTTGCCTCCTTGGAGACATGAAGCACACAGTTCACGTGGCTTACCGCCGATTTTTTTCCACACGGCTTCCATCGACACCCTCCACTTCGCTTATTCGACGGTTTCATTTTTACCCTCCGTGGATCTCACCCCCTCCCCTTGCCCCCGACATCCCGGACAACCGAGAGGTTGGGTTGGTCTATACCTTGATGAAATTTTTATTTTCCATTTATGGGAAACTTTGCCGTTGATGACTTTGCCCAGCCGTATGCGGAACTAGTTCTTTTCAACCCAATTCCCGCAGATCTGAAGATCTGTCCCCCTGAGGCCCGTACCCTTCTCCTGCGTATTTCACGTGGCTGCCCGTACCAGGTAATTCGTTAAGGTGTTTTCCGATTTACTTGGATAACTCCCCCAAAGTTCCTCTGATGGACTTTCATTTCACTTCCTTCTGCGTCCTTCTTTCAAATTGGACCAAAGAAACTACTCTTATCTTTTTCCCTCCTTTTTTTTGTTGAGATATCTTTTTATGTCAGTGATCAGGTCGTCAATCTCCCTTATTCAGGAAACTTGATCGATGACTTGGAGGTCTTCACGACTTCTCCCCGTCAGCCTGACACTTATTCCATTTGCGACAGATCCCATTTGATCTCGACCTGTGTCTATTGGAGAATGAATGTCGGTTGCCCCCCGTCTTGAGCTGTAGGTCATTCGGCAATGAGCTGTGATCCCTTCTGTTCTCTGCAGTTCCCTGTATCCCCAGAGAGTTCTTCAGGTCGGTCCCAAGCGACGTGTAGGAGTTTTTTTGGACTCAGTTTGCCGTTATATTTCCCCGTTGTATCCACTCAAGGGTTTCTTTCCCCGTACGCCGGATCTTTTCGCCATTGTCTGTTATGGAGCCCATTGTTTCTATAGGAGAATCAACATTGAACGTTTCGGTTTTACTGTTCCCTCTGCACTCCCGGGAACATCGATTCTTATGTCCAGGGTCCTATTTTCCAAGTGCGGTCGCGTGCTTGTCAAGCACCTGCCTGTTTTTATTTGAGGTTCGACCCCGATGCACTTTTGTCTGCTAAGGGACCTTTCCCATCCACCCGTTGCGGCGTTCCCCGTGTCTCTCTCCTTTCCCCCCTCTGGAGACTTTCCCGTGTCATTAACTCCCAATTGGTTTTTTGAAGGCGTTCCTTGGATTTTTTCTCCGTTATCCTCCCTGGTTCTCGAATTGGACTGGCGAGAACATTTCCCAAAAGATGTACAGGCCCTAGCCCGAAAAACCTCCGTGATAGTTAGACGGGTGTGCATGTTCATTGTTTCAATCCGTCTGATAGAGGGTTTTATGTGAAGGGGTTGTTTTACACGCGTTGTCGCGTTCTGTCTAGTTTTTTCGGCAGAGGAGGGCGAAAGCGACAAATTAAAATTTACCTTTCTTTCACGTCCAGTCCCCGTATGTTCACCAACTTGCATGACACACTTTTGCCGCGGCCGTTCCCAAGCCCTGTGGTTCTATTTCGAGCGTTTCTCATCTTCCCTAGTCGCGGTCCTACCTCCCTTCCCCTTCCTTTCGCCTTTCGATCTCTAAGAATTCTCTGTTGTCTGTTTTCTACTTCTTCTCCTCTTTCGCAATGCAGCACTACAGATCCGAAGCGTTCCCCTTATCCCGGTTTCGGCCGCCCGCCTAGCGTCTTGGTGCCTTCCCATATAGCCCTGCCCGGCGTGGTCACACCAACCATTGTCCGGGTGTCCCCGTCGACCAAGGTTCTGTTGAATTTCTTTCCCGTCGCCCCACGGTGAATTTCTTCACTATTTTTGACCCCTATGATTTCATTTCGTGATCTCGACTGTATGCGACTCCCGCAAGTACCCCATTTTGAGGTGTTTTTTCCCTGTTGATTTTCGCTTTTTGCTTCTCCCAAACCTCGTGCTGCTTCCCCTTTCTCAAGGAGTTGTGTGTTTCACCTATTTGAGTGCACCCCCCTCAGGGATCTGTCCCATACTCTGTGCTGCTTCGAGGCGTCCTGATAAATTGGGCTTAAGACGTATCTGACCGCCCTCTCCCCTTTTTCCTAAAAGAGCCCGCTTATCTTTGCTTCAAACATTCCAAGCTTTTTCGCTCGATGTTTTTTTTCGATTGAGTACGACCCTGCTCCCTATCTTCTTTTCTTTTTCTTTTTGTTCCTCAACGTCCTTCGACCTTCTTGTACGTGACTTCAAATTCTATTCAATTCTTCTATGGTTTTTCGTCTTTTCATTCGCTCTCTGTTCTCCCCCCCCCTGCGCAATCCCCTTCACACCCCTTTCCCCCACTGACTCTTCTTCCCCTCACGATACAGTCAACTTCACGCTGTCTAGTTCCAGACGAGCCACACCAACATCACCCAACTCCCTTACCCAGCACTTAAGAGACACCTGCTCCTGCCCCGCTTTGACCCATCTTTCTTTTATCCTTCCTTTTTCACTTCATCTCCTTCACAGACCCAGAGCAACCCCACACGCTCCCCAGGTCCCCCCCGGACCCACCTTCCTCACTTCTCTTCTGAGCATTTCTTGATCTGGGCGTGGTTCCCGGCAGGCGCCACCCACCCCATCGCACCCCACTCACCGCCACTCACACCGCACAAGATCCCCCGCCACTTCAGACTCACACATTCCCCTTTGCCAACAACACAGGACCCGGTGACGCACACTCCCCCCCTGTCTGACGTTTTTCCGGCAGTACGGAGGCGGCCTCCGCCAACTGCCACCTTTGTTTTGACAGGTGTTTGCCTCTTTCGCTTTCCCTTGGATCTTAGTTGTCTGCTTCTTCCCAAGTCTCTTTACATGATTCCTTTTTCGTGCCGTGCTTAACACCGATGAATAGATTTGAAGCTCACCGTTGCATCAACCTCGTTCTTTCC
>Ga0179593_1608230_pt1 | contig 14819 bp, 15 predicted proteins | sample CZODoug2_1_08_16_FD_185931 | JGI IMG/M metagenome (GOLD analysis project Ga0179593, IMG submission 185931) | Vadose zone soil fungal communities from Angelo Coast Range Reserve, California, USA - CZODoug2_1_08_16fungal (PacBio error correction) | ecosystem: Environmental > Terrestrial > Soil >... | reverse complement strand
AAAATCAACGCCCCTCCAAAGGATAAAGTTAATTGAAGTAGTGTTTTTTCCCTCTCTCCCCCTTCCTCGACTTTCATTGTTCCCCTCCCTGTGAGAGAGATTATAGAGCCTCCCCCGTTTGAAAAGGGAAAGGAGTGTGTCCCCTTGAAAATTAATCATCCTTCATCCATCCCACCCTCCTCAGGATGAGGGGTTTCTACGTTTTCCCCGCCTTTTTCAATTTGAGACAGTGATTGACCCTTTTGAGAAAAAAGACAGCCCCTTCCTCCCCGAGACTTCTTGCATGCTCTGGCGTGTCCTCCGAAAAACGCGCGCCTTCATTTCCTTTTTCTCTGAAGAAGAGAGAAAAACCCCTATCCCAACACTCCCCCTGAACAGCAGTCGCCCATTCTCCCCCCCTTTTTTTCCAAATTAATTGAAGGTCTTTTAATTGCGGCAATTCCCTTAAATTTCATGCAATCCCTCTTTGTGGTGGCGTTTTCCAAAAGTAACCCCTTCGTCTTCTTAGCTGTCTCTTCCTAAGGGAGACCGTGGTTACTTCCTTTTTTTTCCCCCCCAAGAAGTCGCTGAACCCCCAACCAAAACCTCCTCCCCTTCTGCAACCCTTCCCCAATTGGAAAAGACCCCCCTTCCCCGGTAAAAACCTCCCCAATCTCCATCCCCAACCCCCCCTCCCTTTTTCCCGGAAACGGTTTCTTACGGGCGTTGGCCCCTGTGTGGGACTTGAGAGTAAATTGTTTCGTTTCTTTCTATCTAATCGGTGAATTTCCCTCAACTGCTGCCAGGAACCTACAAGAAGGTTCCCTTCCCCAACACATTTCTTCCGATTTAAGAGATCCCGGTCCTTTTCCCGGAATCAAGCTCTTCCTTCGATGGAAAAATGGGACTTTCCCCCTCCCCCCCCTAAAGCCCGACCTTCCTCCTCTCGTGTTGGAGGTCGAGTAACTTTCGATTCCTCCCCCCAAAAGAGCTTTTCTGGGCCCTTGCCCACCCCCCCCCTAAGAAGATGGAGTATTTTTCCCCTTGCTCGGTTTAGTTTTATGTTGCCTTCTTCTTTTCCTTTGGAGCAGGATTGGTTTAGAATCCCTCAGCCCCCCCTCCTGTAGATTTGGATTTTTCCTTTCTCCTATAAGCGCACTATTCCCTTCTCTTTCTTTTTTTTTTCTGAAGATATTGGCTTTCTCTTTTGAAAGAAAGAGTTTTTCATCCCGAGCCTTCCTGCGACTCCTCTATACACAAATGACAGACTCGCCTTCCCTTTGTGGAGTTTGGAAACATTACGGAATCACCCCCTCCCCTCTGGTTTTAAGATGTAAAAAAACCCTCCTCTTTCTCCCTTCCCCTAAGCCATTCCCCCCCTTTTCACCTTTGAGCAACATTTGCGTGATTCCTTTTCTTGCGGGTTGAAGAGGGCCTATTTCGAGAAGGGACTCCTTGTGATTTTTCCCCTACTATAGAGCATCCCCTTTTTCTTAGATTAGCAATAAATCTTCATCTTTTAGAATGAAGATTAGTCTAGTTATTCCCCCTTTAGTTAAAGGTACCCTCCTTTATTTCGATAGACGGCGTTATCCTTTAAGAGATTATCCTTCTTCTACTCATGGTAGCCATCCCTCCCCTAATTTTTTAGTAATGATTGCCTCAAATGTATTAGGTGGGCCCCAACTTCCTTTATAGTTCTTCAATTTTCCTCCAAATAATTAAAAGTGTGGAACCCTTCCCTTTGTAGTTGTGGGGAAATGACCCCCTCCATAATAAGTTGTTGTTGTTGAGTCTCCTCCAAACGCCCACTCCTGGAAGTTATTAGTATCCCCCCTTAGTCTTTTTCCACGTAAGCAGTCCCTTTTGCTTCCCCAGCCTTCCTCCCTTTCTGGATTTCCGTGCATCGATTCCCCCCCCCAAAATGAGTTGCGTGCCTTCCTAGGGGCTTTTCTGTTATCTCTTAAACGAAAGAGTTTTCCTTCCTTCGAGAATACATTTAGGAAAACGGTAAATGGAATACGCGATTTCTTAAGAGAAGCGTTCCTTGTCCCCCCAATGGATGCTCCCGCCCCCCCCAAGTTCAACGGATTTTTTTTCTTTCAATCACCCCAAATTCGCGAAAGAAAAAAAGAGATTTCACTCTTTCCCCCCTAAATCATTTATTCCTCTCCTCATAAGAAAATTGGTGCGCCTTTTTCTTAGGCGCACCGCGGTTAAATCTTTTAAATCTTTTTCCCCCTTTTCTTCCTACTTTTTTTTTTCCCCCCCACGACCACCAAAGTGCGCGTTTGGCTTCCTTTTTTTTTTATAGCGAAGTTCGAAGGAACTCTTCTGCGGTTAAAAAAACGCTTGTCTCCTGCTCCCTCCCCTTGCTTTTGTGAACAGGTATTTCGCGGAGCAAAATCCGCTCCTTTTCTTTCACGTTGAGCCTCCCCCCCCTCCTGCAGCAAAAGCAGGAGTTCAGCAGCAGAAACGGCAAAACCCGAAACGCCTTTGCCCCCTTTCCCCTCCATTTAATTACCTTTTTTTTCCAGCGTTAATATCGTTGGCTCCCCAGAAAGGTGCCTCTCCTCGAATATTCATCCTTTTTTTCTTATTAGAGAATGGAGCGACCCCCCCCCCCTTCCTTCCCCCATAGAAAGTTGCCGGCTGTACTTCCTTCCTTCCTGACAATTTTTTTCTTTTCTCTTCTTCGCGCTGAGCGCACATTCTTGTTTAATTGTGTTCCTAAGGAGGAGATAACCCCTCCCCCTGTAATTTCCGCAAAAAATCTCCGCCGCCCTGGCCCCCTCTTCCCGTCCGGGTGAGATGAACGGCGCCGTAGGAAATTAGGCGCTTTCCCCTGTCTGGACTTCTTTTTCTTTACTTGTCTTCGATTGTGCTTTTGAATTGTTATTTTCAAAATTTTTCGTAGGTGTTAAGGAGGACTTTTCTCTTTTTTTTCCTAATTTCTGGGCCACCGGGTTTCCTTAACACTTTCTTCCTCCGGAGATTCCCAATAGGTTGACTTTTTCCCTGCCAAATATTTCCAGTCTTTTTAGAGAAGCATTTTTTCTTTTTTCCAATCCCGAACCTCTTCCGGTTGCCAACGTTGGATAAGTCTCCTTGATGTGCATCATTGATGGTTTGCCTCTTGTTTTTCTCTAGAGTGAGGGGTCATCAGGTCCTTTTTCTATTTTCTGACCAACCTATCCCTTCCCAGGAAGAAGTCGTCGCTCCTCCCCCCTGCTGGCGTCACACCTCTTGAAGCACAGCGTATTTTTCATTCATTTCCCGTAGAAAACACCGATCCTGTTTTCTTTCCGCTTGAATACAAAGCTTCCTTGCTCTCTCCCCCCACCACGCTTGTCCTTGTCCTTTCCTCTCTGCTGACATCGATTAATCTCTCTCCTTCACACCTTAGATGGCAGGACTGCCTCTCTCACCATAGTAGACCCCCCCCCCTCCCGTCAATGAAACGGGGCTCCTTTTTTTTTTTGTGGTGATTTAATACTATCTCTTTTCTCCCCTTCTCAGAGATGTAAATACAACGCAACCCCTTTCGTTGGCGTTCTTTTTTTTCTTTTCTGATTACGGCCACCTATCTTTCCCTCCCGTGGAAGTGCCAGAACTTCTTATAGAGAAGCGGATCTCAGTTCCCTTCTTCCTTTTTTACTGGACAACGTGACCCTTTTTTTTTTAAGTGAAATCCCCTTCCTTTGGGGTATAAGTGGATGATGACCCTTTTTTTTTTCTCCTGATTTCCCGGCAATCTGGTTTTCTCCGCAGACGATTACGGATCGCGCTCCCTTCATGGCCGGAGAGTTATCCTCCACCTCTTAGAGCCTCCCCCTTAATAGCCGAGAGAAACCCGGCAAGGAGAAAGAAGTATAAAAAGGGGAAACCCCCTGATTCCCCTCCCTAGAGCTTTTTTCTTCTCTTATTTGAAATTTACTGGTTTGGTTGAAGGGTGGTGCGGTCCCCACATGTTTTTTCCCCTAGACGGGAATTCTAATGAGAAACGGGAGTAAGGACCTTTCCCCACGAAGTCGACCTGCCCCCCCCCCAAAAAACCCCCCCCTCCCCTTCACCCCTCTTTTCCCCAATTTGAAAAGAAACACTTTTCAGAACAAATCGAAGACCTTCCCCCCCTCAAGAAGAATCCAAACAACTTTTTTCGTTCCCCCCGGGCAGGCTTTCCCCCCAGTTACGCCGGGCAGATCATTTCCCCCTCGGGCGACGGAGTCTTCTTTGTATATAGAACGGTGAGGCCTCCTTTCTTCTTTCCCAGACTTCTTTTTCGCTCAGCGCGAATCTCCCTTTTCTTCTGTTCACGATTCAGAGAGCCCCTCTTTCAAGGAAATTCAAGTTCACTTCAACCCACTTCCCTCTCGCCACTCTAGCATCCAGACACGCTTGCCCTCCCCCTCTGTAGAGTCAATTTCGACTTCTCTAGATTGAACTAGTCACCCAACGTCAAGACTTTCAAACGCGCTTGCCTCTTTTTATGTTTGCAGTTATGCTTTCTGCATTCTTTTCCTCTCAGCACTGGGACTTATTTCTTCTAAGAGGGTTGCATTTTGAGAAGAGCAAGTCCCCCCCCCCCCCAACTAGGTCCTTCTCTCACGCCTTTCTTAGATTCTGGAATTCCCCTCCCCTTCCCTCTGAGACAAGTCAATAGGAATTCCACCCCTCAGGTAAAAAGAGCAACTTTTTTTCTCTTTGAACCCCTGACAGTACCCTCCAGGGCATGGTTTAAGATCCCCTACCTTAATAGAAAACCCCCTGGCGCAGCCAGAAAAAAAAGTTCTGCCTCTCTCCCTTTTTCTTCATTTTCTGGCGGTTGCCTGTCTTCCCCGATCGCGTTTGTGAGTCTCCGAAAGAAATTTGGGTTTCTGTCTTTTCTTTAGTCACCCTCTCTTCCACGCGTTGTCGAATATCTCGGATCGAGTTAACCCTTCCCCAAGGGGATTTTTCATTAGCTTTCTCTTCCCAAACTATTGAGTTTCCTCTCTACGCACGGAACAAAAAAGGCGCTCCCTTCGGCAAGAAACTAATTCCTTCCCCATCTTCCTTCTTTCGAAAAAGGAATCCCCGGATGAAGTGTTCTCTCATTAAACATTTTCCCCCCCAGGTTCTTTTTTTTCTGAGACCGGCCCCCTCTATCTTTTTCCTCCCCTTGAGGAGATGGGCTCCCCCTGCCCTTCTTCCTGGTCTTAGGATTCCCCCTTTCTCTTCCTTCATGAGAAAAACGTCAGTCCCCCCTTCAACGTTTCTTTTTTCTCCCACCGGAATACCGTCTTTCGGACGAAAAAATTTTCTGACCATGACTTTTTCCGCACTTGACCCCAACGCAATAATAGTTTTCTTATTTTTTTCCGTCCCCCTTTTAACTCAACTGCCATTCAGGTGAAGCAGTTTTCAGTTCTTCCCCCCACATTGTTTTAAATTTCCCCCTTTTTCGCGAAGCGAATTGATGAGCTCAAGTCTCCCCAAAAAATTTGTTAGCTCCCCTCCCACCCCTCCTTAGTCCCGTCAAAGATAGTTCCAGGAAACCTTATTCCTCCCCCTTTTCGTGTGAGAAAATTCCTCCCTGAGCACCGCGGTAAATATTTCCATTGTGTGATCGTTTCCCTTCTGGCTTTTTCCTTCAGAGGGTTATCCCGTTCCCCAATTGAGAGTTGACAGGAGAGTCTGCTCGAAGTTAGACTTTTTCCTTTTCTGATTGTCCCTTCCCCCGGGATTGACAATCCCTCTAAAGCCAAGATAGTCGTCTCCAGGTGAAAAGGGCCCTTTTTAGAAGTATAAATGCTCTTCTAAAGAAACTTCTCCCAGCCCTGATGGCGGAACCCCCCAATAATGAGAACAGGCCCTCGAAATAAGACATCTCCCCCCTTTTTCCCAAACCATCCCTTTCCCGCGAGTTTTTCACCGAATCCTCCCTTTTCCTAGATACGACAGGCTTTCTCCCGTCCACTTCTTCCTCTTCAATACGATCACCGAATGTCTCGGACCCTTTTTTTCCGGAGGGAGAGAAGTTTCCCCCCTGTCATCCTCCCTATTGACGCTGGACTTGAATCTTTTTTGCGGAGCTCTGAATCTCCCCCCTTGGTTCCCCCGCTGATCCCGCGCACATTCGGGTCAATTGTTTTCCGCGGCGTTCACCGATCGATCCCGCGCGTTTTCGCCTGGTTTTTTTTCCTTCCCGTCGGAGGGAGCTGTTCTGCCAACGCCGTCGGCCACTCGTCGGAACCGCGTTGGTGGGTTTTCGCTTTTGTGGGGGTTTTTTGTTTTGGTGACAAGGGTGGAATTTCCGGGGGTGAAGGAGGATTTTTGACGCGACTTTCCCCCCACCGGGCTGTCAGTAACCACGTTCTTTTCCCGGAGATTACAATATTCCTCAAAAAAAAGTCAGTCCCCTTCCTTTCAAAATGAGAATCATTGCCGCCTTTCTGCCATGCAAATCCCGGTTTTGGCAACGTTGGATACATTTTTTTTTCCCTTGCTTGTTTTGCTCTTGTTTTCTCTTCTTTTCATCTGAAGGCCGCGTTTTTTGAAGGATTCTCAACCCTTCATCCCCTCGCTCCCCTCTGCTCTCATCGGACCCCGCTGATATGTGATCCCCCCCCCTATTTTATACTTTCTTTCGAAATGTTACGAACGGCCCCCCTTTAGAAAACACCGCACCGCGGTCTTCCCTATTAATACAAAGAATGCTCCCTTTCCCCTCGGAACTCCTCCCTGCTGAGCGATAATCTCTCTCCCTCCAAGTGCCACTTCGATCCTGATAGGGCAGTTAATCATTCCCCCCCACGTTTTCTCCATGAACTTGAATCTCTTCTATAGTAGTGTTGAGTTGATTACCTCCCTTGTTTGGTGTGGAGAGAGATGTCCCCACCTCCGCTATATGCTTCCCGTTTTTCCCTATTCTATTTTTACGGCAACGATTGCAGTTTCCCGTCCCCCCCCCCCGGAAAACGAAGACGGATATCGCAGCGGATAGTCGGAACTTCTTTTTTATCTGTCCTTCCCCCTTTACACATTCATCAGCTTGAGTCTTTTCCTTTCCAAAAGCCGCAGGATGCTTTCTGGAAAAGGGTGCGTTTTTTTTTTCTTCCCTCTCTTTTTCAATCGGGGATCACACCTTGCGCGATAGGATCTTTTGCATGCTCGGGAGTTGGCCCCCCCAACGAGCTTCTACAATCGAGAAGAGCCGGTCCTCTCTCCAACCAGCAATGAGCCCCCCGTATCAAAGTTGTGTGTTTTTTGATTTCCCCCCCCTCCTTGGTAATTGCGGCCCCCCTTCTTCTTTGAAATGTTCCTCCCCCCCCCCCAACCCCCCACCCCACCCCCACCAAAAAAAACCCCCCCCCAAAAAAACCCCCCCCCCCCCCCCCCATCCCCCCCCCCACCCCCCCCCCCCAAACCCACTCCCCCCCCCCCCCCCCCCCCCCCCCCCCCCCCCCCCCCCCCCCCCCCCCCCCCCCCCCCTCGGGAAGGGTGGTGGCTTTTCCCCCCCTCTGGTTCTCCCTCCCCCTCTTTATAACATGCGAAGGAGCCCCCTTTCTCCCCGGTGGTGGACAAAAACGAACTTTTGAAAAACACAAAACCTTTACCAACTCGCCCTGTCCCAAAGATTCCACCATTTTCAAAGCCGCTGCCTCCCTCCATTCGAGAACAAGACTTCCCCCTTTACGAATTTCCTTCCGAATTTGCGGCGTTTCCGCTACGCCGGTCTCTGCGGCGAGTTTTTTTTTTTTTTCTTTCTATTTCCCTTCTTTTTCTCCGCCGCATTCAGCAGAACTGGCTGCATCTCTTTTGAATGTGAGCGCAGCGCGCCTTCCAAGATTAAGAGATTTTCCTTCCGCCTTCATTCACCTTTTCGCATGGACACTCGGTCTTTTATCCAGCCCGCTTCCATCCGACCTTCCTTTGTTTGTACGATCTTTTTGAGACAAAGAGATGAAATTCCCCCCCAGAGAGCCCCCCCCCCCGGTGCCCACGTCTCGGTTAGTTTTTTTTTCTTGCTGCTGATTTAGAAGCCTGCTTCTCCCCCTTTTTTCCTCTGGCTCCCCCCTCCTGCGTGCGGTAGCGTCCCAGGATACTTCTGAAAGCGCCTTCTTTGCGACGATCTTGGCTGTAGCGTCCTCCTTTTTATCCCTCTAGCTTCTTCGGACCAACTGGACAGACTCTCCCCCCTTTGTGGCGTTTGGCACTCCTATTTGGACGTCTTTTTTCCATGTAACAAAACCCCTCCATATAAAAGATTACCGTTCCCCCCCATTTTTCCCTTTTCCCGCATTTTTCCTTCAATTATCGGAAAGCTTTCTGGCGGTTTTGCCTCGAATCAGACTCTAAGTGGAGAGAAAGAAATTTTTCCTCATCCTCTCGTCCCCCGCTTCCATTAATGCCGAGTTGGTCGACCTGGAAGATTCGCGGATGTATGACGTGGAGTTACCCCTTTTATTACCCCTCTTGACCTCGTTTAAGAGATATCCCCCCCGAGAGAAATAATCCCCCCTAATCGTACCCCCCCGGAAATCCAGAACTGTATTCTTCCCCCCCCTTTGAAAAAGGCTGACGTTTTCTTTCCCTTGTGGAATCCGAAACCCCCCCTTTTTTTTTTTTCCAGGTCCTCTTCCTTTCTTTTCCTAATAATAAGTTGTTGCTGTTGCTCTTTGAGGGAAAACGTTCCTCGCTTATGGCAGGTAATTAGGATTCCTTTTCTTTCTCCCCAATCCCCTTTTTCCCCCAATGTCTTTTAAGTTGCGACCACCCTAATAAAGTTATGGATTACGTTTTTTCCCCCAATGAGTGAGTGAGTCTGCTTCCCCGTTCTAGAGAGGAGGAACTTTCAACGCGTTTAGAGCGAACCTGTTAACTAAACTGGAATACTCTCCCCCTTTCCCTTCCCGACCACGCGTGTCACATTTCCCCGCCTTCAAAACGGATGCTGCTCGTCAATTTCACCCAAATTCCCCCCTACAAACTCTCTCTCCCGAGGCCCCTCTCTCCCACTTGTCACCGATAATTTCCCCCCTAAAAAAAACCTTTCCTTTCGCACCCCCGTTTTTTGTTACATCTTGAGATGACTTTCCACTTAAAACCAGGCTTTTCCTCCGTAAGAAGTCCCGTTTTGACCTTCATTTGTAAAGCGAAGTTCCGATATTTTTTTTTCCTGATGCGGCGGATTCATTCCAGAATGGCCGCTCCCTCCGCGACTCCTCGTGCGCTTTAGAAGTATCACTGCGCGTTTCCCTCTACCGCAACGCGCTTCTTCTGATGCGGAAACCCCTTCCCGAGCCCAGAAAATAAAAGAGAAACGCTGTTGGGCGTGGGCACCTTCCCCTCTTTGCTTTGTTCCCCCCTCCCCTCCGCAGAGTTCATCTCGTTGATCTTCTCCGAAAGTGACTCGGCCTTTTTCGGAAGGGAATTGCTTTTTATTCTCACCTTGGTTTTCCCCTGTTGTCAATAGAAAGATTGCCGCGGGCTTTCCTGTCCTTTCGTCTTCTGAAGCGTTCTTTATTTCCCTTCTCGCGTTTTTTCAATTGTGTTCTGCAGCCATTTTCACCGATTCGCCCCTCCTGTAACGCGACTTCCTCCAATGGCTTGAATCGCAAGGTCCCCCTGGAGTATGTCCCCTTTTTTCACCTAGCCGACGTTTCCGGGAACCGCGTTGTTTTTCTTTTGTCTCGAATGTCTTCTTTTGGGCGGAGCGGCTTTTTTTTTTTCTTTTTTCCTTCCCTTGCAGGTTTTTGTTCAAGCGCTTAGTGGGTTCCCCCGTAAACACGGGCTATCTCCCCCTTTCTAGGTTTCTTTCCTTTTTTCTCCACCACAGTCACCGGCCCCCCCCTCTCCCATAAGCGGAGAGCCAATTAACAAGGCCTTTTTCCCTTCTCAGTTTTTTTTCAACGTTGGATAAGTCTCCTTCTCTGCTGTGATCCACCTTAAGGATCTTATCGTGATTTCTTTCGACCTCTCCCCCCCTCAAGAGCATTCTTTCCCCTAGATCCGTAATCGGCTGTCCTTCTTGTTATCCCCGAGTGCTTTTTCTCCGTTTCATAGCAAGTCTCCCTTCCCTGCTTTTTTAGCGGGGATTTTCATCTTTGTTCACGGGGTCATTCCCTTTTCTCAGATCTTTCTCCTCTATATCACCGTCTTCGTTCTCCAACAATTTTAACCCCCTCAGTTAGCAACAACACGACGTCCCCCTTTGACTCTCGGGAGGCGTAGTTTGCTTCTCCTTTCCTCCTCCTCGTTTTTTTTTTTTTTACTGCCCAATGATCAAAATGATCCCGTCATTTCTCCATGATTTTGCACCGATCTTGCAGTCCGGCATCCTCCTTGTGTCGCTTCCGTCGGATCGTCGTAACGGTGGACAAGGTCTTCCTCCTGGAAATGAACCCCGTGAACCGTAAGCTGAAATCCTCCTTCCCTTTCTATTCAACGGTGCCGTTCGGAACCCTCTTGCTTACGCTGCCGGCAATCGGGCTTCTTTGACGCAGCAGAGTACGGATCGCCCTTCCTTTCTTTTTCTTGCATGTTTTCTCTCTTAAGGCACGCAACCCCCCTAAAATCAATGCGAGAACCCCTTTCCCAGCAGTCGCCAATTTGAAACTTACTTGAAGGTTTCTTCTTTTAATTGCGGCACTTCAACCCCCCCTTGCGGGGACGGGTGGTGTTCCCCAGTCAAACCTAGTGCGGATCCTGCCGAAGGAGCCCGTGGTACGGTACTTTCCTTGACTTTTCGGAAAAACCAACCCTTTTTTCACCACCGACGCCGCCACATTTGAAAAGAACCCTTTTCCCCCTGACCCCCTCTCCAAACGCCTATTTTTCCGGACCACGGTGTTCTCCGAAGGGCGTTTTTTTTCCTGCCCTTCCCCTCCTTTCGATTTTGGGTAGAGTTACCGGCTGGTCGCGACGAATTCAGCAGACCCCCCACATGGACACGAATGTGCTCCTCCTTCTCCCCCAATTCACGATTCAGATCTCCATCAAGATCTTCCAGTCTCCTACAACTCGGGAATTCGCGCACCCCTTCCAGCAATTTCTGACTATTCGGGATCGTAGTCCCCCCTTTCGACTTCGATTTGCCGACGCTGTCCACACTTCCGATGGGAGGGATTCGTTTTCTGTTTTTTTGGAAGTTAGGCTGCTTTTCTTTTTCCTCTTTTATCCCTTTCAGGGATTCCCATCCCGCGCTTGCTTTTTTTCAAGTGATACCTTCCATGTTAAAGAAAGTTCTTTTTCCTTTCTCTTTGCCAGCAAGAGTTTTTATCCTTCCCCCTAGAATTACTAGGACCCAAGGGACAGATCGCCTTCCTTTCCCCTTCGATTTCAGTAGAAATCCAATCTCCCCCCAACACGAGCACACAAGCCGTCATACTCCTTACAGACCCCCAATTTCCTTCCCTTTTCTAGAATTCCTTTTTTCCGAGGCGTGGCATCGACTTCCTTTTTCGCGAAGTGGTCTTTGGGTGATGGCCTCTTTTCAGTTCAGTCCCTTTCGCTCCATTTAATGACACCTTGACGCCTTCTCCTCCCCTGGCTTAGCGTATTCCTCTCCCCCACCGCTCCTCTTCGGCTCGACCGGCGTTCCCCCCCATTGAGTGGTACGAGATATCTTTTCCTTCCCAGTCCCGTTCCCAGGAAGGCCACCGTTCCTAGATGAACGGATTCGGTGGGCGTCCCCTTCCTTCCACCGCCCCCGTTTTCTAATGGCGACTTTTTTGAATACGAAGACCGGCCATTGTGTGGAGACCTTTTCTCCTTCCTTGTGTTGTGCTTGGGAAAAGCGGCAGGTCTTTCCCAAACGACCAAAGTCGTGGCCGGTTTCTGGGGAAAGATTTGCCCACTGTTCCCCACCGAATACCTATCGAGGACTAGTGCGTGCCGTCTTTCCCCGTTGTCTAGCGCAGAAACGCAATAGTTTTGCCGACATCTGTGGCCACGTTCCCTGCATTCCGCAGGTGAACGCTTCTTCGAACAAACGCTTCAATGGAAGCGACCCATCTTTTATTGATTCGCTCCGTAGATTCCCTTTAGATACACTTTCCTCACTCACAAAGCGCTCTCTTTCCACGTAAGGAAACCCGCCCCCTCTTTCCGATAATTCATCGCCCCCCCAATTCCGCACTTGGGGTTCCCGGCTTTTTTTACATCGTTAAAACCAGGTCTTGGATCTTTCCGTAAGGTTGCCAAACGGCCTCCCCAGGCGAGTTGTCAAGTTTGCTCCCGGTATTCGGCTGAGGATGCGGATAAAACCATTTCAAGAATGCCCATTTTGCCTAGTAAGGCCCCTGTGATTTTCAGAGTGCGCTTTAGAAGTTCATCCCCCCAAATCAGGATAACCCCGCGGAGGATTTAGGACTCCCCTCCTTCAGCTGTTTTCCGTCGAATCCTCCAGCAGAACGGCAAACCCCACGAAGACAACGCGCTTTTTCCCCCTTGTTTCGACTCCTTCTTCGTTTTTGGCTAGAACGAAAGGTTTTCTCCCTTGGAATTTTTCCTGCTGGCAGCTTTTCCTGAGTGCGCGCATTCTCCCCCTCTTCGCACGCTGGAAGGAGAGCTCTTCTTGCTCCCGTTCCCCTTGTGGTTTTAGCGATTCGCGCTCTTCGGGTCAATTGTGTTCTTTCCTTGAATGCGGCGCCCCCAACCTTAAAGCGATTCCCCCGCCCTGCTTGAATCGCCTGCCCGGCTTCCCCCCCCTGAACCGCTCCCCACGTGTAAGGGAAAAGAAGTTTCCTTTGACTTTTGTTAGAGAAGGGAGGAGATTTTTTTTTCTTTGGATGTTATTCCCCTGTTGAATAGGGTGTGAAGGCGTCCTGGTTAAGGGGAGGTTTTTGGTTTTTTCTCTCCGGGTTGTCACTTTTTTTTTAAGTAACCAACATGGGAATACAGCATCCCAACTTTCTTTGTATAACGACACCAACCGTCCCCTTCCCCCGGTCCTTTCCCCTCTTTCTAGAATAATTTTTTTCCTTTTGGAAAATCCGGAAACTTCACCTTCCCCTTGCGAATTGGCGACTGCTTTCTTTTTCTCTTTCTTTTGGTCCGCGTTTTTTGCGGGCCCATCAAGAGCATATAATTCGTTCTTTCCGCCCCAATGCTGATATGTTTCCTTAGTATCAAAAATGTCTCCCCCTCCTTCATGTCGGCCTTTTTCTTCCTCTACTACCAAGCTGCCCGGGTCATTTAAGATCTCTCCCCGTTACGACGATCCTTTTTCCCCTCGTTGGCCTCCTTCGATGAAGGAATGCAAGATCGTCCCCCCTCAGTAGGCACCACCATTTTTTCCTCGGAGAGCGTCGTTGCTTTCTCCTTTGTTGTTCTTTCTGAAATCAACGCAAACGCCTTTTTCCAACATGATCCCGTTCATTGACGTCTTTCCCTTTCATGATACGGCACCCTTCTTTAAACAGACCTCTCTTATCGAGCAGAGGATAGGTCTTTCACAGCGTGGGTATATCGGCCCCATTCATCAGCTTGGACTTTCCCCTTCCCGGCTTTTCTTTTTCGATGAAAACGGGTGCCTCCAGTATTGATACGCTGCGTTTTCCACTCCTCATGGTGACGCAGCCTTTCTCGAAAGAATTCCCTCTATGGAATTTTTTTTGGCCTCACCCCAATCTAAGAGCCGGAGACCCCCCTAGCAAAAAAGCCCCCTTCGCCAATTTCGCCTTATTCCCCTTCCTTTTTAATTATTTGGCCATGCATTGTTACCCCATGATTATATCCGCCAAATTTCATGGAAATTCCTCTTTCTCCTTCGAAAACCATCCCTAGTGGGAAGCGCCGGCCCCTAGCCACGTGGTTACGGAAACTTTTCCGAAGTCGATGCCCCCCCCCACCACCCCCCCTCAGGACCCCAAAAAGATTAAATTGAAAAAACCCCCCCCCTCCCCCAATGACCTCCTCAAAAGGAAGAGATCCCCCCCGGACAAGGTGGCGCTTACGCAGCGGAAGTCTTTTCCTTCCTTCCCAGGGCCGGATTTCTGTCGAGTTCGGCATGGTTGAAGAGGTGAAGCGCAATGGATGCCTTCCCCTACCTTGATACGCCTTTTAATCGAGAAAAACTTTCAAGATTAAGATCTTGACATCAAGATATTCATTACTACACTAGGTTCCCCCTTTCTTTTTCACATTATAGAATAAACTCGATTAACTTCTCCTGGTCGAGGTCCCTCCTACACCCCCCATGAAACGCGCTCAAATTTTTTCTAGATGGAGTTTTTTTCCCTTCGTCTCTCGTTTTATGTTTGACCTTTTTCTTTCCCTTTAGACGAATGATTAGGATTGGTTTTTCATGGCCCATCCGCGAGTTGCTGCGGATTTTTTCAAAGCGCAATACTTCCCTTACTCCTCTTCTTCGGGAATTGGCCTTATCCGTTTCAGCCGATTTTTTTCTCCCCCACCCTGGACAGCCTCTACGACGCACTGGTGGCGTTTATCACCTCTGAAGTACTCCCCCGCCTCTTAACAAAACAGAGCCCCCGTAAATCTTAAGAGGTGCCTTTCCTCTTCCCCCCCTTAAATCCCAATTGACGGCCAGGAAGAATTTTGAAGAGAAGGGGACTTCCTCTCGTTGTGGTTCCCGTGTCCAGAAAAATTTTACTTAATACCTCTGTTGAATAGAGTAGATCCCTTCCTCCCCCTTTTTCCTTCGAGCCAGTCTTTTCTGCCATTGGAGTTAAAGGGAAACAGATTTGCCCTTTAAAAACTATTGCAGTTCCTCGCGGCACAAAAGCGTCCCCCCTCCCTTCCCCCGACCCTAATTTTTCGACCGGAAATACATATCCGAAAACGGCACCCTGCTGACGTTTTATACTTTCCCCCCCCTCGAATTCCCTTTTTGG
>Ga0179593_1478339_pt1 | contig 14819 bp, 15 predicted proteins | sample CZODoug2_1_08_16_FD_185931 | JGI IMG/M metagenome (GOLD analysis project Ga0179593, IMG submission 185931) | Vadose zone soil fungal communities from Angelo Coast Range Reserve, California, USA - CZODoug2_1_08_16fungal (PacBio error correction) | ecosystem: Environmental > Terrestrial > Soil >... | reverse complement strand
GGGTCTCCTTTTAGTAGTTTTTCACGCAGATTTGGGCAGGTTTCCCCCCAGCAAGGTAACTTCTGGCGCGATTCTCTATGCCAGTTCTTTAGGCGCGGAGGTTCAGACCGGTAGCCGCAGGGGGCTCTTCCTTTTCCTGATTTGTGCTTATTCCCACGCACCTCGTGTGCTCCAGTCGTTACTGGGATACCTGCGGATGCGCACAGGGCATAAGGAGACTTTCAGCTTTTGCCAGCTGGTCAGGTGGTGCGTCCCCCCGCGCGTCTATGACTACTGGGTCGGTCGATGCGAACCCAGAGGACCCCAGTGGACTTGCACTCGCTGCGGATTGGGCGTGTTCCATCAAGACCCGTAGGACGGTCCCACGCCGTGCTGAGAACCTTGGTGCGCTTGGCGTCAAGGCGAGCTGTCAGTTGGTTCTCGTATCTTCAGAGTACGCGGCTTGAGGTGTGGTTCGAGTGCCATTTGTTGTTCCGCGGATGGTTATCCTGTTCAAGAGGCTTTGCGACTCCCCGACTTTTTCGACGTTCCGGAAGTCGTCCTTCGTCGATCCCCTCGTCGGAGTCTTGTGAACGGGGAGCCCCCTTCTTCGGGCTTGTGGTGGTGCAGGTCTGGCTGTTGTTTGGGACCGCAGCAGGTTCCTCATCCCTTACGAACCGTCTAGAGGTTCCACCGTCTTGGGAGTGCAGATCGCCGTCTCCCCTCTCCAAGGCAGAGTGCAGCGTGCTTCTTCATTCTTCCTCACTCCGATACTTTCCCTTTCTAAGGCTTAGTTTGGACCCTTTTGTGTAAAGAGATCTTTTCCCCCTTCGTTTTCATTACCATCGTCGTCTAACTCAAAGAACTTCCAGAGCGAAGATTTTTATTCAAGGCCGGTTTTAAGTCCCCCCTGTACTCGAACTTTTTCGAGAGCAGTTATTATTCCAGCGCGGTATAATGCGGTGACGGCTTGATCAAGTAAAGGGCATGTCAGACCCCTGGATTAGGATCTTGGGGTGCTGAGGTTGGCTTGTCTGGTTATCTGATTTTTTTTTCCCACGTGTGTCATAGCGCGCGGCCTACAGCCCGACCTTTTTTCTCCCCGCAGATGTCTCGCCTGAGCGCTAGGAGTAGAATCTGTTCCTACTTTCATGCCGGTAAAAGGTCCTCGTAATCCCCCCCTCGCCATTTGGGCGTGGGAGGAGCCCTGGTGCCATAGAGGTGGACATGTAACTTCAGGCAGAGTTCTCGCTGATTCCATTTTTTTCTTCTTTCCCCCTACTTTGAGTCCCTTAGGAGCTGCCGTCGGATTTCAATTCTATGAACCTTTCTGCTGAAGAGCCCATTTTTCGTTCGGAAGGGGTTTCCTTTAGCACCCCTGTAGGAGTCCAGCGCGGTTCGTGTCGGCTGTGGGTTACCGCGTCTTTCTCGCCGGTGTCAGGAATCGGTACCCCTTCAGAAGAGGCAACTGCCGTTTCGACGTGGTCCGCCTCGCTAGCCGTTTGTCTTGCAGTTGACGTCTTGTTCTCCCCCCCACGAACGTCTCTTAAGAAACACTTTGACGTTTGACTGGTCCAGGTTGTGGTGAGGTTTGGCCCGTTAGTTGGCACCGTGTAGGGTAGCCCCTATCCTCTTGCGGCAATCGCTCTTCGGGTTCTCCTTCTCGCGGAGACGCTCTTTTAGTCCGTTCAATAATAAAGTTGCGCGGATCCCCGCGTCTACCGATGTTTCCCCCCACACCCGCTGGTGCAAATCCCTACTATACAACCCGCCGTCCCGCCAGATGACTTGGCGTAGGACCCACTGATTTTTGGTCAAGGACCTCCGGGTTTTTTTTACTTTCCTGAATCCGTCCGTGTCATGTTGCATACGTGTAAGGTTCCCTCGATTGCGTTCAAATTCGCGGTGGTTGGAGTTAGCTTCAGTGCTGGTGCGGATTGCCAAGTGTCGACGCTGAGTTACTTTTTTTTTTTCGTGATGGTGTGCCGGGTTAAGTAGCTCAGGCCCGGCTCTCCCCTTCTGTAGCACTTTTCTTTTTGACGATGCCACATCTGAGTACCTCCTACTTTCCGAAATCAGACCAGGTCTTCTTCGGCCGCACCCGGCCCTTTCTGTTCCCTCCCCCTGCACATAGTAGTCTGCCAGCCGTAAGAGCCGTCCAGTGACAACAGAACTGCACCGCCCGGTGGTCTTACCTCCCTTAACTGGCCGTGGGCTTGTGCTCCCCTTGTTAGTTTTTAGGCCCTTTTTCTCGGCGATGGCGCTGGATGTTTTTTTGTTCGATTTTACCCCCCCTGTGCTCGGGCCCCGCAGGCCTTGCCGATGGCATACGGTCATCACCTTCTTTCCCATCCCCTTTTCTTGAGCGTGCACCAGCAGACCAGAAACAGCTCTTTTTTATAAATGAGTTGCATTATCTCTCGCGGAAGGAAGGCACGGTACTATGCAGTTTGATCCTTTTTTACGTCGGCGTACTGCGTCCCGGTGCACTAGCCAGCTCTGATAAAGACTTTTGCGGAACCGTCTCATTGCCGCAGGACCGTATTTCCTTTTCTTTCCCTCTACTACCTTTGTTGTTGGTTATGCCCTGAATTCTCCTTACTTCGGCGGCGAAGTTTGCAACTTGTCCCGCCGTCCCTTTGTCATGAGAACCGGTCGGTTGGTTGTGATTTTCCCCGAGTCTCGGCGGGCCACAGACTCTGTCCTCAGATGCGGACAGGACGTTATATGTTTCTCTAAGGAATGCTCTTGCTGCTTGGAGTCGCCCCCCCTGTTTCCCCTCGGTGTTGCTGAGGCTGGGAAGCTCAGAGCGTTTGCGGATATTGGGGCTTCGACAGGTGTCTCCTTTCTGACCTTCTGTTCAGGGCCTTGGGTTTAATCTTGCGCCCGTTGGATTCGTGAAGTAACCGGGCCTTTGCTACCATACTATCTAAGGCCCTGGGACTCTCTGGCCGTGCTATAGACCGATCCTTCCCCCCTGAATTTTCTGTGTCATGCGGAGATTTGTGCGTTCTTGGGTCTTGTGAAGAGCTGATACGGATTGTGGAATGTGAAGCTACTCGGCCGGCGGTGAGACGAGGATGTCCACAGAGTTCGGGGGGTTCCCGAATGCGACTGGTCCGATTTCCACCGCTCGACTTTCTGCTTCTTGGGGGGCATGTTGACTCTTCCGCCGTTTCCTCCCCTGCATCCTAAATTGGTTTCCAAGGATTGCACTGGTGCAAAAGCGGTCCGAGACGAGTTAACCTCATCGTACCTGTTTTTGACGTATTTTGAGGGGTGTCGAAATCTTTACTCCGGGTGCCAAGGAGGCAGTCCATCCTACCAGCAACTCCCGAGGAACTCTTCTGGGCCCTTCCGTGAGATATCCTCATGGTCCAGGTGTTTTTTCCTTTAGCAGCCGGCCCCCAGGACATATGAGGTCAATGTATGATAAGTGAAGTGTGGTGCGAGGTTGACTCGGGAGGCCGGGGTTTTGTGCTTTTTTACCCTCTTTGTTTTTTTATTGGAAACATCTGCGTACGTATCTTTTTTATCAGGGAGGTGACATTTTTCCTCACATCTGGCTATCGCGTGCTTCGACCGACCTCCCCTCGCGCAGTAAGGCGTTTTCCCCGAGCGGATTGGCGTTGACCCTTGGAACTCCCCGCAGAGACAACACGCCTGTGTCCGAACCCAGGTTTTTTTACGACTGTAAAGTGTGTGGCTCGCCCGAGCAGAGCTTCCCAACTCCCCTGCTGAGGATGTTCAACCACGAGTGAGCCGCTGTTTATGAGTACGCATAGATTTCTAACCTCTTACCTGATCGCGGCCCGAGTCGTACACCTCTAACCGCGTCCTCGCTTGGGCCTCCGGGCCCCCGGGTGGGAGAAGCAGCTACCCGCACGGAGAGCGGTCCCGTGAGGGTTGAATGAGTGTATTTTCGAGGTTTCGCCGCCCCTCCATTTCAGACGAGGTAGAGTAGGTTGGATGGTCGAGCAACGGACTGTTAGCCGCTTTTTATGTTGGATTCCATGTTTTTTCGGATAGGCGATACGTTGGGACTCCCTATTTTGCTCCACTGTAAGCCCCACGACCCGACATGCGTGATGGTATGTCACTTTTATTACGGTTGTACAATCCGATGGGGCGGCTTTTGGGATTGGCCGCTCAAGAGTTTCTTGGTACTCCTTGTTGAGGGGTGAGCGCTCCTGCTCGCCGCTCGTTATTCGCAACCCCGTTTCAGTTGTACGTCGGATCACGCTTCCCCAGTGTGTCAATTTCAATACGACTGACTCGGTCTCCACTTGCTTGTGCCCCCCGCCGCTCTATTGGTCGGCTGCAGGTATTATTTTCTCCAAAAAGCCCGGCGTTACTCTTTCACGTGTATTTGGCGGGCGAACGCGCTGGCGACTAATAGCGCACCAGGCAGCCGACGGGAGCCTCTGGGCGAGGAATGGGCGTTGCCGCCCGGAGGGTATTTGCTCGAACATTTTTGCTGTACGGGTTTACGGTTGCCGTTCCTTTTAGGGGCACTTTTTATGTTCCAGAACACCCTGCGGCGTTTTCCACCCTGGGATGCCTTTCGTGAAAATGGTCCGCTTCTTTGGAGGCGTTATGCATCCCAAGGCGAGCCCTTCGGGGGGTTCACGAGCGAGGCCGGTCCTGTTATGGAGTGCGGGGCCCCTCTGGATCCCTGCGCTGCACGTCTTGAAACGTTTTTTCGTGGCGGAAAGGTCGGGATTTGACGATTCCTCGACTAGGCGACCGTGACGTTCGAACTGGTATTATACCAGAGTTCGTCCCCTCCAACCGCCAATTTTGACGGAAGGACACAACCTGATTTCCTGAGTGCTTTGTAAACACTTTTGATAGGTCCAGATACGCCGAGGATGGTTTTTTTTTCTCGCTAGAACCCTGAAGTCCCCGGACGGCTCTTTTTATTCGGCCCCGCTTGCAGTTAAACCTTCGTAGGACATATGCGCCAGAGAGCACCACACCCTCAACTCTATCATGCGCTACCTCGACATCGGGGGAAATTGAGCTCGGATGGCTTTCTCCCTATCGCTGTTACCCCCGGCTGTGTAAACTTCCTGACAAAGGCACAGTAAGCGGAGGTTTTTGTTTTGCCCTTTAGTATCTCCAAATTGGTTGCGCCGCCCTTTTGCGACAACCACCGAGACGTGGCCCGCTTGCGGTGGAGTGATGTCTTTTTCATTCCACGTGGTTAGCGCCGGTTCGTTCTAAAGTTTCCCCTTGTTTCGATTCGGGGTCATGCTTCGACCCCACGAGGCCCCCCTCCCGCAGCCCCCCCCCCGGCGTTGTTTTTTTTTGTTTGTTTTTGTTTTTTTTCTTTTCTGTTTTTTTTGTTTTTTTTTTTTGTTGTTGTTTTTTTTTTTGCTTTTTTGCCTTTTTTTTTGTTTTTTTTTTTTGGTTTTTGTTTTTTGTTTTTGTTGGTTTTGTTTGTTTTTTTTTTTTTTTTTTTTCTTTTTTTTTTCCCTTGAAGAGAGGGCGTACGGCACCGCGTGCGTCCGTGTCGTCCGCACGACGATTTTCCCGGTTCCCTTCTGGACAGCGTGTGAGTTGGAAAAGTTGCCGATTGGGACTAGTCAGGCTCGCACATCTCCTTGCCTTTTCATCCTCCCCCTTTTTGTTTTTCTGATTGCTGGCCCGTACCCCCCATGTCTTTGCTTTTTGCGGTGGCGTTGTTAGTAGTGCCAGAACCGGGAGTTTGGCGCCACCTGGTTGTCCCGTGCTCCGCGATTTCCCCTTTCATAGTGCGGATTGTTTTCCTGACAGTGGCTCATTGCCAGGTCTTAGCTCGATGTCTCTTTTGGCCTTGAGTTCTTTCACGCCTGTCGTTTTTGACGTGTATCATCCGGAGCACCGGTTTGCAACCGCCGAACGCTACCGACTTTCAGATCGTCGGTTGAGGGTTTTGTCGACTTACTGGATAACAAGTGTTTTCCTTTGGTACTTTACGACAGGCACCAAACCCGGTTTAATTTCCGTTGGTCCTTCCGGCCGGATTCCTCCGGCTTGGGAATCTGCTCTGGCGATTGGTTATTTTTAGACGATTTGTCCTAGGGATTTGATGTGGTTTTCCTGCTGGCCCTTTGTTTCCGCAGGTTAAGGTTCAGATTTTTGGGTTGCAGACGATTGGCCAATGTGGCGACGGGCGATGTGACTGATCGCTTCATTTTTCCCCCCACATAGTCTTAGCGAGGGCCCAGTTGGAAGAAGTGTCTGGGCTGCTTGTTTTTTGGCTCTCGCCGTTTGTGGGTCTCCAGAAGCTTTTTGGTTTGGCCGGAAACATTTTAGCGCTTTTACGAGGCGTCACCCTCTTCTGATGCATTCTTATCTCCGTCGCGAATTTCGCCCAGCCTCGAGGCTTGCAGCATGCCGTCCCTTCGTTTAGCTGTGCCACTCAGATGAGGACGACTCAAATGTTAGGCTGTGGACTAACCGATTATGTTTAGCCGCGCGTTTGGTCCGCTCCATTGGTGTGAGAGCGGAACCCGTGGACTGTAACCTACCCCTAACTTGCCCAGCAACCACAGTAAAGAGTTATTTCATTCAGCAAATTCTTCCCCCGGTCTCGACATGAACTCGTAGCCTACTTTCTAGGACTTTGATGTAAATCGGATCTGGTTAGAATTTTTTTTGATTCGATTGGAGCGACACGTTGCCATGCCTGTCGGAGAGAGCTGGTTCTGCGTCTTTCAATGGCGCTTCTGGGGATTTTTTCAGATGATTTAGGCTAGGATGATAGCTTTGCGGACGCCCGTCCCCTCCTTGTGGGGAGCTGCGCCTCCCGCTATTCGCTCCAGGTCCGAGCTATGGATCTCCCTATTTCGAGCGGTGATGCGATTGGGTGGGTTTGCCTGATATGGCACCAGGTATGCTTAAACTGCATTTTGTATTGGGTCTGGCCCTGTTCGCGTTGTGATTGACCATGGAGAAATTCGTGATCCAGGTCAGTTTGCTGTTATCGTTATAACACGGTGTTTTGATTTCTTCCCCTCGCGTCTCGGGGTTAATGAGCTTTTCCGGCGCCCACCGTTTTTTAATGAACTACAGTACCTGCTCTCGGTAGGCTTTGTGGTTGATTGTTGCGCCACCAGTTGTTCTGGAGTTCCATGCGATTTTTGCTCGTGCGGCCCCCCCCGGTACTCCCCCTTTCATTTTTTTGTTGAATGAATGGGACCACGTTCGCTTCAGCTGGTTCCCCGTTGGACCTCGAGTGGGCTTCCTGTTTGTTTCTCCCTTTTGGAGGATTTTTGAAACACTCCCCCTTGATGAAGAACCTGTGCGTTGGTTTTTTTTCCTCTCTTGCCCGGTAGTCCCTTGGACCCCCTTTGACGGATCCGGTGGACGTTTTTCTACTCTGGATGCGAGTCGTTTATTCTTTCAATCCACTCTTCTTTCCTCGGGCAGTCAGTGTTTCCCCCCCTCTTCGTTCCTCCGCCCCCCCCACGCACGCGCCCTTCCTCTTTACTTCAACCCTGATCTTGACATAGTGGTACTCCTGGTTGTTTTTTTTCCTTTTGTATCTCACCACTCCTCCCCTGTTCGCTGATCACGTCCTGATGGCTTTCCACACGGCCGTATTCACGAGGTTTTTAGTGTTTCCGTAGGATTAGTGCTGGCTTGCCGCCTTCGACGATCTGTCGATAGTTTCTTTGGATGTCCCCTTTGGGTACGGTTTCGTGTGTTCGTTTCAGTAGAATGTTTTTGCATTCTCTTTGGCTGGTCCCGTTGGCGCTTCCCGTTGCGAAGATAGCTTTTGTCGAACTTGAACAGTCTCTTAGTCCGAATCCCTTTACTGTTGACGCCGCTTGCAATGAGGTTTCGTTGTGGAAAGTTCGCGTGAGGCGTTTCTCAGTGCAGAACTCCGATTTTTTCGGGTAACGATTTGACCTTTCCTTTCCTGTGTTTTTTGGTCCCCGTTCGCTTTTGTTCTTGGATGATGGTGGTTTACCTTAGGCAACATGCCTTTGCCGCGCGGTCCTTTGCCCGGACCTATCCACTTTTGACAGGCAAATTTAAGGATTTTCATTCCCCCGGATTGTATCGTCCCAGCGTCCTTTAATGCTCCTTTGAACGGTTTATTCTTCTCAGCGTTCGGCGCTGAGGAATCTGGCTGGTGTTCAAGGCTGATCTAGTTTGCTATAGACACCCTTGCCATAGTCTTTTCTTAAAAAGGCTTCTCGTGTTGGGTTTTAACTTTTTTTATCTGGACTCGTTTCTGTTAATAAACATAATTTTTTTTGTTGAGACGATCGTGCTCCCGCTTACATTTCCTTCCCAAGTGAGAGGGACGTTGTAACTGGATCGATGGCCCGACTGTTTGGCCTCTCGGACTTTTGACTTTTTCGCCGCTTACTTTTTTGCCTCGTGCTTCCGTGCGCATAGTGCACCTTGATTGCGGTAGTCCGTCTCGATACTTCCCCGGTAAAGATTTGGTGGCTTTAGGATCTGTTAAGAATCCCGCGCAGAAGGGGAGGCTCCCGGTGCTCGCAGGCTGGGTCAGCGAATCCGGTCCCCTCGGCTTGGTGTAATAGGGAGGCCTCCTGTATTGCCCGGGTTCTAGCCCATTCCCTCAAGAGGCATCCCGAGGCTTTTTGAGATAGGAGCATACGGTCCAGTCCTGGTAAGAACCCGCGGCCTCTTGTTGTTAGATTTCCCTTTTGTTCCACCCTCCTCAATCTCCCAGTGGTTTTCTTTTATCGGACCTGTTCTCCTTCCTTCAGATCTGTAGTAGTGTGTTTCGGAAAGTATGGTCTTGCATTCTAGAGGTTTTTCATTGATGGCTTCCCCTTGCCCCGTTTTCATTCGGGAATAGGCCTCGAATATTTCCCCACCCCATCCTTTAAGATACCTCCTATTTCCCATATTTGAGGGTCCATTATTGGCCCGGTAGTTCTCGTACATACGCTGGAATACTTCCTTTTTTACCTTCCCGGATTCTCCTTCCCATGTTTTCGGCTTTTCTTCTTGGAAACCCCCGAGTCTTTTTTTTGCAGGGGTGCAGGTGGTCAGTCACGAGCGTGTACTTCTTTCTTTGTCCGGGATTGGTGATTCGCGGCTTTCCAGGATTGTCGGTGGCAATTATTTTTATCTCATCTTAGTGGATAGCTTCCTTTCTGCTGAGCAGGATCCCCCGCGGTTTTCGGCCGCCGCCCCCTCGGGAGCGTCTGGACGCGCGCTCTCTTCTTTCCGGGCCCTGTCAGAGTAAATCCCCCTCAATTGAACGCCCTGGTTTCGATCCGCTGGGGAGTGTGGCCCGCCGCCCAAAACGGACCTCCCACCTCCTCCCCTCTTGACTTTTCTTTACTAGATAAGATGGGCTTTTTTCCCGTTGGGTAATCCTTCCGAAACTTTTGTCGCGTACTCCCACATCCCCCGCCCTCTCCCCGCTGATGGATCCTTTTTTTCCCTGTGGCATGGCGTTTGCATCAGCGAGCTTTTCGCGCGTTGATCTAATGTTGGTTACGCCCTCTTTTTACTCGATCCCTAGGGCTCAACCCTGATCCTCTTCTTCTTTGATGTCGTTGGTCACTTTGCTGGTTGTGTCTTTTTTTTTTTCTTTACTATGGTTCCACCGTTTTCCCCGTTGCGATTTTGACTGCTAGAGGGCCTTTTTTCACTTAATTTCCGGCACTTCTCAGTAGCTTTTACGTATGCGTTTTGCTCCACCGTCTATTTCCCGTGGCAGTCACCCCTGGAACACCCTCCTTCCTTCCCCTGTCCAAGCTGCCCCCGCCCCCCCTCATTCCGTTCTTGGCACTTTGTTCCCTGCGTAATGATCCCCCTTTGGGATTCTCACTGACGCGGCCTCCTCCGAGGTCCGTTAGGGTAACGTTTTGGCAGCGGGAGTAGGACAAACCTCTTTGCTTTGTGCCGGGTGATCTTTTGTTCGATTTTGTGCGAGCACTTTGGGCAAGTCTTTCATTGTACCCCGCCTTGATATTTTTTTCGTTTGCTTGATCTCTGATACTCTGCTTTTCTTCGTTTTGGCTTTCAAGCGGTTTTTTTTAGGTACTCCCCCTCGTATGGTTATTTAAGTGGACGCCCTTTTTTTCTTCCTGGGATACAGCCTCGTCGTTATGCCCCCAACTTACCAGTGAACCCCACCCCTTCGTAACTGATCCTGTCGCGCCCCCCCCCTTTACTTGACGATTTGTGGTTCTCAGCTACGTAGGCCTTTTTCTTTCAAACGGGCGCTTAGTTTTTCCACTTTAGTTTGACCTTTAGGAGACTCCACTGATGCCATGGCCCCTCGATGAGAAACACGACAAAGCGTTTATTCTGGTGCTAAACGGATACACGTACACTTTTCTTTCTCGTATCTGACGAACTTTTTTTCTGTTCACTCTGCGCCGGCCACCTCCGTGACCCGGGTTTTTTTGCTTAGATTGAGTCATTGTTCGGTGACGTGCGCTGTTACCTCCCGCTGTAAAGTCCTGATTTTTGCCTTCGCCAGTGTGTTCCCTTATGTTTGTGATTACTTTGCCCGGCGGTTCCCACCTGATTTTTCTACGTAGTTCCCCCTCCGACCTCTGGTTTTCGAATTCAGGAGGCTTCTCCGCGTCTCCCACCGATTCCCGGGTTATCAGATGTAACTCCGGTTGGATTTGCGAAACTGGAGCGATCTTGGCGGTCCTCCCGTCCATAATGTCCGTTAGACATCATGATTCAATCCGTAGTTGGGTCGGATTCTTATATGCCTTTGATCCTGATGGGCTTATTCAGTCCGTTCGTCGGCCTTTGCGAACACTTTTCGTCATTTTAATCCCCCCCCCCCTATGGTTGACCTTGACCGTGGGGGACAGGATTCCCCTGAGGTTCTCGACCTTTCATGAGAACGGGTGTGATTCTGGAGTTGTGCGGGGCGTCACGCGCGGGTCTTGCTTTTTTTTAGGTTTTCGTCGCGTGCGAATCATGATATTTTTTTCCCCAGGGCCTTAATCCCTGACATTTCCCATTTTATATTGGTACTGGGGTTGTGTGAGCATAGTAGGTCTCCTGAGGGTAGGCATCTCTGCCCCCCATTTGTTATGTTCGCCGGTATTTGTGAAAGCCGCCCTTATGTGGGTCTTCTTTCTTAGCTGCTTTGGCCCGTCGCCCCCCTGATTGTGTGTCAGACGTTTTTTTTGCGGTTGAGGTGTGTTTGCTCGCTGTTGCATGGTTGTGGCGTTTGTGGTCTCTTTTTGCCCGCTTTCTTTGTAATTTCTCCTTTGGATCGTTTGTCGACGCCCCTGCTCTAGTTTTTGCGTTCCTGGCCTCGTCGTATCGGCTGGTTTTGACCTTTTTCTCCGCCATGAGCGCCTGGGGATGGCCTTGCCCTGGGTGTTCTTTTCTTGGTGTGGGTTTTCCGACGTGGGGGTGGGGTTGCTGCCTTACGCAGTTTTTCTTGAGGTGGCGTAATGTTAGCGGGATATTCTCCAGATTTTTCCAGTCCAGAGTGCAGGGTTATCCCGGTGCTTTTTTTTGCGTAGCTCCTGGCGATGATCCTCCCTTCGGTGAGTGTTCCCCTAGGTGGTTTCAGAATCTTTTGTTTCAGCCGTCTTTTTTTCCAAAGCGTGCTCCCATCCGAGGCAGCTGTTCCAAGCTCCCGAGCGTCCCAGTCGCCAGAATTTTCTGCGTTTGCAGGGTACAGATCACCCTCCTGCCCTGTAGCCATCTGGTTTGAGGCCGGCCCGCGCTTTTCGGTTTTTTTCTTAGTTTCATTGGAGACCTTAAGTAGAGCCTTATTGGGATAAGCCCGCATTCGTGGGCAGCGTGCTAGCTGTGTGTCATTTTATTTTTTCCTCGTTTAGGGGTCTTTCCAATGTAGTGTTGTTTTTTGTGTTGCTGTGGGAGATTTCGCTCTCTCAGAGCTTCTCTTTGGGGGTGTTTTTGGAAGCTGCGAACTTTAGATAGGAGTCACTCTTTTTTCTTCCCATTTTGGTGTCATTCGATGTCCACCTGTTTCCGCGTCGAATGATACAGTTGTGTCGTGATGGGTTCCTTTGTTTTTTTGGTTTCATAGTTTTAGCAACGTTTTTTTAGGAAACTATTTCTCCCTGCTGAGTTCAATTGTTTGTTGACATACTCGTGTTCTTACGCGGCTGTAGAGTCTTAGCCCCCTTAGAACACTGCGGCTCTTTCGTTGGCGTTTGGAGGTGGTTTTGTGAGGATTTACAAAGGGAATGATGCTACTCTCTGGATAGGATCGGTTAGAGGCTGTCGCGGCCCAGCCTCTCGGAGAATTCTTTTGATTTCTTTATGGCGGGTGTCTTGGGTTTACTTAGGATGGAGTGGGAGGTTGTGTTTGTTAATAGTGAGAAACTTGATTATTTTCATGGTAGGCCTCGGTGACTCAGCAGTGGGACCGTTTTTATTTCGTTGTTGCCACTTTTCGGCAGCAGACCGGTGTTGTTGTTTGTTTTTGACTCTGGGGCTTTTACTTTAATTTTTTTTTAGTACCCCCAGTTGTTTTGACCACTGTGGATGTTGGATTCGGTCTTCAGTCCCCCCCCTTTTTCTTTGTGTGGCCAACGGGCTCTCGGGCTGTTATCTTTGTCGTTTTGTGGCCGCCAGATTTTTTCGCTCTTCAGTCATAGGCACTCTTTTTCTTCGGACCCTGGTCTTCCTCTCTTTCACCCTTTTTTTTGGAAACGCCCCCCCCCTTCCCCGCGTCGTTTGAGCACTCACCCTGTCTGGAGCACTTTGTCTCCTTTTCGCCTCCCTGTGTTTGGTTTCCTGGGTCGAACTTGCGCCCGACTTGGTTTCCTTTGGATCCCCTGGTAGGTTTTCATTTTGTTTGATTAAAGTTTTGCTGGAGGCCCTTTGATTGCTATAACGTTTCCAGTCTTGAGAGGTTTTTACCGTCGACATGATTTTGTTCCCCAGTCTCGCGGTCGTTGGTTTATGTGGGTTGTTTGCAGTTTTGTGAAGTCTCTCTTTAGGGGATTTATAACTTCTGTAAGACTTTTGGTCGAATACTTCCCCAGATCTCTTCGAATGTTTTCTTCCCACTCATCACCTTTTCCTGCTTCCAGGCTGGTTTGAATTGGCACGGACGATTGAGTCGACCCCTTTCTCTTTCTTGCCATATTTTTTGATTGTCGGTACTAAATCACGAGTCAGCGAGTAACACCCAAGAACCCTCCCACCTCGGTTCTCTTGGAATTTTGGTCTATGACTGTTTTCTCCGGCAGAGCCGCCCGGTTTTTTTTTTTGGGTTTAAACTGATTTCCTTTATGGTGATTTACATTTTTCCCTTATATTGGTGTCGTTCCAGTTTTTGTTTTGCTCCGGCTTCTAGTAAATTGTCCATGCGGACGTTGTGTTGCCCCCCTCGACCTTTCGATTTCCCCTGGTTTTTTCTATATTGCCTTGTTCCGGCCCCGACCTTTCCCCCGGCCTTTGTTTTTTTTTTTTTTGGTGGACACTGATTTTTTAGAGAGCATTTATGGGCATATTCTCTCCAGGATCCCTTGTTAGCCAACGTACCGAATTGCAGCTGCGACTTGATCCTTTTCTCAATTGTGGTTTTCTTCTTTTTAGGCTCCATTTTTTTTAGGGTTCTTTTGTCCCGGCCAGGTTGTTTCTCCTTTCTTTTGTATGGCTCAGGTTGGAAGGCTTCCGTTGTCCGAGTGTGTATTCTGGGATGTAGCAGGCAGTGGACTTCTTCCTAGCGGTATCTGAGCCGATGTGGTCTCATGCCCAGGTCACCCGCCGCTGTGGCACGTGAGGCTTGGGCCCTTCCCTCTTCTCCAATCTCGTTAGACAGGGTGGTTACTTCGCGGCTTTTCCTAGGGTTTTTCACTTAGTTTTAGGCGGTTTGGGCTTGGCTCTGGGACAAGTTTCTCCCTTTTTGTTTTTCTGGAATACGAGTCAGTTTTTTTCTTATACCTTGATCTGGGTTCCTCCACCAGGTATTAGTCCTAGTTACGTTGGGTAACTCTGGAGTTTGCGACCTTCCGAACTTGGAACAACCCGGACCGGTTGACTTCCAGATTTTTTTTTTTATCATGGTTGCCGTTTTCTTTTGGGGACGTATTTGCCGTGGCGTTTGATTTGACTTCATGTTCTACTAAGGCCATTATTGCTCTTCCGCACCTCCTTTGAGGTTGGGCTTGCCTAATTGTTGGGCCTTGAGTTTCTGCTTAGTTTTAGTCCCGTCGTTTGAGATTTGGGCATTAGTTGCCTTTATGACCCGCTTTATGCAGTCTCCTACCTTCCCGACACCACCTCCCGATTCGGATCACAGCGACATCGTGGGTCAGGAACGGGGCCAGTTGTTTCCCAGATTTTTTAATCCTTCTTTTTCTTTGCGAATCCCCTTCTTTATCCTACACGATAGCTTTTGGGTTACGTCCGGCCGTTCCACCTGTGATTCAATATAGGCCTGTGATGTTTTATTTGTCGTTGCGCCCGGACCCACCCACCGGTTTCTTTAGTTGATGTCTTGCTTCGCGTGCCGGTTTTACAGAGGACCGTTTTCTCTGGGCGGATTATTTTATTTTGCAGTGGTTCTATCGTTTTTTACCCTAGCTGGGTGGAATACATTCTGCTACCGTGTAGATCCGCGGATCTCTGTCTTTCACTGGACTTCGATTGAGGTCCGTCTGCCCCCCGCTCTTGTACCCGCGGCGCTGGATGCTCCGTTTTTTCTTGCCCCTGATGTGTTGTATTTTTTGTTTTTTTTTTCGCTCTCTTTGGCCTTCCTGACGCTGTTCTTTAACACGACATTTACGCCCTTTCTTCCCGCCTCCCCTTGCGTTTCCCCTTCCACACCCTCTTTTCTTCTCCGTTCCCGTTTTTTCGCATTCAGTTCCTCCTTTTTTCTATTCGCCCCCTCCCCCTCTTCC
>Ga0179593_1471388_pt1 | contig 14819 bp, 18 predicted proteins | sample CZODoug2_1_08_16_FD_185931 | JGI IMG/M metagenome (GOLD analysis project Ga0179593, IMG submission 185931) | Vadose zone soil fungal communities from Angelo Coast Range Reserve, California, USA - CZODoug2_1_08_16fungal (PacBio error correction) | ecosystem: Environmental > Terrestrial > Soil >... | reverse complement strand
CCTCCCCTTGCTCGGAACGCTTTTACGTTCAACTTTGATTTTCCAAGTCGCCGCAGACCCTCTACTTGTCCCCACCGCCCATATAATGGCTAGACCACACTCCCCACCTCGAGTTCTCAGCCTACGACATCCCTCTTTGTTGCTTCTCCCCCGCCTTAAACGCGAGCTTGACCAGTTAGTCCCCACAATGGTGAGTCTCATCTTTTTGTTCCCTCCTAGGATAGACATAGTTACCACACGTGATATTTTTTTTTTTTTCATGTTTTCCCCTTTAGGACTCTCCTTCTTCCCCCTATGAGAAGTCCCACTCATACGGCCTTCTCTTGTGTATTAGCGTACGATGTAGGTTCTTTTTCACCTCCAAATGTTAGCTTCAGTCCCCTGATGGGGCGACGGCTGTTTATGCCCCTCCCCCTTTCCCGCACATTCTATACTTTTTCTCCCCTTATATCCTCTCAGAGTTTAGTTCATTTCCCAACCATTAGTGGACATCTTTAGAGGAGTAAGTGACCTTGACCATCCTGAATCTGCCTTCTCGCTTTCTTTTGGGAAACCCCTTTCTCCCCGTCTGTATTTTTGCCCAGGTCAACATCTTAATGAAAGATATTGAAATTTATACCTTTCCGACTTACCCATCCTTAGTGAGCCACCTTTATTACCCGGTAGAATTAAGTGACCTGCCCTGATTCCGTACCTTTTTTTCTCTTGTTTCCCCAACTTCCATGGTCATGACCACCGAACCACTGAAGCGCAACGAAAGGTCGTGGGGACTTGTTCCTACCTAGATAACGCAGTCCAATTTTTCTGTACACATCAGGTCCTTTCGGACTTACCAGGAGATAGCGGCCCTCTTGTACCCGATTCTTGCAGCTCATCTTCCATTACGTTTCTCACTTCTGTTGCTGCACCTTTTCTCCACTTGCCCCCCCAAGTCATTTCGTCCCCCCTTCATTTTTTCTGGGGCCCCCCATCCTCCCGTACCGGTCAAATAGTGATCACATAATAACGACGTCCCCCCATATCCGATGTAGCTTTTTTCAGCGCAGGTAAGGTCTTCGTATCCTCCAGTGCGTTTTTTAGTTTCTTCCCAAAGTTAACCTCATCAGCACGGCATAAAGTTTTTTGCACTTTAAAAGCGGAAGTATTCTTTTTCGGCCCAGCGTGCGCTTAGCCGTATTTTATTCCCTCCCCCCTTGTAAGGGCCATCTTAAGAATTTTCTATCATGTAGCATAAGTCTTGTAGTAGATTCCCTCCTTGATGCCGTCGGGTTCCCCTACCCTTACGAACCTCCCCCTTTTAAGTGACGACGTCCCCTTTTCTTGCCCTCATCCCTTTCCCCCCCGAAATTTCTACTCTTTTCTTTATCGATCTTCTGTACTCTCCCCAAATATAGAATCACCTTAGATTTCGTCCCATATTTTCCTTCTGTTTTAGGCAAGCATGGCTCCTTTTGCCCAAAAATCGCCCCCTCCATCTTGTGCTTGGAATGCATTCGGTAGCCGATTTAGTTGGACTTCCTCCACTTTTCCGCCATTTCCTGCCTAAGAGATATAAGCACTCCTCTCCGCGTACTTTTCCCAGTGTTGAATTCCCCTTCTTGCAGGTGTTCTCTGTTAGTACCCCTCAACAAAAGTGTTTTTTTTTCTGTTCACCGGTTGAACGTTCCCTTTAAAAATTGTATTCCCTTCTGCACTCCTCCTTTCTTCTTCTCCGTCCTTTTCTTGTCAGACACTCTTTTCTCAGTTTTTCTAAGTGTCCGACTTCCCATAAGTCGTCCCTACTCCCTTTACAGTGACCAACCTTTTTCATCCCAATTTACATACTTCATTAGATCCGTTGACCACCCCCTGCCCGCCTGCCCCGTGAATCCAGCTGCCCCTTCGCTGCCGGCCTTTCCCAGCGCCTTGCGCCTCCCCTCCCTAGACAATCACCTCAGGCTCATTTCCGCTTCATCCAGGTCTCCTCCCTTCAAAACCCTCTGTTGCTCTCCGGACTTTCGCGGGCTGCCATGTCTTTCCGTTGAAGGATTCCGCACGATTTGCCCGTTTGATCCCCCCCTCTTCCTCTTAATGTTCCCCCCTCTTTTCCTTTTCCCCCAAATGAGAGCCGCCCCCTAAGAAAGCACTTTCCCGTCCCGTCCTTGCCCCCCCCTTTGCGTAGTTCTTTTTTCCCCCCGTTTCAAAATGCTGCTTCTGGACGGTTAAATAACCTTTCCCATTGGTATTCCGCTCCTAGATACTTGCCTTCCTCGTCTCGACTCTATTCGCCATGCCCTCCCTCCCAGTTCTTATCTTTTTTTTCAATATTTGTAGGACAAACTGGATTTTAATTTGTGGCCTGCTGCAACTCACCCCCCCATTTCCCCGCCCTCAAAGCAGATCACAAACCTCTCCTCCTTTTCTCTTCCCTTCTTCCTCAACCACCTACCTTCTCCTCCCCCCCCCCAAAAACTCCACTGCAAAGCTCTTACGGCCTAGCTTTAACCTCAGCCAATCCTCTACCGTCAATCTTCGTTTGCATGTTTTTTTTTTCCTTCGCTTTCAAAGACTCATTCGCACTACTTTTTTTCTTCCTCCTGAACCTTCTTTTTTCTTTTCATCGTACCTCCAAGAAGTAGCAAAGTTCTTCACGTCGTGCGTCCACTCATTTTAAACAGTCCCTGCCCCCCAAGAGGGGACCTTTTCGATTTTTTGTTCCTTTTTTTGTTCGCAAACTCGCGTATATTTATGTAATAACCCAACCTATCTTTTCCTCTTTTTTCTCCTCATCTGGGGCTGATCGAACAGGCCCATCGACCCTTCTCCGCTCCCCCCCTCGGTGCCTTTTTTTTTTCTTCTTCAAGTCGTTCTTCCCCTCCATGATACGACCTGTAAGTACTTGAGACGCCCCACCCTAGACGGGTTGTCCCATCGACCCTTCCTGGATCCCTCTTCTTTAGCAACGCATCCTCTTTTCCTCCTCACGTTGTTGTTTTTTTCTCTCTAGTTTTCTTGACTCTGGGATAAACGTGACTTTTCCTTCTTTCCCGGCGTTTTTCCTTGTATTTGGAGCCGCGCCCGCTTGAGACCCTCGTTGACGATCGGCCTTTTCCCTCAATTTTCTACCCCTGTTTTATGGTGCGGCGAGCGAGTTCTCTTTTGGTCATTTTTCCCTCTCGCTTCCTCGTTTTTCGCTCCCTCCACTTTGAGGGCCTTTCTCGTGGTTGTGATGACTCCTCCCGTACGCGGCTCCAGCCGCACCCACACGCAAAACATTCCACGCGGAATTTGCTGTGTTATCCCCTGCTATTTTTTCTGTGACCCCCCCCGTTGGCGTCTCCTGTTCTTTCCTTCTGTAGCCCGTTTCGGGTCCTTCTGTTTGTGCATCTTTTTTTTCTTTTCCCGCCGCCCTAAAGATATCTTTTGCATTATTTGCTGCGTTCTCCCTGGCCCCCTTCTTCTGCGGACTTTTTTCCTGTGAGACCCTCGTTTTTGATTCATGACAGATAAAGTGCTTTTTGACTTTCGCGGAGACATCGCTATTTTTGTCTTTCGAGGAGGACTGGCCTCTTTCTTACGTGGGCTGATTCGCATCATTTCCTCAATTCTTTTTTCCTTAACAACGCCCCCCGACTCGCGCTTCTTGGGGCGCCGAGGGCGCATTCTTCAGACGCCCTTTTTTTCAATCGTTACGATGAGAAGTCGCGACCGACAATTGTCTGGGATTGCCCTTCAAGAGAGAAATTTTTTCTCTATACTCCCCCTTTTAGGAAGGGGGGGGATGAGAATTGCCTTGGCTTGTGCGAATGTGGGAATTGGAACACTTTCTTCGGTTTTTTGAGTCCCCTATATCGGCTCAGTTTGGAAGGAGCGCCATGGCCGCCCCGAGACTCCCCTCCTGAAACCGGGGGATCTCCCTCCCCAAACCCCCACCCAGGTGGTTGGGGGGGGGGGCTATTGGAACCGGGGAGGTAGATAATGCGAAGTACCTCTTTTTTCCCCCCCCACTTTGTCGCCTTTTTCCTAGTGCGGGCGGGCAGGTTAGCGCACGTTTTCCGGTTCTAGTCCCCTGTAAAGTTTTTTTTCTTTTTTATTGGCGTCTTTCGAATTTCACAGCTCCCTTTCCTTTGATACTCATTCCCCTACTCTTTGATCCGGAATGGCGTGCTGGTTGTCCGTGTTTTTAACTCCTCCAGTAGGACTTTTCACGTTGCGCGGTATCTGATAATCTGATCCCGACACCCTCCCCCCTTTTCCTGGGACACAGTGTCATAGGAGAAGCCCATCCGGTTTCCCTCCCCTTGATCCTTTGGAGACTCCTTTAGCGTTCAAGTAAATGTTTGAGCGAACCTTCAACCCACACGAATACTGTGGTTTGCCTTTTTTCCATCGCATCTTTGTGCATGATCGTCCACACTTTGTCATCCTTCGCGGCATTCTTTTTTTCGAGATCGGACCTTCTCTGGCGAGAGTCCTTAAGCTTTCTAGCCGCCCACGCTCCCTCCTCCCCCCCCCGACACTGTCGGGGTCACTAGGTATTCTCCGCCTCTGCAAACTCCTTGTTTTTTTTTTTTTTTTGGGGTTGTTTGGGGATGCGTGACACGTCGCTCTCACTTTCTTCTCCCCCGATCGCATCTATGATGAAATGGGGGTCGTCTTTGACTTCTTCAAAAATTCTCTTCTCCCCCGAGCGTGCTGTTGTTGTGCGAGCGTTTCAAGGGGTTCTGTTGTGGGGCTTTTTAAGCGTGTTGTTTGTGGGGTGTTGTTGTTGTGTTTTTTTTTTTTTGGTGGTCTTCTTTTCAAGGATGAGTTATTGCGCGGCGGGTGACACCCTGAACCTTCCCTTCTCTCCCCGTTTCCAACATACGACTCTTCCCCTTTTCCTTCATGACCTTCTTCCCCGATAGGACAACGGTCCTGATATCCGAGGCGATCTTTTACGTTAAACTTTCTTTTTTTTCTTCCCCTCCCGCTCTATCGTCCTGGCCCCACCAACTCCTTTCGTAGCGTCCTCGCGGTCCTTTGTTCCCTGCTTTCCAGCTTTTATCCTGAGAAGGGAGCTTTACCGGTCGCGACGACTATGATTCGCTTCCTGCTTTTTCCCCGTACTTTACATGTGGAGAGTGTTTGCCGGCCTTGAACTTCTATTCGACCTCTTTAGGGATTTTTTCCGGAATGCTCCATGGTGTTCAGACCCAGTAAGGGTAACATTCCATGTTCCCTTACCCCCCCTCCCTTCCCTTTCTGTGTTCATTTATAGGGATCGGACCTCGTGCAAGTCCTGTATTTTCTGATGGACCCCCCTTCTTTCTGAAAAGCAGTTCCCCTTTCTTTCGGCTTGTCCAATTAAGTTCCCTGGTGCCCCATTTTCCCTCCTCCCCACTCCCCCCCTTTCAGGTCGGCCGCAGGCTATGTAGTAGTAACTAGACATGGCTGCGGCACTTCGCTCTCTGTAGATTGACCCCTTTCCTCCTGGCAGTCTTTTTCACGGGACCTTGACCCCTACTTGTGACGCATTTGCTGGTCCCGACTCTCGCCGCGAAGCAGGGTCACCTTGATGTGGCCCCCGTCCCGCTTCAGCGTACTCTCCCCTGTCAGACGGCTTTTGTGTAGATTCCGTTGAATGACGATTTCTGCAATTCGTTTTTTTTCGTTGTGGATCCCCGGCCTTTCTTCATGGCTGTTTTTCAGCCGTGCAAGCTTGGATCGTAACTACCCATTTGCTTCAAGCCGTGTTCCCTTTACCTCTGATTCCGCATGATTGCCGCGATGTCTTCAGTTCCGCGTCTGCCGAGACAATACTTCTCGCGTTCCCCTTTTCAGCCTTTCTGACCCTTCCACAATTTCGTGAGAGTTCCTGTAACTCTCTAGTACCCCTCAAGCAATTTCTGCAACTTGCAATAGCTCGCCTTTAAGGCCCTTTCTTTCTCGGAACCCCTATCTCTTCATTTTTCTTGCAGCATTAGGTGAGTCGTGGTTATCTGATCTCTTTCCTTTTTTTTCCCCATTTTCCAGTTAGTTGCTTTGCAGTCCAGTCATGGAAGTGGGTAACCGGAGTTACATAAACCAGTGGACGTAATACTGCCTCTCTTCTTTTTTCTACCCGGTGTTTTTTTTTCTCCTTGAGCATTTCTGCAATACCCCTTTTCCAGGTTCCGGTTATATTCGCCCTTCTCAGTACGCAGGCGTACACCGAGCTTCTCATTGTGCTAGCCCACATTTTCACCATTTTAGAGTGCTTTCTCTGAACCCTACTCTGTAATGAACGCTAAAGCCAATCTGGAGGGGCTAATTTTAAAGGAAGAAATTGAATTTTAATGTTTTCTCGTGCGCCTAGGCCCTCTTTATCAACGTTCCCCTTTAAATTGCTTTCCAAGGCTCTAAATTACGCTTTCGAAGCCTAAGCTCTCTGATTTTGTTTCCTTCCTCAGTTGTTTTTAGAGCCCGCTTCAAAAGCCCCCCCTGTTTTTCCGAGGCATTTCCCTCCAACAGTTTCACTTCTTCTTCCCCTTCCCCTTTAGTACTTCTCCAATCGATCTACTAGCATCTCTCCTTCGTTAACCCCCCCCCCAAGCCGTCGGAAAGGCTTCGTGGATTTCCGTGGGACGTACAATCCCTCCCCGCCTCCCCTGAAGGCTGGCTTTCGCACACTCCCCTGGGAGCGCTTCCCTATGTTTAGGTCCCCTAACTGACCCCCCTTTTGACTTGTCCAATATCCAGATAGCGGCCGTTGCAGGCCCAGTTCATAGTGAGTGCTCCACTTCCTCCTCCTCAGCTTCTTGAATTGAATTCCGAACCCCCTTGGTAATGAGGGAAATGACGCCCCAGACCAAGTACATGACCGTCGTTCCAGGGGAGGGATTTCCCCCCTGTCAATCGACATACAGTTCCTTTCTTCCTTTTCCTTGCAGAATCTTCAATCCCGAACGATTCGTTGCGTATCCCAGCGACCCCCCCGACGTATTATCGGTTCTGCCCCAAACCGGTTTCACGTCCTTCCTCTTTCCACCCCCGCAGTTTTTCCTCTTCTTCCTGAGGAGTCTTTACTCTCCCTTTCAATCCTCGCCGTCCCCCACCGTCATTCGCTTAGCATGTTACAAGTCGCCTTCTTCTCTCCGAAGAGTTCGCTTTTTTTCTTTTCAGATTTCCGAGTCCGCAATAGACGTCCTACGCATGTGCAAATGGTTTACAAGTCGTAAGTGTATACGAGGTCCCGGGAATCCTTCTTCCCCTCACGCACGCATCGCCGGATATCAGCACTTTTCCGTGTATCTCCGGTTTCATCCTTCCTCCCTTTCTTCTTTTTCCCCTGCCGTTCTTCCCTTAAGCTGGTTTCTTAGTTGTCACCCTGCTGCCAGAACTCATTTCCCATTCCCCTCCTTGCGTCCATTTCCGCGTTGCCAAACAACGCCTCATGTTTTTGTTTCTCCTCCTGTTTCCGGCTCTCTCCAGTACTTTTGTTAATCATTCTTTGCCACCACTCCTCCGAACCGACGTGTTCCTTTCTTTTCTATTCTTTGCTGGATCTCTTCGTGACGGCTCAACCCCCTCTCACCCCCCCGAAAGGGGTTTTTTTTTCTTTCTCTGTAAGCCCTTTATGTCGGTGTAAGCATCGGACATACACCCTTCTTGAAGATTTTCCGCTCCCTGCTTTTCTCCTGTCAGTGTTTATCTTCATTCCCGGCTTCTTAATATTTCTTTATTAAACCCCCCGTAGTCGTTTTTTTGCTCCTGATTTTCCTCCCCGTATTTTCTTCCCTTATAATGAGGCCATTGAAAGGTCTCTCCTGCACGGGCCCGTTAGCCAGGAACTATTTCGTTCGTCGTAGCCCCCTTTTCTTCCTTATCACAATAACGCCCTTCCCCTCTTTTCCGGTTTCTTCTTACTGAGTGACTATCCCCCCCCTTTTTACGCTTCCCTTGCATCAAGGTTCGAAACCTCCGCTCGCGTCCCCCATCTTTCGACATCTTTCTCCCCGAGAGTCTCACAGTTCTGCGCGCCAGCGGCGACCCAGAACTGGCGATTTTCACGACCTTGCTACCCCTCTTGATGCTCTTCTTTTGACCCATCTTTCCCCTGCACCACGCCTTGCATTCGGGGCCTTTGTCAGATTTACCCGTTGAACGGAATCCGCACATGCCACTGTGTCTGTCCCGTGCTCGTGGTTTTCACCTCCCCTTCTTTGAAAATTCCCGAACAACCGTTAACAAATGTCGTCAGTACCTCAGTAAAATTGCCTTCGGGTAGTTACTCCCCCTATTTCCCAAAATTTTTCCCCTCGAGTCAGATGTATTCCCCGTCCAATTTCCTGTCGCTTAGTTCGAAGCGGCAGATTTCCTCTCGTAGAATATGCATGCGCCCTCCCACTTATCACCTCCTGTCTAGCGTTGGTTTACCCCCAAATTTAGGAAAACTTTCTGTTTCTTTTTCTGACGAATTTCCCAGAAGCCCTGCCTCTTATTGAACCCTCAAAAACCCTGAAGCGTGTCCGAGAAATAGAATCTTTACGTCTGACCCCCCAACTATGTGCCCCCCAGTTCCAGGCTCCACCGCCTTTTTTTTCCTCCTCTAAAACAGCAAATCACGTCTCTTTCCCTTTCCCTCTTGAGTTTGCAACTTTAATTCCCTCGATTTGCGCCTGGTTGGTTATTTTCTTTATGTCATGAAGTTCACGCAATCGAGCGGATTAATTCCATTGATGGCGCCACTCCTTTAGAAAAGCCCCTTCCTCTCCTCTGTTTGACAGTAGGCGAGCACAGCGTCGTGAATCCCCCAAACTTCTTCACCTCCTATTTAATACTAAGGGATCACTGATCGAAAAATCCATACCTTAAAGGTGCTCTAAGTAGCTACCCTTTCCCCACTGATTGAATTTCGACTTCGTATCCAGCGGCTTTCGAATTATTAAAGGTACCTCCCCTCAGCCTTTCCGATAACTTCGCTTTGGTTATCCGCTTAATTCTACAACGATCTCTCTCCTTCCCCACAATATTTCGTTTTTTTATCTCTTCTGATTTGATCTTACTCTTTATCCAACTTGAAGGAGCTTGCTCGGACCAGGATTTTGTCGGGAGGCGGATCTTAGCTTTTTTTTCTCTCGGCAGGGCATCCAGTGGAGCACCTGGAGTGGTCCGTCCTCGCGCGGTCTTGGTTTCCTTTTCGTAGTGGCCCTTTCTTTCTAAACTAATTGCTTGCTAGCGGGTTTGTGATGAGCTTCCTAACGGACGCGAGCTTCCCGAACCCCCCAATGGCACCCCAACAATGGGATTGGACTGTTGTTCCTTCTTTTTGCAAAAGACCCTCCAGATGGCTGCTCTTTCTTTCTTTGTAAGATGTTAGTCCCAATCCATCCATGCCATTTCCGCCGAGGCGCATCTTTTGCCTTCTCCCTTCAGGAACTCAGATGATATGCAGATTGGCTGCGTTTCGCGAGGCCCCGGCGTTTTGCAGCTTTTAAAGGGTTCAGTCCAAGAGGTGATTCAGACCCTCAGAGATTGCTGGAGAGTATTCATTTTTAGAGACGGCGTCTAGGTTTGTGTATTTCCCGCGTCTTTCTCTTTCGGCGCTTTTAACTTTTTTTTAAATTTCTCAAGCTTTCTTTTTAACCCTAATCCGACTCGGTCCTGACTTTGTGCTTAATCCGGAGAATCGGCCTTTGTACAAATTCCTCTCATGTGATTCACGACAACTGGGTCTTTTTGATTTCCCTCTCCTCCATGTGCTCCTTGATCCCCTCAGGTAGGCAAGTTGGCCTGGGATTGGTGCATTTTCTTTTTTCAGGGCCGTCATAATTCGCTGGAAGCATGCAAACGGAGCCTGGTCTACTTCCTTTTCTTCGGTGCCCCCTTTTTCTTGAAGACTTGCCTCCTCCCCCTGCGAAAGACCACTGCCGATGTTTCTACCCATGCTCTTGGACGTTTCCGATTCCTGGCTAACTCGTCCTATGAGCCTCGGTGATTATTATTGCTGTGGCTCGCTGGTCTTTCAGGGTCCAGGTGTTTTCCCAGTTGTTATTCTCTGAAGGAAGGCTTCTGCCTAATTTCAGTACGGCTTATTCCGACCTCCAGCGTAACTGTGCGTGTATGTTACCTTTTTGATTAAGCCCCTTGCCTGAAGTTCGCTGGATATTGATTTTGTTCACGGCAGACGTACCCCTTCTTCGTCCCCTTGATCACCGGGAAAGCATCGACAGAGATCCATTTCGATCTACGCTAATTCTCATGGTGTTCTTCAGAATTCTTTGTCACACATGAAGGGCCTGACTCACGTTGTTGTATGACGAAACCCCCTAGCACCTTTGTGATGACCTATAGTGCAACAACTTGGGCTCTTCCTGCGTGATTCGTGGTTCTGTTTCGAATGGCGACGAGGGATTCCGATGACGCCTGCTGCTCACCCATGAAACCTGTCTTTTTTTTTTTTTTTTTTCAGCATCCGCAACTCTCAGGTCATTTAGCCACCTGTCCTGAAAGGATTTCTACCCCTTCCATTTCTGAGTAAATTTTGTTTTTCGACATCTCCCCGAAACATTTCCCTGACAGTTCTGACTTTTTTAGTCCTGATGTTCCCCAACTTTGGAGCTAGCCCTGTAACCTCTTCTCTTTTCTAAGTACATTTTTACCTTTCCCCCAAATACGGAATCTCCGTCCAGCCCCGCGAACTACCTCTTTGAGAATGATCGGCTTTACCCTTTTTTTCCCTTCCCCCGGTTACTTTGAGATTTAAGCGTGGACCCTAAGCTTTCCTTCCTGTACCTCCGGAGTCCACTTTTCTAAATGGCCCCCACAATCTAGTATTCCCCCATTCAGTTTAGATGTTGTTTTTATGAGAAACCCTCGTATCCTAGAAGGGCGAATACCGGCACCACGCCTAGAATCGACTTGCTTTTTCCTTTCCCGGGCAGGTGACTTCCTCTACATGGAACCCCCCCTTTTGAGATGCCGACTGCCCTTTCTCACTTCAGTTGCAGGCTCATTGAATTATTCTTTTTTCCCCCCACGAAATTCCCCTCGATGTCTCTTTCTTCCTCTGCAAATTGACTTGTGGAAATTGACCGATCTACCAGTCTTCCTCCACTGTAAGACCTTTCAAGTTTTCTTGACCTTTGAACTTCCTCTTCCCCTTTCAAATGTGGAATTCAGACTGGTTCCTAACCTCATATTCCCCGCCGGTTCGCAATCCAGGTTCCCTGCCGCTTCGTATTGATTCCTGTTGTCGATCTACTTTCCTCCCCCCCCCCCCCCCCCTTTACTGAGAGCGCTTTTTTTTTTCGTCTCATCCCCACCTTGAAGTTGATTGGGGAGGGCCACACATCCCTATCATTTCTTGCCCTCCCCCCCTTTCTCAGTAGTCCTTCATATCACCAGTCCCCGGACCTTCCTCCTTATCTTTCCCCCTACGTTTTGTGGGATTTTCCCGAATGAGACTTATTTGAGCTATATGAGACAGTGCCAGAGTCAAGGATCGTTTCCCCCTCTTGTTCCTCAGCTTGCCACGTTATCGAAAATGACCGCCCATTGTACCCCCCTTTTCCGTTGGGAAGCAATTCGGTCCCTCTTTCCCCGCAATGCCTCTGAACGTTCTGCGTGGCGGTATAAAACTACTATAGAGCAGTTCACCTCCTTTTCTTGAGACGACGTTTCCCAGGTGCTCCCTTTCTCCTTCGACCGAGTACAAAATTATCCTCACATTTTTTTCCCCCCCTGCCTTGCGTTTGTCCTCGTGTCCTCTCTTAAAGTACTGCGCCTCTTGTGTGGGTTTTTTTCTCTTGTTTAGCCCTTTCTCTCTATGTTGCCCATATGTTCTTTTGATTGAACCCACCCCCCTTTTCTCCTTTGCCCATAAATGTTATAGCAAGACTCTCCCTCTTCTTTCCTCCTTTTGGGGTGGTTATCTATCTTTTTCTTGATCGCAAGTTTTAAGTTCCCTTCTTCTCTTCCCCCGTAGTTAGAATACCGTGGTCCCCCGCCCTCTCTTTTCTAGGACAACTACTCCACCCACCCTCTTTATTTAAGAAGGAGTTTTAATGCTGGAGAACGTAACCATTTTCATTGCAAGGTAAATGTTCTTTTTTTTTTCCCCTTTTTTTTCCAGTGCCATTCACGCGTTCTCCTTTTGCCAACGTTCGTACTCCACCCTCCTTTCCCGGCCTGAAGTACGTTGGAGATATCCAATGCTGAGTCAGCCTGATTTCAGTCCGATTGTGCAGGCATCTTCATTCCCCCAGCCTTGTTTTCCCTTCCTAGTCATTTTACAGTGTGGACACTTGCTGATTAGTCTTTTCCAGAAAGGCAACCCTTTTCACTCGCTCTCGAGAAGCCCTTCCCGTCTCTATGTATTCCTCTCCACCCCAGCGTCGTGGACAGCTCGCTTCCTTCCCGTCACAGTCTGTTCGCCTCCGGAGTGTTCGTTTTTCCCCCTCGGAGATTTTCGGTCTCAAGACCCAGGGGACTGCCGTGATTGGTCCGCCGGACGTCCCTGGTGTCCCTCTGCATCCCACCTATGCTTCATGCCTATTCCCGGAAGTTTTTCCTTTTGGGTCTCTCTAGAGTTAAACAGTTGACCCACCTCCCCGGTTTTTAACTCGACCCTCCTTTCCCCTTTCGGTCTTTCCCGGTCAGACGTTCCCCCCCCCGACAAATACAGGTCCGAACGTTCATTTCCGGCGGGCACCTGGCCTTGACCGGCCGATCGCGAGCACTTCTTCCCTCCCTTCTCCGGTTGCTGCCCCCCCCCCCCGTTCGCATCTTCCTTCACAAAACCCACAGAAAAACACTGTTGTTTCTTTCCCCTGTTTTTTCCTTGCCTGCTCATCTCTTTCCTCCGTCTAACACATCGTTCGCCATCTCCTCCTTTCCCACCGCAGCCGTCCTAATTTTTCTGCACGGTGCGCCTTTGATCTCAGCGGTTCTCTCCATCCCACCATTCTCCCCCCCCATCCCTCTAACCCTTTCAGTTTGAGCATGTGACCTGGACCCTGCGACTGCAGGTATCGCTCTTGAGGAACCGATCAACTTCTTCTTTAGAGTAATTACCCGTGTCCTTCTTCCTTTTCCAGTAAATGAGAGGCGTCTTTCTGTTCTCCCCCTTTTCAACGCGATTCTTTTTCTTAATAGCACCCTGCTCGTCTTACTTCCTCTTCCTTTTTCAACAAAATCGCCCCCCGCCCTTTCGGCCATTCTCGCCACTAGCTATTTTACACGTATATGGTTTCCCTCTACCCTCGTTTACTCACCCTTAAGTAGAAAGGCGATTCGTCGAGTTTCTTTCCTTTTCCTCAGTCATTACGTGTTTTCTTGACAGTGCCCTGCATGGCTTCTTCATTCTACCACAAAGACCCCGAACTTCTTTCAGTTTTCCCATGTATTTTAGGTGATAGCAGGTATGTGTTCTCTTAACTCCATCTAAGATCTCGCACCTCCAAGCTCTCTACAACGGCCCCATTCGCGGTTCTCAAACTTTGGCCGTTATCCCCTTTTCCCTCTCTGCTCTGTGCTCTCCAATTAAGTCGTGTTTTCATTGTCTCGCTCCCTTGTTCCCGTATAACCCATTGATACCCATTGTCAAGAGAACATTGATATCCCGGTGTTTTCCCCGCTTCTCCAGGCCCTTATGATGCCTAGATTTTCTGCCGTGTTCGCCCCTCTTATTTTTCACCCATAGGATTCCACACCTTTCCATGGACGGTTTTTTTCCCAACTGCCTCCTGCACATTTACTCCGTCAATTCGAAGTGTCGGCACCTCCCCCTCGTACCATTCCCAAGCAGTGTGAACCTTTCCTTCCGCTTCCCTGGGACGACTCTTTCCTCCCCCCAGGACCTTTTCTTTTTTCGCCCGAACTAGCAAGGACACAGCGCTTAATCTTCTTGAGAAGGATCCCTAACTTTTTCCCCCCCATCTTCCTTTTGCGTATTCTTTTTTCTGTGGCCGGCGGCGTAAATGGCTTCTTCCGTCTTGGGAATCCCACTTTTTTGAACTGTCCCCAAGTTTTGCTCCCAGGTAAGGTTACTGTAAGAACCATTTTTGTCTCCCCTCCCTTAACACCTGGAATGTCCCCCCCCGACAAGTCCTTTTACCTTCTGATCCTTCGTCCCACCCTGCCCCCAGATGGATCACGTCGTCTTGTCATTTTCTATTCACTTCTAGCTTTAATATTGCCGAAGATATCACTCCTTATGGCCCCGATGGACCCGCCTTAACAGCTTCTCTTCCCTTTCCCCACAACTTTCCCCCAAATGTTCAGATGACCGAGCCACCCTCCGTCCTGCCAGCTCCTCCGCGAACCAACTCTCGACTTGGCTCGCGAATCACCACCCCCCGCACCTTTCGGATACGCTTTACCCCTTTCCCACCCCCGATGTACCTGCCTTCCTTCACTCATCCATCTTAACTCTCTTTTTTTTTCTTTCCGCTGCGTGCCCTGCCCCAACATGTCCCCTCAACAGCCCCCTTCTGTCTCAGAATCATAAGACCAAATTGTAAATACCCAACGGAACTAGGCCATCGGAGGTATTTCACTTTTTGATGGTCACGTTACCCTCCGTCCCCCCCCCTTCCTCTTTTTTCTAGGTGCTTTGCTGCAGCAAACGCCGCGCCTTGATGTCTGGATCTACCCCATATTCCCCAGCATTTCTGTTCATCTATCTTTCCCCTCTGGCGAAAAAACGCGTATTCGCCCCCGCCTCACCCCTCCGCCCAGTGGTCTCCCTTTCTCGTTGGTACGTCCGGGGGGGGGTCTTTCCCCCCAAAATGAAGTGACTGTCTTAAAGTTTCGACTCCACCCTTTTCCCCCCCCATGAAGGTGTTTTCTGTCAATTCTCGTACTTCTCCCCTCTTCCT
>Ga0179593_1785658_pt1 | contig 14820 bp, 22 predicted proteins | sample CZODoug2_1_08_16_FD_185931 | JGI IMG/M metagenome (GOLD analysis project Ga0179593, IMG submission 185931) | Vadose zone soil fungal communities from Angelo Coast Range Reserve, California, USA - CZODoug2_1_08_16fungal (PacBio error correction) | ecosystem: Environmental > Terrestrial > Soil >... | reverse complement strand
GGTGCGCTCCCGTCATCGGTTGCAGACACTCACCTCGGCAGGAACCGTTGCGCCTCCGATCGGCCGATCGCCGCCGGATCCCCCCCCCCCGTCACGCTCCCCCCCCCCATCGATGTCACACCAAATCGACTTACGTCGGCGCACTGGCAGCGACCCACCCCACCTACCGAAACCGCCGAACTGACCCCGCTTGTCGTGGGCGGAACACGAGCAGCTTCACAAAACTACGGCTCCGCCCGATCTTGTCTGCACAGAAATCACGCCCCCCACGCCCTTGGCGCAGGTAACCCGGTGACGGTGTACAGACGATGAACCCACCGAGCGACCCATGCACCACTGACGATGTCACAAATCCAGGGCCGCCGGTCTCCGTGTCCGGCGATGAACCGGCCTGAGCGCGGACGCCGTGATGGAACGATTTACCCCAACTCGGCCCGGTCGAGCGAGCGCGCACCTGCCCCAGCCCCCTGCACCCCTTCCGGCGCCGCGCCCAACCGGCGCACCCACACCCAGTGACACGCCACAGCACACACCACACGACTCATGACGCACCGAGTAGCCACTAGCGCAGCCGCCCCCAGGTGGCAGATTTAACCCAGTTCCACGTCGCCAGCACACACACCACCGGCAGTTGCAATGCGTCAAGCCCGCCACCGTGAAACGGTTCAGCCACCCGCCGCTTAGCTGGTAGCCTCGTGCAATCGCCCCTCAGACCCCTACAACGCCCAGCGCGCCTCAGCTGGCCCCCGACTTTCCCGGTTGTTCGGCCAAACATCCCTGCGTTCACAGCACACGACTTTACGCCGGCCGCAGCGCGCTCATAGGCCACCGCCTCAGTGAGCAGCGCCTCAACGGCGCCGCAGCGGCGGACCACGCGCCCGAGCGCATCTAGCCCACCGAGCGCCCCCAGTTCAGCGTTGACTAGCCGTACGGCACGCGATCCCGCACAGACAGACACGGCTACGCCACGCGGATCACGAGGCTGAGGCATCGGACAGAACGTCCCCAACCAAACGCCACTCGCCAAGGCCCACCGCCCATCACCCGCCGCCCGTGCGCACACCATATCAAACCGGGAGCGCCCGCCCGCCCCACCACGCCCATGCAACCGGAGCCGCCCTTACGGCCCAGAGGCCACCCCCCCCCACCCCCCCCCGAATACGCGGCTGCGCACAAACTCGCTCGACGACCACGCACACACCTCCGTGACCCGGCCAGCCCGACACTCTAGGCTCAAGTCACACGCGCCGCAACCGACCCAGCCGTCCCGGCTCAGACCGCAAAGATGCTCCGCCGCCATATGCCCCGCCCCCCGTCAACAGTTCCAATATGCCGCCCACCTACCCACGTCCCTGACACCCGCACCGCGAGACTTCTCGCAAACAGCATCCCGGATCCCAGCGCTTCGGGGGCACGCGGATCCACAGCACACAGGTCTCTCGAGCCTGCACGCAGGTCCCCGACCCACGCCCATCGAGGCCACTGGCTATAGCAGCGCGCCGCGAACATCCTGTGCGCCCGACACGCACAACCCCAGCATACCCTACGCCCATTCCCGGCAACTTTGAGCCCCTCAACACCAACGCCACCGACATGAGGCTCGGACCCCCCGCCTGAAACCCGCCCGTCACCCCCATGCCACTACCGCGGCATGCCCAGCAGATCGACAATCACGCCCCTGACCCACATTGCACCACGATGCCAGACCACACCCCACCTCTCCGCCCTCGCCGGCACGCAGCCCTGGCTCCGCAGGCCATGCTCTCCGCCGTCCAACTACCACCGCTCGACCACCGACACTAACCCCCCCTGACGCCTTGTAGGCGCCCCAGCCAACTCATCGGCCGCACCCGGCTCGCCCAAGACACTCGCGGACCTTCAACTGCCACACAGACCCCCCCCCAGCACGGCGCCCACACCCGCGCGACAACCCAGAGCACCCCTGCCCTCTGTCAACGCCACTCTGGCTGCCACGCCCCGCCCCCCCACGAAGACCCCAGTCCGCACAGCCCCGACCGCGCTGCCACCCACACCCCGGAGGGCCCACCCCACACCGACCACTCGTGCCCTCCGAAACCCGCCCAAGCACCCCCTGCACCACGCCCAACAAGAATCGAACACACTGTCCCCCGCGCCCCCTGGTCGGGTGCCCGTCCCGACCCAAAATCGCCCACATAACCACCACGCCCACCCCCCGCAAGCGCTGCCCACGGCGCACAAGTTCACTCCCTTGACACCCGACCCACACCCCACAGACCGCCGACGAGCGCGGCACAACCTCGTACACCCCCCGCGACTACAGGTAACCCACCGGCGCCCGCTCTCCCTGCAGCCAACACGACCAGCCTATTGGCCCCCCGCCCCGTACCGTGAGCTACGGAAGCCGCCGCCCGACCCACAGCCACCGGTGTCACCATTGCGGTCCGACTTTCATGCCCCGCCGGCACACAAACAACCACCAAGTGATACGACCGCGCCCCACCCAGGCCGGCCGCATATTGGTGACGCGGACCACCCCGTAAACCGCCCACGCCCGAGAGCGCCTCACACCCCCCCCCAGCCACGCCTTTATCCCGCTAACGCTCACTCACTCTCCGCCGACCACACCCCCCATTCTACCGCCCCAGGCAGAATCGAGTCACCCGTCACCATGCCCGGCACCCCTCCCCCAACGATAAGGCCACGAGCGCCACGGCCCATCTGGATCCATGACTCCTTCATCCACCGCAGCCTTGCACAGCCCCCATTCACCCATCAAGCCACAGCCTTGCCCTTTCAGACAATATCCTCCGACCGCAACAACATCACCACCACATCACCTAGCTTCTCCCAGCCAACAAAACCCTGGACCATTTGATTGACAACCGCGCCACACCCCCTGATCCACCGAACCCCCCGTTGTGCGCACAACGGCCTGAAAACCAAACCAGCACCCACGCCCGCGACCACAAGCACCGCCTCGCGTCACCCAACCCCCTCCCCCCCACCACCCCCCCACCCCCCCCCCCCCCCCCCCCCCCCCCCCCCACCTCTCGCACCGCACTCGGCTCCCTGTGCCCATGACCACACCACCGCCCACAACCACACACACCTCAACACCGTGAACGGCCAGCCGAACCCGCCCGCCAACCCCAACCCAGCCTCAGCACCCCGCCGGACCACCGTTCAACGACACGCACCCACCCCGCCCAACGTCACGCCCCAAAACCCCCCCACGGCAGCCCCCGACCTTAGTTTCACCGAGGCCGCCATCCGTCCGGTCGAGCAACACCTCCGCGCCACAGGCCAAGCCCCAGAACAAATAGGCAGCACACACCGACCGCTCGTTGGCCCGGAACGGGGCCCCCGTACACGACCCCCCTCGCCCTCCGGCCGCCCAGTACAGCCACGGCCTGTCCGCCGTACCCCGCCGCACTACCTCCCCTTCGCAATGGACGCCGTCCCCTGGCCCACGACTCCTGGAACAGCGGGCCACCCCGGCTGGCCGGCCCCGCGGGCGATGCGGGCCCGTATCGCGCGACGCGCGCAAGGACCGTTACCCTGAAGCCTGACCTCGCATTTACGGGCATAGCAGCTCCGCCCCGACGGCATTAAGGCGACACGGACTACCGCGTCTGACACGGACCCGACCAGGGCCGCCGACCTACCCACACCCACCCCCCCCCCCCCCCCCCGAGATATAACTCTTACACACCACTGCCGCGGGTGAGCCCGACGCCACCCCGCAAATCTTTATACGGTCACCGGCTCGATCGATTTCGTCTCCACCTCGGGCGTGTGGTCGAGACCGTGGACAATCGAAGCACGGCGCATCGCCGCCACAGCCAACCCATTTTGCCCCAGGTGCCGCCACGGAACTTCCGCTGGGCCCCCGAGCCGCGTGCATCTGGGCCACGACTCCACCCCCACCACGGCGGCTTCCGCCCCGGAACTCGCGTGGCACACCCACCTCCTCCGGCACCATCCCCACAGCGCCCGGCAAGCCGCGACACCTCGCCGGCACGCTCACACCGCGCAGCGCGTGACCGCACTATCCTCGACGGCACGGAATGCCGCCGCACGCGCCCACTCCGGCGCGTCATCCAAGTCACACAGCTCGTGGCAGACCGCGCCCCCCAGCGGCACCCACCGCGCAATCCCCCCCACGATGCCCCACCCACGACCCACTGGCGCACTCCCTGGAGGCCGCCCCAGGCGGCCCCCCACCCGAGCCGCCGCAGTTCTCCCTACCCCGCAGGGCACGACCCCCCCCCCCCACCCCTCAGGCCGCCCCCGAAGGCAACATACCCGAGCGCAACGCATGCTCGAGCCGACGGGCGGCCACCGGCTGCGCTGTAATCCAGGCCACGCACGAGCCACCAACCTTGCGCACGCCACGCTTCCCCCGCGCCCACCTGGGCCCCAGCCCCCCCCGCACGCAAACCCCGCCTGCGCCCCCCACTCCCTGTCCACCCTCACTCGCAACCCCCCACATCTCCTCTTGTTTATATTACCTCCCCTCCCCGTTCCCGTCAGTGCCTCAAAGCATGAGATCGAACCCCCCCCCGATACAGGCGAACAATTGCCCCGACCGCCGCCTCCCGCCGCCCCCCCACCCGGCGCGCGGCGCGAAGGCCTCGCCCACCCAAGCGTCCATACCCCGACCCGCACCCCCACCGAGAACCCGCCGCCACGCCAATGCCCCACCACCTCGCCAGCCCCCCCGCCCCCACCCGCACTGGCCGCCGCCAGACCCCAGCGGATACCGCCGCCACCCTGTCCCCCCCGTAGACAATCCCGCCAGCGGCCCTGCCGCACCCCCCCCCCGCAATACGGCCGCCACAGAGCGCGATAGCGACTTGACCACGGACTGTCCCCATGGCCACCGGCACGCGCAGCCACCCCACCCTTGCACCCCGAGATGACTCACCACAACTAGCGCACGCACCTGCTGCCCCCCCCCCACCCCCGCGCCCCAGGCACGTTCCCCCCGTACGCTCACCCACCCGCTACACGACCCGACGACTAGCGCCGCGCACCGCCGCTGCCCACCGCGCCCCCCGCCCCCCCACCCGCGGTAACGAGCCGCCCAAGGTCCGCCCCTGCACCCGACCCCGACTTGGACCGCCCCCATGGCCCCCACACCCTCCCCGCACGTTGACAAACCCCCCACAACCACGTCCACCGCACGAGACCCCCTTGCATACGCGCCAGCACCTCACACACCACACCGCCGTCCCCGGGCCCCCAGCACCCAATCCTGCAACACCGGTCAACCTTTGGCGTGGCGCCGCACAGCATGCCCACCCCATCTCCCACACGATGCCCGCCCACACACTGCACTGGGAACCCGGCAAATACGAGCGGCACAGGCTTGAAACGCAATTGCAGCGTTCACGTCAATGTCAACCCCGCCCCCGGCCCAGGGGCACCGCAGACGCGAGGCACCGGACCCCCTTCGACACGGTACACAGCGCCTCCAAGTCCCCCGCTGAGACCCCGAACATGCCAGGCGCCGCCCGCCGCCAGCGCCATGCCCCGCACAACTCACCGCATCACTATTCGTCAACGGTCCTTCCGCGCCCCGCTCCCGCGCCCCCCGCCACGCCCACCCCCGCAATACCGCCCACCCACTCCCTGCACCCGCCCGCCCGCCACGCATCGCCCGCCACTATCTGTCCCCACGCCGGCTCCCCACGGCAACGCACACACCACACCGCTGCAGAACGGACCCCGCCCCCCCACCCCCCCCCGCCACACACCCGCCCGACAACCCACCCCACGCGTCCCACAACGACACCCGGCTCACCCATGCACAACCTGCCCAACCACCACCGGCGGCCCCTACCTCTTGGCCTGCACCTCTGCGCGACTTGCGCCGACCCCCGACCCCCGACCCATGCCGCCCCCCCTGCGACGACCCTCCAGCCTCGAAAGAGTGTGTGCCGCTTACTTGCCCTGGGCCCGTTTTCCGATGAACCTCGGTCTCGCGACATCTTCCGCTTCCATCCGCTGATCAGATAAACGTTCGCTTGAATGTTCGTCTGGTTACCCTGCACCACAGAACAGGCGTCACGATGACCTGCAGACCCCACCGACCGATGCTTTCCCTCTGTACCGTTCCCCCCTCCCACTTGCTCGCATACCACTGTGCGCAAGGCTTGCACACACCGGCCTCCCAACTGCACGGTCGTCTCACCCATCCAAACGTCCATTATGCCTTCGCCGGACGAACAAGGTTGTTCGTTGCGGCGCACACCCTACATCTGGCGACAAAAGGCCGGACATTGCCCATGGACCCACGGAGTAGCAAGACTGCCGGGATCCCCGGGCCCGCCCCCGCCCCCCCCACGCGGACTAAGATCCATGACAGATGACCGCTGCATCCGCCGCCCCCCCCTACCCCCATCATCCGGTGGGTCCGCGCCCCACTATAACGCGTCTGCCGGGCGCAGTGTGCGCAGAACCGTTCCCGACGACGTAAGCCCCGACTCGAAAGCCACCCTGCGGGCTGCACCGCCCCTAGCGCCCACCCTCGCGGCCCTCCCCCCCGGCACCGCCCCCGCCCCCCGGCACCACTCAGCCCGCGCCCTGGCCGCTGTGTTTTGCGCCCGGCACGCCAAACCGGCGCGGACACCACGGGCTCGCCTCCACCTACCTACCACAGCACACATCACCACCCACATACCCGGCGGCACCCACATAAGCGACCGTGCCTGAAAACGCCGAAGGGCCGTCTACCCCCGACACTGATTTCGCTCTCGGCCACCCTGCGGTTCCCTCCCTCGTTAACAGGACCCGCAACTTGCGCCCCCCGCAGCCCACCATTCGTCCCCGATGGCCTGTGATCAAGTTTGCTCGCACCACCCAGACACCCCCACCCCCCACTACGCGCCACCGCCGACCAAGTTTCGTTCTTACCGGCCACCCGGTGAGTAATGCCGCGTGCCGCCAGTGCCGAGGCCCCACATATACCGCGTGGCACCTCCGGCCTGCGGACCCTTATCATACCTCGGCGCCGCCCGGACAGCCAGAGGACCGAGGCCCACTCGCCGCACAGCCGGCCCCCCCCGGTCCGAGACAAAACCCGACTTACTACCTTCCCCACATCTGTCCATCCCTCAACAAACCCCCCCCCCCCCCCCCCAAACCCCCCCTGCCATATACCCCACCCCCCGCCCCCCCCACCCCTCTTCGAAACCCCTCTGACACGGTCCCGCACAAATTCACTCCACCCCACCTCCCGCACCGCAAACCAGTGTCCCAGTGAACCGTCACAAGGCCGCCCAGGAGCATATTCGGCTCATACACGGCCCCCCCCCCACCACACTCACCCCCCCCCTCCCCCCCCCACCCCCCCCACACGCCATGTGAAACCAACATGCACATGAAAGCCACAAGCAACTCGCACCCGCACGGACGGCACGCGAGAATCTGTTACCCGCCACACAGCACGTGCGCAACCACTGGGCTCACTCGATTTTAGAATCCTGCCGCCCCTCCCCCCGATCCACCGTGCCACCGCCCCCCCCGCGCATCAAGGCCCTCCCCCAGGACCATAATCTCGCCCCGCTCGTGACGCCCTCCAAATGCCGGGAACAAGGCGACGGCGATCCTGGTTGTGCACGCAATCTAGGCACACCTAACCGCATTTCCGCCCCCGACGGACGCATGAGCCATGCCAACCACGATCGGACTAGCGACACCGCACCGCCACCTCGATAACGCACCACTCTGCCATCACCCCCCCGCCACCCGGACACCCCGCCCGACCCCGCCCGACCCCCGGAGCAGCTTGACCAGAACGCTCAGATGATGCCACCCCCCCCCGCGCTGGCCCACGGACCACGGATATCTATAGCGCAACCACTGCAGCGACTCCCTGCACCGCCGGACATCAATCGAGCCACGCATACTGGCCTCAGAGCCCGCGCACGAACCACCTTCAGGTCGAGTCCACGCGCGCACCCATCCCCACGCAGACCCCTTGCCACCAGCAGGCCCCCGGCCGCCGCCCACGCATTACATCGCCCCCCCCCCGAGCCCGAACCGGATTGTCACAAGCCGCAAGAACGCGCACCGCGCGCCCAAGCCCCGATCCGTATCGCACACTGCAGTGAGCCCCTTGCGCACAGCCCCCCGCTCCCCTTGATTGGCCGCCACCCGGCGCCGCGCGTCATGGCCCGTGGAATGCGCGAACATATCCGGCCACCGCCCTGCCGCCCAACCCCCCCGGCCTCCCGATGGCCAACCGCCCTCGAAGGCGTGCCAAGCATCACGCGCATCGCGACCACCGGCCGACCAGCGCCCGATGTCCAACACCGGAAATGGCAGCTCCCCGACGACCCGATGAGCCGCACGGCCACGCTTCACCCGACTGCCGCACTTAGGGCGGCACCCAGAGAGCCGCCCCCACTGTCATGAACCGTAGCCCCGGCGAAAAACTCCGCGGAACAGGATGCTAGCGCGACCACACACACCCAGGAAACTCGGCACCAGCCAACCCAGGCCGCGGACGTCTCGAGCCGACCCGCCCGAACTCAAAGGGCGACCAAGACACCCGACGCGGCGCCCCCCGAGGCGAAACCGCGATAAACCCCCGTACTGACGCATTGCAACGCACGCGCCCCCATGGCCTGGCGACCGGCTCGGACCCTGCGGGCAACTGACACCGCCCCCCGATCGACTCTGCGCCCCGCCCCCCACACATGATACGTCGGTCCTGCGGCCGTTCAGTGTGCGCGTCGACGAGACAACCTGGAACAACGGACCCCACCCCACCACCATCCACGGGCCGCCCCTCGCTCACCGCCGTCGGGAACTCGGCCCATCACGGCCGTCCCACGCACCCACCGAGTCATCCGCCGCACCCAACAACGCGCGGCCAATCTGACCCCCCCCATGCAGCCATGGCCATCCCCCCCACTCGGTCGATCTGGTATCACCATCCCGCTCCGGCAACCCGCACCCGGGAGACAGCACACGGCCGATGTCCTGCCCCAACACCCCACCCCGATACGGCCACAACCATTACCGAACGCGCGCTCGCCACCCCGACACCCGACCAACACAGGAGTGCCACCCGGTTTATAGTGCCAGACCGACCACTCGACGCACGAGCGAATGTTTGCATCGACGACACGGGAACTCACGCCAGACTTCACCGATACGACCCGCAACGTGCCGCGCCGATCGACCCCCCCCCCCACCCGGGCCCGCACCATACGGGACCCGAACCCCATCTTGTCTTCTTCTCACCCACACGTCCCGTCCCCGTGGTCCCCCCCACTTGTGGTTGGAGATACGAGGGGGTCAGTCATGGTTGCCGACCTTCCACCGTGGCCCACCCCCAGCTTGCTCGATACCGGAGATGGCACGGACCTATACCGTCGCTCGATGCAACACATCGATCGTAGGCCGAATGGGCAGCTCCCAACAACCGAAACGCCAGCCCGTTGTCGCTGTGCGGCAGCCGCGCACTCTCCAAATAGACGTGCCCGATCTTGTGTCGCAGACATCCCCGACCCCCCCGTTCGGCAGGTCCACACCCACGGCGGCTTCCCGAACAGATTCGACCCCACCGACCCGACCCGCACCCATGCAATATCGATGCATCAGACCATGCCCGCCACGGGGTTGGTCGGGATGCACACCGGTGAGGCGAACACGCCGTGCCATGGACGAGTATCCCAGGCCAGGAGAGGAGCGCAGCCCCCCTCCCCCCCTCCCCCACCCCCCCCCCCCCCACCTGCATTCCGGGGCCCGGGCTCTCGTCGACCACACACCCCCCGAGCAACGCCACGCACCCCACCGATCATCACTGCGCCGAGAAGATCGGGAGCACACGGTGGTCAGTTCACACCAGCTACACACCACCGTCGCCACAGCCACCCCGCGTTGAAACCATGACGTCAGTAAGCCTTGACCCCCCCCCGCTCCCAGCCGCCCGATCTCTTGGTCGCAGCTCGATCCCGACTCTACCGAATACAAAACACGCCCCACCCGGCACCGCCCCTGCCCTGGACGACTTGACCCCTGCGCTTGCTCCCGCCCACCAACTTCCCTCGTCCGCGATTTGACCGGCGCGCGCTAGGCGCCTCAGTGCACGCGCCGACCCAGGCCCGGCACACGCGGAGGAACAAGCGCCCCGCCGACCCGCACCATCTTCTCAATACCCCCACCTCCCCTTCCTTCGCTCCGACGCGCCACCACTACAGGTAGACCTCGCCCGTCCACGCGGCAGTCCGTCCCGATCAGCACGGACTCGCACAGCCCTGCTCAGAGGCCCTGGCAACCGGACGCCGTCCACCCCTCCCCGCAGACGACCAGGCCCACGACCATACACGCCGCCCCCCGTGGCTCCCAATACACAGAGACGCCCACCACCAACAACCCACAACCAACCCCCCCCCCCCCCACACAACAGCCAGCCCCCAACCCACCGCAACTCCGAAGGATCGCCACATTCCCCGCACCCCCGCCCCGGCGCAGTCCGCGGCGACCCAATCCCGGTCGACACACACCGACAATCGAGCCGCCAACCGCCGCCGCCTCAGGCAGTTTCACCCCACGTGTCCGCGACGACCCGCCACCCCACCCGCCCGTCCGGATCCGAGCACAGATGCCGGCGCTATCATGCCCGGCCCCGCTCCACAACCCCCCTTCCATTGCGACACTAACGCTACCTGCCCACCGCCATCGACGCCTGTACCTTCAACAGCTCGGATCACCGCGCGCCTCGCGCGGAGCACGGATGATCCCAACCGCCACCCCGGTCATGATCACCGAGCATGAGCAGGCTCACCACGACTCCGACATCCGCCAGCGCCAATGCCGGATACATGCTGTCGATGCCCCGGGCAACACCCACATACCTGGCGCCACGAACCGACCACCCAAACCACGCTCCACCACCATCCCCCCTCACCCCTTCCACACGGCATTATGAGCCTGTCACCACCGCCGTAAGACTTGCCGGTCCCCTGGAACCGTGACACCGGCGTCCCCACTGATCGGATGCCCGCCAGTATCACCCGAAATACAGCTGAACCCCTTGCCACCCCGTGGCGTAACAGCCAATCTCGACTACGCCGGCGCCCCGAGCTTGCTCTCCCAGGCATTGATCTGGTGAGCACCCTGACCGATGACCGACATAACACCACTGCCCGCCCTTCGATCGGTCAGACTGCCGGACGAGGGCTGGCGCCAATCATGCCGGACCCTCCACATGCAGAACCACTAGGTGCCCACCCACGCCCCCGCCCCGCCACCCCGCCTAGACCCCTCCCCCCGGCCCGCGACCACTGCCCGAGGCCAGATGACCCCCACCACTCCCCCCCGCCCCCCACACGCCCCCCGAAGCGATGCCAACCACCCCCGCGATGGGCCACACTTCAGACCACGCGCGCCGCAGACGCCAAGCCACTGCCCGCACACGCACACCCGGACACTCGTCACGCGATTCGTCCGGGCTGCGGTCCGCACAACAACTGGATCACCACACAGCCCTCCACCGAAGGGCGCCGGGCGCACACAGTCATCCCCTATGCATACCACGCAACCCGCAAGGCCCGAGAAGCGAACTCACAGTCGGTACCCAACCCACACGGCGCGTTATACAACGAACAATAGCCCTCAGCCGCCAACGGTAGTGAGACGGCGATCACGGAACGGGGACCCAGCTCCACCTGGCCCGTCCCCCAACTATGCTCCGTGACCCGCGGCACAACAACCACACCCCGCCATCAGGCACAGGCCGGCCGACGATCGACGTGCCGGCAAGCACCCCCCCCCGGTACCCCGCAGCCGAGGGCGTAACCCCACACCCACGGCGGCTTCTCGACCTAGTCGCTCCCCCATCTGCGCCCGCACACCCCCCCGCCTTCAACTCCCCAGCCCCCGACGCCCCGATTCGTAAGATCCGCCCACCGGACCACCCACCCCACCCAACGATACTGCACGACGAACCCACCGGAACTCTGCTCCCAGGATCTACTCACCCCGCCAGCTGGCAAAGCCCCCACTTCCACCACTGTCCCACCGCCGCCTCCTCGTGCCACCGAACAATACCGCTTGACCCGCGCCACCCCCCGCCACCCAAACCACTCAACCATCTGCCTCTCTCCCCCCAGGCCCACCACCCAACCCGCACACCTCGCATGACCCACCGCCACACGTCCAACGACCCCCTCTGCCCCCGCACACGGCTGCCAACACACACCCGACCCACGCGGCAAAAGCGCTCGGCTCCACACCTCCCATACGACGCCTACAGTCTGAGGACACTGACACACCCAGCAACACCCCGTCCCACCCCACCAACCGTCGAACCGCAAGAGAAGGCTAACCAAGACCTACCGCAGCGCCACCCAGCTTCACCGCCCCACCACCGCCCAAGCCCACAGCCCCCCTCCCGCCACCAACACCCCGGCACCCACGCCAGCACTTTAAACGACGCCGCTGGACATCGATCAGCCGCCGCCCAAATCGCCCCCGCACACACGCCGCATCCGCCCGCACCAATAGGCGACCAGCCACCGACCCGTCCGGCTGGCCGCCGCAGCCGCGAGAGCCACCCCTCGCGTGCGACCCCCCCCCAGCGCAGATGGTCGCGAACATGCCTTACCACGCCCACCGGCCACGATGCCTCCGGCACCGACCCCCTGGACACCCCCCCCTAACCGCCCACCCGCCCGACATCCCGCCCGCCGGCCCGGCGGGCAGAGACTGCCGACTCGATGCCTAATCCCCCGCCGCGCGCGAAGACCCGTTACGAACGCTGATCCACGATCTTACGGCCACGTGCCGATCCGCACCCGTCCCCGGACTTCGGGACACGATACGCCCCCGCCCGCACACCCGCGCGAAGCGGCGGCCACGCCCTCTAACGCCACTCCTCTTCCACCACCATGTACGGCACAACCCGCAAGGGTGACGGCAAACCCCCGCACCCGCCACATCTTACTAGGTGTCCGGAATAAGAAACCCCATGCCCCAGCTTCACCCAGCCGCGCCCCCCCTGTCCCCGCCCCGCCATGCCGCCGAGCGCCCCCCCCTCCCGAGACCGAGCCCCGACGCCATCAGCCCCGCACGCCAAACCATAGACGGCCGCACAAGGCAATTGCTGCTCAGCCACGAACCACGCCGCCAACCCCCTACCCCACCCCACCACCACGCCTGACGACTCCCCTGCCGCCCCCGACTCCACCACCGGTCATCTCCCGTGCCCGGCCCCACCCTGGCGCTGCACACAACACTCTGGCACCACTCGCCAGCGCCCCCCGGCAAGCGCCCGCACAACTGCGGCAGCTACCCCAGACCCGAGCCGCCGCGCACACGCATATACTCCGCAGGACTCCCCCGCGACTGCCCGCCGCACGCGCACCCATGGCCGGTACACTACAAGTACAAGCCGCCCGGCCGACCCTGCACCCCAAACGCGACAGCGCCCTTACCACAGGCAACGCTGGAGCATCTCGCCGCCGCCCGCAGCCACCGCGGGATCCCCACCCCGCCGCACAGAATCCCTACTCACCCCGACCCGTGCCGCACCCTGCTCGCGACGCCGCACACCCATCAGCGCGACCCGCTGGCCCCACGGCGGAGAGGCAGGCTCGCCGCCCTACTACCAGCGCTACGACGCGACCCCCTCAGCAGCCCGTCTCCCGCCCCGCCCCCCACCCATAGCGCGCGACCCCCCAGCCCGAACACAAGCGCCAACTTCCCACACTACTCGCCAATCCTCTCTATCTTATCCCCGGCCTCACGACCTTGTAGTCGGTATCGCTCACCGAGCCGCATACCGATCGGGATCCCCTTCAGATGCCACGCACGGCCTCCGACCGACACAGGGGACGCCCCCGGACAGGCTGCACAAGGCTCACCCCTCCGAACCCCCCCCCACCCGAACACCTAAGCCCGCACCGCCCCGCCCCCCGCCAGCCGACCCATAACGCGAAAGCAACCCCCGCCTAACCCTGTGGCCCGCGAGCACACCGCCGTCCGACCATCCCACCGCCTACGCAACCACCTCGCCGCCGGCCACAACAACTGCGACCGACACGCACCCTGCGCCCCCCAGCCGCCCCCTCGGCCTCTGGACGCCTGCTCCCCCCACGAGCGGGCAAGCCGCCCACGCACCAACACCGGAACTCCTCGATACACCACCACCGGGCGCGTTAGACGCGCGGCCCCCGCACCGTCCGACGAACCACCGACTAGGCTGCGAACGCCGCTAAGAGGGCGTACGCCGCCCACACCGCAGGTCACGCACTGACCGCCGCCCCAGCTGCGCCGATGGCACACCCAGAGCTCTGCTCCACCCCAGTCCACCACGGCCCAACCCGACGCACCTGCCATCACGGCCACACCCGACCGTCCACGCTCCTCCGTGACGCCACCCACACCAAAGCACAATCGTAGTCACCCCCTGCTCCCGGCCAATTCTGGGCCACACCAGTGGCGCGCACAGATGAGCACTCTCCACGACCCCTGCCCAGCACCCACCACCGCCCCCCACCCCCCCGAGCGAACCGCGCACATAGAACGCCCCCCCGGGACCCCGGTCTAAAGAATTGCCGGGCTCACCCAGCCTCATACACCCGCCGCGCCAAGGAGCTCACCCCGCCAACCGACCCTCGGAGCCGCCCCCCCCCCCTCCCCCCCCCCCCCCGGCAAATTCGCCGGTCAAAGCGTACGTCCAGTGGCCCCACGAAAAACACTGCCGCGCGGAGACATGATTCCCCCAAGCGCCCCATACCCAGCGAAACCATACGCATCCCCCCCTCCCATTCTGAGTCACCGGGTTCTCCTCGCCGCCGCGCCGCACGTACCGCCACCCAT
>Ga0179593_1421289_pt1 | contig 14820 bp, 29 predicted proteins | sample CZODoug2_1_08_16_FD_185931 | JGI IMG/M metagenome (GOLD analysis project Ga0179593, IMG submission 185931) | Vadose zone soil fungal communities from Angelo Coast Range Reserve, California, USA - CZODoug2_1_08_16fungal (PacBio error correction) | ecosystem: Environmental > Terrestrial > Soil >... | reverse complement strand
AAGAGCCCGGATACCCTTTCAGAGTCCCAGATTTTCGTCTTTTCTCATGAAGATCACGTAATGAGAATCTATTCAGACGAATGCTACTTGCCTCCTTCTTCACCTTTGGCCTCTCGTCGACGTTAGCGGTGTTTTGTGCGGTTTTAGTTCTTGCCCCCCCCCTTCTTTCCTATGTGCACGGGCTTTCTTGTTTGTTTTTCTTTTGTCAGGTTTTCTTTGTCTTTCCTTTTTTTTGCTTTGACGATGCTGTTCTTTTTGTTTGAGCTTTCCCCTTTCCCCCCTTTCATCGTCCCCTCTTGACTTCAGTCCCCCCCCCCTCCAGAGTTAGATGTACTGTCCGCCTCCTCCGTTTGGAAAATCCCCCGGGACCCTTTCCTGATTTTTTTTTTGTGCCCCCTTTTTTTGGATTTACTTTTGGGGCTTTCCTTTGAAGGGATTTCGAGTTCTCCCATGATTCTGCCTCCTTTGTAGTTTTTCGGATATTAGCTTTCCTCCCTGTGGATGTATATTGTTTTTTTCCCCTTTTACTTCTTCCTTTTTTTTCTTTTCTTCCCCCCCTTTTTAGTCCTTTGCAGGCTGAGGGGAACATTCCGGTCCTTTATTGACTTTCGTTTCTATCCTTGACAGTGATTTTCGTTATTTCTTTTTTGCCCCTTTCCCTCCCTCGGGATTTTTTTTCTGATCTTCATCTTCGAAGTTATGTTTTGCCTAATTTGGATCTCTCTTTCTTTTTCCTCCTACTGTAGAAGATAAAACAGTATGCCCTTCCCCTTGAACTTTCCTCTCGAAGCAAACAACAAGTCTCCACTTTCGCTTTCCACACAACATAAAAATACAGTACCTCCCCCCCCTTCCCGGGCTCCCCCCCCCCCCCCAATGCACCTCTTTCTTTATTTGCTTAGTTTACGAAACACTCCTGAAAACTGCCCAAATAACAACCCCCCCCTTTCTCCCGTCTTCCCTTCCCCTCAGAAACACAGATCCGACGATACGGAAAAAAAACCCATATTCCTTGACTTTCTTTTTCCCACTCCCCCTATCCTTTTCCAAAAATCAGCACACCCCCCCTCCCCAGTACCTCCCCACCTCCCTACCACAAGCCACAAATAGACGCCCTTCTGCAAAATCCTAACAGTCCATGTCCCCCACTTTCACGGCTTCTGAACTTTAGAAACGTGGATCTGGTTCAGATGTAACGTTTTTTTTTTGGGATCCTTTCCCCCCCCTCCCCCTCACCCCCCCACAACATAAATAGAGACATACTACTCACCATCTCTTTCCCCCCCACGTTAAAACTAAAACCCGAACCCAGCTGTGCCTAACCATATAGAGTCCTTTTTGCCGCCCCCCCCCCCCCCCCGCACAAAGACCGCAAGCCAACGCCGTCCTTTACACTTTCCTTCCTGCTTCCCCTTCTGACCTTCAATTGTTTCCCTAAAATTCCTTGCCCCCGCTTCCTTCTTTCATGAGGCCTTCCTTTTACTTCTATTATGGTAATGATTCGCAGAGGCATCCCCTCTAACCTTCCGATTCGTCCTTCCCCCCCCTGTCCCCCGTTCCTATTTTCTCCTCTCATACCTTTATGTTTCCTTTGCCTGGTAGGGCTTTGCTAATTTTTCTCCGCGCCTCTTGCACCTCTCCAGGTATAAGATTCTTTAGATGAAAACGGTTTCCTTGAGGCTTTTGATTCTCTTTTTTCTGATACGGCCATTCCTCTTTTCTCCCAGATGTTTTTTTGCCCCATGTTTTTTGTCCCCTTTCCCATTCATACGAAAACCATCCTCTCTCCCCCACTTGGAGGAAGATTATTTTCTAGTCACGCCTTTTTTTTGGTTTTCCCCCCCCCCCCCCCCCTTTCTTATTTCTCGAGTCTGAAGAATGGTTTGCGGCGCCCTGGGGCTTTCCCCTCGGTCTCCTTTCCTTCCTATGTTCGAGTTTTAAACGTTCCTTCGTCCTGTCCCTGATCCCCTCCTTAACTCTCTTTCCCCTCTTTTGCATTCCTATGCCTTTTTGAGAGGAGTCCCCGGTTTTTCTCTTTCTCCTTAATCGCGATTCCGGAATAGGTGATTTTTGCGTTAGAGGAAAATTTTGGTGGCTTGTCCCCTTCCATTTTTTATTGCACCTTCCCCCCCATGACGCTTTAGTTTTTTATCTATAGACCTTTTCGTTATTGCTTGCCCCATGTTGCATGCAATTTTTTGGATATTTGACACCCTTTCCTCTCTTGATCTAATTACTTGCCCTCAATGCCGTACTCTAGTTTGACCGAAGGGCCTCCCGCTTGTGTTTTCTCTCCTCCGCGCCTCGGCCCCATCTACCCCATCACTCACCCCACTACCCCCCCCCTCCCCCCTACCCCCATCTTCCTCCCCCCAAAACTGATGTCACTTAAAAACCCCCTCCAAGAATACTCCCTTCATAACGAATTCTTTTCGGATTGATTCACCTTTCGATACGTTCCCCTTTTTACATTATTCTTTCGGATTGACCACCCTGCTATGAGCCCGAGGTCCCACTCCCTCCAGCCACCCAATCTTATCCTTAGGAATTGTTCATTAGATCCTCTCCCCAACCGCCCCTTCTTAGCTCTTACGAAATCAACCCCACTTTTTTCATCATAACAGATGACTCAGACTACAAGGATTTTTTCCCCCCTTTATGTGGGAATAGAATTCCTGTCCATCTTTCAACGCCTCCTTCTATTTTTCTCCTCCTTTTTCTACGTTATCGTTTTTTCTGTTCCTACTTCCTGCGTGAACGAAAGCGGAAAGCCTTCTTCCCACACTGCCCTTTTTTCCCCCTCTCTCCTTATGTACCGACTGCTTATGACCTCAGGCCTTCGATTTCTCTTTTTCAACAGTGCGAAAATTTAAATGGGGGAGTTTGTTCCTTTTCCCCGAGCTGTTTCCGAGCATCGCCATCACATCTTTTTTTCCTCCCTTTTCGAGCCTCCTGAACTTAAGCCCGAGCCTCATTGCCCCCCCCCCTTTCCCTCGAGAACCCCTTTCCCTATCAGCTATTTCCATTGACGATTGCATCGCTCCCCTCCCCTGAGACCTCCCTGTCTCTCTCTCACCTTTACAATGCTGCATCCCCCCTTTTTTTCTACTAAAGACCCAGCTTCTCCTCCCAGACCGTAATTTCTCTTTTCCCTCTTTTGAAACGTCCCTTTCTTGGTAAAACCAGCCATCTGCCAAGTGGAGGAGTTACGTTAGTCCCTGTTTCTTGGTTCCTTCTCTTTAGTTCATTTGGGCAGTCTTTGACGACGCTTGCGGCCAGCTTCTCCAGCCACTCCCCTGTCTGGGGCGTCGGTCTCTTCCGAAGAGCGTAGATGCCGTTCGTGTCCACACTATGCGGTGTTTTCCTTTCCGTCCTTTTTCATACCTTTTTTTCCCCCCTTTTACTTTTTTGACTTCTTTTCTACGGTTTCTGCTTCTGCGTCCTCCCCCCTCATCCCCGTTCAGACGGACACCCAGTTTTTCGTTTCCCTCCCTTCTCTCTTTACTTTCCCACTAATAGTCCTCAAATTTCTGTACGTGATGGCCTTTTGAGTATTCCTTTTCTTTTTGTTTGCCGGTAGTTGAAATTGGGAGCCCGGGCTGCCTCCCCTCCCGATTCTTTTCCCCGTTTTTTTTTCCCGTTGGCGTCCTTTCCCCGCGACCCTCCCGCTCTCCCCTCTGATCCTTCCTCCCCCCTCCCCTCCCCCCCCCTCCGTTGTTGTTGTGCGGAGATAAGGAGGGTAGAGAATGACTTTTTTTCCTCTTACCCCCGTTTGCCCCCCCTCCCTACAGAATGCCTCCCCCCCCATTTTTTCCTCGGCAGGATTCTTTTTTCCAGTTCGACCAAAATAGAAGGTAGATCCAACCATCAATGCCATCCTCCTGCTCTCTGGAGTCACGTTGACTCCAAAGGTGCCTTTCTTTTCTGAAGTCCGGTCCTTACCGCGCTTTTTTCCGCCACACCTTCCTTTTAAGGTCGTCTTTTTTTTCCCCCCCCTAAATGAAGTAGCGACCCCGTATTTTTAAAGCGCCAAGATGGACGTATCATTTTACGATCGTCAATGTGTCTTTTGATGTTTTCTTTCCCCTCCCGCACTTTTTTTCCCCGGAATTCCTCTTTTCCCCAGAGAAGCCCAGACAGGTTGTTTTTCTCTCCCCCAATCGCCCCTCCCCCCATCTTCTCGGAGGAAAGCCTGCCCACCGTGTCCCCCAAAAAAACTCCCACTCCCCACCTGCCGACCTTTCCTCCCCCTCAAATGGCTTCGCCATACCCTACGGTGGGTTTTGGTTTTGGAGGCCATTGCAACCGAGAAAGCGGGCTCCCTCCAAGCTACCTTCTAGTTGAAACCTTTTTTTCAAGTTGCAGTTTAAATTCTGTCCTGAGCAGTGCCTGCTCTTTTGTCTTCCCCCCCGAGAAGTCCCCTCTAACTAAGGCTCCCTCGAATGGTCTTCTTCCTTTCTGTTTCTTTCTTTTTGAACTGATTTAGCATGCGTTCTCGTTAAACGCTTCCCCAGCATTATTGGACCGCGCTGACGCACAGCAATTCAACCCCCCCCCCTCCCCCTTTTCACCAACCTGTTTCCGTTAGGCAAATTAGAATTTTCGTTTTCCACCCCCCCCCCCTGATCCCCTTAGCTCCTTAATCGCGTCTGGAAGAAGTTTTTGAAGTAACTTCCTGCCGGGGCCTTTTCTTTTCAATTTTTGACCCTCGGCGAGCAGTCTGCTTTTCATGTCCCTCCTGCACCGAACACCCCCCTTAGATTTGTACTCTTCTCCTCAGTTTCTTTCCCCCCCCAATTTTTTGTACCCGTCCCGGACGCAATTAGCATGCTGCCCCCCCCCTTACCCTGTAAGAAGTAAAACCGAGTAACGGCTAAGTTGTCGTCTGGTTTTTTTTTCCAAGTCCCCTTTTTCCCTTCCTTCTCCCATCAATGTTTTTTTTCTTCCGGGATAGAGTTCGGCATCAAGACTTGTTTTTCCCCCCGTCGGGCTTACCCTCCTTGGAAAGGAACATCGTCGTGTTTTTTCTATGGCTTCTCGTTTTTTCCCCCTTTTTCCGTTAAGGTTTGTATCCGTGCTTTCGTTCCCCCGTTTTTTTTTTTTTTGAGGTTTCACACTCTTTTAGTCGTAGGACCGACGTATGGGTTATTTTCTTTCCCCCCCCGAGAATGCATTTGCCAGTCAAACAAAGGATGATGAACTTAAGTTCCAAATCTTCTTTGCCCTTCCGTTTTTCTTCCAGGCCCCCAAACGGGCCTGTTCCACAGTCCCCCCAAAAAACACTTCCCCCAGTACTTGTTCTGAGTTGCTCTATCTTTCTTTGAAAAATTCCTTTCCCTGTAATTTCATAAACCAGTAGCGATCATTCCCGCCCTCCCCATCCTCCCCGAACTTCTTCATCCAGGCCGCTTCTTTCCGCCACCCTCCTTTTTTTTATCGCTTTCAGATTGATCTTCCTCGTCCCTCACGCTAAACGCGTTCGGGTTCTCGAGCTCTTGCTCCCGATTCTTTTTTTCCCCCACTTGAATCCTCCGCGTCACAGGAATTCTCCCTGTTCTGCGAACGCTTATCCGTCTCCCTTCCTCTTTTTTTTCGCCTGGGCAATAATTGCACAAAGAATCCTCTTAAGGAAAATTTTTCTCCTTTTTCTGGTTTTTTTCCGGCTTTTTTTCCCATTTGGCCAGGTTCGCTCCACCAGAGATATTTTCCCGCTTTTTCCCCTTGTAAAATTTCGACGTATCCCTCCTAATCCCGTGTTCCACCCCTGAAGCCTGAAGATCCTTCCAGCTACATTTTTAGTGCTATCCCTTTCATTGTCCCCTCTAATAGCCCCTATAACTCTCGTTCGAAACGTCCTGTTTCCCCCTCCGGCTTTCCCCTGTTTTCTCCCTGCTTCTCAAGAGACCCTTTAGGCCTTCCAAGCTCTCTTTCCCTCCTTACGCTATCCTGTCTGAGGACCTTTTTTTTAACTAACTAGTCCGACTGGCCTTTTCAATCCTTTGCTAATTTTCTTGGTATTCGAGCGTTTGATTGCCCCTTTTTTCGTTCGTTTCACAACATGGTAGTTGGCTCTTTTCAGGAACTTTTGAAAGTTTTTTTCGTTAGGTTTACTTTCACTTTGGATGATCACGCTCCCCTGCTTGATGGGGACTTGACCGATTAGGATCTTTCTTTGTGTGGATTTCCCTTTCATCCTGGGACTCTTCCCGCCTGCCTTCCCCCCTTTTGGATACCGATTCTCTGTTTCCTTTTCCCCTTTTTTCCTCTTAAAGGTTCTGATAGATGGTTTTTTTTTTGGATTCCCCCTTGTTCTTTGGCGTTTGAAGTGGACACAAGAGTGTAGGAGGGGGCCAACGTCCATTTCCCCTTTTAGACGTAGCTCGCCTTTTTTAGATGTGTTTGGGTCTTTTCCTCTCTGAGGTTGGTTTTGCGGTTGATTCTTCCCTGTGTTTTTTTTTTTTACGGTGGCGGTCCGAATTCCTCACCCCTTGTACGGACATTTCTGGATTTTTCTTGCTTTCTTTTCCCGGTCATCGAATGCGGACTTGTGGTTTTCTCCCTATTAATCGTCGTCCTGTTTTTTTGTTGGGATCTATCTAGTTGTGTTGTTAGCTTGAATCCTTTTTTTTAGCGACCTGCATGCCAGCACCCCCCCCCCACGTCATACTTTCTAAAAGCACCATAAATCCTGAACCCATCCCCTTTTCCCCAACTGCGTTGGTTGTACATCATCATGATTTTTTATAGGTTTTTCCCGTTCCTTTTCACCAACCTCTCGTTCCCCCGTTTCAAAACCAACGACTCTTCTTCGCCCCCTCCCACCCCTTCGCCCCCCAATGTTTTTATCTGGAAAAATTCGAACCATGATTCAGTTCCATGGGCTCCCCTCACTAAATTCACTCCCTTCTTCCCCCTTTCTAACAAGCCACTTAGCCTATTTCTCCCCCCCTTTCTTCGCCGTGGTCACTTCACGTCTTGAACTCACGGGTACCCCCCCTTCGGTTCGATTTTCCAGTCTTCGTTTGCCCCCACCGCTAACAAAATGCCCCTCTCGTCCGCCTCCCCAGTCACCGACGCGTCCCATCCAACTGTCCCCCCCCGCCACCAGCTTTCACCCGTCCCGAGCCTGCCTCCCCATGTGGTGTTTTTGTCCCGCACCTAGACCCCCTTTGCATTACCCATTTTAACCTTTGCTGCCCCGTGATTGACTCCGTGCGTCTACCCCCCCAAACAGACAGTTTATTTCTTTCATTAGGGGGTCTCGTGACCTTTCTAAATCTGCAGAGAGTCTTAAAACCTTCCCGATGCCTTTTTTTTACAATTTTGAGAAGCTGCCTGCTCCGCTTGCGTCAGCCGTTCCTTTTCTCCTAGTTTCCTCTCCCTGACCGTGGCCCCCTTTCTTACAGTGCCCCCAACGCTCTGAGATGCCTCTGAGTCTCCTGATGCGTCGCTCGGTGAAAGAATACCTGATTTTAGGGTGTCTCGCAATTCCCTTTTTTGATAGACGCCCATACGCTTTCGTGTCCTTCTCTTTTCATGGGGTTCCTTCTGTGTTCCGCGTCTTTTTAATTCGGCGTTTACTGTTCCCTTTTTTTTAGACGCTGGCCAAAGGCTCGGCGGTTTTTTGTTAGCCTACGTGAATCCCCTCTCCGCTAGCGATTCTCAGTTTTCGCTTTGCTATTACCCCTTTTATGTAATCTCCCGGTTCACGAGCGCGGTTGACCTCCTTTGCCTATTCCTCGTTGGCGTTAGGTTTTTCCCCCCGCCAGGTGTCCCTAACGGTAACGTGTTAGGAACGACACAACCCTACCTCACCTTTTTCCATTTCTTTACTGAATGGATCAAACCGTAACCCTCATGTTATTGTTACACAGGCCTAGTTTTGGCCATGTGCGTTACATGTCGAGATCTATTTCGCCCTGTACTTTCAGACTTCTGGTTTTGACTGTTGTCGAATCGCGTTGGTGTCTCCCTGCCGCACTCAGTCTTTTCATCATTTTTGCACTACGACACAGTTTAAACCCGATCTCCCGACCCCCCCAGGCTTGTTATTCAACGTAACGCTGAAACAGGCCCCGGAAAACTCTCCCAACACTCGCCCCGTTTCTGGAATCGGATGATCAGATTCGCCGATTATTCACGCTCTTCCTTTTGAAACGGAGGAGACCAACTTGCTTTCTCCTCCAAGGACCTTCTGCGTGCCCCCCGAAGCCGCGTACTCGTTTGTATTCGTCATTTCTTCCCCATAAGACTGAGATCCTCTGACGACTCTAACTTCCCCTTGGACACCCACCCACCCACCACCAACCCACCAAACCCACCCCCAAACCCCAAAACACACCCCACCCCCCCCCCCCCCCCCCCCCACCCCCCCCCCCCCCACCCCCCCAGTCTTGAGGTTGCGTTAAGCAAAAAAATGGCTCTACAGATACCGGATTTTGCTTTTTTTATTATCTCGGGCCCGCTTGCACTCCTTTGACTTTTCCCCCTCCCGGAGTACCTACTTTTTCTTTATCCCAAACTCCGATTTCCTACTCCCTAGTATTGTAAACTTCCTATAATTTTCCCCGATTCATGCCGTGTTTTCCAGCCTCTAAAATTTTTCCCGACATTTAAGGGCTTTTCTGTGAATTTTTCATTAGTATTTCCCTCACCTGTCTTTTCGTTAGACCTCCCCGAGCAGATAACGTTTCCAGAGGGTTTCCGCCGGCCAAAGACTTCCTTTGCTAATTCCTTCCATTGCCCGCACCTGTCTATGCTAGTTAGTATTCCTGCGCCGCAATACTGGTTTCGCGACTTACTGTCTGTTATAATGCCCTTTTTGATCCTCCCTCCTCACGTTCCTTTCCATTTTTCCCTTCATTTTCTTAAAGCCAGGGGTACGTTCTTCCTGTAATTGTGAGTTATCATGTTAGCTCTTTTAATTGTGGCATTTCTGTTCTCTTTTTCCTGAGGACGATTTTTATCCAGTTTCCCCAAATCGGCGCGATGACAGACGTCCTTTCTTGCGTAGCCCTTCCAGGGAGTTCCCTCCCTTCCCCTCGTTACCCAATGATACTTTCCTTCCGGTTTGCCTAATTTCTCGTCATATTTTTCATCGTTCACGGAACCCACAATTTTGCGTGCACTCGCCCCTCCATTACTTCACCCTTCCCGGGAAGTCCTCGTTACATCATGCCGTTCGCCTCTACCCCTTTTGATTGCTCCTTTGCTGTAATTGAATTGGTCCTTTTTCATCCGACGGGATACTGTTTCGTTGTTTTCCCCTTCTCCTTCGGATTTCGAACTTCCCTAATTGGATTTGAAGAAAAGTCATCTCCTCTTCCTCTCGTTTTGTTTTTTCTTTTTGAGTATATTAGTTTATCTCATGAGAATTTTTTGTTTTCCGACCTTTGCAACCCAAGTCCACACCTTTCCATTTGTCCCCGCGACCTAGTCGACCTCCCGGTCCTTCAACACCTCTTCTTCTAATGCGCACGCGGTTGGTTCTTTGGTCTTTTCGTGCTTGCTTTAATCGGCGTACTTCCCAACTTCCTTGGGTTCTTGGCGCGCCGTCACACCACACACTTACATCCCCGGCTTATTTTTCCGATTCATTATACCAATCCTTTTTCCCCTGACGGTCCTTTCCCCGTTTCCACGTTTTTTAACAATGGTTCCTTTTTTTTTTTTCCGCGTATGGGCTTCACTCTTCGTCTTTTTTCCAGGAAGTGCCCCATACCTGGTTTTTGGATCAACCCCCCCCCCCTTTTTTCCCCGAGGCGGTAGTGAGACAATTTTCCTGCCAACCGCCCACTCCCCGTGATTTTCCCCCCTTTGAACTACTAATAATAACATGTTGGGTTTAGGTGTTTTCAAAGTCCTTTTCCAACCTAGCTGGATCCCTCTCTCTCTACCCCGTTCCGACAAGTTGCATTTTTAATATTCCAGTGCTGAATATATAGTCTCCTCCACTCATCTTCTCCATCTGAGTCTTCGGTACTTCCTTTGGGATTTGGCCGACTTTTCTCGTGACTGGGCTGATGTCACCTTTAGTCTTCACTTCGGGCACCGGCTTTCTAAGGAGCGTTCACTTCGACCCGCACCCACCCCCATTTTCCTTCCATGTTTCTCAATTAGTTAATACGTCTATCCGTTCTTGTTCCCACTATGAGCCTCTGTCCCTTTCTGAGCCTCCCTTAATTTTTTCGCCGTCCAGGGTTTTCAAGTTACGGGAACCGCGTTGCCCCGTCGACCCAGCGTTCAGCGTCGACTGACAAAGCCACATCTTTTTTGATTCTTTTAACCCGTAGTTTTATGGCCCAACACTTCCAAGTCCCGAACTTATGTCCACCCCCCCCCCCCTCTTTTTTCCATACCGTACTCTCTTTAAGTTATTTATGCGCGCTTGTTTCCCCCAAGTCCCCCCTCCCCCGTCGACCAAAAGCTTCTGTCGTGTTACCCTTTTAATAGAATTTCTTCCCACCTCTCGTGTCATAAGTCTGTCTGGTCACGTATCCATCTTCGTCCCCTCTGCGTCTTTTTGGCTGTGTCGGTTTGCATGGTATGTGCCTTTACCTTTTTTTTTGCGGTATCGTGCTTGGGTTCGTTATTGTTCCCCTTTTGCGTCGGAAATTGAGAGGTTTTTTCTTTCTATCCCCCCCTGTGCTTGCAAGTCCCCCCTTCAGGATTGTGGCAATGTAAGTCACCCTCTTTTTCTTAGCAATCTTCGGTCCCTTCAAAAACCCCCGCTGATTCCCCACCCACCTTTTGGGTACGTGTTTGACAGCATTTTTATTGGGATCCTATCGAAATGAAACACTCCCTTTAGTGGGAGTGAAATACCCCAAAGTCCACACGCACTTTTTCCTTTCACGTACAAGCCTATCCTTTCTTCCCCAATTTTTCTCCCAAAGTCCGCTATTCCCCGGCGAGGGAAGTAGTTTGACATCTCCTTGATCCCTTTTCTTTCCCCTCTTCCTATGAGCCCCTCGGAAGCATTCCTTTCTCATAGCCCCCCCTTCTTGAGTTCCCAGTTTGTGCTATTGAACCCCCACCCTCAATTTCTTCCCAACCCTCCCCCCTTTCCTCCTACTCATGCGATCGTTTTTTTCCTCTGCCCTTGCAATTGCTTAAGTTCTTCTATCTTCTTGTGGTTTTCTTTCTCCAGATCCCACCCCCCAACGTTCGCTCAGACTGCTCTTTTCACCTCTCATGTAGCGACGCATCTGTGCCCAAGTTCTCTCCGACTTTCTTTACAATATTCAAATGACCGGGATTCTTCATCCCTTCTCCTTTCACCTCCGCTCCACAGCCTTTCTCCCATCTTTTTTTTTCCCTCCCCCCTACTTCGAAAGAGGGATAGTTTTCGACTCTTCCTTCCTAAACTCAGTTATTAAGATTCAAATTCGCCCCCTTTTATATTATACTGTATTGGCTTTAAATTACTAGACCAGCCTCCTTTCTCAAATCCTTCTCTTCTTCCACTTGGTAATGCCTCGTTTGGGGCTCTTTTTTTTTTCGGCCCGCCCTTCCCCTTTCTAGTTTTCGTGGGTCTCTTCAAGGGGAACCAGCGTTTTCGGGTCGTGGCGGGTTATTTTTCCCTAGACTTTTTTTCTTTCCTTTGTGCCTTTTATCTTGGCAGGAGAGCTTCCAAGGGCAGGGAACTTGCACGCTTTCAGGCCTACCTCTACTATTTCCTAATCCCTTGTTTAATTACGTTGTTTGAGTTTACCCCCCTTTTTCTATTTTGGTTCTTTTTTTCTTTTTTGGGGCGCCGGGGCGTTTCCTCTTTTTTTTCCGGATGAGTGAGGAGGGCGACCCCCGTCTCCCCTTTTTGTTAGACCTTGAATCGTCTTCGGCTACGGCCTTTTTTAGGTGTTGCAGTATTACGATTCGGTTTCTGCGTTTGCTTGTTTCTTCCCTCAGTGAGAGGCCAAAGCCTTACCCCTTTCCATGTTTCTTCGTTACCCGTTTCCGCTCCGTTAGACTGGATTGTCTTTATTTTTTTCCCTGTTAGACTGAGGAAGTTTTTTTTTTTCTGCTCTTCCATGGTGAGTCTTTTTCCTTTCCTTTCTTTCCTGTCAGATGCATTTACACGTTTTTTTTGTTGTCTTTCCCCCCCTTCTTTTAACGGACCGAATTCAACTTAGAGTGACTCCACCACTTCCCATTTTCTCAACTAACCAATAATCCCTTGACCCCCTCCCGCCCATAGGCGGGATCCCTTTCACAACCCTTCTTTTTTCCTTTTCCGTCCGTTCCCCCCCAACGCGGTCCGCCTTAATTTCACACCCTCCTCGTTTAATTATTATCCACCCACCCCCTTCCCCCACCGTTTCTCCTCCCCTCATCTGAAACCTTTAGCGGTGAAGGGCGCCATCTTCACCAACCTTCCAAACTCCCCCCCTACCTCACCAAACCGTGATAAGACCCACCTTCTCCCTTTCTTGTCACCTCTCCTTTCCAAACACACTTGCCCAGCAGGCTTACTTGGCCTTTTTCTTCCTCATGGCTTTTTCGTGGAAAAGTTAACTGTTCCCCCTCATTACCACCCCCCAATTCCCTTCGAGACTCAGACCAAGACCTTCGTTCCCTTCCTCCCCTTCCCGAACCCCCCCCCCCGACAACAAACCTATTTACCGTGCAGTCCCTTGGTTTTTTCCTTAAAGTACAAAGCACAACCCATCGCCAGACCCCCCTCCTTCATCCCCCCCCTTTTCATTCCTGTAGGATTACCATGCTGTCTTACCAACCAGTCCCCCCTCCTTCCTTCTACTCTTCTGTCTGCCTCCGAGATGGCACCCTTAATTTTTCTTTTCTCCCTCTAACCCTTCTTTCCCCCCTTGTGTTTTCGTTTGGTCCCCTGGCATCGCACCCTCCCCTCTGGCTGTTTCGCCTCTTGTCTCGGCGGCCTCTTTCTCCGCCTTTTCCGTTCCCTCCGGCCCTTCCCTTTCCCCCCCCAACCCGCTTTCTTAGCACTTTCTTATTAGGTGCCTCGTCGCGTGGGATGAAATATTTTTGACATTGCCCCCCTCTTGATGAGTTTCTTTTTCCCCTTCCCACTCCATTTAATGAAGATACGCTCTCCGTGTGTTCGGATTTCAATTCGTCTTGTCACTCGAGTGCTGTTTCTTCCTTGGCATCCTCTTTCCCCCTCGAGCGAAGAGTTTTTTGAACTGATGTGGGAAGGTGCTCAGGCCTTTTTTTTCTTCAATTTTCCCACTTTCCCCCCTTTAGGGCGTTAGTAACCCCTTCCGCAGCACGCGATTTCGTGCATTTGAGAAGGACCCGCCTTTCGGTTTCTCTCCTTTCCTTCTTTGTTCCCTTGACTCCTCTCCTTCACGAGTGACTGGGGCGGGACTATTGTCGAGGAGGGATGTGGCCCGCCACCTTTTTTGTTTGGGAGTCCAAGCCCCCCCAAGGCCAGGTCAGGGTTCCAACCTGTTATACTAGCACATCTTGCTTCTTTCACACCTCCCCCCCGTTTCAAGTTCCAGGCCCTTTTTTTCGGTGCCTTTTCTCGTCCAAGTATATTGCTCGCCCGAATTGCGAAACTTACCTTCTCCCTCCCTCCATCTTTTTCCCTGTCTGCGGCGCTTTTTTATTATCCCTTCCTCCCGCCTGTTAAATCCCGCGGTACCCCCCCCCCCCCCCCACTGTCCCCACCCCCTTCTTCTCACCCCCCCTATTTCTAACCCTCATCAAAAAATATAAGATTTTTGCAAAATTTTGAACCCCACTCAACCCTCCTATTTTCTGCCGCTGCTTTGGATCCTCAGAACTTCCCCGACTTATCACGATCTCCTCTTAACTTCCCTTCTCACGATGGCTCCTCCCCCTCCTTCAAACCTTCCCTTAGGAATTCGCGCACGAACTTAGCGAGCCTTTTCTTCGTTTTTTATCCCCCTTTTTCCCCTTTATACTCCTCTAGCGAGCTAGGTGCACATGCCCCTCCGATCTAAGGATGCTGTTTTCGCTCGGTTAGCTTCTCCTCGGTGGTCCTTTCCCCTTTTTTCATTCCTTTTTTCCCCTTTGACTCAGTTAGAGTATTTTCCCCCACCTGCGAGCGAGCGAGTAACGCTTTTCCAGCTTTTGGCTCCTTTTTTTTCCACACAAGCCCGTCCCCTCTTTTCATGCTAAACGACCTTTGTCCGCCCATGGGGGCGTTTGGAATGACCACGTAGTCAATTCTTCGGCCCCTGTCTTGTCTTCTCCTCTTCTTTCCCTCGATCTTTTCAACCGTTTCATTCTCCCAAAGGTTTTCTTCTCCCCAGATTCCTCCCCCTCAGCTCGGTATAGATTTTATTATTACATTTCCTCGCCCTTCCTCCCTACTTCTTCCTTCCCACCTTGAGGTAAGCACGCAACCCGAGGTATCTTGATCGCTGCCGGGGTCCTTTTTGAATATTTGAAAAAGTCGGTTGTTCCTTCTGGCTTCTTTAATTTTTTCGTTCCCTTTTCTTTTCCAGTTACGGGTGGGTGCTCGGCCGCTGCGGTCCCCCATTTTTCTCACCACTCACCCTGTTGTGCATTCTCTGAGGGGACACTCCTCGAGTTCGGTTCTCCCCTACTTTTGAGACACTCGCAAGTGTATAAACGGGAGGTGATACTTCCAGCTGCGCTTCTTAAGTCGCATGGATCGTTCCCCGCCTTCCGTCGTTTGTCCTGCCCTTTCCTTCCCATATGATTTCCAGACTTTGGGTGATCGTCGTACATCGCCTCCGCGATTTCATTGATGGTGGCGTTTTCGTGACCTACACTGACCCTCGACAATTCGCTTCTTCATTCACAATTTTGTTATTGTCGCCTCACAACAATTTCCCATGTAGCCGATCGCTT
>Ga0179593_1591125_pt1 | contig 14821 bp, 13 predicted proteins | sample CZODoug2_1_08_16_FD_185931 | JGI IMG/M metagenome (GOLD analysis project Ga0179593, IMG submission 185931) | Vadose zone soil fungal communities from Angelo Coast Range Reserve, California, USA - CZODoug2_1_08_16fungal (PacBio error correction) | ecosystem: Environmental > Terrestrial > Soil >... | reverse complement strand
GCGCCCCTTCACGCACTTCCTTGCTAAGTCGACCGACCCTTTTTGATCCCATTTTTCCCTGTCGAATGGTGCCGTAGCTTTCATGCTCCTCTTAAGTTCGGCCGTTTGTGCCTTCGTTTCTCCTCTTCCGTCGATACCCATCCTCCGTCTTCTGTCGATCCTGACTCTGCCCTCCCCGTCAGTTTTTTGTGCTCTCCCCGACGTACTAAAGAAAACAAACGTTTCCTAATCCTGCCGGCAGGCCTTCCTCGACTCAAAGTCTCTCAACGTCTGGGTCTAGATGTATTATTGAGAAATTTCCTCACAATACCCACCAATTAGTGCCATATCCTTAGGTCATTTGTTCCCCGGATTTGACAAGGCGCCGTTGTCTGGATTCTTTCCTCCTTCCACTCTTCTTCTGTGCCCCCCCCTTTTCATTCGTGGACCCCTCCCTTGTCCCGTAAATTACTCAGCAGCGCATTCGCCCTTAGTCCGAGTGGCCCTCCAAGCAATGTTTATTTGCCGGACGCACTCGGCAGGTGATTTGGAGTGTCCTTTGTTGAAACTTGGCCCCTTGCACCGGGGAGACCCCCAGTGAAAATGCTCCGGGTGTTGCACGCGCCAGTTCCCCCTTGCCGATTTGGATCCCCCCTTTGAATACCCGTTCTATTGTTGCCGATACGATTGGCGTGTTTAAGTTACCTCTTGCTGGGAAGTTCTGTCCTTCTTCTTCCTACATTTTTAGCTAGATTAGCATAGGACCCCTCCCGTGATTTTCTCCTTGAACCCACTCCCCCCTTATCGCCAAAAATATTTCCCCCTTGATTCTAGGCACAGAGTGAGTCCGATAATGTGCCCCCCCTTGTACTGGAATGGCTTAGCCAGTTCATTCAGTCGGGGAGTATTTCTCCTGCTATAGCCCCAATTGCCCAAATCTTATTTTCCTGGGAATAGTTCAAAGCTCCCCCTGTCTCACGTCGGTTCTTACCGTTGGTGCGCATTTGATTAAAAACCGATTTTCTTGTATTCGAACCTCGGATAGGGCGCATTGGCTTTTTCTCCTGGCCACTGGTCACTCTGGGACCTCTAGCCAGCTGACCTTCCGACGCTCTGGCCGACACGATCCCCCCCCTCTGTGGTTCAATCATGCGGCGACGATTAGGACCACCTCTATTCTTAACGATGTGGGTATTCTTCCATGTTCGCCTCCAATGCCCATTTCAGTTCTTGCAGTTGATGTTGACGTAGAAGTCCGGCTCTACTTTTTCTCCGTAAGGTACTTTTGATGCATGTGTGAGTTGGGACCTGTTGGTGAACATAAGCAAACACCCACGTTACCTGCCCATCCGCTGAACTGCCGCACGGTTACTATGATTGTTGATAAAATATACACAGCGGCATTTCCGCCTTTGGCCAACGGATCCCCATCTTAGTTGAAAAGAGCCAGGACCTTTTACCCCCCTTCACTGATAAACTTTCCGTAGTTGCATGTAATGATACTCCCTTCCTTTCAAATATCTAGTGACCTGACTTGGTGGAAGCTAGGCGCATTTGAGGTCACGGGAGGCCGAGCGGGGTCAGAGGCCTGGGTGTCAGGATTTCTTTGTCTCCGCCACGCGGGACCTAGATCGTTGGTGGTGAGGGTTTGAACCATGGTGAGCTGAGGGCAATTACATTTGGACCTTTCTGACACTTCTTGGTAATTGGAGGTTCTTCTGGCGGCCCGATATTAGGATTTTCTTTTCCCCCAACTTTACTGCTGGTACGCAGACCTACACAGACACGCAGCTCCCTTCTGGAACTCTTCCAAACCGCTGTGAGGTTGCGGGGTTATCGTACTTTGATTGTGGAGGATTTTCGTCCCGCGTACAGTGCCTCGTGGTGCTCAGATGCCAGCCTATCATCCACTGCATGGCCAGGTATTAGTTCACGGTGTTTTTGCGTTGGTTGGTTTTTTCCCTGACCTATTCTTATGAAATGACCTCAAGAAGGCCGGTATACCGCCCACCCAACAATACCATTTATGGTCCCGTAATTTTGATCTAGGAGCTCCCTTGCCCCAGACGGACACTCACAACGGAAGGTCTGCCCTGGTTGTGCGGGATTTCCCTTGCTTGTTGCCAGATGAAAATTGTCTTTCCCTTACGATATGAGCTCGCTTAGAAAGACGATTTTTTGGGCTGATGGAAAGTCCACCGTCTTAAGCGGTTGGGGCTACCGGTCCGGGATGTGCCATCCCTAAACTGTATACTTATCCTGCCCTCTGATCCGTTGTGTAGAGCAAGCTCCCAATAAGGTTTCCCTCGATAGCCTTCTTCCTTCCTTTCCTTCACTTGTGTGAAGACCTCTCCCGACAGACGAGAAATGATTCTTTTCTTGGCAGTCCTGAGCACGCTCTCTTGCTTGAAGCCTTACTAGCAGACAGAGAAAAATATTCTGATTAATCCGGATTTTTCCCTGTAAAGCCCGTTCCGCTCCCTTTCCTCCTTTCGGGAGCTTTCCCGTTGAACCGCCAAGGTCCCACACTAATCTTTTTGAGATCCCCATCCCCGGTCCCCACCCCCGTTTGTATGACTCCCGAGGGGCGATCCGGCATCAATTTTATTCCCCCCCTCTTGCGACCCTTCGATTTTGAAGCTTTTGTCAACCCTGAGATGATCCCGGGCTATGAAGTGCTCCACCTCACTATTTCTCATACCGATTTGTGGCCCGGCCAGCGGCGCCGGAGGCTAAACGCAAATGATTTCCCCAAATTTCAGCAGTTCGGGAGGTTGAACACTACTCTCTCTTGTTTTTAGAGTAACGACCATTGAGCCTCGGGCTTTTGGTGTTTGGAGATAGAACACTGATTTCTCTCACCCGCTCATTTAGACACAACGAGATAGTCCTCTTTCCTAGTTAGCACGATTGGACTATTTTTCGTCCGTTCACTTTTCCAGTTCCTTTCCCTCCCCCCCTTTCATCGTGACAATTTTTTGCTGGGGAGAACTTTTTCTTCACGACAATTCGGGAGTACGTGTCCTCCTCGCATGCAAGACTTAACCGTGTTTTCCACCTGAACCCCGTCCCCTTTAAATGTTTGAGGAACAGACCTGAGCCCTAAGTCTTATACGACATTCCTTATACCCCCCCCCTAGAGTAGGCCATGCCTAGCGATTAATTACCGGGAGCTCAGGCTAGGCGAGGAATCCCCCAGAACCTTTTTAGAGCATTACTTAAATGCAATAGTCCCCAGTTTTCGCGACCCGTTCGGCAAGCAACTTATGCCCCAGGGGCTCCCAGTGCTAATGACCAGATTGTAGATAACTTTCCCTACTTAGTTTTACAGTCCAGATGAACCGACGGTAACGTTCATCGACGCCCTGTAGATCGACCCTCTGCAGACTCATTTTTTCGATGTCTAAACAGGACTCTCGTTTTATAACCCCAAGTGAGGTGCAATATCCCTGGTGCCCCCCATAGTCCAGTTGTGTTTTTTTATCTCTTTGGATATGAAATTGGTATACTTTTATATCCCTAGCGGTACTGTTGTGGAAAGGAACCCGAGTTTTTTTTCCTTCGCCCCGGTCATGCCGACCTTGGGAGTGACTTGGAGTCGGATGAAGACTCTTAGCTTTAAATTGATCTCTTCCTTTAACTCTAAGCTTTTTTTTTGGATAATGTCACCCCAGTGTGACCTGGTTCTTTACCTACTCATGGTTCCTCCCTCCCCCCATTGTAGCAGGCGGCTGCAGCCCTATCCGGTATTCCCGGTCCCTGTCGTCAGAGCCCCTCTGCCACATCAACTCTTGTCCCCTGTCGATAGGTCCCCCCCCTTTCTTTACCGGCCCCCCCGGGCTTCCCGCCTTGGCTTCCCGTGAATCGCGATCACTTTGAGGACTTTTTTCCCCCTTCAAACAACCGGCTCGAGGTGTGCCCCTCTGATTCTTCCGTATGCAACAACCGTTGGATTCTTGGGGTTTTCTCTTGTTTTAGGCACGGATAGGGGTCCATTTCCCGATCCCATCGATTGTGCCAAACAGTTTGCCCCCCTTGCTCCCTTGCTGCCTACCAGCTAGTTCCGATCTTCTCCACCTGACGGCGAGAAAAAAAAGGTTGCGGTGTTACCCCTTTTGCTCCGTCGAGTCCCCCTGGTGTGGTGAAGTACCCTTCCTCTCTTAAAGGTGTCCCTCTTCAGGTAGCCACCCTGCGTACCCTTCTTATCTAAAGGTCTTCTCCCTTTTTCGGTGTGTCGCAGACTTTTTCCTTTTCCCACCTTTGTAGATGATGAACTTTTTGGGCATTGATCTTCCTGGATTTTCAAGATTTCAAGTCCCTTAATTACCACCTGATGTAGGATTCCGCGCTATTAGACCAACCTTTCGGTTTTGTCGGAGGGATTCCAATTTTCAAATGGTCCTCTCCCCCTCTCTCTCAATAGGTGCCCTTGTAAACGCTGCCAATCAGTTCCTCAACCTCGGTTGCTCGCCGTTCCTCTATGATGACTTTTGAGGCTCCCCCTCTCTGATATCCCCCGCCCCAGACCCCCTCCCACGTAGACTTCCCATACTTTTTCTCCCTCCCACACAAAATACTCTTTTTCCCTAAAACCAACCCCGGACTCTCATGTCCGGTAAGGAATTGTTCGAACCCCGCTAGGCGCGGTCCTTCTGCCGTGCCTCTTGATTCTTCGGCTTGATAATGCCGTTCTTTCGGCCCGCATAACTCGTTTGCGAGACCTTTTCCAGAGTGTACTCCTTGCGGAATTAGCAGTATCCTGATCGCCACCCCCGTCGCCTACAAGTTTTTGTGATTCAGTGCGAGGTGCAGCTCCCAGATTGTAACTGCCTGTTCGGGATTTGTGGTTACTGGAGTCCAGGTAGTAAAGTTTGACCAATCTATCTACGATTGGCTTTTCCTCCGTCCACTTTCTTCGTCCCCGATTTTATTTCTGTGTCGCTCCGTTTTCCTGATTCAGCCGCGGATTCAGAACGGCCCCTACAAGACTCCTCTCTGGCGATAAGAAGTGGTTTCTCTCTTTTCGGCCGCTGGAGATTTCCGTTCTGTGCTGCTGGCCAACCGATCAGCCCTCTCCCCCCCCCGGTCCCGTTTCCCATTTCCCACTTGAACCCTTGATCCCCCCCCACCAAACGCGCGGCCGTTTTTGTCCCTTTCTATACGCATTCCCCCAAGCATAGTATTTTCCCTCATAGTCCTGAGCGGGATTCTGTTCCTCCCCCCCGCCGGTTCCTTCCGTGCCGCCCCGAACAGGTCCTCCTCCGCCATCCCCCCAAGCCACAACAAGGCAGCCCCATGTCGGAGTGTTGGGGCAAGTCGAGGGCAACGACGTGCTCCTAATCACAGGAGTTTCGTGTACAAACTGGGCGGGAGTACTCCATGTCTTTCTGGTGCATAATAGGAGCCACTGGTTCAAAAACCCCCGGCCATTCCACCCCCTCCCACGCGAAGGAGCCTTTTTCCCTGCAAGTTCTCAGACCATAGTCCCCGGATGATTGGCCCTCGAACGTCTCGGATCGACTTCCCACCCACCAACAGATTTCCCCCAGGTCCCCCCCCACAGAAGTATTGGTTTTTAGTCGCAGTGTCTTCCTTTTCGCCTGTTTGTCTGGACTCTCCTCTGGACTCGGTTTCCTTCGCTTGGGTGGCAAAGCATCACTACAGCAATTACCCCCCAAGACACCGATTTGTCCCTGGTGGTCCCGGGAGACATTTTCAAATCCGACCCCCATGCAATCACCCATTTTGGCCCGTGACGATAAACAAGCTCTTCCCTCGGTCCATAGACCCCCGCAGTGCGACCAAACGTAGCGGTAGTGTCGGCTATCCCTAGATAACCTCTGCCCCACATCGTTTTTTGCTCGTCGAAGCGCCCCTTTTATAAGTGAAGTGTTGTTTCCGATAGCCTTTCTTTCCTCCCGTGGCTATGGCTAATGACTTCTCGTGATCATTTACTTTATACGGAACTAGAAGAAGTGCTTTAAGTCATTCCGGACTCTATTGGACCAAGGGTAACCTGGGGTTCCCGGGTAACCAGCCTCCCCGAACCGTGCATCGAGCAGTTCTCCGCTTTTCCCCTCCCTTCGAAACGTCGATCGGCACTTCCTTTGCATGCGTTGGGGATTTACGAGACGTCCCAGATTTGGACACACTTACCCAAACCACTATCGCCCTTCGGCTTCTTCGATCAACTCCTTTGCCAATTGCCCTCTCTGCGTAGAGGAGTATTCTCTCACCTCCTCTCCAATTGCCTACGCCCGGTTGACCGTCCGGGAACGGAAAGACCTCCGTCCCCTTAGAGGTCTTAGAAGAGTTGGTGCAGACAATCCATGTCGGCCACCCGTACCGCAGCTCCGACCCTTGTATTTTCCCGTTCATTTTTTGCAAGCACACGTAGTTATCCCCCTGCAACTGTGAGATCTGGCGAGAATCCTCGACAAAATTGAAATGATATGTTCCCCTCTGGACAAATAACGTTCCTTGTTTTGCCGCCCGTTGGGTGTTTTTTTTCATGATCTTGCTGGATTTTTCTTATCTCTATTTCCTCCGAATACTGGGGTTTTTTTGCTCTGTGTATCCTTCTCAACACTACTTCCCCCTCCACTCTTTATCATGAAAAAAAACCTCAAGGAGCGGCCCCCAACCTCCCATTTTCTTCTCAGTCAACTAGGCTCCTTCCAGCTCCTCAATTTTTTTCCCTGGAGTCTTTCTTGCCGATGACCCATTTCTTGCTCCTACTGTTGTCCTGCAAGTTCCCCCGGCCCTTTCCCCCCTGAAAACGGCTTAACCGTTCCGTTTCCTGCCTGGGCCCTCGTGCCTTCCTTCTGAAACCGGCTAGAGGTATTCATTTTCTTTAATTTCCGGGACAGATTTTGCAACGGTATTTTATTCATCTTCTTCTCCGCGAATGACACTCGCCTATTCATTGTCACAATCTTTAGGAAAATGCATAAACGATATTTTCCACCCATTTTTTTTGTATGATGACTGTTCTAAGACACTCGATGACCCCTTTTCCTGAGAGCACTTACGCCCCCCCCCCCCCCCCCCCCCCCCCCCCACCCCCCACCCACCCCCCCCCCCCCCCCCCCCCCCCCCCCCCCGTTCCCGGAGCCTTCCCGGCGGGTCCGGATAGTTTTGAGGCTTCTTCGAGCCCATGTTTAGGGCCTGCACCGCGTGGTTTTTTGGGGACCCTGACGCACTGCTTTCGTTCTATCTCGGAATCGGCGCGCGGAAGACTCAACCATGCTACGCTCTCTTTGACATGGGAAGGCTTTGCCAGTTGCCCAACCCCCCCCACCAAGGGGCCGTTCGACTCCCCTTACGATGCTGGAAATTTCCTTCCTACTACCGAAAAGCTTCCGGTGCGTTTTGCTGCAGTTACATTGTCGTTGGCAATATCTGGGTCCTCTGACCTCAATGGATTTTTGATTGAGGAGCAGTTGATGGCCTTTTTCCCCCCCCCTGGACCCCTTCCCTATGGAGATCTCTTTTGTATGGTGATTATGTGAGGAGATTTTTCTTCTCATTCTCCCCCCCTTCCCGCAGCCCTATAATGATGGTAGTCTCTCCCTCAATAGCAGCCCCCCAAGGTTTATATACGTCCTTGATTTGTTTTCCCGTCGAAGGTGTTGGTGGATTTAGTTCGCCCGTTTTTTTTTGTTTTTTTTTTTTGTTTCTTTAAGTGTTGGAAGAGATAACGCATTTCGTTCGGTGCCCCCCCTCTCGGGAAAAGCGATCTGCGGGAGTCTGATTCGTGAGGGTTTATCTGACTCCCTCCCCCAAGTGATGACTCCTCAAACATTCCAGGTCCCTCCCACAATCCTGTTACCAGACTTTGGCGTCGGGAGGAGTTTGTCCATCCGCATCCGACAAGGTATGTTTTTTTTGTTAGGTATTCTGTATGGTCCCTGGCTCCTGCGTATGATGTAACCTTTCTTGGGTCGTACGTGTTTCTATTTCTTGCTCTTTCACTGAAGATTCTTTTGGGGGATTGTAGTTGCTCACGTTCCGCCCCCTTCCCTTTTTTTGGGGGCCGTCAGCATGGTCCTTATTGTTAACTGAAAAAGACACTTAATATCTCCGGTATTAGGTGTGCGCAAGCCCTTCCGAGACATGGTAGAGATCGCCCGGCTGGAAGATGGGCGATCATTTTTGTCCCTTTCATAGTAAATGTGGGACTGCTCTTGTATGGCCCATGCTCTTTTCTCCCCTGACGTAGCCTCGTTATGGACCCAGTACCAAAATACAGGCGAGGAAAGAAATTATTTTCGTCTCAATGTGGGAAGACGATCTTCTCTTGGCGGGACGTGAGCGTGGGCCCCCTGCCCGGGAAATGCGATCTTAGCTGCAGTAACGTGCCCCCGTTCATGACCACAACGTTGATAGCCTCGTCTGATCCCCGAAGGGGCAATCTCTCTATGGCGACTCGCGTCCCCCCTCGAGGATTGGGGTAGTGGGGGCAATATCGGCAAGCGAATACTCTTATCATGCTGCCGCGCGCTACGTATCCAAAGGCATTCTTTCAGGAAACTCACTCCGCTCCCCCGGGATGTTACCACTTCTTGGTTTGCGGTTGTTGGCGGGACGCAACTAGCTGGTCTTTCGGCGGGGCGGGGTTCACTGATATCACATTTTTTTTTTATCCCTAACGCCTTCCCCCCCTCCGACGAAAATAGATGCGTTTCACTGTTCTTCGGCAGATTGCCCCTTACTGCTAGGCCGGAGGGGACCATTTCTTGGACTGTATCATTTATCATCCCTAAGAATCGAACAAAGCCCAGTTTGCATGGCTATGACGTTAGCTGATAACAGAGAACGCTGGATTACTTTACTCTTCGACAGGATTCCAGCCTCCTAATTTCCAGTTTTGAACCCGTAAATACAGGGAGGAGGGTCCAGGTTACTTACGGTCACCTTAAGATCATTTCCCTCCAAAGGATCTTACCCCCCTGTCGATAGCTCCCTTAAAAGGCTTCCTTAGAGGGGAGAGTTTTTGCTGAAAAATCCTCCCCAGCTCGCCTAATTCCGTTCCACTGCAGAATGGTCAAATAGATATTTCTCGAAGCACGGGTGACCACCTTTTCCAATTTGGTTTTTTCGCCAATTGGTTCCTGTGTGTTTCCGCGTAGAGAATGGAACTTCAGGGCCAACCTTCATTTCCCCCTTTATATCGAAGGTTTTCATCTCTTCATATAGAGCACGGAGATTGTTAGCCCCTCATGTTCAAAAAGTGCGCTTAATTCCCCGGGTAAATAAAAGGGGGGATTAGATTTTTTCCCCCACAGACTAGGTGTCCGTAAACGTTTTTTAATCTTTTTATGTAGAATTTTGGTCCCCGTCAAGAACGGGATGTGAGAACCCCTTCTGCTAAATCCTTATTCGGCGAATGTTGGGATTGATCCGGGCCCACTCGTCTGAACCCTCAGTCATACAAAAACCCACATAACATATATAGTATTTTAATAACCGAAGTTTCTTGTTCCTCTCACAGTGGCCCTCGTTGTGAACTTGTGATAGACTACTGAGGAGAAGCCCCCCGCAGTTTGGTCTCCAGTGATGGTTGATACCGGCTACGTTCCCCCCCCGCGTGTCCAGAACTCGGGTACTACTCGGACGTCCCCTCTCTCGGCCCACCTCGTCCAAGCTGCATAGGGTCACGGGTTTCTTTTTTTTAGAACATTTTTTTCCCTTTTGACCTCGGGTCCCCGTAAAAAATTATCAGTCGCCGCGATGAGTTCTCATTCCACCCAACCGGGTCGATTGGGTTCTCGGCGGGATTCCATTCGAAACTAGATCCCCTTACCAAACATGTCACCCCTTTTCTTCAACATTGGATGTCTTAAAGGACCCAATAGCCTTGTTCCGTAGGAGGGAATTGGCAACCTGATCCGGCTGATACACCCTTCTGTTTCTTGGTCCTGACAAACTCTAAATCTTAGTCCCTAGATACGAGAGTAGAGAAGTAGCTCGACATTTCCCAACGCCTCCTTTGGAGACTCTGCAATAATAATAGCTTTCTATTAAACCCTTGTGCATTACAGTACTTAATTTCACTTTAGACGGTGGCCCCCTTAAATGACGGCATCCAGGCTTGAGACGGAGAAGATCGCTGACCATTAATCAGTCTTTCTTAGATGTATAGCAACCAAAGGGAGGTTCTGGCCTTGCTATGATAAATTTCCGGACATCTCCGAGCCTACCAGGCCTCGGAGCACTCAACCTTATCTTTTCCCATCCCCCTTCTTCCTAACTCTCGTTTCGGAGAGGAGGATTCTGATCACCATAGTTGATTTTTTAGATCAATCCCCCGGCATCTGTAGATTAAAAAGAACCCTTAAATATAAAACCCCCCACCAACACCATCCGACATCACTTTAAACAACCTACCGAGTGTGTGATGTTACCTCTCAAACTCTCTGAAGTTGAAACAGAGAGGAGAATCTTGTCTAGATCCTTACTGATGATCCGATCGGCTGTGATAGGTTTCACTTCTCCGGCACCTACGTGCCTAGATCCGTCTCCTCTGGAGTGTTCCTTTCCGTCTCTTCTTTTTGTCAGTCCCTTTTTTTGTACCTGACCGCGGGCGATAAAACATCTTTCCGGTGTTTTGCAGCGCATGTAAACGACAAACCCGCCCTTTTCCGCAACCTCACTCCGGTTTTTTTCCGTTTTTTGTTGTCAGTCCCGTTTTTTGTGCCAAAGCTTCTTCAGCAGAGGCTTTTTTAAACGACCGTCCACGGACAATATTCTCATTCTTCCTCGAGTTTCTTGTCCTTTCGTCTACAGCTTATCGACAGCTATTTAGTCCCCCCTCTCTTGAGGCTGGTGCTGCCTCCGCCTTTTCGCGGAAAAGGGTTCTTCCCATCTCCGACACAGTTTCTCCCTTCAACCCCCCCCCCCAAACGCTCTTTCGCTCCCCTGTTTCTCCGTTGCTTCCATCCGCCCAGGCCGTCTGTTCGACTCAAGTCCTAGAACCACATCGCAATTTCCTCCCCAGCCCATCCGTCCTCAGCATCCCATCCCTTAGGAACCTTTGGTTCGATTCTTCGCCACCCACTTTCCCTCGATCCAAGGATGGTTGGGTGCATCTGCCCCAAGTTGTCTCTCCCTTCCCGGTCAATTGATACAACAGACAATCCCAATCTCCCGGCCAATTCTTCTCGTTGAACATCCTCCAAGGAAGGCTGAATCATGCCCACGTGAGCCTACTTCCCCACCCACACCAGGACCCCCCGCTCTCGAGAAAACACGCGTTGCGTGCCCTTTCCCGTTTGCTGCTTTTTGCGGGGGCCACCAGCATGTGGGGCGCTTAGCTTTATTTTCCTTCGAAACGCCCAAACCCCCCCCCACCCCCTCCCTTTTGCGCGTTTTGTCCAATCGGAGAATTTCAAAATTAAATCCCCACATTTCCCCTAAATCCCCCCGTCTTATAGAGTTACCATATTGCCAAAAGAGACTCTCATAAAGCGCCGCAGTACAAAACTTGCGCGATTCTCCTCCTGATTCCGACGAGAAATGAATCAAGATCGGGCTTCCGTCGATTTCTTTTGATTTTAGGCGTTTCCCTTGGCCGGCGGCTTATCGCTTTTCACTGGCACGGGTCTTTTCCGTCTTCCTCTTTCCTCTTCTAGGCTCGCCCAGCTGCCAGTCGATTGATTTCCTCCGTTATTACCGGTGTTGCCTGTTTATATCCCGGAAGCCTTTTCCCCCTTCCCAATGTCTCCCTTTGCCCACGTCCCTTCGACGTCCCCCCCCTTCTGTCCCGACAATGGTTCCTTAGCTAGTTAGCCTGGCATAACTAACAACCAGTGGCACTGGTCTTTCGAAGACCTGATTTCTTTACCGGATCTCTCGTTTAGGCATTCACGAGATCAGCCAATCTGGACCTTTCCCCTTAAAGGTAAATGAACCCCTTCAGGCAGCCACGCAGTATATCCTAGTGTCTCCCCGCCTGTCACCCCCCTGTCTTCCACCCGGCTAATTCGCAATGTGATGGCAGGCGTTGACATCCTTCAAACCGAGGAGCAATCCCTTTTTCTTCCTACGCGACAGTTCCCTCCCAGTGCCATGTAGTAATTCCCTTTTTGCCTTTTTCTGGAATCCCCCTCTTTTTTCCAAGCTCCTCTGAGGTTCAGGCATTTCTGGGAATTTGCTAAGGCTTCTTCTCACTCCGGTTTTTTTTGTTTTTACCTTCTTTCTCCCCCCATATCCCAACAATCTCCAACCCTTTCAATCGGCCCCAAACACCCAACGAAGGTATCTAGTCACCGGGTTCCTCCCTTTATCATGTCTTGTCTCTTGTTTGTTTAGTTCCTATTAAGTATTCCAATTTTCATGTCTTTTTAATGCTTTCCATATACCCTTACTTCTCCAAGGCTTCTGCTGACTTTTACCTTTAGTTTTTCCAAATCCATTGATGGAAATTAGCTGACACTGGAATGCGGTATTTCCCTTATCCCCGTTCCCAGTGGCAACTCATCTTTTTTCTCTTCTACTAGCTTTCCCTAAAACTCCTCTGCGAAACTTCAAAATCATGTAGGGCTACTAAAGACCCCTCCTTGTGTTTTATTTATGACATGTCGCGCCCCAAAGAGAGCCCTTAGTTTTTTCTTATAGCTTGAGTAGGACGGACAGTTAGGGCGGCTCGTCTACCTTGGTTGGGAGGAGTCGTGTTTTTGACTCTAGACACCCCCGGTTAACGGTTACTTTTTTCACCTCTTTTCTCCCCCCTCACGGCTTCGAGTTTTAATTCTGGCCCGAATAGGAGCTCACTGACGTAAATTCCCAAGTCCTTTCCCCTTTCCCAATCACGGAAGTTTCAGGCAAACTTAAAATGCCTGTTTTTTCCCCCAAGGTTTTTTTCCTCGAACTAGCATTCCTATGATGAAGATTCTCTCGTCCCCCATTTGACTAAGTGGTAATTGCTTTAGCGTGTCTTCCGTTCTCTGCAGGGGGCCTTGTATTTAGAGTCTGTGGAGTTTGACATTTTTTTCTGTTTTCCCCATGTCGCCCTTTTAAACCTGAATTCATATTGTGATGGTGATGATGGCGGTTTATGCTTCCCTTTCCTCCCTCCTGGGTAGGCTCCTCCCAGTGAGCACTCGGGCAATGACTTGACTTCCTCCGTGGTGTTATTACGGTGTGGGTGTGATTAGTAGTAGTTCCTTTCTTTCTTTTTCTCGCCTCTCGGACCATTCCAATGTCATTTGGTACATCTTCCTTTTCCTTCTGCTTTATTGTGGGTTTAGAAAGAATTTGATTCCGCCAATCTGCGGCCTTACCACCGGTCCTCCTTGTGAGGCGCTCCTTTTCCAATTTCCCCGACTTCCTTTTCTGTTTTTTGGTTGTTGTTTGATGCTGATGGAAGTCTTGTTTGAATTGCTTGTTTCCTGATCACCTCCTTCAGTCTTCCCCCAGACCTCTCATTGGTTCGGGTTTCGAGCTCCTACCTGCTGCTAATTTCTCCTTCAGGCTGGTCCGTGCGTTTTAAATTTGCCTGACTTTTTCCCTTCCCCCCGGTAGCCCGTGGGTCCCAGAAAGAATTTTTTACGAGATTCCTTCCTGCCCGCCATGGTTTCAGGCCTGCTTCCGAAGAGCAAGAGCTTTCTTCCCGTTGCTGGCCCGACGCCTGGCTGAATCCATTCGTTAAAAACAGCAACCCGCCTCTTCCCCCTGCCCGGATTTCCCAGCGACCCGTCTCCTTCTTGTCGGACGATTTCTATACAGTGCGTGTCCCCTCCGAACCCTTCCCCCCGTCACTCGGTTTTTCTTTTTCCCCTCATGATCCCAATTGTCTAGACGGTCAGAGGCGTATCTCTCCCTTTGCCCCCTATCGCGGTTAGAATTTTCTGCTTCCTCGCAACCCCCGCGCACCATGACGACGCTGCCATTAAAAAGTCACTCCTCCTTTTTTTTTAGTGTTCCCTAGTCGCTCTTTTTTCTCATCCATGATTCCGTCCCCGTCATTAAATCTCTTAATTTTTATCCTTTTTGACCCCCCCTTTGTTTTTTTGTTTTTGATTCCGACCCCCCCCCTCCCCTGGGTTTACAGAAGAGGGGCTCTTCCCCACTGCTGTCGTCATTAAGCATCCGCGCAACATTTCGGTAGGACTGATTTAATATGTTCGTTTGGGAAAGTTTTTTCCCCCTGATCCCTTTTCCTTTCGCGGAAGCCTGGCCGGATACCCCGACCGACCCTCCACTTTGTCAGGTTCTTTTTTTAGTTAAGTTCCCTTTTAGTTTCCAGTCCTTTTGAGCATCCTTGACCTTCCCCCCCTTGCAGCTACCCGTTGGCAAAAACTCATTACGGACGTATTGAACCCAGTCACGGCGGCTTATTTTCCCTGCTCTGATCCTTTCCTTAAGTTTTTATATCCCCCTCCGAGCTTTTGGTAGCGCTTCTCCACTACCACTTTCGCTCTGCTCGTTCCTTTATGTTTTTTTTTTTTTGAAACCCCCTTTCTTCTGGGTTCGAGTTTCTAAGGTGGAACTTCCGAGTTTTTTTCCTTTTAGCTGCCTCCCAAGGGGGGACGCAATTTGGCCGATGATTGTCGCGACCATGTCAACCAATTCGTGCCCGTCCGACTCCCCTTATAGCCTTTTTTTTCATAGAACCATACTCTCGTTTGGATCTTTGTCATATTCCCAGAGTTAAACAGTGCACCTCTTCTTCCCCTGCTTTCCTGCCCTTTTTTTCCATATCTGGTTTAAAGTTTTTGACGTAGCCCGAGGGCATGTCGATTTTCCCGGCGGGGGTCCCATGAGAGAACCGTCTCGGATGCTTTCCGGATTTCCCCCAACACTGGGTTATTTCTTTCCCTAGGTTTCTCTTCGGGCCAAG
>Ga0179593_1431099_pt1 | contig 14821 bp, 23 predicted proteins | sample CZODoug2_1_08_16_FD_185931 | JGI IMG/M metagenome (GOLD analysis project Ga0179593, IMG submission 185931) | Vadose zone soil fungal communities from Angelo Coast Range Reserve, California, USA - CZODoug2_1_08_16fungal (PacBio error correction) | ecosystem: Environmental > Terrestrial > Soil >... | reverse complement strand
TTTAACCCCCCTTCTTTGAATATCGGATCGCTGGATTTTCCCCCCCAAGAATTTTTTCTTTCCCCCCCATCGGTTAATGAGTATCCCTGTGTGTGTGTTTTAGTGGAGTTACCCGTGCCCCGGTAGCTTTCAATACCCTTCTCCCCAGTTCAAGTTCGGTATTGCCCCACTTTCTTTCCCTCTTTCCGGTCCTGTTCCTCAGAACCCTTTTTGGCTCTTCAAGTCGATTGCTTGATGATGGCTCTAGGCCGCCCGTTGTTGTACTGCTCCCCTCGTCCCGTACCACAAAATCGAAGCCCCCCTCTCCCGTTCCCCCAGGATATTCCCGGGATTCTTCCCTACCCGTGTACAAGGCGCCCTTTCCCCCCCTCCCCTCATTCAGGTGGGATCTCCTTGACCTTTGCCCCCTCCCCCCCCCCTTTTTGCCCCGCTGTTCTTTTTTCTCTTTTTAAAGCTGACTATTTTTGTGCGGGTGGTTGCGGCATGAGTCCACTTCAGGGTCCTTCCATCGCCAATACTCCCAATTTCCTTTTTGAAAATTCCCCTTTTACCCTCCCGTGTTTGCAAGCTGGTTTGTCACCTTAGGTCTCCCATATTGTGTTCGCACTGTGTAATGGATAATCCTTTTGATTTGCCGCCCAATCCAGAGCTTGTCTGTCCCGCACGACAGACCCCCTTTTGCTCCTACGGGCTCTACTTTTTCCATGTGTCCTTTCTCAGTCCCTTTCTCTGACCGCGATTTGCTTTTTTTTTTTTATATCCGTATGTTTTCGTGATGCATCTCCCCCTTCCCCCCCCTCCCCACGTCTTTTCCCCTTGTGTTTGTTTTTGTGATTTCATATTTTTTTTTTTTAGCTGCGTAGTTTTTTTTCAACCACCCCACCCCACCCGATTCTCTGTTAGAAGACATTTCTTCGCCCTTTCCGGGCCCCCTTCCGTGCTCACCCCCCCCCAATTCTTTCTCTTCTTTTTCCTATGTTTTTTATCCCGACTGTATCGATCTTCCTTTTTCCACATTTTCATCCTCCTTTGGCCGCCCCGCCTCTTTGAAAGCAACGGCGTTTGCTAAGCGGTTTTTGACACCCCTCTTTTCCTTCCCTGAGAGGTGTATAAGGAGTCGTTTGTTTTCTCTTCTTTTTTGTCGTTATGACATCTACTTCTTTGGTCCAGCCTTGGTCCCCTGTTCTCGAATTGGAAGTTTTCCCCTCCTGTTTGAGGAGGGGCCTCTAATATTTATTATCAATGTTTCCCCTGCAGTGTGAGGTTGGCGCAGAATAAGTTGGATCTTTTTTTCGATGCTTTTTTTTACGTCCCCGCACCCGGCTCCTATCATCCACCTCCCTCTTTCAGTCCCTTTTTTCTCCTAACTTCTCAAGGGCACTTTTTCTGGGAAGTCCCTGAGACTGTTGTACCGGGTCTCCATAGTAGGGTCTGACGTGGATGTTGTTGGCTTGAAGATGTTTTTTGCCGTCCGTTTGTCGTCCTGCACACGGTTAGTTTTTTGGTAGGAATTCGCGGCGAAAGGAATCCTCCCTCCTCCTTACAGCTGATGTCCCCCGCATTTTTTTCTCTTAACGACTTTTTCCCTTGGTTTACTCAGTCGTTTCTAGATTCGATAAAGTCTTTTCCCCCGTACAAGAAGTATTTGTTCACAAGCGAAAGGTTCCTCTTCACATGCAGGCGTTTTCGCTCCTTTTGCTGTTCTGTTGAGTTCTTGCTCCCGCTTTTAGTGTTGGTCCGGCGTGTCAGACTCTCCCTCCTCTGTAAATCCGTCTATACGTTCGTCAATGGCATAGAAGGGTTTTAGTTTCCCTAAGGGTTTTGTCTTTGGCACTTCCTTCCCGACGAAGTTCATTTTGGTTGAGACTTCTTCCTCCCCTAATTGACGGCTCCCCTGCTGTTCCACCCTGCCTGCCGCGGTACGGTCTGTCCCCACACTTCGCACGACCTTGATTGTTTATTCGCGCCTTGAATTCCCCTCGGACTTCAGCTTTTTCTCTCTCGATCTGCAATACTGTCCACAGTTTATACAGTTTGCCTATTTTCTCCCACGTTCACAAAAGCGTTGCGACGCGCCTTGCCCCTCTCTCTCATATAGCACGGACACTAAAAGTTAGTGTTGCTAGGCCTGTGGTTTGCCCAATCCCTCCTTCACCTTGAGTGGTCCTTCGCCTCCCTTTTTTGCTGGGGCCGCTTTTCCTGTGACATCTAATTTGGTGAGACGGATGCGTGCATAGAAGATTACATTCTCAAGTTGGCTCCCTCCTCCCCGTTTTTTTAACCCCCCCCGGCCATTCGTTTCTTTGTGCACGTCTTGTGACCCCCCTTCTTGCCATCACCCCCCGTGTGCCGGATCGTGATGTTTCTTTTTTTTTCATTCCCTCGCGCACGGCTGGTCTTTTTTCTCTTGAAGATTATGCGTTCCCTCCCTTTAGTTTTTAAGAGCAGTACTTTGTTCCTTATCCTGGAATGATTTTCCTGCGCCGTTTCGAGTTATCGGACCCTTTTGTCAGGGGTTGTGTATGCTTTAGAAATTGAGCGGACATGCTTTTTTTAGTTTCATTTCTTTTTTTGTGCGGGCCTCGGAGTTTTCTTCGGCTGGCCCCTTTTTTTTTCTCCTTAAGGGCCGGCGATCGCCTTTGTGACGTTTTTTTTGGTCGACCCCCCCACCTCTTCCTTCTTTGACATTCAGTTCAATTCGTTCCCTTTGTCTGCAATTTCCTTTTTTTTTTCAGCGCTGAAGCCAGAAGTGACCTCTCTTTTCCCTTGAACGAGACTGCGCCGCTTGGAATATGCGTTTGCTCGAGTTGGTGACCCTTTCCCCCTCAAGTGGTCCCCCTTGGACCCCTCCACTGGCAGATTTTCTTTTTTTGTTCCCTGTTTGAAGGAAATAGCTTCTTTCCACGCGATCGAGGTCGCACCGACGGCCTACATTCCTGGTTATCCCTTACATTTCCCTCTATGATGAAACTACGGACTTAATCCCCCCACGTCGTTCTATCATGAAGTTTTTAGATCCCCATTCTTTCCCCCCCCCATCACAACCAGTAAACAAATCCCATTTCCCCTCTCTTTCTTATCTCTGAGCCCTTTCTTTGGTTTTTTTCCTCCCCCCCCCGTTACTAGCTGTAATTTAAGATATAACGACTTTTTTCTCTTCAATGTTCTAATATCCCCCCACAGGGAGTTTCGTTGTGGTACTGTACTTTTGCTCCGTCTACTTTTCCACCCCGTCCTTACGTAAAATTTGAGACCCTTCACCCCCTCCCACAGCGTGGTCCCTATTCCCTAACTTCTCCTTTCCTTCAACCATTAGCAAACCCTCGCCTCCTTTCCCGAGCTGTTTTTTCTCCTTCCTAAGATAGTATTTCCCTTTCGCCCTAATATTCCCCCCTCTCCCCCCCCCCTTAAGCCTGTTTCCTTCAACTCCGCACTCTTTGTATTATGTTTCAGTCCCCTTCGACTCTGCTTTTGGACTTTTTCAATTCATCCTGTCGCCCCACCACTGCAGAATCGGCCAAAAGACTGACGTTGTCTCTTGACTCGACGTTTTTCCGACACGTTCGTCCTTATACGCTTCCCTCTTTCACCCCCCTCCCGTCCTTCCCCCTTACGAGATTTTACCCAAAATTCCACTTCCTTCTTTCGTTCACAAGGATTTTTCACGTAGCGCAGGATACCTAATCTTTTCCTCGCCCCCTCCATTAGGGGGTTGATGATTATCCTCCCTATACTCCTCCCCCCTGATTGCAATGGTCACAACATCTTGCACCTCTTTTCCCTTCGGGTGGTTTCTCTGGATTTTTCGACCTTTGCGCCTCCCTTCCTAATGATGTGCCCTTCCCCCCGATATGGAAACGGAGATGCAAAGGACCCCCCATCGATCACCAGTTTCGACCCTTTTCCCCCTTCCTTTTCCCATGATTCACCACACCGTGCCTTCGCACTTCCCCTTATGTTCGTGTATTCTTCAGTTTCCCATTTTGAACTTCCTCCTCCGCGTCGGATGATAAAAACTTTCCCTCTGGATTTTCAGATGAGAACCAGCCTCGATCCAGGTCGGACTGGCGCTCCCTCCTCCATCCCTTTTTTCGTCTGCTCGTTTGCTTGGAACTTCCTCTGAGTTGTCCCTTTTCCCCCCTACACTGTCAGCCGGCCCATTACCTGTCTCAGATTAAAAGAAAATAAAGTAGCGTTCTTCTAATTCCCTACTTCCCAAATTTTTTTGGGAACCAACCCCCCTTTGTCCCCTTTTCGTTAGCCTACGTCTTCTAAATGTTTATCGAGGATTTTCCTCTTTCTCGTGCTTCCTCCCCGTCCCCACCCCCACATCGGCACGCTAGTGCCCTATTGTCTGAACCCCCACTTTTCCAGGCCCTCCATTTTTGAATGTTTTTTTATCTTCCTTTTCGTGGTATACCCCTTTTATTGTTTCACTGTTTTTTACTCCTTTAGCGCTCTTCTACTCAGGTCCCTCCATTTACCTAAGTGCCCCCTTCGGTCCGATCCTCCTTACCTAGCGTTTCATGAGAGTCTTGCATATATTTCACCATCTAGTCGTTCCCTCCCCCCAAATAATTGTCTTTCAATTTTGCCGAAATGTTCCCCCCTCATGTAATCGCCAACTCTGTTTTTTCATATCACCTTCTGACCCGCGTCCACACCCCCAACCCCCCTCCTGAACCCGCACGTTCTTTAGTTCCTTCTCCCTAGTATGCGTTTCCTATTTAGACTGTTCACCTTACTGAGGCGTGTGTTTCTTTCCAACCTAATCTGCACTTTCTCCATGCCCGGGGCGATTCCTTCTTTCATTCAGTATTTTCTGGCCATTTGCCCCCCCCCCCCGCCCAGGTCTCCATTCCGAACCCCCCGTCCCAATCGCACCCCTCCCCTGTTCGATGGAAACCAAACCGTTCCTGGCCGACCCATCTTATACACCCTCCCATCTTCCGCACGTTTTTACATGATCGACTTTACTTCTTTTCCTAACTCGCGCTTATACTTCCGCATGCATAAATTGTGTTTGCTGAATTCCGTATCCCCTCCTGAACTTAGCTTCTCCTTAATTTGTTTTTTGTTCTCCCTTTCCTGATTCAGCCTTTTTATTTCACCAGCCCTCCCCCTTCAGTTTTGGTTGACAAACCCCTTTCTTCGGCTATTGTCCCACATCTCTGTTTTTTCCGACCAGGACCTGTTCCTCCCCTTGAAGGACCACTTCACTTGGGATCGCATGTTTCTGATAGGGTCCTCTTTTCCCCTTGCCAAAATTTGCCTCCCCCGGGCCGGTTTGATTATTCAGCCCCCTCCTTGTCTTTGGGAATCCTCTTCCCCCTTCCTCCCTCCATAATTCAACAGGTTGCTCCAACCCTCGGGACTAGTGGACTCATGTCCCTCCCCCCCAGTATTGTTTCTCACCCCGCTCTTCTCTTTGTCCTCTTTTTCGTCTAGTCCCTTTTCAGACCTTGGATCATTTCCCCCAAAAACACACCCGCACACCCAGATTCCTTTTTACAAGTCAACCTCTTGGTGAGTTTTAGCTCCACCTTCCTTTTTTTTCCCCCCTTGCACTACCTCCTGCCGTTATTATTTCTCCCCTTCCCTCATCCTGATGTGAAACCCGGCGACGTTTTTCAATGTGTGTCTTTGTCCTTGTCGCTTGAACCCCCCCCCGGGCTTTCACGGCGCCGATCCATTCACTTTATTTCCGCCTTCAAATTTTCCCCTCGGCCTTGCGGAAATGCTCTCGTTCGTCCCCCCTACTTGTCCCTTTCTCTTTCTTTTTTACCCCCTCTCCATGGAGCACCCCCAAACCACCTAGCAGTCCGCTTCTTTTTTTGGTCTGGGCAGGTTCGATGCGCCCTTTTGTTTTTTTCCACAACCCTATTTTTCCCCTCCCGCCCCTTTTTTTTTTTTTGAGATAGATTTTTTCCCCCCTTCTCGTTTCAATTTTACTGTAACCCTTTTTCCCCCCTCCCGTTTGATTCAACTCTTACCTTTTTTCCCTCCTACCTTTTTTCTTGTGGACAACCGTGCCCCCTTAGTTGTACAAGAATGATGCAACCCCTTTTTTTTTGTTTTGTTTCTCAAAGTGGCCGTCCTGTTTGCCGCAGGGATTCCATGTCCGAAGATTGGAGTTTGTCCCCCCCCCCTCTCTGGCGACGTAGTTTCCTTTCTACTGCGGTATGATTTTTCTGTCTTTCCCTTTTTGTCTTTCTGACAGATTCCGTCCCATCCCAAAAGTCCCTTACGAAGTTCCCTAAGGATTATGTGTTGCTCTCCCCTCCATGTCCCCAGCTAAATGCGACCTTTTTAACCACTCTCCGAATGTGTTGCTTTGATTGATAGAACTCCCCCCCCCATCTCCCAGCACCCGCTTTTTCCTGTTCTAGCGTGTCTTGGTTTGGTGGTTGATAGTTTTCACTGCTTTCCCCCTCCCCAACGCCCCCAATAGCCAACCCCTTTTCACTTACACCCTTTGAAGCCCTTTTTTTGAGTAGCAAGTGGTTTTTCGCATGGTCCCTCCTAAGGCATTTCCCCAGAGGTTCTTTGGACTGATTAGATACGCGACCCAGTGGATTCCTGACCCTTCTAGTTTGCTGTCCTGTAAAGCACACCGCAAGGTTTTTCCCCGGGTTTCCATGTCTGGCTCTTTTTTTCAGCATGCTCTAAATATTGTCTTCCCTTCTTTTCTGTTGAAACTTCCTGTATTTCTTATGTGTTCATTATCCTGGTGAATGATTTTTGTTTTCAACCACAACTGCCTTTTGGGATCGAAAACCCTGATTCTCTATAGTGACATTTCCGGCGCTCCACAAAAACAATACTCAGAGCGAGCATTATTTAGTCCCTCCCTTTTACGATATGCAGTCCCCCCCCCTGATTCCATTCCTGGATCTCGCATTTTCCGCCCCCCTGCGGAGTTTGCTCAATCCTTTCCTCATTTTTTCAACCTCTTTATGATCCTTGTGCCCCCCCTAGGTGTTTTTTCATCGGTCTATTTTTCCGTTCTGCAGCGAAACTGCCTTGGTTTCCTTTTTTTTTCCCCTTACGAATGACCTTCCTGTTTGCGAGTGTTTTTTTAGGGTTTGGCATGTTCTTCCATCTTTCTTTCCAACTCCTAGGTGGAGTTTGTCTCCCCCCTACCTTTGTCGTTTTTTCGTCCGATAGATCCCTGGCTTCACTTACTCCCTTAATTATCCCTCCCATGTCCCGTATGGGCACGTTTTCGAACTGCTGGGCCTAGGTTCCTCCTTTTTTACCGGACCTTTTCCTTGTTTTCTTCAGACTGAGTTTGTCTATTGCCCTGCCCTTTTCGTCCTTGGAGCCCCTTGTAGTGTTTGTCTACGCTTTCCCCCTCGCTTTTAATCGTCTTCCCCTCCTCTGTTTAGGAAGAGCTTTCATATCCTTTACCCCCCTCCGTTTTCCTGATGGTGAAATTCTTTCGTCCGGTCCTCATGCTGCTCTCTTTTGACGTCATCACTGTTTTTTCACAAGCTCCCCCCCCTATTCCATACTGAAGGCGGGTAGCGATCCCGTCGCATGTTTCTTCTCCTCTTTAGGAGGTGGTCCGGTCCGCTGGCTTCCTGGTTTTTTTCCAGTTCTCCCCCTTTATTCTCTCCCCATGACCGGACGGTCCCAAGCCGAATTTGGTCACACTACTGGTTTCTTCCACTGCCTTTTCCTCACTTTTTTTTCCGAAGTGGCAGTCATTTCCCCTCTCCTTTATCCCGCACGCTCGGTTTTCTGATGTGGGTCCAATCTTCCTTTCTCAGCTCTGCCCACGGTATCGACAATGATGTCTTCTGGTCGAGACCGAAAGTTTCGGTCTTCCTTCTTTCTTTTTCTATTCTTCTCGTTCAGGTGACCCTTATCCCCTTCCCGTTCCTTCGAATTTTTTTCCAACCCTTTGTGTTCGCATTGCAGACTACTGCACCGACATGACTCTTCTTCCCGGTTCTAGGGCGGTGGAAACCACTTAATCAAGAGGTGTTTCGTGGTATCGTTCCAGTCCGATGGAGGGGATCGCTGTGTGACCTCCTTGGCGACGTCCTGAAGTTCCCATATGATCTCGCTCCCTGCGCCTTTCACGAAGACGGGTCGGCAAACCCTTCATTTACTTTTAGTGGGATTGTGCATTCCGTCCCCCTCGGGGGATCGGGGTTTTCTTGCCCCCCCCCGCCGCCTTTGATTTTGTGTCTCCTTGCGACATGATCGCTACGATTTGACCCCCCGTACTTTTTTATAGGGAATGTATTCTGGTGGAGCTCATTCCCTTTCCTTGGTAAGACATTTTTGACATTTTCCTCGTGTTCGACGAGACCCCCCCGTCCTCTGACCCCCCTTTCTCCCTGCTGAGTTTCGTCAGCGTCTTTTTTCCGTCCCCTCCGCGTTTTGTTTTTCCGGAAGGCCCGCATGTGTTTGGGCGAACAGAGTTTACTTTTCTCCGGTTCTTTCGTCCTTTCCTTGGAGCAGGTTCAGAACACCCTACCTTCTTATTGATTACCCCCGAATGGAGTGCCCTCTTTCGAAAATTTCCTTGGAGTCGCTGTGCCGCCAGATTCTTTCCTCCCCTGGTCTCCTATCACCCTCCTCTCCTTTGCAGCCTTTGCTCGTGTCCCTTGGTTTGACAGAGACGCGGCCGTGAGGGCTCTTTTTTTTGAAGATGGTCTTCTAAGTTGTAGTACCCCTTCCTCATTGTGTACTTCTCGCGGCGTCACAGCCTTCACCCTTTCTTCAATCCTCCCTATTTACAATTAGATGGAGTCAGAAAACCTCGGCCCTTTCCCCTTTTCTGTTTGAAGTCAATCTTTCCTTTTCTTTAAAATCCCCCCCAACCCAAAGTAAACCCCTTCACCGGGGTGATTTTTCTTTTTGTTTTTTCTTGTGTTGTTTCTTTTCCCCACCCATTTCCTTAGGTGGAACTTCATGATAGTCCATCCTTCTGTAAAGAGGCGTGTTCTCAATCCACCTTACAAAATTAGGGAGTTTCTGGTCTTTTTTTTTCTTCCCGATCAGGTCGCCCTAACCCTTTCTTCCTGTCCCACCTCTGGCGATCCCTCCCCTGTGGTCATAGTCACTTAGTTTGTTCAAAACACGGCTCAACCTCTAATTTTCCCTCTTCTTGTAGTTGAGTCCGCAGACTATTTTTTCTATGGATTCTCGTTCTCTTCTTCCTCTTCCCCCCCTTTCCATTCTCCCTTTTCAACTTACGATATGGGTTCTTTCGACTTTACAAGGTATCCTCTTTCCCTTCCCCACCTCAGAAGCGTCACGCCCCCAACCCCCTGGTTGACGATTTAAGAGTTGCGACCTTTCTTCAATTCCATCCCTCCCTATCCTTTGTTCCAGCTCCCCGTCCTACTTCCTCAACTTTTAAAGTGCTCAAAAATTCTATTTACGTCTCTAAGTCAAATACTGAACTTTTTCCCTGCTCCCCCCCCTTCCTGTTTCTCGCGCTAAGACGTCCATCACCTTCTTTCGCGCCCACGGCAAGGATTGATGAAAAGTTGAAATCTCCTCTTTCTTCCCCCTGCCTTGCATCCATGTCACAACCCTCGGCCCTCCTTCCCCACTGGTTTGGTTTTTCTTTCGGTGTCTTTTATCCACTTCTCCCTTGACTCCGGCGAGATCCTGATGTTTCCCCCGTTTGACAAAACTATATTGGTCCCCCAAGCAATCCCCCCGCACCCCAATTTCTTCGCCAAACCCACTTTCTGGTTCCTAACTTGGTTAAAACTTGCCCAACTACTCAAGTGTCCCTGTCTTGCTTCGTCGGCCTCGTCGCCCCTGTTTTCCACGTTCTACTCGCCGTCGTTTTTTCCAAAACTTTTCCCTCCTCCTATCTTCTCCCCTAAGCGAGCGGATCCTGACAATTCGGCTTTCCCCTCATACATCCATTTGTCCCCGCTGTTTTGCAGCGGCCCGTAGACGATTGATTTGCCGGTGTCGACCAATTCCGCCGTGACCTTATTCTTCCCCTTCAACTGAACTCCCATCTTCCTTTAGCGGTTTTTTTTTTTTCCGACTTAACTTCCCCCTGGTTTTGACCCCACCTTGGCTTCCCCCCTTGTTTGATTTTCCCCAAGAATTCTTGAGAGGATGTCGCCTCGCTTTTCCGGACACAAATAACCCCTTCCGCTTCCCCTTCTCATGCACTGATCCGGACGACTGCATTGTGATCGAGGCCACTCCCTTTGGATTTTAACACTCAAGTTGACCATTTTTTTTTCCCTCCTTTAGTGTCTTTGACCGCCGGCCACCAACCCCTTTGGCCCTCCAGTTCTCTCACATCCTGTGTAATTTGACATCGCTGGCACCTGCTTCAAGTCTTTCCCCTGACCCACAGCGCGTTCTGGCTCGAATCCTCCCCATTACCTTTTTCCCTTGTCTCCAATGTCTGCCCATGCCAGCCTTTTGGCCCCCTCCAACGGTTTTCTCCCAATAATTTCTACCAGTTTTCCCTTTTACCTCAGCTTTCCTTTTTCTTGTCCTTCGCACTTGCAGTTTGTACAGTTTTAAGCGTGCGGACTTGCCGCTCGCTCTCCCCCCCCAACATACTCTCCTTTTATTGTTTCCCTCTCCCTTTTGTTTTAGTACATTTTTCACGATTTACTCCCCCCTGCCGCCAATACCTCACCCATCTCCCCAGTAAATCTTGTCCCCCCCCTCTTGTAGTACCAATTGCATTTCGGGATACCTTTTCCCTAACTCTCCGGCTCGTCCCCTCCTCCTTCTCCACCCACTTCACCTTCACTTTTTCGACGCAGCTCTGCTCTAACAAACTTAGCGGTCTTTCAAAATATGCTCTTTCCCCGCAAAGCTTTTTCCCAACTTGGTGGCCTGCACTCCCCCAGTAATCTCCCTTTTCTCCCATCTCGCTCGTCCAGGAACTGGTTTCTCGTGCATGACTTTTTCTTGATTCCTCCCCATCTAAAACCAATTCCCCGCAGTTTTGTTGGCACCAAACCCAGCTGATTAGCAGCCATTTTATCTTTCCCAGAGAGCCCCCCTCCTTTTCTTGACAGGCTTTCTTTCCCAACCCGCCCATAACTCCCTGTCTCCTCGCATTGATGCAACGGGAATCAAGTGACATTTGACCCCACTCTAGCCAATTTTGACAACCTGTGCTTTTTGCTAAGATACCTAATCCTCTTCTTTTTTCAGACCCCCCCCACTTATCTCAAATCACTTCCAAAGTTGCTTTTCCAACCCTTATTACTTATTGGGCGAGACACCCATTTGATTGCCCTCACGCCTTTCTTCCTTGAATTTCGCGTGCACTTTTGTTATTTTTGAGATGCGTTCCTGCACCTTGGTTTCTTTGCACACCCCCACTCCCCTTTTCCTACCAAGTCCTTCCCCCCTTCCACAGCCTTTTTGCGTTGATTTTTCGGCAGACTTAACATAGCCCGCTTGAGTTAAAAATTTCCGGTTTGTCTGCCGATATCATCAGGTTCCTTCTCCCTGATGTCCAAACTTTCCGAGTGTCGTTTTTTATTCCTCGTCCGGGACTTTTTTATGCACCCCTCCCACCCCCCTTGAGGCACCGAGCCCCCTCCCCTCCGCCAATCGATTAGACGGCCCCTACCCCATTGTTCTTTGCTTTTCTTTCCCTCGGGCCACTTACCTACCGTGTTCGCAACGACCCCTTCCCTTCTAGTTCTTGTTTCCCACCTTACTTTCTTGTCCTGCAACCCTACCCACACCCCGGTTTTCTTTCAGGTTCCGAGTTGCTCCTTTGTTGGTATCCCTTCAGTAGCAGCTCCGGTCCAGGTGCCAACCAACCCTATCTTTCTCCCTTCTGTTTGTTTTGAGAGAGCTCATTTTGTGTTCCCTTTTTTATAGTGGCTTTCGGCCCTTTTGGCCAATCTGAGCCCCCCCCTTCTTACTGCCCCTCCGATTTTTGGTGAGTTTCCAAACCGTGCCTTCTTTACCCAAGTACCCCCTCTCCAACTTTGCCCGTGGGTCTGTGTTTCTCTTCTTTCTTTTTCAGCTTCCGATGCGTAACAATTTTTCTTTCCCCCTCTGACTAGTGCTTGGACGGATTGGCCTTTTTGCTCCCCGTGTTTCTGGCCCCCTTTCTTCGTCATCTCCCGCCTTCCCAAAGGTATCATTTCCTCCCCAAACCCCACTTTTTCCTGATTCTGCTGTTGATTCATTACCCTTCCTTGACCCGAACAAGCGACTCAGACATTTTTTTCAGTGCTCCCCCCCCCCCCCATCTCCAACGCACCTTTTTTTTGTTTTAGGGGTGCAAAGTTTTCTCTTTGGGGGGTGTTGCTTTGAGCACCCTGCAGGGAGTTAGTACCTCTCCCGTATACCAATTCCCTTCTCCCCCCAGGCCCTGGGAAGGCCGGTGTGTCAAGCTGGTTTAGCAATGAGGAGTTCAAATTGACTTCCCTCCTTTTTTTTTCCAACTGGTGTCCCTTAGCTTCCGAAGTGGGATCTTCTCCCCCCGCAAGCTTGCTGATTTTCCAGCACACCTCAGTTTGTTGCTTTTTGAAGTGCCCCCTGGCTGGTTACCGTTCAGTCCTGACTCCCCCCCCCCTTTATGGTAGTTACCAGCCGTTTACATTCTCACGTTGCCGGCAGTGCTCTTGTTGGTTCACTTTAATCCGCTTGGTTGTTTAACCCCACTGCCTTTTCCCCCCGATGTTGTATAATACCTCTGCTCCTTTCCCCCCTTTCCGGCGCGCCCACCCCCAGGCTCTCCCCCGAGCCCCGGGGAGGAGTTCCGTTCTGTGGGACTATTTTTCTCGATATGCCTACCCAAACATGATGTCTTCTGCGGATTTTGCAGCTCATCCCCTTTAACTCCCCTGGAGTTTGAGCCGGCGCCCCTTTTTTATGAAATTTCATTTTGTATCCCGGTCTTACTGGTTGGCCTCTTGACGATTTATTCTTCCCCCCTTTGTTTTCATTGTTCAATAATGGTTTGTCCCCCCCCCCTTTTTTTTCGAATGGGCAATTCCTTTGCCAAGTGGTTTTTCCTTTCATTCAATCTTTCTATAACTCGACAGGCACTTTCTGATTGTTTCCCCTTATATTCGGCCTTATCCTTTGGGATTCGCTTCAGGCCCCTACTTCCTTTCTTTACCTGATAAGAACCTTCATTGGAGGTTCTGAAGTTCGGACCTTTTGAATTGTCATAGGTGAGACAGGGTGACCGGTTTGTATTCCCTCCGGGTCGGACGCCGTAGGCCCGGCGTTGGTTTGATCCCTTTTTCTGACGAGTGCAGTCCCAGACCACTTCTTGTTGAGTCTTGATTCCCTTCCTTTTTTGTGGATAGTCCCAAAGCTTCCCCCCCCCCGAGCTGTCCATTTTTCGGATCTCGTAGTTCCTGCGTTCCACCCCGTCCTCTGTCGTTTCTCCCCCCTAAATATGGTCGCTAAAGATCGGCCCCCACCCCACGTCAATCACAGTCGTTGTATCCCACGCTCGCCTCAAGGTTTCCCCGCGCTTCACTGCAGGCGTGTTTCGTTCCCTTTTTTGAGATTTTGCCCTTTTTTTGCGGATTTTCCGGGAGCGCATAGCTTCGGACTCGAGACATTCTTTATACGTTTCGACTCCTTTTGGTTAAGAGACCTTTTTTTTGGTTCCCCCTTGGAGTTGATATCACCGTCTTTTGCCCCATCCTCCCGTCTCCCTTTTTTTTTTTTTTCGGCCTGACTTCCACCTTAGGTTCACGGCTGACATTGCTGGGTCACATTACACAGCTACTCATTTTTTTTTGCCCCCCCCAAACGGAGCTCCCTCCCCCCCCTTTCGTAGTTTTCGCATTTCCGGATTGATCGCTTCTGGGTCTCATCGAGCTTGACCCCTTTTCAATTTTCCCCTGGACCCTTCCCTTCAGTTCCCAAGGTATGATTTCCTCCTAAGACTGATTAGCTGTCGGTTGACTAGGTCCCCTTTTTGGTCAACCAATTCCATACTTCAGGCATGGTATGTGGTTCCGCAATTCCTTGGCGGTTTGTTTCTCGCTCCGGTGCTCACTGGTAAGACGTATTTTGTGCACATGATAAGCCGATTCCCTTTCCTTGGAGAACGCCTGGGCTCCCCCTCCCCCTCCCCCCATTTTCCTGCGTAGTTTCCGAGTTGGGACATGTTCTTGTCAATACTTCTTTTTGCCGTTCATTTGTTTCTTTTGGTCTACAACAGACCTTTGTCTGGTCTTCCGATTTCGGATCTCCTTCTCGCCTCCCTTAAATTAGTCCTCAGATTCCTTCGCCATGGATTGTTACGGGCGACTTTAGGCCATTCTGAATTTTTTGCATGGGACTTTCTTTCCCCTTCGAACCTTTCTCCCCCTTATGTGCCCTTTCCTTTATAGCTTGTTCCGTGCCGTCCTTTTCTTTCTTCGGACCTCTTTTTGGGGCGTCCCTTTTCCCATGAAGTTTTCATTCAGGCTGTTTGTGGACTTGTATCACTTTAACAACTACTGCCTTTCGTTTTCCCAGGAAGGTATTTTAGTTTCTGTCCTCCCTCCCTCCCTTGGAGCGCTGGCAAAGACGATTTCGTCCCCATGTGGTTTCCCCCACTCCTAGTCGAGGACCCACACTGCCGCCTTTTTTGTCGTGGTGACCTCCCCGTCCCTCAGTTAGTTCCTCTTTCCCCCCCCCTCTTCATCGGCGTTTCTCCCCGGACCTTTCTAGGACGCGCATCTCGTGATCAAAGAAGATACTCAGTCTCCCTCCCCTAATTTCCCCTTCCTGAGTGAACCCCCTCTCTGCTTGGACTCCCCTACCCACGATTTTCTAGTAATACGTACATTCTCTTCCCTTTTTTTTACGGGTAGGACACAAGCCAAACCCCCCCCGTCCC
>Ga0179593_1390687_pt1 | contig 14821 bp, 20 predicted proteins | sample CZODoug2_1_08_16_FD_185931 | JGI IMG/M metagenome (GOLD analysis project Ga0179593, IMG submission 185931) | Vadose zone soil fungal communities from Angelo Coast Range Reserve, California, USA - CZODoug2_1_08_16fungal (PacBio error correction) | ecosystem: Environmental > Terrestrial > Soil >... | reverse complement strand
CATTTCTTGGGTTTTTAAGTCTCCCACTTCCTACGGTCCTTCCGGCTGACGGATTCCACTGACACCCAATCCTCCCTCAGTTTCCCTTCCCTCCCTCCCGGCGTAAGAGTACTGAGCAGGCGGAGCTCTTGGTTTTGAATGATACCGCTGGACATTTCTCCCTCCCCCCCCGGCTTTTTCCTTTTCCGCTTCTTGACGGTTTAAGAACGCCGTTTTTGACTTTCACGATTTATTTCCTCCGGATGGTTTGACAACTCTCAAGACTCAGTGTTGCACCCGCTCAGCCCGTTTAGACCCCACCAATAGAACATGGCAGTTTTCAATCCTTACGTCGACCCCCTGCCCGCCGCTTTTGCGTTTCTTTCCAGCCCAAAATGAGCAAATCTCCCCCAGGTTAGCCTTCTCCTGGATCGTTATTCCCCTGTGTGTCTCTCTCTTTTCTTCCATCGTTGTGTTGTTTTCTCTCTATCAGAAACATCCAGCGATTTCCCCTGTTCTTTTTCCTCATCTTGGCAATTTCCCCCCACGCCGATTTTCGGGGTTTCACACCCTTCACCCCTTTCCCTCGAGTTTTGTGCTCTGTCCACGGTTTCTTTCCCGGATTGTCCTTTCTCGTTTTTGTTGTTGGGTCCCCCGTTGGGTTCGTATTTTCATTGCAGGAGGCCCCCCCTTTTTGACTCCCCGGCTTTTTCCCTTCAGCAACTCGCTAAATGAAAAGCTACTGTGCAACCTTTCCTCTGCGTGGTCTCACTTTCCACCACCAGTTTTTTTCCCCTCTAATTGAATTTATAAGGACTAATTTGAGGAGTGCCCTCTGAATGCTGGAGCGTTCCACTTTTCCCAGTCAGCCTGCCCTCCTTCGACCTTGGCGAGCCTCCACAATGAATTCGGACCCTTGCCCCCTTCCTGAAAGTGTGTGACGAGAATGCCCCTGGTTTTATTCCTTGTTCTTATTCCTTATTCTCGCTTGAGGATGCTGGCACCCCATGAACAGCTTCCCTGCCCGTTCTTTGGTTGAACTGTTTGTGGTAGCCCCTCCCGGTTGATTTTTTTCATGATTCCATTCCACCAAACCATGCTACATTAATTGAACCCTGTTCCTTCTTTTCCTGCCCCATTACCTTCGACCCGTTTTTTTCTTAGGTCGCTCCCTATAGCATCGCCTGTCCCTCTCTGCCTTCCCCCACCCCCCCCCCCCCCCCCCCCCCCCCCCCCCCCCCCCCCCCCCCCCCCCCCCCCCCCCCCCCCCCCCCCCCCCCCCCCCCCCCCTCCCAATAAACCCCGTGACACCTTCTTTTTATAAATAGCTTCTCTTTATCTCGACGCTAGACGTCCCTTCGGTTTTTTCCTTTTACCCCCCCCCCCCCCCCCCACCCCCCCCCCCCCCCCCCCCCCCCCCCCCCCCCCCCCACCCCCCCCCCCCCCCCCCCCCCCCCCCCCCTCCCCCCCCCCCCCCCCCCCCCCCCCCCCACCTTTCCCCCACCCCAAGACTATCGCCTACTTTTATAAATCCTTCCGCGCCCCGCCAAACCTTATTCCGTCCCAAGTTCTGTTTTTCCCTTCCCCAACTTAATTTTTCAATAGTCGATCAGCTCGGCCCGGTTCAGTCCGAAGAACGACTTCTGCTTTCGTGGACCCCTCATTCTTCCCACACCGATGACTTTCATGCGGGGCCTCCCCTCGTTGGTCTCTTCCTTCGGTGGGCCCCCACCCCCGTCTATTGGTTTCAGCTTGAAACCAATGATCTTGTTGCACCGTCGGTTTTAATGGTGAGTGTCTTTTTTTCCATCTCCATATCTCCTCGTTGCCCCCCTGCACCCAAGTATTGGACCCAAAAGGATACTTTTTTAACCTGCTCTTCAGATTAGTCAGTCCTCACCGTCTCCCTATGCTACCATACGATATCACCACCACCTTTATGATGCTCCCCTTTCTCCGTTCCCCCCCGGACAATGCCCTTCTGCCCTCCCCTTGAATCACACCCCCCCGAAGGCACTTCGTTCGCAACGTTGGCCCTGCCTCAGTTTAATTCCTGTTCCCGCTTCACTTAAATTATCCGAGGTGTTCGGGGGTTGCTATTCTTGTCCTCTCCTGTTTTACCCCTGTCCCCGATTATCGACACATCGGCCATTGTGCCCAGCAATTGTTGACCCCCCACCATTCCTTTTTTGTGAGAACCTCTGCCCCCTCGCTCCCTTCCCCACATTGACTTTTCACCGGTTATGGGCCGACGCATGTACTACAGATCTTCAGAAAACTATCCCCCCTCTCGTTTACAGCCTCTCTTCTTTTTTCAGCTCTACTTCACAACGACCACCCGCCTTTTCTAGTTCCAAGACTCCGACTTCAATCTCCATTTTCCCCCTCCTCCCAAGATGGGCCGCTCCCAGAAGTCCCCCGTTTTTAAAACCGACCTGAAGCCGGTACGGCAGTCCTTCCCCCTCTAAGCCGTTCCCCCCGCTCATGCAGCCTCCCCACTGCACAAAGCAATGTTGTCCTCCCCTAAGAGCTTATTGCTGACTATTGAGAACTCTTCTAGTCATACTCTGTCTGCTTCCCATTCCCTTTTGCTCATGTGGGATCACCCCCGGGCCTAGCCCTATGCGCGCCTATCCCCCGCCGTTTTGAAACTCCTCATCTCCAACTCGGAGTTCTGTGTGTGGGCCCCTCTCCCCTGCGTGCCGGTTGGAGTCTCCCGTTTTTTTGACCCTCCCCCTTCCAAGAACGAGTTTTGTTACCCTCTCCTCCATCGGGTCGTCGTCTTCTTTTTGGAATCGCTCCCATTCTGACAAGATTTTTCTACTATGCTTTTCAGCATTTCCTTTTTTCCTTTGGCACGTTAGGTTTTTCCCGTTAACCCAGTCTTTTCCCACGCCCAGTGCCCTCTCCACTTTCCGCCACCAACTTCCAAGCAAAGGTGAGTTGTGAAAATTTATGCCTTTCCCTTTTCCCTTCAAACTTTCCGCCAGAAGGGTCCCCTCAATGCCCCCTTGCTGAGTAGTGGCTTGCCAATTGAAGGATTCCCCTGTTTTTGATTACCATGTAATTTCTCCCCCGCGCCTCTCCGTGTCTGTTTCTTTCCTTTCTTTAGGGCCAGTGTGGTATTCCCATTTTATGAGTCATGCCTGGTATCGCCGTCTAAGTTAAGGAAATCCACTTCTTGTTTCCCCATTCTTTCTTAACCACCCCCCGTAGCCTTTTGCGCCCCCCTTTGGTTCACTTCCCTAGATCCACAAGATAAGATGTCATACTTTCCTTCCCCTCGACCCACCCACGGCTTTCGACCTCCTCCTTGGGGTCGGTCATTTGGTATCCCCTATTATCCCAGTTTCGTTCTGATGGCCGACCCCTCCTGTTCCTACCCGTCTTGCCGGCTCGCATATTTTGGTAATTCTCGACTGAGTTTCCCCCCTTAAAACCTCTTTAATTTTGTGGATGTGTTTTATCTCCTTCCACTTCATCGGGACCTTCAGCGCGTTCTCTTTTTTCCTCTTCGTGGGTTTCGACGATTCCCTCCGCTCGCTCCGGTCTTTGAGATTTCGGAAGGAGGCTGTTCTGTTCCAGTTCTGTGTGGTTTTTTCCCCATCGCAGGTGACCTTCATGGCTGTCCCCTTTTAGCTCGGCAACTCTCCAAGGACCCTTTCCTTTTCCAGTTGTATGCTGACTTGAAGTGCCTAATTAAACGGTGAATGCTCGGTTCACACCGTGTGTTTGCTCTCTCCCCACTACGCTGTTCGAAATATCCTAATCTGGCCCTATAGGCCCTCTTCCCTCTGCCTCGGAGTCTCTTTTGAAGTACCTCTTCCCACGTCTTTTTTTGTTTGTTGGGCCTTCCAGTTTGAATTGTATAGTACCACCTACTAGGCTTTTCCCCCCCCCCCCCCCCCATATTCCTCCAAGCACCAGTGGTTGCTCTCGATCCAAGACAGCCGCCGTCGCTCCCCCCTCGCAGGGCCCAAGAAATGACAGTAATCCTAGAAAGGTGAGTCTCCTGTCCCTTCTCTCAGCTTTGGGTTGGTTTTGAACGGTTCCTAACTCTAATTTGCCTCCTCTCCCTCTTTTGCGGTTTTTGTTTCCGCTCACCTCCTCCTTTCGCGTCATCTCCCTAGTTTCTGGAATGGGAGAGGGTAATTAAATCGTCATCGCGTCCGAATGGCAAGAGGTGCTTATTTACCTCAGTTACCCCTCCTTCCCCAACATCGACACTGTTATCTCTTCTCCCTTTCCTTTTTTTTTTTCTCCTGCCGTCCTTGAGCTTGGGTAATTATAGTTCTCGTTCCTCCCAATCAAGGCGCTTGACAGGAGTGATCCATCTCTGATTCCCGTACTTTCCCCCCTCGCCCCGTCACCCCCCTTTCGCCAGTAGCATCTTTCCTTCCTTGAATAGCGTTATGTTCTTCCTCATCTCCATTAAGCCCTCTTTGGGATTGTATTCCGGAAAATTGCTTTCAGGACCAACAACCCGGAAGATTAACCCCCCCGCCCCTTCTCCCCTCCAGTACTTAACTCTTTCGCCTTACTGCTTTTTGCCTAGTTCTGTTTCCCTTCTCCGGGTTTTTCCCGCGACAGCCCTTCTTTGATCTTTTCCTCGATTTACCCTACATCTGACTGATGAATGGGGAATAGCGCAGACGCACTTCCATTTTTCCCCTATCCAAACCCCCCTTTTCACAATACCCTCATCGGTTTTCTCCCTTTTGCTGCGCATTTTCTCCAGCTTGAAAGGGACCGCACAGTATTTTTCGGTGCGGAGATCTTCCCAAGTCTGTATGTTAGCCTTTCCCCCTTTCTCCTACCGGTTTTACCTCCCCTCCACGTTCAGTCTGTTACCCTTTTCCTAAGCCGGGCTCACCTTCCCCTTTCTTCTTTTCGTCTTGCCGTCTTTATGTAACTTTTTCCATTCTTGTCCCCTTTGCGCTTATCACGCCGACACAGACCCGGGGCCCCTCCCTCCTCCCCAACCCTCGCCCAGCGGTCGACGAGCTTAAGTGCCCCCCAATCTCTCCATGACCGCTACGTCTCGACGATTCCCTCTGGGCCCCGCACAATCCACGAAGGAGAGTTTGCGTTTTGGACATGCTCACTCTCCAAACCATTTCAATCCATGGAGAGCGTACCAACCTCTCAAGCGTCCAGGTGTCTAGGGGTGTTTCCCCGCCCAATCCCGATCTTTCACCCACACACTTCGCAAACCTACTCTTCGGAATCGTGTGGTTCAGATCTGGTTCCCTTATACGACAACAGGAGGAATGTTTTATGCTCTGCCCTGCTCCACCCCTTTCCCCCAACTTCTCCGGCTTCCTTTCAGCTAAGAATTAGCCACTGCCTCCTTGCCTGTCTCAGGCGAATGGTTTTTCTGTGTTCTTTTTTCCTTGGGCTTTTTTTCCCCTCTTGCAGTGTCGCGTGCTTTTTCCTTGATATTAGTTTATGTGCGTGCGTCGACTTTTCTGTTCTGTTTCCTTCCTACCTTTTTCCCCGTACCCTGGTGCAAGGTACACTTCTTAACGGTCTTTTATTCCTTTCACATGTGCCAACCGACTCTCTCCCTCCTTGTTCTGCAGGAGTCTGGAGCACGTTTATGTATGAACTTCGCCCATCACCAATACACTTTGCTTTAATTGTTGTCACAGTACTTTTTTATTGTTTAATGGGTTCACACCACGTCACCCCACCCCCCCCTATTTCGCTTTTAACCATCTTTTTCCCTCACGTCGTTCCCCAAGATCACTTCATCATTGTAGATTGGAACAGATGCCTCCTGTCCAAACTTTAATCCGTACGGCGGCGAGGTTTTCCTGTTCTTACCCGTTCTGGCGGCTTCTAAACTTGGAGACCTCCCCAAGACACACGGCGAAGAGAGTTGAACCTTTATTTTCTGGGGTTGCTGCCCCTTTCATAGATTAGTAGGTCTCCCGTCCGGTGTTTGTTTTTGAGCACCCCCTGCACGCCGACCCTCCTGACCCATTTCCCTTTCGTTCCTGAAGATTGCCCGACAGCCGCCAGTGATTTAGGTGGAACGCCCGCTTTGTCCCCCAACAGTTTTCTGATGGCCGAGGAGGCTAGTCTACTACTCTTCCCACACGCTCCTCCTTCCTTTTGCTGCACCCTGGGCTGTTTTTTCACGTTGTTCCGCCCATTGTGTAGCTTTGTTGAACTGTTTCCTCTTACACGTGGTTTGGACTGTACGACCACACCACCGCCTGAGTTGGTGTCGACTCAGCTTTTTTGTCAACTTCGCTCTGCTGGACTTGACTGCGTTCTTGGTGAACATAGTTGCTTTAGCATTCCCCTTGATGAGGCGGCACGTTTGGCGCGGTGCCACCGCCTTCAATCTGGGCTCGAGAGACTTCGCCGATCGCAGTGTCCAATCCCGTTATACTCAATTTTCCTCCCGTTACCACGATATCGCCTTTCCTTTTGGCACGTCGTTGCGCATTGTATTCGGTGACGCCTTGTTGAACCCTTTCCCATGCCGTTGTTGAGTCTTTTGGAATGCCGTCCTTTTCCTTCTTCCTTTCTTGGATTGAGACAGCGACTTTAGAATTTCGCCCTACCAGGGTGATTTGCAGCTGGGACGTCTAATTTGACATTCGTGTTTATAGTCCTTGACCTGATCCGCAATCTTTTTTCCCACCTCTAACTGGCACTTTGACTTCAAAAAACTGCGCCTTTCCTCGTAGATTTACAATACCCTCCCATGAACCCCTTTCCTCCAAGATGGTCCCGATTGTTTCCCAGTGCCTCCCCCCCACTGCCCCCCCACCGCGGCCTTTCTAGAACAAATGTGTCAATACGCCCCGGCCTTCCTGTTTTTGGCCTGCTTTGGCACACGTCCCCAACGCCAGGCGCCCATTCCGTGGCCTCGCGGAACCCGACTCCTGCCTCCGTCCTTGATGGAAATTCGTTTTCCCTCCCCCCGCAGACGAAGTGCCCGACAAGTGGTCGCGGCCCTAAAGGTTTGGTTCCCTTCTTTAAAACCTTCTGTGAAATAGGCCGCCTGGTCTTGGGGTGGTCGTTGGTACCCCGCCCAACCGTGGTACCTGCTTGCCGCTCGAAGGTTTCCCGTCCGCTTCTGGCCGACCCCAGTTTCAGGTGTCCCCCGTTTTTCCTGATGCAGGAGATTCGATTCTGGATCATCCGAACCTTGTTAGGTCTTGGACTCTACGGAACCATTTGCGCTTAACTCGTCCATGTCGTTGTTTGCGCGTTTCCTAGTAGTTCTGCGACCACAAGCCCTTTCCCCCCCCACCTGAACTTCTCTGTTCATAAAGGTTTGCCCCGGACAGCCCCTTCCTCCCTAGAAGGCATATAACCCTAAATTTTCCCCCTTTCGTACCCTAAACCGGCTGGTTTTTGCCGTTTTAGTCCCCTCTCCCAATGGCGACCTTAAAGCCGGGCGGATCACCCTTTCCCCCCCATACGCCCCCTAAGTTCAATGCTTCGCTTACCTGAGACTGAGTCAGATGAGCGGGTTTGCGACCTTGATCCGCAGCTACATTCTTCATACTTTTTACTTACGATTTGCGAAGGGCACGTCGTTTTTCTGCACCGAGGTAGCCTCGGCCATGTTCATGTACTCCAATAATTTTTTTTCCACAAGAACCCCGGTACGCTCACCCCATCGCGAATTGCAGTTGCTTCAGCTTCTGTTCGGGGCAATTCCCTTGATTGACAGCTAACTTTGACCTACTGATTTTTCTCCTCTAAGCCAGCAATTTTTTGTGGTTTTCTTAGAGAGCCCCTATCCATTCCCTGAGGTCTTCCCTTGAGTGGGAATCGCTGTTTTACCTGCCTTTTTGTCGCACCCCCTGACCCTCGTCGTTGTGATCGTCGACAGGTTATTTATTTCTTCTTGCGACCCATCGGCCACATGCCGACTCTTTGTTTCCCCTTCGTGATCAGGATCGTCAGTTAACAACGCCCCGAGTGAACCAGGGTCCTTTGTCCAACCGACTAATCTCCCAGTTAGGCCTCTAGACTCTTGCGTGAACTGATTGGATTGTGTTACGCCCAGCCGTCCCCCCTTTGGCTCCAGAAACGGACCCCTCCCACCGCTCCAGATGGTGCATGATCATTCCCTGTTGAGTCGCGGTGGATTTTTCCTTTCTTTTGATGGTCTTGCCCCATTGCTGAACAGGATCAAGCTTTCTTTTTTGGTTTTTCTGAAAAGATTGCTTTGTTTCTTTTGCTCCCTCAGGTCCCCCTTATTGACTAAGGCCAAAATCCCACGACCCGTAAGGACTCCTGTTCCCGTAGATCCCTCCCTCTTCCCTTTCCAACATGGTGTATTCGCTCATCCCTCCTCCTGTCGCTCGGCATTCAAACAGTTTGCGACAAACTGACCCTGCCCTAAGCTTGAACTCCTGAGCGGACTCTCACTTCCCCGTACCCCAGGGTTTTTGTTAGGACCATCCCCCCCCCCCCTCCCTCCCTTTCTACGACCCCGAAGCACCCTTCTGGCCGCCACTTCTTATTGCGGGTAGGCACCCCATGCCCATTCGTCTATCCCAAGATAAGGCTTTTCAGAAGTCACCTTCTTATTTTTTTCGTGTGCCGTCCAGTCAGTCTCAACAATTTACTCCGGGCAGGGTTTTCTTCCCTTCCCGTCGACACCTGCCTATAATTTGCGCGGCCGAAACCCTGTTGTTCTGCAGCTCCCAACCCAGAAATTTTTTTGGTTTCTTCTTTTGTATGTAGTCCCTATACTATAGGGTTTCCTGCAACCAAGTAGGACCCAAATCCCTCCCTTAGTCTTCTCTCTCCAGGCAGAGACCTTACACCCAAGTCAACCAACATTTATCAACTTCTTAAAAACATGGATTGCTACAAGCGTAAATTTCGTACGGTCGCACCCTCCCTTGGCCTCGCCGAACAACAATCCTCCGCTCCAGGAATGCTTCAAGCCACGTTGCGCCCTGAATAAACTACCTTGACAAATTTTCCACCTGTAGATCCGCTGAGTGGGGTAGGGTGCCTATTATTTTTCGCGTCATTTTTTCTTTACCTTCTATAGTCGACCAGCAAGAAAGGCTAATCACGCCTCTCCCAAATTTCCATTGCGGTTGGCACCTCGATTCCAGCCTTCTGCACTCATCAATTCCTTCAAGTCCTAGATTCACTTCCCCACTCCGCTTTTTCTTCAGTAAGCCCTTGCCCTTTCAAGCTCCCCAAAGCCCCCTTAAGCGGAACGGGAATACCTTCGTTCTCGATCCATATAAGGAGAGCCTAGCCTCCCCGTTTGCCCTCGCGACTCAGCGCCTATATGCAGAGTGAGTCCCCAGCTTCCCAAAATTAATGTTTCCTCGAACCGCTCGCTGTTGCTGGACCTCTTGCTCAAGATATGACTGGTGTTGCTTTTTGCTTCTTCCTCTCACCGGCGAGAAGCCTGATGCAAATTTCCATTCCAATATTGAACTCTCTTCTTATTTCTGGAGTCTCCTTTTTAGCTGTACAGATTTACCTAGCCTGTCTGAGGTTTCACCCCATGCCTCGTCCATTTCCAATTACATGATGCCGAGCTCCGACTCTTTTTACAGCTGAATATTTTTTTTGGTTTTTTTCGTCCCCCCGCTCTTACCAACACTCCCCCCCCCCGCCCATCCCTTCAGCAAACCCGCAGCAAATTTTGTCAAATGCCGTTCCCACCCCCTGTAGTTTATAGATTCCCTTTCACCAATTCTCCGCAATTTACCATCGGGGTTTTTCTTGATCCCTCTCAATTGACTCCCATTACCCCGTTTTTCTATACTGAAACCTGTCGATTCCCCATTTTTCTCCTGTGCTTCTTGGCTCGCCGGCCCCTCTTCTCTCAGACTGACTTTTCTACAGAAATTGGAACTCATTCAGTGTCCTTCCCCCGCTTGCTTTATCAGTGCTCTTTTTTTTTTTCCACCCCTGGCTTGTTGCCTCTTTCCCCCCACATGTGAATGTATGCCCATCTTCCACCATCTTCGACAGGCAGTGTCCTGTTGTCCCCTCTCCGACGTTCTTCTCCTGTGTAAGACATGCCCACTGCTGTTCATCCCACTGTTACCGGCCTTTATTTTTCCATGAGAGATGACTTCACCCCCCCCCTTTCCGGTTCTTTCTCTTTTTCTTTTCCCCGAATGCCTTCAGCGTTTGGCGATCCCTTTTCTCTTCGAGAGATTTTTTAGGACCTGATAAGCTCGCTCCGGCTTTCATCTGTTGACTTCTGCTGGATTTCACCGTGATTTTCCCCCAACTCCGCAGGTTCCAGGATTTCTTCCCTATGCTGTCCACGCCTCCTAAAAGAAACCTCCCCGCTGGCCTCTTTGCATGGGATCCTCCCATCCGTGTCTCTTCTAGGGCTGGTATGCGCCTAATCTGAATCTTTTCGATAGTGCTAATCCTTTCACTCTCCCGTCTTCTAGATGCGGCCACTTGCGCCCTTGCACCCCGCCCGGGGACGTGCCCTAGATGAAGGTCCCTACTGGCCGTCATTTCCCCGATTTTTCCGGCCTCTTTCCACAGTATCGTATGTCGCTTTTTCTGATACCTGAAGTACCGCTCTTTCTAACTCCAACCACCCCTCTGAGAATTTTACTACATTGTAGAGTTATTACTTCGTTTCTCGCTGTTGTTGCCTTTCTGTCCCTCCCAGAGAATTGTCACCCTGCGTGCGTTCCATGAGTGATCCATCACCCCCTTGGGAAGGGCCGTCTTTTATCCTTTTTGGCCTGTGGGTCTCTTGAAGTTCCCGCCGTGCATTGTGCTGAGTCGCAGGCGCTTTGGCACCCGAGGAATATCTGACACCGCTCTCTTTCAGTTTTATTTCCCCCGTTTTTTGTGATTGATCTCATTCTCCGCGGTCTTGTTCAATGACAGTTTTTTCACCCGTTTTGACCTTTCTGCTCCCTCCTCTTGACGTGTTTCTTTGCCACCCAACCTTCTTCCATACAAATTTTTCTTTGCTGTTTTTTTCCAGTGGAGTTATTTCAGGTCAGCCCCCAGCCATTATTGGTTCCTGTGGTGGTGCGCCTGTGATTTGGCCCAATTTGATTTCTTGACCCCCCGCCCGATTCCCTCCCGAAAACTTCTTTTCCTTATCCTTCACCTTGTCTACCCATCCCCCGTCTATATAGTTCCCGCTGACAGGGAGCCCGTTTTTGTTCCCGGCTCCCTGATAGGGACTGAAGCCTGCTGTTTGTTAGGTTTGTATTGGCGTCGTCTCTCACTGGTGGCTTCGGCTTATCTTTTCCCCTCTCATCTGATGAGATTTGGCACATCCACTCCCCCTGTTTCCCCAACCCCCCCCTCTGTTATTCGTTTTTGTGCCCCTGGCGGCCATCTTCTTCAGCGTAAACTTTTGATTCATGAGTCGGTCTTTTTTCCTCCCGCTTTGTATTGTAGATCTTCAACCACCTTTTCTTTCCGCTCATCAATACACCTTGCTTTACTACAGGCCGGCTTGTGTGTCTTGTCTTTTTTGGTACTTCGATACTTCCCCTTGTGTCACGTCAGACGAACATTCGAGTCCCTGGTGGCTCATTATACTTAGTACATTTGCCTCTCCTTCTTTTTGAGTCGTCCATGATTTACACCGTCCCCCCTCCCCATCCATTGTCCCCAAAGCCCCTCCACCACCCCGAATTGCAGGGCCGGAGCATGTGACTTTTTGCCTTTTTTTCTCCCCCCCAACTCTCTTTTCCCTTCGCGCTACTCCGCCTCTTTCCTTCCTTTTTGACTTTTCCCCCGCCGTAATAGTTGATTTTTTTCAATGTGCTATCTCTTACTTGCCCCCATATGCGGATCCGTACTCCCTTTGATTTTTGATGTTTTCTTGGTCTTTCTTCCCCCGATCCTCCAGTAGATACTTTTATTCCCCCCCCCATGGCAGAATCCTCTCTCCTTTCGAAGATCATTGGGTGGGGCTCTGAGTTGGCATCGCCCCCCCTCTTCAGCTGTTTTTTTCCGCCCCCTGGTCAGGTTCTTTTTTCCCAACTCCCCCCCTCTCTTTTCCAAGCGTGGCCCCATGCCGGACGTCTTTTTTCCGCCGCAACAACCCCGGAGGACCAGGGTCTCTTCCATTTTGATAGTTTTTATCGCAGAGACCTCCTTTCACCCCCCTCGCACCCTGTCCCCTTTATTCCACTTATTAACCCGCGTTGTTTCGAACCTCCCCCTGTTCTGTGCCTACCCCCTCCCGGCACATCCTCTTCTTCCGCTTTTTTTTTTCTTCATGCTGTTGTCGTTTGTGTGACAAGACCTCCCCCTCCTTTTACAACCAACACCTCTTTTTTTTTACTTTTCTTTCTGTCCGATTCCGGTGTATTTTTTCAATTGTGTACCTGGTCCCCACCTCAACCCCAGTCACCCTATTTCGCCTGTCCAGATGTAATCTTCATTCCTTTGTTTTGGACCACCATGGGCGGTGCCTCCTTTTTCTTTAAATTTTTTCCTCCACTGTTAACCGGACTTTCAGCAGGGGCGAGTTTTTCCCATCTCCTTTAGTCTTGGGGCTTCTCGAACTTCCGAAGTACAAGACATTTCCTTGCTGCTTTCTTTTTTTCCTATTTTATATGCTGAGTCGAGGCTCTCTGCCTTGGCATCTTTACTTCTGGTCTTCCTTCTAAACCCTTTCGTCCGGACAGCGCTAACCGTGTCTGTCGGCTCCCTTGGCAATGATTCCCCCTCTACTCCCATTAGCTTTTTCATAGGGGCCCGGTCAACATTTATTTTCCGATGGGTTGCTTTCCCCTAGACATTGACCAAATTTTGCTTCTTCACTTCTCTGCTATTTTGGCCTTCCAGTTTTTTATTCGATGTCCTCCTTGATTGCTCACTTTCTCTTAATTCCGGCTTTCTTTCATTTGTTGGTTGAGCGCTTTTTGGCAAAAATTAGCTATTGGTCTCCCGCCTATATGGTCCATGGATGTTTTCTTCATTGCAGTGTTCTTTCCCCGGTGCTCGGTTATCCCTTTTAGTGGACATTTCTTAGACGGTGTCTTTTTGAGGTTTTAAACCCCTCCCGCTTACATTTTTGTGGTGGCCCCCACCTGTAGGTATCTATTTGAGTGGTCGAAGCCGCATTTTGGCTCCATTCTTCCTCAATAATCCGTTCAATGCTTATCCAATGAACTGTCGCGTTTTTGTTTCGTTTTTTTTCCCCCAGGGTCTTCCTGCTTCGGCTCCCCGTTCTTAATAACATGCGTTTCGGTCTACTTCGCTTCTTTTTCCTTCGTATTTGGTGCTGGCAGGTCCGAGTGGAGGCGACCGGGGTAATTTGCCCTTCGCCACTCCATGGTGATTTCGAACCTTTAGTGCCGCTGAATTGAGTTTATTTTTCTGTATTACGACGCAATCTCCTGTTTCCGAACCATTATGTTTTTTCCCCTTTTTTGCCCTGAAAACTGCGCTATATTCTCTGGATCCCTCAATACCCCAATCGCACATAAACCGAGTAGGGGCCTTTTTTCAAGCTTGACGACGCCCCTTACTTTTGCGGCCCGTGCGTATCATTCCTCTCCCCCCCCGGCTGTAAGAACGCCCTTACATTCATCGTTGGTCCCCTTGCTGGGCTTCTATACACTTTCGGACCGCCAAGATCCCGGATTTCGCGTTTTTTCCCCTGAATAACCTTCCGTTTTGCCGAACCTCCCCCCCGTGTCTCAGTTGTTCTTCCAGAGGACCCTCCCCTTTCCCACTTTCTGTGAGAACCTTGGAGGACTTCTTCTTCTTGTGGTGGTGTTTATGTGGCCGACCTAGCCGGAAACGGTATAGTTCGCCGCTCGACCTGTTCCTTCGGCCTTGATAAGTTTTTTTCCTGTGGTTCTCCCCCTTTTGCCGGGCCCCCCCCGGAGAGAAAGTCGGCTGGCGCTTATGGCTTTTTTTCATCCCCCATTGAAATTGGATCTCGGATATTATAACATTTCTCCTTATTCTCGGGCTTTTGAGTTAGTCGCGTCAATATAACCGATTATCTCCCCCCCAAATCCTCTCCACACTGAGGCTTAACATGTTCTCCAAGGACTCCCAGGGCAGGCATCGCTCCCGCCGCCTTTTTTGCACTCCCAAAGATTCATCACCCCCCTTTTCGCATATTTTTTTGATCCCCAACCCCCAATCTTTTGTTCGTTCCGACTCGCAAGGAGTTCCAGCTCTTCCTGAGCTGATGACCCCACTGATTACCCCATCCCTCCAGTCTTTTTTTTCTGGCCGCCTTGACTTCCCTGTCGTGGAGCATGCGGATCTGAGATGATACCTCATTCTCCCTGAAATCCTTAGTTTTTTACATAAGGTTGCTGGCCCCGGCAGATTTGGTTTGGGCCCGTTTTTTCTCCCCCCGATTGTGCCGTCCAGGGCATTCCCCATTCTCCCTCCACTGTTCACACGTTTCGCTTGAGCACACCTCGGACCGCCTTTCCCGTTTGACGACCTTCAAGCGGCTTTCGTTTCCCAGTACTCACCATTTCTAAGTTCTCCCTCCCCCCTCTTTATTTAGGATTTCACTTTCTCTTCTTCCTTTGCCTCCTCCCTTTTTTTTTAAGTTCCTGAGTGCCAGCGGCACGAGGTAGCCTTCTGATGGGTAATGGCCTGTCCCCCCTCCTCCGCTTTCGCCGTGGCTAGTCAAACGCTCAAACCTCTCCCCCTCTTGATTTATCCCCTTGTCCTCCCCGGTTCGATTCGGATGTACTTTATACCTTGGTAGCCTTTTCCCTTCCCCATCTTTTCCTAAACTGCTTCTTTGCCCTTTTCTCCCCATTACCCTCACCCCTTAGTGAACTTTTACGAGAGGGCTCATTTCCAAACCCGTTTTTCCCCCTCTGGCATCGAACTTGTACCCTCCTTCGTCTTTCTTGAC
>Ga0179593_1286932_pt1 | contig 14821 bp, 15 predicted proteins | sample CZODoug2_1_08_16_FD_185931 | JGI IMG/M metagenome (GOLD analysis project Ga0179593, IMG submission 185931) | Vadose zone soil fungal communities from Angelo Coast Range Reserve, California, USA - CZODoug2_1_08_16fungal (PacBio error correction) | ecosystem: Environmental > Terrestrial > Soil >... | reverse complement strand
TACCTCGTGTGTCCCCGTTTCCCCTATCGAGGTGAAGACTCGCCTGTGCTGGTCGACACCATGACGATATAGAAGGCCGGAGCAGCGCAGGTCTTGCCTCATCGCATATTGATCCCCCCCCCCCCCCCGCTACGACCCCCCTCTCTTTTGCACTCCCTTCCCCCTGCCCCTATCTGGGCGCCCTGCAAGAAGCGCCCAGCATCCACCTCCCTGGACAGCCAACCTCCGAGCCTTTTCCTGCCCCCTGCTCTTTCTTCTCCACGACCCTGTTAGTTAAGAATGACCTTCACGTTATTTTCCCAAATTCCTCAAGGACGGCCCGGATTCTTCCTATTCACGCCGAGTTTGAGATGGTTTGGCCTGCTCCCTCAGAGAGGCGCCGGGCCCTTTTCCATATAAGGTCTGTGCGCTCCCCCTTTCCTCGGGTCTATTGAAAAGGGACGACAGCGTCCTAAACTTTCAATAAGGACTCCTTGGAAACCATCGACTCAACGCGCGAATTCACGGCGCATTTTCGATAATCCCCCGTGCGCTTGGACAACCACCCCTCTTCTTCCCTAGGGGCACCCTCCCTATATACCCTTGTGCCACTGACTCTCAATCCTCCTTCCTCCGTCGTCAATCCCTCTTTTATCTTCCGTTCTCTTAATAAGTTGTTTTTTAGAGAGCTTTCTCTGACCCCCTCTTTGTCGACCCCTGAGTATTATGCACTCTTGTGATGTCCAGGTAGAGAGTTTGACCCTTAGGACTCGATTGCCCCCTCCGCCTTTTTTGATCTGAGGCCTTCTAGAAGCGCTTTCTGGTTTCCTTGCCGTCAGGATCAATTGCCGTTTGGACGCTTTTCGCCGAATCCTCCCCCTTTCCCCCTATCCCTTCTCAAGAGGAAAGGGACCATCTCCCCCAATTTTTTTGCGTCCTCGCCGGAAACCCATACTCAACCTCTGGTCACGTTCCTAGATGCTTCTCCTATTGACATTCTCGTGTAAGTAATGTAGGCCCCCCCTTCTTTTCGGTAATTACAATGTCTGCCTCTTATGAGACCACTATGCCTTCCTTCGTATACCTGGTTCGAGGAATGGTGCGGTATGATGGAGTTTCCCTTGGTCTGCTCTTGCTACTTATCTTCGATGTTTTCACGTCTTTTTCCCCCCTGGTGACTCTTTTTGGTCTCCCAGCATCCCCCTGCTCCCTAGCAGCAGCCGACAACTGGATATAGGATGTGGGCCTCCCCTTCCGACTTTCTAACCGCTCAGCTCGTGCGATCCCCCTTTTCACGTCAGGTTGCCCCAGCCCCCTTGGCCGAGTCCCCGCTCCTCCGGCCCCCGAGAATCCCTATGCACAAAGAATTGTGACGTGGACCATGCTCTTTTTTCTCTGGCTTCTATCCCTCGTTAGCATAGCCTTGGGACCGCCTTGCGATCGCTCTGTACCGACCCCTGACAGTGGAATGAAACGTATGGTGGTTCGTTCTGGCCTTCCATGTCTCCCCCCCTATTTTTTTCCCGCTTTCAAGAGTCTGCTCGATTCTTGAGACGCCTGGCCTACTGACCGGATGGTTGTCTAGCTTGTTGACCCCCGCCATTTAAGACCGCCCCGTGTGTAGTCAGATTTTCGGACAATCCAGGCTGGGCGCATCTGCTTAGTCCCGACTGGGAAAACCGGCAGTTCCTTCCCGCCCCCGGTTCTCGTTAATCGGATAAAGGTCTGAAGGCCCCCCATCCCCCGTCCGACCCTCTACGGTCCGCATGGAGGACTTCCCCCAACCGCGGTCAACGCTGGTCATCACTCTGCCCCCCGACCCCTTCGGATTTCTTTGAGTCGCCTCCCCTCTCTGGACACCAAGCCCATACCCCAAACAAAAACCATGCCGTCGCCAGTCGAACTGTTTCGGCTCTTTTTCGACGACCCTTTCCCCTACGTCGCTCCTTTTTTCAAGTCGTCCCCTCCTGTTTTTTGCTCTCTCTGATGGCGCCTATCAGTGCCTGCCACGCCCCTTTGTCGGTCTAAGTATGTACAATTTTCCCGTCGGACTCGGCACGTTGCCCCTCCCCGCAGCCCTAGCTTGACACCCTTGCTGGTTTCGACTCTTTCGTCTTTAAAGGCGCTGCGGGAAGACTTCACGAGGAGCCGGCCGCGTACCCCTAAGACACTTTTGTTACGCGCCCTTCGCAGGAGTCTCCTTATCTCCCTCGCCTCTGACCCTCCGTGAACCCCCCATTTTACGAAGTGAATACTTCAGGCCCCCTTTATTCCCCCTATGACGCAAACCCATTTTCGTGTAAGAGTCCTCGTCTCACAACTCCCCGTTCCCGTACTAGTTCCGAGTTGTAGGAACCACTTAACACCAAATCACAAAACCTTTTAGTTTGCGTAACACATTGCCCGTCGTGAAATCGTAGAGGAACCCCGCTCGGGCTCGTTTCACCTATCTCCGAAGATCTATGGGACCTATCCCCGCCGCAAGATGTTCCACCGATGAAGACGTCCCTCCCCTCCCCCCCCCCTCTTTTCGCTCAACTGGCAACACGTCATCTCGGCGCCACCAGTCGTTTGCCGATGTTCGTGGGCTCTTTCCCTTTTTGGTTTCCCCTTCCATAATTCTCACGGTTCATTCTCGCCACGGACATCCGTTCCCCACTTTTTACTGTCGACTATTTTGGCTGTTGTTTCACCTACGGTCTACCCCTCTTTGCTCTGAGATTCTTTTTTGCCTTTCCTTCCCACCTCTTTACGAACCGAGATCAAAGTCGCATACCGTGTTTAAAAACCTACCCCCTGTGATAGAGTCCCCTCTCTGTGGTTGAGTACTTTGACCCGCACGTTTCGCACTCCCCCCCACATCGACCTGTTTTAGCTACGCCCCGGGATGAAATTCGTTATCGGGGAGCGTCTCCTGATTGCGTTCCACGTCTCCTTTTCTTCTTGCGCTCTCTTCAACCCCAACCCCCGTATTTGTATATTGGTACCGAGGACTCTCCCGTTTGATCATCCCCAGGCCCCCTTGGTTTGTTCCTCCGCGGCCTGGTTAACCCATTCCATGCCCTACAACCCTTTCCGTCGCGTGTGTATCTCGTCTTCGACGAGCTAACACTCTCCAGGCTTGTTTGATTTGAGCTTTGAACTGATGATTTCCCCGACCTGTTCTAACCTTCCTTTTTTGCGGCGCCCCGTTCTTATCATTTCCGTGACATCCAGTGTTATTCCCAACCGCGGGTTGCCTTTTGTAAGTCTCTCGGTGATTTGTGTGGGCCTTTCCGATCAAGCTCCCCGGACAGCAAAATAGGTACCCCCCAGACCCTATATTTGGTCAACGCCGGGAGTGATGCCCTGCTCCTAGTCTAAGTGAAACAGCCCCCCGGTAGTATTTACTTACCCACGTTTCGGACACCCTTTTTTCCCGTCCGTCTCTCCTCTCTTCAGAGTCCACGCGTGTGATGGTTGTTTTCACGAGCATTCATCAGAGTAGAAAGTCCAGTGATGACGAGCGCAGATGCGAATGTTGCTTTACCTTCGTTCTCTCCTTTCCCCCATTATGTCGGTTCTGTGTACGGCATTCTCCTAGGCGTCTTTTAGCTTCCCCACTTTTTTTTCCTCTCTCTGTGTGTCATGTTTTGTACTTTGCGACTAAGTCCATTTCCCCCTCTCTCCACCCCCCCTTGGTCCTTTAATAAAGAATGGCGTGGCCATTTCTTGTTAGTCGCCCCGTGCATTGTTGTACGTCCCGTATCGATGATCGCGACCGTCTTTGGAACCTTCCCTGATGGCCTTTCCATTTGCTCTTACACTGTCCTCCCTGTGCGAAGCAGTTCCGGTTCATCTTATGTTCTTACAAACCGGGTGCGTTTTTATAATTTCACCCTCTAGTTCAAAACTGTTTCTCTACATTGCCCCTGACGTCGCGTCCCTATACCCATTTCGAGAAGCAGAATTTCGCTGCCGAGACCCCTTACAGTCAGGACCAGCCAACCCCAAAATCTGACCTCCCCGCCTCCAGCTGCAGGACTGCTGCCGGAAGTTCACCAGCCGTTGCTTTCGTTTGACAGCACCCCGGTCCAGCGTTGCTGTACCCCTCTGCGATTTTTTTTCATGTCGACCAGCTAATCCTTTGCCTTTTTTTTCCCAGTTGCTGCAAGTCTTTGTCCGTTATGGTTGCTTGATTCAGCCCCACTTGCCGCGGGTTTGCGTAATCGGTTCCCCCAGTCATGAGCTGACCACCGCGGTGACGTGCGCGAAGCCCCTAGCTGTCTCTGTGAAGTTCCGGCGCGCTTGTGCGGCGGCCAAGAATTCCCTCCCCCACCTTTGTGGTTTCCTGCCGTTTATTTCGGCAGCGAGTGGAGTTTTTCATTTTTCGCACTTTTCGGTTGACACCGACCTCACCGCCGTTTCCCAGTAGCGCTGGAGCCGATTTTTTCTGCCCGGATTTTTTTCTCCTCCCCCTCCTCCCACAATTAAACAGGGTCGAACATCGCATGCCTGTTTAGCGGTGCTCATTCTGCTCTTGAACACACAACAGTGTTACGAAGACCCTTTTCTTTCACACTGACTTTTTTCCCTGAAACTAAGACGCCGGCCGTTACTCTTCCCTTTACTGACTTGCGTTGAGCTTGTGGCTTCGGACGCGAGTTTTGGCGGGCGTGGCATTGCTTTAGCTGTGCCGCCGCACGACAGGTCTTTGAAGGTCGAAGCTTCCGGCCCTGTAGAGCTTTTGACGGCCCTTCCCCTTTGACTTTTTTTTTCACCCCTTCTGGCGTCGATGACCCCCGGCCGCAGGCGGTCATCCCCGTTGGTACCAAACACGATCGAGCCGAGTCCCAAGCGTAACGTTTTGCGCATACAATACCAGATCCCAGCGACTCTTGCTTTCGTCTCCATGAGTCGTTTCTTTTTTGACCTTCGATATCTATCTTTCCATCCCTTTCCTTTTCACGATGCTAATCAGGGGTCTCGACGTCGTCTCGCTTTTCGTAGTAGTACTCCTTTTTTTGAGGCCAGTTGCTAGAGCCGCTTGCTCGGGTCTCTCGGGTGAGTCCCAGCGCATTTTTTCTTTGACCTTTGCGGCCTTTCCATCGCGGTTTCGAGATGGTTCGTCCCGTCCGGCGGGAATACGGTGATTTGATTTCTTTTTTCATGAGCCCCGTTGCGCCAGGCTGCGACCATCGTTTTTCTACATTTCCGCGAGACCTTTTGCCAAATTTCCCCCTTATTTATGCATCGCTCTTTTTCTTTTTCTTCTGCAATCTTTGGTTCATGCGGTTCCCAATACAGTTGTCATGTCAAGTTTCGCCTCCCTATGAGCCACGTGTTTTTGTTGCCCTGGCGGAGGATACCTTTTTTCTCGGCTTTGTTGTTTTTAGTTTTTATGCTTTTCCTTTTTATCTTTTTCGCTCGTCGCCCCTTCCTGGCGTTTTCTTTTTTTGGCTCCCTTAGCAGGGTGCCATGTTTTTACCCAGGTTTGTTTTGAAGCGTGCTTGCTTCACGCAGCATCGGGTGCTGTACTTTTCCGCCAGAAGCTCCCCGTTTTTGGCGCCCAGTCTCCCCCCCTTCGTCCGGATCTTCACCGCTCCAGGAGCTTCTTGCGCGCCGTTACTTGCTTTTCCTCCTTTGCTGGCCTTTAGCACCCCGCTCGCCCGGTTGGGAAAGTTTAGCGCATCCCACCTTCCCACTTGTGGACCACCCATTTGTCTACCTCCTGCCACAGTTTTTTTCGCGGAACGATCGCGGCGTGTTACGAGTTTTTGCGGACGCATTTGTTATTTGGTAACCTGTGCGATTTGAAAGTATTCCCCTTTGTTTTTACGGTTTTCGCCCCCTATACCTTATTGGCTCTCTCATTAGATGTCATTGACCTCTATTCTTAGGGTAACTTTGCAAGGTTTTGTCGATGGACTCCTTTTTATCTTGGATTCTGTTCTTTTCGCTTTGGCCTTTTTCCGCCTTACTTTTTTTCCCTCCACCCAAGTGTTCTCGCGGGCAGAACCATACTTGTGGATGTTACCTGGTTTGGTTGTTTAGTGAAGGGCACCCTTCCCCCTTTTCATATCCCGTGACAACCGCCTATCACCTCGTTGTTCGGTTGTTGCTCACATACTTCTCAATTATGCCCAACTTTTCTTCCGCCCCCCCGATAACGTTGCCGAAACACGTTATGTCCTTCCCCTCTCCCCACCCCCCGACGGTTCATTTTCTTTTTTCCACTACGATGTTTTCCCCACCTCCTTGCGTATTTCCACCTGTCCATTGGGTGATGCAGTTTGAGTTCTTCATTCTCTTGGGAACCCTTGAACATAATGACTTCGACCCTCGCGAGTCGTTCAGCTTCCCCCCTTGACGACCTTCGCCCCCCTTCGCCGCTGTGCGTACGTAGTTCAAATCTGCTTTTCCGATGATGTTCCTTTTCCACCCCCCCCTTGGCCTCTTCCCTTTTCCGATCCCCGCCTCAGCATAATTCTGCGCCTTTTTGAATTACTTCGAGGAGCCCGTTCATAACCTCCGCTTCCCCAATGGCGAAGGGTCCCTCTCTTTCGTTTTTGCTTCCCCTTCCCGTCCAGGGCACCGTGGAGCAGGAGGCCCCGCGCGCGTCTGCCCCGGCATCGCGCATTTGATTTGGCCGCGGCTCACTCGAGCATTTTCTTTTCAGCCCTGAAAGCTCGGACGTCCTTTGTTGACTTCTCACCTTAACGCTGATTTTTGATGATCCCCTTCCCCATGAAGAGTTGTCTCTCGGACCACGTGATTCGGAACCAACCAGTCGACTTTCCCTTTTATTCACCGTTCCCTTGTAGCCCAATGGATTGGTGAACCGCCTCCCGATCCCCCTCTCGTTTTTTCTCGCGTAACCGCGATTCCCTGCGACTTTTACGTATCTCCTCTCATTCAGGGCTCAACGAGTACTCCTCGTCCCTGCCGTCGTCCCTTGGCCAAAGTCGTATTTTAGCGAACAGTCGCGCGATTTTTTTTTTTTTCAATGTTTGTTTGTTCCTCTCCCTGCGATTTTTTCCTTCCCCCTTGGTCTTCCTCTAGAGTTCCCGTAGCGACCTTTGAGTTTTGATCTTGTCGCCGGCTTTCCCTTCCCCCCCCACGCCCTTTCTTATCTATTTTTACTCTCCTAGCTTTTTATTTCTGGATTCAATGACCTTGCCGTGCAACTTGCCGCCATGTGGTCCGTCGCACTGACCTTCGTGCTTTCAATCTCGCCCTGGGCATTCCCTCTGTAACAAGTCTTCCCCACCTGCTGGAGAGAATTTGTCACTTCCGTCGTCTTTTTCTGATTTTACGATCCAAATAGTCTCGCTTGTTCTCCTCTTCAGTACACGGTTATGAAGGTTTTTTTTGTTTTGGGAGCGAGGTCTGCGGCCCCTCCCGCGATTTGCCGCCTTCTTCGGTTTTTTTTTTCCCCTGCGTTATTCCCCCAAATTCCCTTTGATATGTTAAGCGCGCCGCGAGGTACTCGATTTTCCTCTGCCTTCTGGTCCAAGGTTTCCTTACACCTATTCAAGTCTTCCAGATATGTATCCTTTCTACCCACTTCCCCGGAGTGGTTTTTCTTTGCTCATCCCTGGATCGTTTTTATAGTGATCCCCAGGATTTTTGTTGTTGCCAACGACGTGTCCGGAATCTAGTTCCTGGACCCAGTGTTTCTATGTTGTGCCCGGTCTTTCTCGAGAGCGTCCCCTATTTCCAGTCCACTTTTTCCCTCCTTATGTCTTCGACCGCTCCCCCTCGTTACCTCGCCAGTGTCTATGACTCCGCAGGTTTTGGTTGGTTATGCCTCTCCTTACAAATGCTCAACTTATTTCCTTGAGACTGATCTTTCTCTCGTGGCCCGATGGCCTGATGATCGCAATGCCCTTCCCCTGCCTTGTGAGCAATGACGCCACGAGGTGTCGTTCGGCTTCTGCCGTCATCGGAGTTTCCCGCATCTTCTGAGGGCTCCAGAAGTATGTTAGGGTTCCCTTTCCGTGGATGAAGTTAGAATGAATCAGCTGGTCTTTTCCTCCCAGCTAGTCTACTGCTCTTTTCACGTGCGAATTTTCCCCCTAATTTCCTTTTGGCCCTCTCGTGTACTTCCTTTTCTCCTTTTCCCCAGTCTGATGGTGATCGACCTTTCCTTCGGGACCCTAATGCCTGGATACAGTTTCGTTTCCGCCACTGCAGTCCCATTTTCCCCAGCCGTCCTTTGCCTGAGGGACCCCACCGTTCATGCGTCCCATCGCGATATCCCAATTCTTCCTCCCTCCAGCGGTCATCAAGTATCCTCCGATACGCTGTCGCCGGGACCCCCTCCTGCACAGTGCCATTGCAAGGAAAGACCCCCCACCATTCATCGATATCAGTGCATATTAACGACTTGTCTGTACCAGGAGATCATGTTCGCCGCCCCCATAGGCGCCTCGCCTCTTGCTAGTTCTTACCGCCTGTTTTTTTCACCTTCGCCCCGGTTTTTCACGCCAATCCAGCCCTTTCACATGATTCCCGGTGAAAGCCCCTATGTCGCCCAACTTAGTTGTAAAGTATTGAACCACCTACTCTCTCCCCCTCGTCTCGGGGTGCTAGCCAGCAAGGGGTGACCTCCTTTGTAGCGCAGCGTTGATCCTGTGTTATACTTCGGCCAGTTGGGAGGCTCCCCTCCCCCAGCCGCGATCGCCCCAGTATTAGGCTGTGCCCCTTGGACAGGTTGACGTCCCCTCTGTCTCTTTGCTGCACCCGGACCCACAGGGCAACCACGCACTCCGGCCCTGCCACTCCCACCTTCTCAGCTCTTTCTTCTCCCGTGTCCAAGACGAAGAGCAGTCCATTGTCCCCCCGTAAAACGTTAAGCGAAACACACTAGGTAACCTGCATTGCGCCTCTGTGTTGGATATAAGGCCCCAGTTTCCATACCTCCCCTCACGTTATTACGCCTTACATTTCCTTTCCAACTGTAGTAGACTTGCAGAGCCTAGACGGCAGAAGAACATCTCTGCCACACTGAAGTATGGTGCGCTGTTGGCGCTCCCCTCCGCGTCCTTGACGTGCGTATTTAGCCCTTGCTCCTTTCTCCTCCTTCTCTCCACGAGTTATTCAACGGTACTCTCTCGTCCCTCACTAATGTAGCTCTGTTTACTGTGAGGTCCCGATGAAAAATGAGACTCAACCCCTCGTCTCTTTACGGCAGGCCAGGCGGTTTTAGGCCTACCGTGAGTGTGGACCAACACCTCATTATTAGCATCTCTTAAAGGAGTCTCCACCCTCTACTGACGAATTCTACCTTAACTTCGTCTCCATAGTAGACCCGGAAGACCCCTCTGTCTCTACTATTTTAAATAATAGATTTGTTTTTCTGGATAAATTGTGTTCACGCTGTCGAACGACCCCCAGTCGTCCTTCTCTTAGCGTTTTTTTGAGTCAGGTAGCCCCCGATTTACCCCCGGGACCAGAGGTGTTTACCCCCGCGCACGGGGATGCCTCTCTCCTGCGATGTCTTTCCCAGATTTTGTCCGATGTTTTTATTCGTCCTCCTAAATTTTTTCCCCTGTGAAGCCCGACTTTTCCCCTCCTTCGCCCCGGTCTCTACCAGCGCCGGGTCCCTATGTCCACTCCCAGTGTAATATTGTCGCGCCGTCCCCCCAGAGGCCACTCTTCTTCCTCGGCCTCTATTCCTGGAAGGCCTTTAATTTTTTCTTGACTTTTACCGCTCGTGTATAAAACTACCCTTTAGTTTCTTCCTTTTCCTTTGAGCCTCTATAGCAACGACACAGGTCAGAGTCACCGACTTGTGTCAGCTCCACTGGTTCTTTTTCTTATCTCATATTTCGGACTCCTTAGCTTGGTCCGCTTTACACTAGCATTCTGTATTGCTTACTTCGGAGTTTGCCTGGTCAATTTAGGACCCTCTTTTCTCTTTTCGCCGCGCACGCTCCTCTGCTTCCTCTTGCCTCAACCGTATATCGTCCTTTGCTCGCGTCCACCACGAGAGCACTGGCTTTCCACGAATCTAGTTTCTCTTGCCGTCACTAAAGATTTGCCGTCCCATCTGCCGATCCCGTCCTCCCTCCCCTTCAGCAAGCCCCCACCTTTTGCTTGTTTTCCATTCTCCTCTTAATTACCCCCTCATTATATCAACCGCCTCCTGGCACATGATGTATTGTTCTCTTCGCCGCTTCGCTGTCTAGCTTCCTCTTGACCGCCTTTTCTTTCCGGCACCTTCCCTACAATTCCTGTCAGCGCTGGAGATTTACTCGTCGTCCCCTCGTTTTTGTTCGTTGCCTTTCAATTATCGCTATTCGCCCTCCGCTACCACGGATGCTGCCATTAACTTGAAGAGTAACTTTCTGCGTATAGAGAATTATTTCCCTTGATCTATTATTTACTGCGACCTCTTTTTAGCTCCCCGCAGTGCTTTCTCGTGAGTGACCCATACCTGATGTCGCACCTGTGTCTGTTATGATACCCCACTTCCAACTTCACATTTGTGTGCAATTTTTATTCGACTATTCCTGACATCCTTGCTCTCTGTCGTCCTCCATAATCTTTCCCTTCACCCCATTACCCCCGAACACACCCAAACACGTATCAGTTAGGGTTGGTCTCGGGTTTTACCTAACCAAACCTTTCTGCTTCGCACCTCTTCGCCTTCTTGGAACGGTCCTTTTGTGTTTTCCGCCACCACGATGGGGAAAACCCCGGTCTCGTGGTTGACCCCGTGACTTTCTCGATTCCGTGACCATCCCCCAGCAGAACCTGCCCCCCCCACAAGTTCCGTTTATTTCAACCAGTTTTCCTTCCGGTGATCTTTTGCTGACCTGCGTTGCCCCTCCTTTCCCTTTTCACCCCCATTTCAACCTCATCAGGCCTACAGCCCCCAATTTGGCATACTTCCGGTCCTGTTCCCGGATGGATGGCCTTTTTGGACCTGTTTTTACCTTTTTAGTCGTCTTTAGGCCGACGGCCCACTTGAACTAACCCGAACACCCCGCTAACACGTCTCCACTCTTAAAAGGGAACGATGGGGCCCATCACCCCCTTGTCCCGCCAGAACGACTTTTCCTCTCCCCCCCCCCCCTTCCATTTTCCCCCTACAACGTCCTCGGCAGCTTCAAACCTTCCAAATTTTTCTTGGAACCCTCCCCCTTTTCCAAATTACACAGCCTTTTTACTGCTCTTTTTTGTCAAAATTCGTTCAGCCCTTCCCCGATGGGGGCCCCCTTCCCTTTTCCTCGGATTTTGCTTCTTTGCCGAACACGGTTTCTTTAATTGCCCCCGCCTTCTTCCCCCATTTTTGGTGGGCGTTAATGAGCAAGGCGCGTATTCGCTTTGAACCCATCAAAACCTGTTCCCCCGTCCACCCTTATGTGCTCCCCCCCTTTATGATCTGCCTGTCGCCAGCCCCGTCCTGCACCTCTTAATGGCTTTTTTTGTGCTTAACTTATTTTCTTCCCTCGACTCCTCCGTGTTTTGGCCCACAAACACCACCTTGATTTTTCCGCGTGATGCCCTTTTTTCTGGACCCTTCCCTCTCTTTTCCCCCACATTCTTCCAGCGGTGCGTGGTAATGGGGTGTCAAAAACTAGCGTGTTTTGGCCTACCCCCCTTTTTTGATTTTCCGCTGTGAGCGCCTTACTGTGTGCACGTTTGCACTCTGTAAAGCTCAACCGCAGGCACCTTCACTGAACCCTTGAGACACCTTTCACCTTTTAGTTGTGGTCCCTCCTCACCTTTTCTCTTTGGATTGGTTGCCACTCTGTACGTCCGTGAACAGCTCTTCTTCTGACTTTTTCCCTTTCCAGTGGTGATGCGGTTCAATGTAACCTCCCCCTCTCTCCTTTTTCATCCAGAAGGTTGTTGTTGTTTTTTTGAGGTTCTTTGTGTTGTCTTTTTGACGCTTGGTTTGGGTTTGACGCCTTGACACTTCCTCCCCTTTCAGCTATTGTCTCCTCCTGCGGACGTCTTCACCTTACCCTATTTTGCCTTTCTCTGCCAGGCATTCATGTCTCGAAGTCCACTGTTCGTAAAATGTTTTTCCTTTTTTGTGGCAGAATTTTTTATGGCAAGTTTCTCTTGTGTCACTTGCCCCTAGTAACCAAGCCACCGAGCTCAGTGACTTCCCCCCCCCCAGCTGAGTTCCCTCTCTCGCTTTTTTTGTTATTCCCCTTTCCCCTGAATTTCTGTGGTCTGTATTAAAACTTTCCAGACTCCTTCGTCCACTGTCTGAACACCGCCTTTCCCGTTACTTTTGTTGACCCCCCAGGATCCCCTTTCTTTCCCCCAGTCAATACCCTTCCTGCCAGAGATTGCCCCTCTGTAATTTTTCACCTTCTTGTCTGGCCGTTGTCCCGTCCTGAACCTGGGGAAAGTTCCCCCTTACCGTTGGAGCACCCCCAATTTTCCTCTCTTTTTTTCTTTGAGTCGTTTTTTCAACGGGCGTTTCACGAACCCCTCCTTCAAGTTTTTCCCCCCTTTTTAAGCACCCCTTTTCAAGGTTGTGTTTTTTGGACATCCGAAACCCCCTGTTATGGTGCCCAGCCCCCTCCAATCCAGCGTCCGGCACAGTCTCCCATTTTCTTTTTTTTCCCTTCCAAGTATTTTTTTTTATGTTGACTTTCTGCACGAAGGTCATCATTTTCCCCCCTTTGGCGGTGCCACATTGCTTTCGGGTACTTTGCCTTATCTGTCCTTTTGCACCCCAAAAAAATCTCATTTCCACCTTAGTTCTTGTCTGCCCCCCGCCTTTTTCCCCGTTGTTGTTAGCGTAATGTGTGACCCAACACCATTGTCCTCGGACCTTGAGTCGTGAGTTGACCCAGTTTTTTCTTTTTCCCCTTCCAATTGGTTGACTTTTCCTTGTGATCGTGGTTTATTTTTTTTCTCCGTTTTTGGACGTCGACCGACATCCTAGGTGCTTCCCGCCACTTTAATTACCCACGGTTTCCCCCAAAAACAACCCCCAAACGTGAGGCCCCCCCTATCATCAGTTTGTAACCCCCGTTTGCTGCTGGACTTCTTCCTTGTCGTCCCCTATCGGTTTTTTTGCGTTGTATTTGTGGTTCCCTTTTGGGGGGGTCCCGTCCCCCTCCCACAAAACCTCTGCATTCCTACGGTGGCCGTACCAATGACTTTTGTTTTGTCTTTTTTTGCTGTTTGTAGATGGTCGTCCATTCCCTTTTTTGCTACCATTTTTCACTTGCGGTTTTTCTGAGAAAACTTTGTTGCTTCCCCCCCCCAACACCGGGGCCGTCGTTTTGTTGAAGGGCATTTGCCCCCTCTTGTGCCCCTCAGAAATTTTTAGTTCTTCCGTGTCCCCCCCGATCCACCCCCCCTCACTTTGCTTCCTTGTGGTTGTTCTTTTTTCCATGCTTGTTTTTCCTTCCCCACTTTTTTATACTTCCCCCTTTTATTTTGTTGCGCCCGTTATTTGTATGTAAATTGGCGTTCTCCCCCCCCCCCTGTTTGTTTCAGATGAACTAGGCTTTCTTCTTATTTTGAATTTCTTTCTTCCCCATATTTGGCCCCCCCCCCACCCCCCTTTAGTAGTCACCCCCCACCGGATCTCATTTTTGTCATTCTTTTGGCTGCATTTTCGTGTTTTTGTCCATATCAACACGGTCGTTTGTATTCCCTTGTTCCAAAATTCCTCGGTGTTGCTTTACCGTCTTCCTGGTTTTTCCCATTCCTTTTTGCCACCCTCCTTCTTTTTTTGCTCCAAAAACGTCTTCACCCCCCCCATTACCCCATCTTCTTTGAAAACACAGATAACCCCCTTCCTCTTCCCTTCTTCCCCCCCCTGTTCAAACATTCTCCCACCCCGTTTTTCCCCCCCGCAACACCCTTTTTGTACTTCCCCTCAACGGTGGTCAAGCAAGACCTTCTGGCACCTGTCGTGCGGATTTTTAACGGATTCACCTTTGGGTCCCAAATTGGCTTTCATACCCCTGTCCCCCTGTTTCCCCTTTCTCCTCATCCTAAGGCTGCCATGGAAATTTTCCTTTTTGTTGCAATTGGTTTTGCTACGACACTCTGTGTCGCCGTCATGTGTTGTTTGTCCTTGACTTGTCCATGCCCCCCACAATTGATCAGTGAGCTATTTTGTAATGGTTTTTTCGTTTGCCTTTTTCTTTTTTTCCCGTTTAATTTCCCCTCGTCCGAACCCCTGAAACCCAAATGGATATTCCACAAACCTTTCTTCCTTTCCCTGTTTTAGTTGCACCCCCAATCCCATTCACGCCCCTTTTTTACAAAACCTTTCACTTTTATTTTTTTCTGATTTCCTTTTGATCTTACAATGGTAGGTTTCCAACTGTTTAAATTTTCTTTTTAGTTCCTTTTTGTTTTGTCTTTTTACCCTGTTTTTTGACAGACCTTTCTTAAAGTACAGCCCATCTCTTTTTCGCTTAACCCCCCCCCCTTGTCTGATCCCCCTTGCCCCCCCTGCACAATGGCCCCAGGCCATTTTACAACGAGGAGCTGTTTTTACTCTTCCCCTGTTTGCCCGCCATGCCTTTGACTACTTTCTTCTCCCCCCAGTACTTCTGATCTGACGCCTGCAAGGCTCGACACCAATAGTTTTTTCCCCTGTTTTCCGAACTTCCCCCCCCTCCTGCGTCTTGTGCGTTCTTTGTCACTTCATTTTCCCTTTGGTCTTTTCTATTTCATTAGTCCGTGTTGACTGGCCCGTCCTCTGCTACACCTGTTTGGAATCTGACCCGGGTTATCTTTTTTTTTTGTTGCTTTCTGCTTGTCATGGTTGGAATATTTGGCTTGATCCCTCATTACTTTACCACTCACGCGCTTTTCTTTTTCCTTGGCTGAGACTATGGAGTAGTTTTCCCGCCGAAGTGTGTAGTGA
>Ga0179593_1692121_pt1 | contig 14822 bp, 20 predicted proteins | sample CZODoug2_1_08_16_FD_185931 | JGI IMG/M metagenome (GOLD analysis project Ga0179593, IMG submission 185931) | Vadose zone soil fungal communities from Angelo Coast Range Reserve, California, USA - CZODoug2_1_08_16fungal (PacBio error correction) | ecosystem: Environmental > Terrestrial > Soil >... | reverse complement strand
CTCTCTGTAAGACCTGTCCGATTTCTCCCTCCGAACCCCTGCCGTTTCTTGTTACCTGGCCCGTTTCTTCGTACTCCTTATATTTCTTGGGGAGCACCGTTGGTTTTTAGGCGGCTCCACCATTCCTCGATTTTTTCCTTCCCGCCCCTCCCCCCTTCATTCTTATGTCTCTGGACCCTCTCCTTCCTGATGTTGTGCCGGCTACAATGCCACATAACCGGTTCGACTGGTGTTTCCCTTTTCAGACAGTTTCTCCGATCGGCATCCCCCCGGTTTCTTCTTAATCGACCAACCAAACGCGATAGGGTAAAGGATTTGGCAACTCATGTTCGTTCCAATGGCTAGCGCACCGATTTGAACCTTTTGGGAATGCACACTCCACGGTTCGCTTCCCCCGATCCTTCTTTCTCCTTTTGACTTTTCATTTCTGCCCGGACGGAAAAGGGCTTCCAGCGAAGGTATCCTCCGCGAATTGCCTGGTTGGTACGAAGTTGGCATGGTCTTTGCCGTGGAATTAGAGCGGACACCCCCGCTGCCCTTTATCCGCCGCTTAAAGCGCGGGCTCGGTTGTAAGTGGAAATCTTTTTGCGAGGGAAGCGGGAAGCTCCGCTTTTTTCTTATATGGCGGCGTGACACCGATCCGATATGACCAGTTCCAATTTCATATTCCCCTTGTTTCGACGTTAGGGCTTCTGGTCATCGATCAGAAGTAGCAAACGGATGTTCTCACTCCCGTGTGAACCCCCTTTCGAGCTCACCTTGTCAAATCGCTGCCCTCCGTGAAACATGCGGCAGACGGACTTTGGCTACCGGATCGAGCCCCGGGACGGCGCACCCCTTCTCCTTTCCGTTTTGAACTTTTGCCGGAGTTTGCGGTGCTCCTTATCATTGAAGATTCTTCTTGCGCGCACTCCGCGGCGCGCCTGTTTGGTCCTTCGGGCGCTCGGCGATTTTGAATAAGCCCAGCGCGGCTCCCCCCCCTTGTACGCTTAGTTTTCCCGAAAATGCGAACAGGCGAATCGTCGCCTCGGATGAAGGTCCCCCACTCCGATTCTTCCCCCCTTAGGCAAACCAATCCCTCCGCCCAGTAATTCTGGTACTGCCCAACGGTGGACCTTTCCATGGAGCCGCGGTCCCTTGATGTCTCCCCTGTCCAGTTTGACTGCCCCCCCCGGCTTGTCCCGTTTTTACTCGGCAAAAAAAAACTCTTGAATGGTGCAAGAGTTATCCCGGTCTGCCGCCCTTCGAGGATCTGCAGGGTTCTCTACCACGGCACTTTTACCAATCAAGTCGTCCCCCTCCTTCCTTTTTTCCTTGCATCTCTGCCTTGTTAACCCAACCTCCCATCGTATGTGATCGCGCTCCAAGACCGGTCCCTTTTTTTTTCTTACACCCCGGATCCCCTGGAAGGTTCAAACTTACGTCGTCGCGCGATTCGTATGGCTGAGGTCTTCCGCAGAGCCTTCTGGAGTTGTACTCCTGACCCACTATCGTTTTAACCGGCCGCTCCCTTACACTCTCTCTTTTTTCGATAATTGTCGTCCCTCACTATTGCCCACTCCCCGCGACTCAGTCTCCATCTCCAGGTGGGGTAAGGGAATAAATCTCTCCCACATCCTGCGCCCTTTTTTCTCTCATCTTCCCTTTTAATCCCCCTTCCGGAGCTGCTTCTTCTCTTTCCGATCCCCCGAAGATTCGAATTTTTCCAGGTTAGTCGCCTCGGTGCTACGCCTTCCATAGCGAGGCTTCCCGAGTCTCCCTTCCTTAAACCCCTCTCGGTAGTTCCCGTCTGTCCAGCGAAAACTCTTTCCGGACGAGCGCTGTACCTTATACGGTTATGGACAAAAGCTGTCCACCCCCAAACGCTTCTAAATGGAGACTTAATCGATTTTCGGAGGATTCCCCTCAAATTTTCCTCTCTTTCCGACGCCTTCCCGCTCCTGGGACTCAATCTTCTTCCGGACCTGGGAGGAGCCTTTCCTTTTTTATTCTACTGTGGAGGCCTCAGCAGAATCTTTTGCAACCTTTCTGAATGGAAATCGAGGTCTCGTGCCCTGCTCTTGGCGCATGTTCTTTATCCCGCGTCATGCCACCTTCCAATTCCCTCCCTCCTTTCCGTTCGTTAAGGAGCGGTAAGCGTTTATGGCTCCCAGCAGCTATTTTTTCCCCCTTATAAGAGATCCTGCGTCCCCTAGATTCTACCTGTCCCGATTCGAGTCCGTGGATGAAGTACGGTTCCGCAACCCCCCAACCGATAAATCGCCTTGGGATTTGTGGACCCCGTGGCTTGTTCGCCTTGTCATCTTTTGCACGTCCTCCGATTTCCATCCCCCCAGTCCCACAAAAGCGCCGCCGCCTGCAAACTTTTTGATTCCCAGCCAAAAAAGCGCGAGCAGACACCACATTTGTTTCCCCCACTCCTTCTTAGTGCTCCCCCCGACCTCTTTTTTTCCTTTTCGTAGAAAGAGCCCCTAAGGATCTCAGCGTGATTCTCCCTCCCTATACCTGGAGTGTACCTTTCCATCGTCTCCACTGGATAAACGCCCTTTCAGCTGTTCAAGGCGAGATTCTCTTTCCTTATCCTCCGTTTCTAGATCTCTCATCGTCCTGGCCCGAGATCTTTCCCCTTTCATGCGGCTTAACTCTGCTTATTCGGGGTTGTCCACGCTGGGTCTCTCTGTCTTGTAGGGCGTGGCATTTTTTCGCCTAAGTGATCTGAAGCAGAGGATTTTTTTCCTGCCGTGCGTGTCTGTTTTGTTGCTCCTCTCTTTTTTTTGGCGGGAGTCTTTCCCTTCCCCGTTAATGGTGTTTTCTGACTTCGGGGCGTACCACTTAGCGACCGTTCCCGTGGTCCACGAAAAATTTTCTGAATAGGACGGTTGCGGCCCCCCCCGTCCAGCCCCCTCTCGGTGTTGGTTGCTCAACCCGAACCCTTCCTTCCTGAGAAGCTGGTTGCTGCGCGGTCCCCCGACCTTTCGGCCCGGACTTTCTCTCTGCTGCCATATCCTTTCTTTTTCTTTCTACCTTGACCGAAACGGTGTATGCCCATCTGAACGACGTCTTCTCTTGAAAGAGCTGTGCATGTTTATTCGCCCCGGAAAATGCTCTAAGACAGGGCCCCCTTCGTTGTATAGTCCCTTTATTCTTGTTTTCAGATGCGCTTTCCTCACCTTCTGAGGCTTGTCATGCGGGCTACTCAAAGGTCCCTGAAACCCCCCAATTTTTGCGACCGCCAGGTGCTTTGCCTCTTCCTCATTTAAGGAGGTCTTCGTCCTTCTTCGGGCCCTTTCCCTTTTTTCCACTTGCTTTCCCGTGAGCAGGTCTTTTTTCGTGCCAAACCCCTCTCAGTCACTACTTCTTACGACAGAGTCTTTCTGTTGCCAGAGGCTCGACCCCTTGACCCTAAGCTAAGGGTTTTCCCAAGGCGCGAGGATAGCCCTTTATCGATAAACTTCTCCCACACATCTTTTCCTCTTTCTCCCGGCGCCAAGATCCCCGCGTTGAGCTTCATGTCGTCCTCTCTTTCTTTCGGGTGTATTGCAAAAACGGGCAGGCGATCGCGTTCTGTTTTGTGATCATGCTGATCCCAGCCCCCCCTTTCTCTTTTGTTTTCTCGGCCCTATTTTTTTGACGCAAGTATCCCCCATGTCGCCGGTCGTCTTTCCTCTCTTTCTTGAGCGCGTTTTCTGCTTCCAAAAGACATCATCTGACGGCAGCGGTCCTCGCGTCGACCCCCTCCAGTTGTCGGCCGCTTAGTCTTCCTCCTTGAGGCTTCCGAACGAGATTTCAGCAGTCCTCTTCCCTCAGAGTAATTGTGACCCGGAAGAGACACTTCTGCGCGGAACCGGCCGGTCGTTTCGACCTCATGTTCAAGTGATTTTTTCATGCATTACTCCGTCAGAAGATCTGTGACCTTTCGGAATGTTCCGGGATAAAGCTTGCCCAGTCGCGTGTTTTGTTCTGTCGTTCAACCTCCAGCCTTTTCCCTACCTCGTCAGTTAGACACAGTGCCTGCTCTCCTCCATCATTCTAAGGATCTGTCCCACGTGGGCCCATCCTGGAATGAAGCTTCTTGGATTCAACGATCGGTCATTCTGAGTTTGGACTTCCTCTTCTCAGATTAGCCTTGATTCGGCTCCTGAAAATTCCGATTTGTTTCAATGGCTATGCCTCTTTTGGATTTATTTTCGACAGACTTTTCCTCACACGCGTTTAGTTCTTTTTCCGCGCACAACTTTTACCCTGATCGCATGAGCGTCGCTCACCGCGGTGCTTCCCCGTCCACTTTTGTGTCCGTCGAAAACTTAGCTGGGTCGCCGTCCCCTGGCGGATACCCGGTACAGCCGTCGGCGCCGCCTTTATTTCTGCTCCATTCACATCGACGTACTTCTGATGCTCGGTGGACAACGTTTTCCACGGGCTTGGATCAAAGAAAATAGTTGTCTCCTCCCCGATCCCCCCGCCGAGCCGGGGCTTGTCTCTTCCTGGGGACGCATTTGGAAAACATGGTCGTCTCGGTAAGCTGCCTAGCCCTCCGTGCCACCACTTCCCCTCCGATCCTTATGCCAGCTTTTTTTCTGCGCCTCCTTACGTTTTATAGCTGCTTGTATTACTCCTTACCCCATTTCCAATTTGACGCACCAACAGGAAAGCGAGGCCCTTGACCGGTCTGGCGCCCTTTTCTTCCTTGGTTCCCCCCCCTTAATGGTTCCCTTTACATGGTCGGTATCAACGTCTTGTGAAGACGGGCCCACCGGTCCCCCTGTGCGCTTTTTGTTTGATGATTTTTTCTGCCCGTATCTTTTTTCAATGGATTTTGTTAAGGAAGCTAAATTAAGATCCGGTCCGGGTAGGACAGTAAGGGCCCCCCTTTGGTCCTCTTCCCCACTACAACCTTCCCTCGGTTTTTCAGCAGGCACGGAAACTCAGCAGTAGTGGTCGGTCTCCCTTACCTTTTCGTCCTGGTTTTCTTTTTGATTTTCCCCCAGCCATCGCGAAATAATGTTCGGGCTCGAACACCTGTTCCCTTCTACCCACATCGCGGTGTCAGACATCACGAAACCTTGTCGCGGAGATTTCCATTTCACCCTCTTTTTTGAATCCTTTTTTGTGTTTGTTGATTGAGATTTTTCAGATCTGTACTGGTCTGGAAATCTACCTGACCAAAATTGTGGCTTATGATCCCGTGCTCCCCCTCTTGCGTTCTTCTCCCTTCCCATTTGGTGTTGGCCGAGACGGCAAAATTTTCTCGCGATGGCTATCACCTGCCGCCACAGTTCTTTCTTTTCCTTCCTTCGATTCCTGGAATTTTGCGGCTGTCACCTAACCGCTGCGACTGGTGTTAGTGGCGCGTCCTTTATCTTTAAGGTTTTCAGGTTCCGTCTAGGAGGTGAGTTCAGAATAATAGAACACACCTCCCCTATCTTAACAGCTTTTTTCCCCCTAATGCTTCCCCAATGGCGGATGCACCGATTGAAACCGGTGGGCCCTCTGCCCCCTCCTTTTTGTTTCCCTTTTATGTCTTCGATGCTTTGTGCCTTTTCCGGACCTTCGGATGACCTTTTTCCTGAGTTTCTATCCGCTGCTTGCTTTGGTCCTTGCATTTCGGATGCAGGTACTCGAGAAACTCTAAAAATTTCAATGTCACGGGTCTCCCTCCTGGTGGCCTTTTTTAAAATTACGGTGACGGGCGTCTTTAACCCCCGTCCTGTCTCTATGGTTCCTCTGACCTTTTTTACGCACCATATTTCCCAGTCGCCCCTTCCTCATTCCAGGCAGGTGGTGTATCAGTTCTTTTTCTTTGTCGACGGATTGTCTTGGCTTCTTTTTATTTTCCTTTTTTTTGGTGACGGTGTATGCCCCCGAGAAAGCCTTAAGGAAATCCCGTCTGCTCCTACTTCCTTTGGACTTTGGTTTACGGATCGAGGCAGAAGCCGACGTCCGAAAAAAGCTGACCGTCCTTTTTTTTACCCCACCCTTCCCCGTCCTTTAGTTCCTCACTGACGGTTTCTGAGAGTATTGATTCTCCTTTACACCTTTCTTTTTTTTTTATCCTGTCAGTTTTTTTTTCTGCTGTACGCCCAACCCCGCGAAGCAGTCTTGACATGGTCTTCGGAATTTACAGACCCCACCAGGAGAATCGTCTTTTTCTGATCCCCCCCCCCCTCCCTCTCCCCCTTTCTTGCTTGATCCCCCCCTCCCCGAAGGTTTGGTATGCCTTTTTGAGCCTCAAGATTGCGCGCTGGTGGCACTGATTTCCTGATCTCAGTGTCCAAACCCGTATTTTTCTTTTCCCCCCCCAATCCCCCCTCGACTTTTCTCCCGTTTAATCACCTTTCTGCCGTCAAGCAGATGGCTGAAGAGTATTTACATGCAACGGCACTTGTTACCAACTTTTCAGATTTTCGCCCCTTCAGTCCTCTTTTTCTGCTCTCTTTCCGTCTTTCGGACCCACGAACTCCCCATCTGTGGCTGTTTGGGGGGTTTGAAGCTCCCCTACTCCGTTAAGTCCCCTGCGACAGTCGACGCCGTGGAGCTGCAGTCAGGTCGATGTCGTTGTCGCAATGACCGTATCCGGCGCTGGCCGCTGACTCCTTACACCATTGTTTCTCCCCTACCTTGAGTCCTTCGAAACCCCCTATGCCCATTAAAAGCCGACTAAACGTTCAAAGCGCAATTGGCTGGAATATAGTTTTTTTCATTCTCCTTCCCTCCCCCTCTGACGATTTCCCCCCGGACTCCTTTTTCGGCTCAATGTTTTTGATCAACTCGCGATCGAAATTGGCGACCTTAGATCGCTTATGCTGTTGCTCCTTAATTCTATAGGTTCTTCCTGCGCCCTCTCGTTTTCTCTTTCTGTTATCCCCGCCTCTGTGTTTTTTCCGACTCGGGCTTAGAACGAGATAGGTGGTTTTTTTAACTGATACGGTTTTCTTAGAGAAAAGAACGCTTTCTCCTCTGACCCCCTCCCCCGAATTTTTTGTCTTCCATCAAGCCTCCCGGTCCTCTCCGTTCACCCCTTTTCCCAAATAGCGGGTGGTAGGGACGGAATGGGTGAGAAGCTGCCCTTGCTTTTCCTTTCCTCCCAGCGCCTTTCCAGATTGACATTTTTTCCGCATGTGCCTGCCTTCTTGGAGCTGTTTCCTTGGTACGGTAAATGACAAAGCTCGTTGACGAAAGCAGGTGTTCCCGTTTTTCCGGCTCACATCCCTTTTTGGACCTCTTTCTTCCGACCTCCTTTCCCTGAGGCAACCGAGCTTTACTTGAAGGAGGAGCTCGATTAAGTGGATGACTGATTTCACGAAAACCAACCCATAACTCGCTGTGATTTTTTGGCTCCGGGCAACAGTTTGGCTTCTTGCCCTTTTCCCCCCTGGTGGTTCTCTTTTTTCGAAGTTTCCTTCCTTCCACCCTCCAAAATTTAGACATCTCAACGCGAGCCAGAACCCTCCCCCAGAGAGAGAAAAAACGAACCCCCCCCAAAGCGCACGGCCAGTGGCTCGAGCTCCCCCCCTTTGTGCAGGTATTCCCCTTCCGCCGTCCCACCCCTTCGTGTGAAATACGCCACTTAATCATGGCTTGTTAACCCTTCAGGAGCCGCCTGGTCTCCATCAGGCTTGTTCCCGGCTCTCTTCATCCCTCTTCCGCCAGGTGCTGTTTGTTTTTTTTTTTTTTTAACGGCGGCTCTGAAATGATGGTTTTCAGCCAGGATTATCGGGCTGGCGTCGTGGGGGCTATGCGGAGGGGTCGCTTTCTTCCTCTCCCCCCTTGACTTTTCTCCCCCAGAGGTGAGCTATCGAATCTTTCTGTCCCTGTGGGTCGGGTGTTCTAGCTTTTGGCTGGGTCTGGCTCATCTCGCTGCTCGCACTCTCCTGGGTTTCTTCCCCCCGGCTGATACCCTCCCCCCCCATCTCTCAACTTTCCACGCACCCGGTCTGAATACTGACTTTGTGGAGCACCCGAAGCGAGTTAATAGGTTGTTTGCGTCACCTCCCCCCCTCTCCCCGTTATAACTTCTCTTCTCCGTAGCCCCCCTCCTCATGAGTGCTTTTTTTTATACTGGGGCCCGACTTCTCTTGCCATAGAAACGGGATGCCGTTTTTTTGAACGAACGGTGTAGCCTCCCCCCCTGACCCCCTTGTCCTTCCCACTCTTTCTGGACTTTAGCTTCCTCCCCGAAGTGACGGCGCTCGACCTTCTCCGGTTCAGATGCGGCTGCTTCTGCGCCACATTTTTTTTCAAACACTTGAAGCGTCTCGCCCCCCTCAGACACCTCCTCTTGTCCTTTTGTCCTCTTACGCTGTTTTCCTCTTTTTTCGTGGCCACTCAAAGATGAGTGCTCCGTGAGAGTGCTTTGCGTTCCAGAACGTATCAGTTACACCGATCTTTGACGCCCAGCGTTCTTTTTGCCCTCCCTTACGCCGAGTCTTTTTTTGGACGGCGCTGATAGTACAGCCGCGTTCTCGAAACTTCGTAGCAACAGCATTTCCAGCGATCTTCCCCACCCGGCGCACTTCGTTCTGTCTTACTCGGACCCTTCTCGCGCGGTCCCGGTGATACAACGGGCACGTTTCGCGTTCGGAAGGATGTGCTGATGTATTCCCGCCCCCTTTTCTTTTGAGGACGTGGAGTTTTACTAGGTCCTCTTGTTTCCTTCCCCTCCCCTTTGACTTTTCATCTTTTTCGATCGCTCGCCGGTAGTGCTGACAACAAATAGACTTCTTCAGCGCTCATATCGTGACTACCTTCGCGTTGTTTTTTTTCTCAGTTGTCCTTTTCGCCACCCTGATGACGGGCGTTGAAAGTCCGATCAAGACGGGTCTTGGACCCGAAGCGACGACTTTCTGAACGCATTTTTTTGGCCGGCGAAATCGCTTTCCCTCTGGGCTCCCCTCATATTTTGAGGCATAGTACCCTTGACGGTGATACGATTGCACCAGTCCTCTTTGCGCCGATGTCGTAACCGCCCCTTGTTGCCGCTGGATTTTCATTGATCCCCCCGATGGCCCCCCCCCCCCCCCCCACAGTCGACAATTTTTTATTTAGCAGTGGTCACTTGTGGGCAAGTACCAGATCGCGGCTTCGGCGCCCTTTTGCCCCTTTTACGGTTTAGTTTCTTCGAGCTTTCGCCTTTCTGCCTTTTCTTAAATTCAAGCGCTGTTGCCGTACTCTCCGGCGCCCCCGAGCCGACGGCCCAGTCGCGCTCCGCTTCGATTTCGTTCCCATACCGGTGCCTGCTCGGACAACTTTTTAGCTTTTTCCCCCGTTTTTGCACCCTTTTCATGTTCTACAACCCGGCCGGTAAGGTGATGCATTCCTTTCAGGCTCGATCACTTCCCCCAGAATTTCCCTCTAATTTTCCCCTTCCCGTGAGTTCCATGATAGGTCTGATAGGGACACCGTCCCCGGATAGGAACAAGAAAAGCCCTTGCGCCGCACTTCTGACTCTTTTCACAGCTGCCCCCGCAATGCCCCCCCCCCCAAGCGTCATTGCCCTTTTTTTCGACCTTGGGTAGGTCCTCGGTAAGCCTCAGATACGTTCGACCCCCGAGCGTGAACCCTCGAGACAGTAATTTCAAATGCACCCGCCTTTCAGCTTTTACGATGTTTTGCACGCCGAACCAGAGAGCAACCGCACCAGGCCGCGGCATTCCTGCCCGGCTCTTTTGCCCGTGTTTAAGCGGGGCAGGCCTAGCTCGTGTGCCTTCCCCCTTTTTACGGTTCCTCTTGAGTGTTACGGGCCCCAAGGTTTTTCAATAGGTGAGCTCGCCCATTTTGGGCCAGCTATGATCGTTGGATCCTTTTTTTGCCTTTCGTTCTGTACTTTATTTGTACCCCCCGCCCCTGACTCCTGCGAAAAGCGTCGGACAGGATCGGAATGCGCTTTACTAGGGCAACCCTTTGAGCTTGTGTTTTGCTCTCGCCGAAACACTTCCAGGTCCGAGAGAACTCCGGCGCTCCGTGAAAGACTAACCCTGGCCCTTTTTTTGTCCGCCCATCTCTCTCCTTCGGTCGCCCTGCCACCCAACGGTGCCTCCATTTTTCACTCACGCAGACGGAGCCCGGTGCTCCTCCAGGAGTATTTCCTTCTCTTGTTTTTGGTTAGAGATGACTCAGATCTAAGGAAATGGAAATCTTTCGACCAACTGTTTCTTTCTGGCTCGTCCTTATCTTTTGGGGATGGGTTGCATTCGAGCCGGCACCTATTTCGGATGTTTTAAGAAAATCCCTCCGCCAGGGCCTTTCTGGCTTTTTCCCTTGAGGAGTTCTTCCTTGTCGCTCTTGCCTGCCCTCACCCGCGTGAGGACTTGTTTCACGCGAGCGCCAGTCAGACCCTTCCCGAAGAATGTGCGCGACCTTTTTCTGATTCCTGCCTAACCCCCTTCGATTTGGCCCCGTTCTGTTCTCCCCCACGAATGCGCATTACCTCCAAAATGGTGGGCGCGATTTGGCCCTTTCTTGGAACCCTTCCCCCTTTCTTTTTCACACGCCTTCTTCCTAAATGCGGATTGTGCTCCCGGGCAGGCTGAAATGTCAAGAGCCTTTTCTAGACTGTTCTTTTCCTTGCCTTTGTTGGTATCTTTGTAGTTCGTTTTCCTTTTTTCCCTCTCAGCTGAGCAACGCGAGAGCCTTTGCAGTGGAAATCCCCGCGCGGCCGTTTTTCACTCTGCCGGTTGAGCACCTTCCAGTTTTTCTCGAGTCAGTCCCCCCGCGTTGCGCAGGGCGTTTACTTGGTAATAGAGCTCCTTTTTCGGCGCCCAGCCTTATCCTAGTCCCCCACTCATCCTTCAGGAAATCGATGGCGCTTGCAGGGCAAAACTGCCGGCGCCTGGACGGCGGTATTCCGGACGAGCCTCTCGGACGGCAGCCCCTTCTGGTTTGGGTTTGTCGCCCCCTTCCCCCGCTTTCTTCCTCCGTTACGTTCGGAGCTTAAGCATTGCCGCTTCAGTTACACCGGATGGTGAGAGAAATAGCTACCCACTGGGTTTCTCCGGCTTCTCCGCCCAGCGAGGGACACAATTGAAGCTTGGGTGACCGACTTTCTCACCCATCTCCTCGGTGTTCAACCAATCCGAAGTCCCTTCGCTTTTTTGAGCACCACCCCGGGGAAAGAAGAAGCTTTTCATTCTGGTACCTGCCTGTTTTTTTCCCTTCTTCACGATTGTTTCCTGATGAATGATCTCCAGACGGCACGGCTGGTTCCGGTTACGACATCCTTCAAAAACGCGACCTTTTTTCAGCGTTATCACCGGTTCTGCCTCCTATTCGGTCCAGTAAACCTTCCGGCACTTTGCCACGCTCAGATTTCGCCGTCGCCTGCGGTTCGGCGTTTCGCTTCCTGTGTTCCCAATCTGGCTTTCCCAACCCCAAACCACATTTGTATCTTTTTTTCGGACCTCTCACCCGGAGTGAACACTCGTTTTGAAGGCCCGACAATCCGTTAGTCGACGTCCTCTGGGCACTTCCCCGTTTGTTCCCTACCTCTCCTTTTGAGCCCCCGGGGATCGAAGAAGCGACCCCTATGATATTACGACCCGACCTTGAGCTGAGACAATTTTATTGCCCTATAAAATCGACTCCAAGTCTCAACCAAGGGCGGCGGTCCTCTTTATGATCACATCATTCCGCCGGCTCCCCCGCTCTGTTTGACGAGGCGGCCGACCGTCCCCTCTCACTGCGCCCCGAATTGGCGCCGTTTGAGCTGTAATGCTGTTGTTCCTATAGCTGTTTCTCGTAAACCAACCTCCCGGTCGGCATTAGTTCCCGAAGCCTCTGTGTCCTAGAAAAAGACGGGCGTCCGGGGACATCTTTTCAAATTTACGTCCCAGCCCAACTCAACCGCTTTTCAATGGACAATACCCTATTGAGGATGGCCCGCATCACCGTCATCCGACGCCGTACCGTCGTCCCCACCACTTCCCTCTGCAGGTCTCCGGGCTTCAAGTGTTGCTCCTACTGTGGCCCTGCCGACGCACTGCACTGAAACCGGAGAAACGCCTTCATCTTTTCCGCTTTTCGCCTTGAGTCTTTCCCCTATAGTTTCCACTTCCGTGCGGTTTTCTCTGGCACAACTTTTGTTCAAACTGGGGCCTTCTCAAAGACCGTTCCCTTGGCAGCAGCGGTTTCGTATAGCGTTCCGCGAGCTTCTAATCGTTCCGGTTTTTCGTTCGTTTTCGAACCCCAACAACCGATAAAACTCGCTTTGGAAGGGGTTGCTAGAAAACGTCTCTCTTTTTTGGAGTGGCCCCTTGATTTTTTTTCCTGGGTAATCCCTTTTTCTTCTTTTTTTTAGTCACACTCTTGCGACCGCAAGCTGAGCCCTCCCTCCAAAAAAGCGCGAGAAAAACACCGCACCCCCTGAAATCGCCTGCAGTCTGCACTTTTTTAGGAGGGTGGAGCCCTTGGCCGACGAGAGCCCCAGCGGTGAATCGTCCCAGCCCGACCTGTGTTAACCCTCGGTCCTCTCTGCGTCAACGCCATCCTTTTACAGGATCCTCCTCTCCTCGTTTGTGGTGCTCTCTGCGAACAAGTTCCCAGGCGGCCCTGACCTGAGGGTGTTAAAGCAATTATTATCGGGCGGCCCTGCTGGGGCTATTCGCTTTTCGGCGAATGTTATTCGTCATTTATTGATCATGCGCCCAACTCTCTTGCCCGTTCTGGGTTCTTTCGATTGTTCCTCTGATTTGCGGCGCCTGATCCCTTTTTTGGGATGTTTGAATTGAACCTCGTGATCCTTTGCGGCAATCGGCAGTAGGAACCGGCCGCTGTCCCTTTCTTCCTCCCGATTTTCCCTCCCCCGCGTATCGGTTTTGTTTTCGGAACCCTTTCAGCCCCACGGATCGAATCCCGGCCATGTAGACTCGGTGCCTCAGGCGAGGATCGCTTCCCGGCGAAACTTGATATCTTCCAAGAGCGGGCCTTTAACTTTATAGACTCTTCCTCGCTTTTTGACCTGAGCCTTCCCCTGCGCCAAGATCAGGTCACAGGCTATTTTCGACCATCGTTTCCCCCTCCGTGATTAGTAGGCCACCTTCCTGTTCCTGTCCTTCAGACCCCTTCCCCCCTTGCGCCCGCCAGTTTGTGTCACGAGCGTACTCTTTCCGGAGTAGGAGTCCTACGGGGAGGCGGGCCTCAAACCTCTCGGCAGTTCTTTTCCATAAACCGGTACGTCTGGAAGCCCAGTCGTGTCGATGGCACTGGCTTCGACGACGCCCCCGCTCTGGGTTGTCGACCAGACGGCGCGCGTATTTAGTCTCGTCCCTTTCCCAAATTCTCCCCATCATTACTCTCCACACAGGCATTCCCCTCTACGCGATTCATCGACGAGCGAATTGTCCCTTTAGAGCGGAGTCTTTGGCTCCACCGGGAATTCGGTGCTCGTTTATGTTTTTCATTTCATTCTCTCCCCTCCTTTGCTTTTTTCTTTGGATTTCCTCGGGCATAGGGTTCTTCTACAAGTATCTTCCATATATTTAGAAGCTTCTCGAGTGGCGCTTCTTTCCGGAGCTTTTTTAGCGGATGTGCACCGACATCGACTTCCCGGCCAGCCGCTCCAATCAGCGTCTATACGTGGCGGCGTTTTTCGGCCGCTTCCTTTTCCGTTGATTTCCCCCTTTGAGCCATTGCCTCTGGAAAAGTCCTCTCAAAGACTAGCTGTGAACCCGGTGTTACGGTCCCCCGCTTTTTCCTTCGTATGATGAGTTGCCCAGGCAGTGGCATTTCTAGTACTCGTCCTCGAGCATAGACTTTTTGCAGACCGGTTGATACCAGTGCTTTTTGTCGTCCCCCAACTTTTGCATTCTGTAGATCAGTAGGATAACATACAGTGCATGTTCCCGAGCGAAACGTCCAGGCTAGGTTCACGCTGCACGCCTTTCTTCTTTGGTTTCAATCAAGAAGGTCTATAGATTCGTGGACCCGCAGCTGTTATCACAATTCATGCATGTACAATGGGATAGAACTGAGATGGGATTATCGCCTCCAAGAGAACCCGAGAGCTGGCCCCAAGCTCCCTTCGAGCCCTCACCCCCCCTGATCGGATGATCGGGATCAGAAAATAGTAGGCTTGAAGGATTTTTTGTTCCCAACAAACCTCGTAATTTTTGCTGCCGTAAGGCTGCGGCTTACGTTACCCATTTTTCAGGAGAAGCGTTTTGACCTGCAGCCGTAACCTCTTTTAGGCCTCCCCGTATCGGATAGGCCCCCTTTCACAGCCGTGGGAGCCAGCCCCTCTCGATGAACAGTGCTGGCGCGACCCCCACTTGCTATTCCTTTGGTCTGAACAGATGGTTTCCTAATCAGTTTCGACCTCCTGCGGGACCACGGCCCGCGCTAATTCCAATGCCCCTTCGCGCGCCGCGGCTTTCGCGGCTAGTTTCTCTCCGACCATTCCCTATCTGTTTTTAGCAGGCTTGAAGGCCTAGACCTTCTCTGGGCGCCCGTGGTTTAAGACCTTGGGCAGGCACAACCTTTCCCTTCGTGTAAGCCCCTTTTCTGTAATCTTCCTTCGGTTAAACCGGTGCGTAAGCGGGTCCCGGACTTTTCCAGCGGGCCCTTGTTGGGTCGTTTTTAAGCAGCCCTCCATCCCCGATCCGGCGCCGTGCTTACAGGAGCTAAAGGCGCGTCCCCGAGCCTCATTTTCAACCCCTCAGCTAGTTCACGTCCTTTTGAGCTCGGACAGCAAGCACCGTCTGGAGGAAAGGTGATTTAAGAAATAGCTCCTTGTGCCGCTCGCCCTTCCATTTTCCAGGCCCCCCGCTGTCCTCGTGCCCTCCTTTCCCGCCAACAGTGGCCTCGTAGATTTCCCCCTTCCCGATTCTGAG
>Ga0179593_1368864_pt1 | contig 14822 bp, 13 predicted proteins | sample CZODoug2_1_08_16_FD_185931 | JGI IMG/M metagenome (GOLD analysis project Ga0179593, IMG submission 185931) | Vadose zone soil fungal communities from Angelo Coast Range Reserve, California, USA - CZODoug2_1_08_16fungal (PacBio error correction) | ecosystem: Environmental > Terrestrial > Soil >... | reverse complement strand
TTGTTTCATATGACTCATTCCTTCCCCTCCTTAATTTCGTCTAGCCCCATTCCCCTTCTTTTTCCCCATTCGATTTTCTCCCTGGTCCTTTTAGATGTCGACGCTGAGCCATCGCGCCGTTGTCCTCTTGGCAGTTCGTCCGAGTTCTCCTTGCCGTCCCCCTCCCCCGCCAATCGCCTAATTGGCGAAGCTTTTTTTCGCAGCTTCCTCCTTTCCCTTGCGCGGGCTTGGAGTGTTTGGTTCATGCGGCTGTGGTATTCTCCGGATAAAAGGTCGTCTGGTCTTGGTTGTACTTATTTTATAGCGGTAGGGCACGGTGGGCGCATCTCCTCTGCTCACTTGTAAAGTGCCCCTCCCCTCTCTTTTTTCTCTTCCTGACCCTCCCTTCCGCCTTTTAGCCCAGTTCACTGAAGGCACTCCCTCTCCCCTTCCCGGTTCAAATTTTGCCGTATGTGTTCCCCAGGCTGTCTGACTGGTTGGTTTTTTTCTCTCCCTGATTGCTCCCTTTGATCCCCTATGGAGCCGCGTTTGATCTAAACAAGTTAAGTGTGGAAGGCTGGAGAGTTCAGGAACTCTTTTGTTCACCCCCCCGCTTTCCGAGGACTGCCTGTGTGCCTCCTCCCCTCCTTTTTGGACGTGATTTTTTTCCTTTGGCTCCTTGCAGGTCGGTTCGTTAAGAAAATTTCATCGGCCCCCACCTAAAGTTTAGGTTGCCTCCGTACGAGACGGACTCCTGGCGACCTTTTTAGGTACTTTTTTCCACCCGACCCCGCCGCTCTTCTCCCCCTCCCCATTTTCTGTGCCGAAGTCTTTCGTTTGACCGCCCGATTACCCTTCTGCTGGCCGTATCACGGAAGATCCTTTTCCGTGCGGTTCTTCCAACAACTCTGTCGCTTTTTTTCCCCCGCCCGAATCCGACTCTTCTTTCCCATTTCTTTGGGCATCAATCTTTTTGTGTGAAGGTTTGATCAGACTTCCTGAGCCCCCCTCCAATGGATGACTTTTTGGTTTGTGTTTCCTTTTTCTCATTCCTTGTCCAGCGCCATCGTCGCGACTTCCCGGTGTCCCTCTCTTGGGCTTCGAGGTTAGCCTTTTTTTCCGCCCCATACGAGGTGGTGATCCTCCTAAGTTTTCGCCTGCGAGCTTGAGTTCTCGTCAAGGGGATGGGGGGGCGTTATTCCTCTCCCCCGCCCCGGACCGTGGCGAGTGTTCCTGGCATATTCTTTCGGTTTTTATTCACGTGCAATTTCGCCGTCTCCCTTTCGAGATTCAATCAGATCACTTTAAGCTTCCTAAAGGAGAACGGTCTCGCCCTCCATCGTATATTTTCTGGTCAACGTTAATTTGCTCGCTTTTCCCTGATCTTTGGTTTCTCTGATTTCCGTCCTGTGGCCCAAGGTTTCAAGTTCTAGCCGGGAAGGTCGTGTGTAATGTTCGCGCTTCTGCTTGTGGTACGACGCGAGGGGAGATACGCCCGTTTTTTTTTTTGAGTCGTGGACGGTTTTGATCCCTCTGTGTCCCGTTTCCCCCTCCCCTCGCTTCCTTTCTCGCCCCGACGCCCCGTCTAGAAACGTCGAATTTTGCCTCCGGTCGCCCCAAAGGCTCGAGCATAAGTCCTGGTTTTCGGACGACGATCTTACCGTCTCCCCCTGGAATGTCTCTTACAGACTTCGGTTGGTCGAGAATCCTAGCCGTAAAGATTGCCTCTTCCTTACCATCCCTTCCTCTCCCTAGGATCCAGCTGCCTTGTATTAGCTCCGCGACACACGCATTAACACAGCAGCTCTTTCCGGACGTTTTGACCGATGAGGGTCCTCAATTTCTCCCCCAGCGTACCTCTTTCCCTCTTCTATCAGCTCGGCTTCAGCGCCAGGTCAAAGGCTTACCAGGTTACGCTTCTAGAAAAGTACCCTTTCAGGATCGCGCAGAATGGCCGGGATACTCGGCCACTCGGTCCCACGACTTTTTCTCTTTAGGAGTATTTCTTCTTCACCTCAGCTCTGAACCCTACAAGGCTCTCTCTTTCCTCAAACTAGGTGTTTGGTGGATGATTTCGTTCGTCTGATTACCTCCTCGACTCCGGCTTGGTTTTCCGTGGGCTTCTTTTTTTTTGTCCTTGCTCCCTTCCTTTGAATTTAGTTCGCGGCTTGCCTGCCACGATGTCAAGTTCTGCTTTTTTTGATAATCTTCTCAGGCCTACTTGATACGAGTCGATTTTGCGCCGGATGAACGAAGTTTATTCTCTCCCTCCATCGAGTTTTTAGACCCCCTAGTAGAGCTGTTTTCTCCCCCACTGCGTAGTGTCCGCTCCGGTCACAGCCCAGCTTCTTCTTTTTCCCTGTCTTTTCGCGTCGCGGGATCAGCTCGATCCCCGTACTGAGCTTTTTTTTCTTTCAGCGTGTTCTGTATTGCCGCGCCCTTCAGCTCCTTTCTTTCCGTGTCGGCCATACCTAGCGGCTTTTCCTCGCTCTTGTTGTCCGTTTCCTGAGGTAACCTTTTTCTAGGCCGGTCACTTTTTCTGAGTCTGTTACCCTGCGCTAGCGTGCCCTCTTGGGACTCCGACGTAACCACCACGCCTTTCCACCTTACCCCGGTCTTTACCCTTCGGTTCTCCTTCTCTTGTTTCCCCCCCAGAACGAAGAGCGATTGGCCCGCCCGGCAAAGATGCTGTCAACGTCCCCCCCATGCCCTCGGTTCTCCTTCCTTGCCCAGAACCCGGCGTCTCTACCCCCTCCCCCTTTTTCGCCGGTCTCCTTACCCCCCCTTCCGCATATCCCCTTTCGTCCGCGTAGATCGCTTTTGGCCGGCTCTCCGGGATCTCGTTTCCCTTAGTGCTCCTCTGTCGTCCCATTAAGCTTGATCAATTTAGCGAGATTGACCTGTCAGCCTCTCCCCCCATTCTGGTCGAGAGGACGAGTCTCCGGACCCCACCAAATTATGATGTCCCTTTACTCCCTCTAACGATTGTCTTCTTAGGATCTCCCCCCTGCTTTTCTTTTGTTTTTAACCCAGCTCTCCCTTCCTCCTCCCATAGTTTTTTCCCCGGTCCGCAGGTCTGCCATAGAGGCAAGGCCACATCCTCCAAACGGTCCCCACCCCCGTCAAAGTAATAGCGGGCTTACTCCTTACCTCTTCCCCCTCCAACCCTCGGACCACCTCAAACCTCTTATTTTCACAGCGTTCTTCCCCCTTAGTAGGTCTTCTTGTTTGTGTCATCCTACTCGTGGTTTTGTCCGCCTCTTCCCTCCTCAGTAGAAGTAACGGTCACAGGCGTCTTCTCGACCAGGGCGTCACGCCTTTCCCCCCCGCCCCTTACCCGGCGACGGAAGCTGTGCTTAGGTGGATATCGGTCTGAGATTCTACTCCAGTACTAGAACTGGCCCCGGTTCCTTTTTCTCCTTCCGGACTTGCCCCCACTCTTTTCTCCCAGGTTTTTTGTTTTGGCGGGAGGGTCTGTCGCTAAAATAATGAAAATCTTCTGTGCAAATTCCCCGTCAGTTCTTTCCCCCCTAATTGATCCGTCTATCAGTTTTTTTCCACTCACGGTCCTAGCACCACCCTCTCCGGGCACGGCCAAAAACATTCCCTCAGTTCGCTTCGCATTTAGTCGCGTTGTCCCAGTGAAAAAGGCGAAATCGGTCTGACTCGACTACAGAAGCCTTTCGAAAAGTCAATCGTTCCTTTCGCGGTCCACTTTTCTCCTTGGTTCTCAGTTTCAGTGATTCTTTCCTTATCTTCAGGTTCGCCGACCGTCGCGACGTCTTTTCGGGATCTTTTATGAGAGATAGATGATGTCCCCCCCCTTTTCCATCACCTCTCTTCCCCCTCTACCCAAGAACAGCCGCTTTCGAGAGCCTAGGGAGAGTCCGTTTTTTCCACCCTACTCCGAAGCGCAAGGTAGTCGGCTCTATGCTTCGTCGACGCTTCGTCGTAAGTCGTCTTTTTTTCCTTTTCTTAGGCGCCGTTTTCTCTCGTTCTTTGCGGCGGCAGATGTTCTCGGATCGGTAGTCTTAGTGCTGCGAACTTGCAGAAGCCTCGCCATATGTATTTAAGCTTCTCCCTCCTGAGAGACGCATTCGGTAGTCTTGTTCTCGTCACCTACGGAAGATGAATCCCAGGCCTTTCTCCTCTCTAAGCAAAGCATTAGCACCGAGCTACTCCCCTTTGCTATGATACCACCTAGGCCTTATATTTTTCCCCTCCCCCCTCTTTTGTTTTTGACTTTACCCGCTACATTTGCCATGTTCTACTCGTGCCGGGTTTTTAGTTTGCCGTATCGCTGGTGTTTCCCTTTCATGGCATCCACGGCTCTTAATTTTGAATGAGGTGGCAGTACGTTGCTTTCTCTTTCCCCATCGTACCTAGTGAGTCTGCTGGATACGGGACCACTGTCGCGCTTGAAGTGCACACCTCCCTCTGTGTTTTCGGCTTGGCTTTGTTGCCTTCTCCCCTTCCTTGTTCCCTAGAGTTTCATCTTCGGCTCGCGACCGCCCATGCCCTTACGTGCGCAGAGGTAGCGCAGCTTAGCTTTAATGGAGAGGCTCGTAGTGGTTGGGTAATCCGTTGAGCTTTGCATCCGGGACTCTGCGGCTCCCCCTCCTTTGTTAGCTGTTTGGTGGCTTGAGTGACGTCGCATTTGTGGGACTTTTTTTTGTCGTCCCCCGGACCAAGATCGCGTCTTCTATAGTTCGGTTTTCGCCTTGGCCCTGCATCTTTCCGGCCCTCGCCGCCGTGTCCCCCCCCCCCATTTACCTCCGTTCAAAGGACGCTTTTGCATCGACTGTATGACGGTGGTCTCGTAGGAGTCCCTGCCGGGATAAGGCGGGCCTGCACCGCTGAAGAAGACGCCCTCCCTAAATAAGTAATGTTTTTCTGCCCTTGGCTGATTTTTTTCCCCTACGTTGGGCCCCCCCCCCCCCCCTTTCTTTCCCGAGCTTTTGAGGCATCCCGGCGTGCCTTGTGTCTCCTGTCTCCTTCATAGTTGTGTAGACCCAACTCTTCCCCACCCCCCAACCAAGCCTGGGCGATTTGCTTCCTTCGTATCGACTTCCTCCTTTTCCCTGTTTCTGACTTTTTAGCCTCCCAGATCTCCGAAAACTCAAGCTTTCTCCGTTTATTTTCCTTTTTTGAAAAAATTCTCTCCCGTCCTTTCCTTGTGTTTGTCTTACGGTCCCCGTTTCGTTCCCTTGCTGCTTCCTTCCCCCCAACGAGATATGATTTACTCCTAAGCCGACACTGGCTGGTGAAAAGGGCTGGTGCACCCCCAGGGGTCTTCCGACGGTTTGCCTCCTTTTTTCCGTTTGATGCCGCACCCCCCCACCCCCCCCCCCCCCCCCCCCCCCCCCCACCCCCCCCCCCCCCCCCCCCCCCCCCCCCCCCACCCCCCCCCCCCCCCCCCCCCATTTTTTCACTTGAACCCCTTTTTTTTTGTTCCGTTCTATGTCCTTTTCCCCCTCGGCAACTTCCGACCTGCCCGAAACACGATGGGTTCGTCGAGTTTCTCTTTGGTTTTCAAGCCCCCCCCCTCCGAGGTTTTTGTTCTCTCTTTGCACAGACTGGTCCGCTTCCGGCCTCTCTGAACGCTAAAGCACGCGGGGGTTTGTTTGTCCTGATAAGTCGTCCGAACTGGTACCCGTGCTTTTTCTTCTACGTGGCATTGCGTGCTTTTCAAGCTGCCGTGTTTCCCTTCCTTTTATGGGTGGGGGGTGTTTTTTGTTTGGGGTTTCACGATACCCCATGACAGATTATAGTCGAGTCTTACGTGACATCCTGATATGGCTTTTCCTCGAAGCCCGGTCGCCTGCGTTTCCCTATCGCCTGTCCCGGTAAGCCTAACGGGGCGTGAGAAGGGACTAGGGCTTTTTTTTGTTGTGATTTTTTTTTTTTGGTCGACCCTCTCTTCTTGCTTTCCCTCAATTCCCCGGTTTCGTATTTTACGGTTGAATCGGCTCCCTTGGCGCCTTCTTCAGTTCATTTCTTCTGAACCTTGGTCTCCTCCTTCTTTGCGACGGCTTCTCACAAGTCGTTGTTCCCCCTCCGCAGTGGATTGACGCGATCGTCCTGCCTGGAAGGTATTGCGCTACAGAAGTTTATCGGGTAGAGCCGAATCTCTTTCTTCAGATCTCGAGCTTTTTCATTCTCACCTCGACTCCTCCAGAGGCCTCCCCTCTGGTCTGCGTCCGCGCAACACGATGCCTGCATTCGCGGAAGCTCACGAATTGGGAGAACTCGATGATGGTTTCTACGTTTTCACCCCCTAGTACAGATAGTCAGAAGAGAAGTCCGCTAAGGTCCCAATGGGCTTTTATCCAATTTCCCTTTCCTTCTCCCAGTCCATGGCCTCTTTCTTCTACGCCCCCTACGTGCAAGCCTTTCCCCTGTTTTTACAACCCGCACGAGCACTCAGTACCCGCCCCGTATCCGTTGTCGAGTAGTGGTCGGTGAACTTCAGCGCGACCAGTGATCTCTTTTTTTTCTTGTTGTTGTGAGTCCTCTCTTATGGACCCTTTTTGCCTGCTGAGGTTGCTCCCTCCTTTCACTCATGGAGTCTGGACGTTTTTTGGGCATGAGAGTCCTTGTGTTCCAGGATTTGCCTACTCGGCTCGCTTTCCGCTGCCTCGATTTACTTCGCGAAGCTGCCCCCTTTCTTCCTCCCCCTTTCCCCCTTCGCTTTCGGCCTCTTTCGATACGCGTCGAGTACATTCAAGCCCTTTTTAATGAGTTTTTTAGAGCTGACTGCGTCGTATTCCGGGTGCGCGGCCGTTTTTTCCAATCTGCTAATTATGTCTTGGAGCGTCCTGTTTTTCTTTCTTCAGGGCGCGCTGAGCTTTTTCTCCAGCTGCGACTTCCTCGTTCCCCCGTCGACTCGGTACTGCCTAATTACATTTTCCTTTTTTCTCTTCAGCGTTCCCCTCCTGCTTTTGACTCGATTTGGCTTCCGGGTTCCCTTTTTCTTTCGGAGATTTTTCCGAGCCGGTTTCGGCATGGCGAGTACCTTCCGTCGTCGGCAGCCATCTCTTTCCAACGTCCACTCCTCCACCGTTACCGACCTTGAGTCTCCCCTCCTCCGGTCTACAACTGCAGCGGACGATGTCACACCCTCCCGGCTATCCGTTCAAAGTTGCTTGTCATTTCCCATGACCCTGATCTTTTCCCTCCCGCCCTTCAGCTGTCTTTCTGGATTCCTGTTTTGGCAATTCGTCTCGAGTTTCCTCGATCTCCTTGCGGACTGCTTCTTCCTTTCTCCTTCGTGGGAACTCTCCCTGTGCTCCCTTACTTAGTTGAGAACTTTGGTCTTCTCTCATTCCGCCCAATAGTTCGTTAGGCGGCGATTTTATTCAGTCCACCCCCATCCTCTTCTTCGTTCTCCCATCTTTCCCCCGCGATCTTTGATTGAGCTTAAAACCAACTCGTCCCCAGGGCCTGTTCCCAACCGCCTCGACCCCTGACGACTTAGTTCATTTCGTCCGCGGCCCTTTCCCAGATGCACTCCCTCAGAAACTTGACCCCCCCCAAACTTTTTTCCACCCCTCCTCGCCTTTGGTTGGTTCTCACGAGCTCCCAACGCGTTGACAAAGCCTTGTAATTCCCACCCCCTCCAGGATTTAAACCCTTATTCTTGATCTGGGCTTTTTACCCTCCTACCTCCGTTTTTTGTTCCGCCTTCCCATGACCGACCGTAGCCCCGTTTCCTTGTTGAAGGAGAAATCAGCGTATCGTCAGGGCGGTCAACCTTTGGAAAAGAAATTAGACCGATCTTTTCTTGTCTCCGACTCGTATGCTCGAGCCCTTAAGTCCCGGACATTTGCGCCCATGTATAGTCCGTCGAGGGTACCCTCCTACCAGGCTTGTTTGTTGCGTATTTAGTAGGCCCTATGTTAACCGATCCCTTCGGCATATCGTCCTTGTTATGCCCCTCAGTGGCTCTTTCGGATCATTGGGTGTGCCCCTCCCGGGCCTTAGTACACACTACTTTTTTACGGCCAAAAAAATTAATTAGTTTTTTGAGCGTCGGAGCGTTGATATGTTACCCCTTTCCTCGGCGGCTACTACTATGCCCTCAGGCCTTCTACAGCGATGCATCTTCTTTCCCAGGGAGGGTTGTGTCAATGGTCCTTGCCTTCAGGTTGACCCCTTTATTTTCCCTTTTTCACGCCTACTCCTTTCTTCTCTCGTAGGCTCTCTTTTCTGAGAGGAGGGTAGATGATGTCATCCCCCCCTTGCCCATCATTACTACTCCAGCCCCCCCCAGGGGAAGGCTCAACACGTGTTCTCAGCAGCGACTTTTTGCCCCGCTTAGGCCGCTTAACCCCTACTCATCCCGAGAATCTCACTCTTGCGGTGCTAGATTAAGGCTTTCGGTGCCTCCCCTCTGCGATTTTTCCCCCTAGGATTCCGGCCTTCTTAGCGGCAACCGATTTTATCGCGTCCCAGTTAGGAGAAAGTGTATCCTTTCTCCTCTCTTCTGTGGTTTAATCATGTGATCGCTCTTTCTTTCTGGCGTCGGTCCTTATCCCCCCCTTCCTTTTCTGAATCCCGAGCCGTGAGGCCCACTGCTGCTCCGCCCCGATCTTTGCGCAACCTGCGCGAGAATCTGTTCTAGCCTGACAATCAATGTATCCTTCTTTCACTCTTTTTGTTTTTCTCTCGTGCTACAGATGGTCCCTTCTTCTCGGATTTTTCGCGGTGATCTAGCGCTGGCTGATTTTTTCTTTCGGAATCACGGCTGATTCCTTTGTTGAAGCCCCTCGTTGAAGAATAGAAGTCGCTCGAGGAGAGTTCACCCTTGAGTCGGCCTCGGCACAGTTTTGCTTTTAGATTTCCGCGAAGGCCCCCCCCCTTATAATCCGGATGAGGGGCCTCTTTGGGACCCTTGTTGAATTTCCGTTCGCCGTATTATAGCCCGCCCCTGATTCCCCGAAAGCGGGTATGATCAGCTCGCCGGCTCCTTTTTTTGAGGATTTTGTGGTTTCTTCCTCCGGTTTCTCCTATGTGGAATACGAGTGGATAACCGAGTTGTGGTCCCTTCTCTGTATTGACGGGGGTTTTTTCCGACATATCCCCTCCTCCTTATTCACTCCTCCCCGACGAACGAGAATCGTCTCTTTCTGGTCGAATGTCAGAGTTCCCTTCCCTTTCCCCAGGTCTCGCCCCCAACCTTTTTTTCCCGCAACTTTACTATTTTCCCTCCTGTTTTTCCTTTTCTTCTCTTCTCGCCTCCGAGTTCTAGGTTTACCCGCGGGAAGGACCCTCCTATGCACCCAAGGCATTTTTTTGTCCCGGGCGCCGTTTTTCCTTTCCTTTCGTTTCCCCCAGCTGTTCGATTTTTGGAGCCACGTGAGGGTGGAACGCGCGGTGCACGTGCAGGTTCGATTGGAAGGAGTTTCCTTCCCCTGATGCCCCTTCTCGTTCCCCCCACTCTGGGTATCTTTTTCCTTCGTTACGCTCCCCCCGGATCTGGCCACCTGTCTGGACGCTGTTCTATGAGTTATGTCTCGCCCCCCCTGAAACCAAGGCTCTCAGACTCACTTTTATTTGTCCGGTTGCTCCCTTGCTTCCCCTCTTCCTTTGCGCGCTTTTTTCACCCTCTTACGGTCTTAAGTTATCATTTGCGAGCGGAACCCGAGAGTAGGATTGCCCAGACTCGACTCCGGCGTTCCGCGGTTGGGAATAATTGATTTTGGCTGTTTCCTACTTTTGCTGTGAGTCCCCCTTCCCCCTTCTCTGACTTTTTGTGCACGCGGTTTGGTAAAGTTTGTGTAGAGAGCACTTTCCTCTCCTTTCTTCAACGGAGATGGTGCGCCCGCGTTCTCGCTTTTCAATCCCCCCCCTCTGTTTTAGAGAAGCAAGAAGTCTTCTCCCTTTTGAAGATGAAGTCCGTCAAGAAGGCTGGCACTTTTTGAATTTAGCCCGTCCCCGAAATTTTTTAGGGCGTCCTTTCTATCTTTGGGCATCTCGCGGATTGTTCTCTGACCGTCCTCAGCTCCCCCGTCGTTTAAAAGAGACTTTTTTCCGCAGACCTAACTTCCCTTTTTTTGTTTTTCACTCATAGATATTCTGGCTTTCCAGCGCCGCCTTCTCTCCCTCGGTGTCGTCGCTGGTCGTTCCTGATGAGTTTTTTTATGTATGCCCTTTCCCTCCTGAATCGGGGAGGGTCGTGTCATCGGTGCTCCCCTCAATGAGGGCGGTTGTGTCCCCTCCGTAGTTCTATTCTCATCGCAATTCGTCCCTGTTGCGTCCTCGGTGCTCTCTTTTTCGCTGTTGTCGACGCGTGCCAGGTCACCCCCCCCCCCCTTCGCCCGCTTTACCGGGCTCCCCCCCTCCCCTTCCTTGGAGACCTTTCCCATGGTCCCCCTCTCGATTGCAAGTTTGAAGAAGCTAGTGCCGAAGAGAGGCGTACATCCTCCATGTGGAAGTGCGGCCCCAGCTTACGGTTTTCGAGACGGCCTACGACGGATCGAGTCTTCCACCTCTCAGCTCCCCCCAGCAGGCCGCTCAAAGCCGGCTTCCCCGATCGTTACGCGAAAATAGATTGATCCTAGAGAAGTAGCTATCTCCTTTTTTCTCTCTATGTGGTTTCCCGTTTTTTCTCACCTCCCTTTTTACGGACTCGACTATTCTCCTCCCGAGTTCCGTAATGTCCCCCAGTTTGATCACTGGGACAATCTTTTTCCGTACAATATGTAGCTTTTCCTCCCTCCGTCAAGCTCCTTTCGCCACGGACGCTCCGAGTTCCCCTTCCCACGAACTCCCCCGCCAAGCTGAGTACTATTTAGGACATCATAGCGCCCGTAAAAGAAATATTAGTTCTCTCTTCCTTTTTTTTATTTTTTACTGGTCCCGTCCCGTGTCTTTTCCCCTCCATAGACTCAGTTTTGAGGTTTCGGTGGGAGGAACGGGATGCCTGTGCGCGTTGTGAGCCCGGCCTTGACATTGTTTGATGCCCTTGTATGTACTTTTCGACTCTGCCTTTATCAAGCCTTGATTTTCTCCGGATCTTGAGCTCGCTAGATTTCTTTGTAAGCATGTATCCAATCCTCTTTGAGCGAACTTTTACGCTCTTCTCTATGTGCCGATATTGTTTGCGTGGCCCTGACATCTCCGTCCGGCTTTCTCTTCCGTTATCGTCTAGGTGATGGTAAGTCGGCTTAGATCTTTATTAATGCAGTCTCAGTCACCAATGACCTCTGTAGGCCTCCACGCCTTTCCATGCGTTGTCCCCCGATTTCGATCTTCCCCTCCTACTTCGTTTCCACTCGTCTGTCGGGTCCGTTAAAGTTTCCGTTAGAGCCTTTTATCTGCTATTACCCCCTTCCGCTCGTCGGCCAGTATTGGACATAGTACGTTCAAACAGCCCCCCTCTTAACCCCGGTCCGAACTGCGGATCTTCCCCTTCGAGGTAGACAATCCCGCAGTCTACCTCGCCACAGTCCTGTCCCCGTTTCCTTTTTTGGCCCCCTTGGACCACAGTTGTTCGGTTTTTAAGGCAGGACCCCGACAGTCGACCCCCGCGTCGCGCCTGCTTTTCGCTTTGGACCTTCTATCGATCTCTTTTCTCAGAGTCTTTTTACGTTGCCCCGTGATCTTTGGTCCCGATACGGCAGTCTTTTGCGATAGCTTGAGTCACCTCCGGGTCTTTATGGGCGTAGTTTCCTCCTTCCCCTTCCCCGTTCTGGGGGTCTTCGTGACCTCACCGGCCCCCCCCCCTTCTTGACGTGCGGATTAATCCGTAGATTTTTTGTTTGATATAAACGTTAGTGGGGATGAACCAGTTTTTCCTCTCTCTTTCCTTTGGCTTTGCTTTTTTATTCGAGGACCCCCTTACCTAGACCTTTCCCCAAAAACCCCTCTTATTTTTTCCTTGGGACTCGATCTAAAACTAGGGAATCACTTTTTCCCAATTAGGCTCCCCCTAGGCTGGGCGGGCCCTCCCCTTCTTTTCCTCTCGCCCTGAACCTTCCCGTATCCTTCGTGGATCCTTAGTGTAGAGATCCAGGGTTTTTTCACCGGACCAGCCTGTTTAGGACGATGGATGCGTACTCGTTCTCTTAGAAGTCTTTCAGGTGATGTCTTTATTTTTTCGTTCAGGCACTCTCCCGGTCTTTTGTGTTTTTGCTAGAGGTTTGAGTCCCCTCCTGACATGTCAGGGAGACATCCAGTCAAGAGCGTCCACCCGGTGCTCCGTCTTTGTCTTGTGTGCCAAACGAGGGTCCGTCCTCCCCCTCTTCGTGACACTTCAACTCGCTGTTCGAGCGCTTAAGTCAGACGGTTATCCGTGGCCGGTTTCCCTCTTCCCTTCTCCTCCAGAAGGCCCCTCTCCAGACCCTCGTCCATTGCGGTTTTTGCCCTCTTTGTGGCGCCTGTTTCTTTGTTTTCGGTCCTGGATGACATTTCCGCTCCCCGGCCCTATCTCTCGGCAGAGTGTTGTCGGGGGGAGTTGACCCCTTTTTCCACCTCCCTTCCCTTGAGGTAACTCCTCCACGACAGCTGCCCCGTTTTTTCCCTGCCGCGTCCCTATTCCCCCTTTCTCCCGCCTGACCCCAAATTCAAAGCCGAGCTGTCAGACGTTTTGCAGGTACCCTTTTTTCGACGTAAGAGAGGGCGTTCTCTCCTCCGCTTTCTCGGACTTCTTTCTCTGGCCTTTCCTCTCTTCTTTTTGGTTTTTCTCCGGCGGCTACATCTGTCCTCATTAAGAGAATAAGGTCTGATGTCTCCGCGTGAGAGAGAATGAGATCCGATAAGTTCCCCCTACATCCTTTCCAGGAGCGTGAGGCTCTTGCTCGCCCCGTAATTTAGAACCTTGCTCTCTCCTTCTCTGAGCCCTGCCCTTTCTTCTTTCCTTTGGGGTCTGTTTTTTTTGAGAGAGAGAAGATGGCAGGCGCCCGAGCCTCGCGCGGTGCTCGAGCGTTGTTTGTCCGATTTCGGGGATTACATCACTTCCTGACCCCTTATCATCCTGAAGGTCGAGCACTCGGCGTCCGGTCAATTTCATTTCTTTTTTTTTCCTTCTGAAGATGTACTCGCTTTTTTCCTCGACCCTATATTTACTCTGTTTCTCCGCGACGCTTCGTCGCCATTAGGCGGGGCTCCTTTTTCTAAGTTTTCGCGAGAAGAGAGAGCTGAAGCGCGGTCGTTCCTCTTTTTGGATCTGGCATCGCGCTTTTGGCATACGTCTGGCGTCCCCCTCGGTGTTTTTCCCCTTTTCTTTGTGTTCCGGCGTTTTTCACGGGGTCTCAAACTATCCAGACGGGTCCCCCCCCTCTCCTCCGCCTATCGTAGCGGAGGCAGGCCCAGCACCCTGACGGCACTTTAGGCTCCACAACTTCCCGAAACTTTCCCGTCTTGTTTCCTGTGCGCGTCTCTCGTCGGTGTCGTCTCCTTCCTTGGGCCGGTGACATCCACCGAGTAGCCCGAGCTCTAATAATAATTAGTTTTGCCGTTTCGCCTTTATTTTGTCCCAACCACCAAGCTGATCGTTTGAGACGTTTATCCCTTTTTTCGCCCCCTCTTCCGATGGTCGTTTTTCGCTGTGTAGGAGGGGATAGAAGACCCTAGGCGTCCACCCCCCAAAAGCCTGGGTTGGTACGAGGGGCCTTTCACTGCCCCTTCGATGCGGCATCGCTGTTTCCTCCTTTTCTTTCTCCGAAGCCGATCCCTTTTTCCACAACCCCCCTCTCTGTCGACGAATTGTGTTTCGTTCAACTAAATGGAACATAGACGTGCGCCGTCGACTTCTCCTTGGCCGAGAGGGAGGACCTAGTTCTGTATTTCCCGCCCCGACTCGGCTGTGAAAGCTGGTTTGGTATCAAATAGTTTTTTCCTCTTTTTGATTCATCGCGATTCCCGCGATCCCTGAACTTTTTGGTTTGAGTCTTTTCGAGGGCACGTCGCGACCTGCAAGGACGTCTTTTTCTTTGTTTTGGTTTCAAGAACCACTAACGATAGCAAGAAGGACCTTTCTTTTAGTTTGAATCCCGCCGTCAAGCTGATTGGCGTTTCTCCTTTCCGGTACTTGAGGCGCTTCCTTGGTCCCATATCCTTGGTTGCTTCCAGCTGACTTACTTTTTTTTGATAGAGTTCGAGACTCACTTCTAATCCCTCCGAACTCTAGAGTCTAGACACACTATATGCGCTGTTTTTCCCACCGTAGAGCAGGTTCCGCTGGCGATCTTTTATGTTCTTTCTCTTCGCTTTTTTTTTAAAGGTGTCTCTTGCATCGGTTGCCGTTGCTTTTTTAATTCCCCAGGTCGGATGCGTTGTTTGTTGACCCGCGTTCGAGCTACTTTTATTTCCCATTTTTTCTTTTTGGACTTTGACGTCGTCTTCCCCTGGCCCTCCCCGAGCGCCGTCCCTTTTCCGTCTTTAACCGGGATTCCGACCTTCGCGGATCACGGACCCCGGAGCCAGATTTAGTAACGAGGGGCAAGAGATCTTCAGTCTACGGCCCAAGGTCGGCTTAGAGTCCTCGGTTCTCGCCGTCCCTCCTACGATTCTTAGATGAGTCCTACTTCACCTCGCCGCTCATCAGTCCTCCTCCAGCCATGGCCTGCTTGCCTCGCAAAAGATGTTTCGTATCTTTGGAAGATCTCGAGAGCAAACTATCTGGTTGACAGGTTATTAACCCTCCTTTACCCGGCTCGCTTCCCATAGAGTTCTCCCGTCATTCGAAGGTTTTTTCAAAAGTTTGCTCAGTACAAGCGGCGTTTTCCGACCCGTACACTCGCTTCTATCCCGACGGCCCTTGTCCCAATTTCACGAGTCCCATCTTCCATCCTACTGTCCCATCCTCCTTTTTTTTATTCTTCGCGCTTCCCCTTCCAAGT
>Ga0179593_1274445_pt1 | contig 14822 bp, 18 predicted proteins | sample CZODoug2_1_08_16_FD_185931 | JGI IMG/M metagenome (GOLD analysis project Ga0179593, IMG submission 185931) | Vadose zone soil fungal communities from Angelo Coast Range Reserve, California, USA - CZODoug2_1_08_16fungal (PacBio error correction) | ecosystem: Environmental > Terrestrial > Soil >... | reverse complement strand
TGGATTTCCCCCCCTTCCTTAAAAAAACGAGATGCGTGCTGTGGGACACTCCATCGCCAGCCGGACCTTGACAGCAAGGCTTCGTGCTGTTGATCTGTCATCCAGACTAGGCGTTGGTAATGAGTTTGGTTTCTTTTCATTTGGAGTTTCTGTTGCCCTTGCTTTTAACCACCAAACAAAAAAACCCCGCTGCTTTTTAGCGGGATCCCCTATTTTCACTTGGAACCCCCCAATTTGTAAGTTATTTTCTGAGTTCGGCGTCCTGTTGCACACGTTCCCCGCCACCCCGTTATTCCGGTTAATTTTTTTTGTACGTGCACTTCCGGTGTTTAGTCTTCTTGTTGCACGCGGGTTTCTTTTTTTTTCTTGAGGGAAGACGGAAATCCTCCCCCCGTGCAACAATCGACGTTGGTGGGGTTAATCGCACGGCTTCTTTTCGTGAAATGCCCTTTCTTTGGACACCAACTGATCCAACCGTCCTGGTAAAACAGGCGCCCAGTGTGACCCCACCCTCCCAGTTTTGCAGGTTGCCAATCCTTTGGTTTTTTTTCACTCCCCCCTTGCCAGGTTACAGGGGAAGGCATTTTCCACCACCCGGAGCTGTTTTCCCGGTGGAATAAGCTTTTCCCCCTCTATGCAACCTGGCTTTCTGTTGGAAAGTGGCCCCCCGAAATTGAGCTGACCCCCTTCCCACACCGGCTTTTTGGGGACAATCGCCCCTTTTCACCTTTTGTTCCCGTTCCTTTTTTCCTTCGGACTTTTCGTTGTGTCGAAATTTCTTTAACCCCACCCGATTGGCATTTTGCCGGTCCAGTGTTGGGACTCTTGAAGTTGTCTTGACCTTGACTCCGGTGACACAAACCTTCGCCCCCCCGGGACTTATTGCCATGTCCATATCTTTTTCTTTAATTTTATGGGTCCCTTCTTTTAACACTCAGGCGAAACCGCCACACCTGTCTTTGCGTGGACATTTAGGCCGCCCACCTGATTATGCAACACTTTTTCAGTTTTTACTCGTTTGACTGTGTTTTGTTTCGTGCTTGTCATTGGACCAAAAAAGGGCCATTGTTTCACCCCCCTCCGTACTTGTGACGTGACGGCCCATTTTCCTGTTGCGTTGGTTCCCGGGGTTTACCCATTGTACCTATTGTGCAGTTTCACCTTCCAGGTTGGCATGAGCGGGGCCTATTTCCTTTTGCTTTGGTTCACACGTACTTTTTTGTTGGACCTTGTTGAGATCCGGTGGGCGTTCTTAAACTAAGGAGTGGAGGATTGTTCTGTATTGACCTTCGGAGTTGACCCGTGTGTATTGGCGGGTGCATTCCCCATTTCTTTTTGCCCGATTTCAAGTGACCTCTCTTATGTTCCCGTTTTACCTAATTTCTGTTTCCTTGGTTGGTTTGTCCACTTTCGGGGTTTTAGTTTTTTTCTTTTTATAGATTTTGTGTTTGGTCAACATCATGTTGGAGAGATTTAAGGTTTTCCCCCTGCCTGTTGCCCAAGTCGACTTTCCCAGTCACGTTGACTGTTTATTTATTGGGAAACCATATCGGTTACCCTAATTCCATGCTCTTTTGGGGTTCTCTTGCTTACCTTTCTTTCCAAAATCTGGTTCTGGTTCTTTTGGTGGTGACTGGGTAGGGCGAACTTCTTATCCCCATTTGGTTGCTTGGCCCGGGGTACTTGTGTTTTTATTTTCATTTCTTCCCCCCAGGTGTTTTACCTGTTCTTTAGTGTCCATGGGTTTCATTTATTGTTTTAACTTTCTCCTTGTTTCTGATTGGTGGGTTGGCCAAGGTCTTGTTTTTTTTGGCAAAGGTGCCTATTTTTTGTTGGTTTGTTTTTTTGGATGTGTTCTTTCCCTGGTGGATACCTTTGTTAGGGATTGTAAATACCCGGTGATTAACATTTTTTTCTGGGGCTATGGTTCTTTGCGTTTTTTTCTGGAGTTTCCCACTTGGGCGGGGGTTGACTGGTTTTTTTTTTACTGATCCTGCCCTTTTTGGGTTTTTTTTTCTTCCCGGTTGCCGATTCCAAATTGTTCCCCCTTCAGAAATTTTTGGCGCTGTTGACTTTGGGGGGTACCCGTCCCTTGGCTTTTTTGGGTCCGGGGCAGAACCGTCGTTCAGGGCGCTTGTTTGGACCTTCCGTATTGCGTATGGTTTTTTTCAATTCAGCCGTGGGGATTCTACCGACTGTCGTCTTTTTTTACCCAAAACCCCCCTTTTGCCCCGGACTTTTCTGGAATTACTTGGGACCTTCTCATTTTTCCAAAGGTTCCCTAACTAATTTTTCCCGTCATTGTGTTTTGTCCCCGCTCTGGAAGTTTGCGGTTTTTTTGCGTCGGATTTTGGCTGTCCGCCTCAATTACTTGAGGTTACCCCGAGCGTTTCGGCATCGGGGGCTTGTTTTCCGACAGCGGTTTCGCATTTTTCGGTTTGGACATCCTTGTTGTTCCGGGACGTTCCTCATTGACCTGTGTTTCAAATCTTTGGGATTGTAAAAAATTTTTTTGGTCTTCCTGTGTGGGGGAACGCTGGCCTGGGGAACCCGCTGCACAACAATTTTTTCTTTTGAAATCTTCTTTTCAAGTTAACTTAGAGTCTGATTTGTAGTTATGCCAAACACTTCACGGGCTGAATTCGTGAACGGCGTTTTTTCATTTTCTTTTCGCGACCCGGGTTACACTGTTCTGTGATAAAATTTTTTTCCTGCCACACTTTCCGATTTTTCCCTGAGTCCCGTTCCTTTTAGAAAAACCAGATTGTCCACCTGTACTTTCCTTGTTTTGCTCGACTAAGAAGTTGTATTTGCTTTCCATGGGCCCATCCGGATTTTTTCCCGTGGAAGGAAACCATGATGGCGGCGGAATCTTTGTACCCCTTTTTCTTTTCAGTCCCGACATGTTTTTGAACCCCCCTTTTTTCTGTGGACCTTTCCGCCCGTTTCAGAATCCCGAGGTCATTTTTTTTCCGCGGTCCGAAGGAAAATTTTCCCCCTGGTAAAAAAACTGCCGACTATTTCTTACAGTCAACCTTTTTCCTTGCTCCGGCTTGGGAATTTTGTTTTTTTTCTCGTTCCCCACCTTCCTTTGGACTTTTATTGGACAAGTGTTCTCCCCTTTACCTGTCCCTTTAGGGATTCCGGTTATCCCAGTTCCGGCTGCCCCTGAAGTCGGGCTTTTTATGCTATTCTTTCTGCTCCTCCCTATATATTTTCTCTACCTCCGGTGTTTTTTTGAGTGGATCCCTCTGATTTTAGGGACCTTGAAATTATTACTGATCACCCTCAGGGGGGCAGGCCTTTTTGAAATTTTTCCCTCCTTCCCCCACCCGGGATCCCCCCCTTGCCCCACCACTCCCTTCCGTTTTTTACGAAATTCCATGCACCTTTTACCACCCACAAGCTGTACACGGTTTTCCCCCCCCGGCGTCCCCCCCAAGCTGACAATTCTCGGCACCCCCGTAAGCTCCTTTTAAGTTTTCGTTTTTTCGCCCTTAAAAATCGGCTCCTTTGTTTTCAATTTCGATCCGCAGTGCCCAACTCCCTTTGCTGGTGTAGAGTGGAGGATACATGTCCCATGTTTACCTTAGCCTGCTGGCGCAAAAAGGTCCCCGAATTCCAAACACCCCCCTCCTTTCTCTGTCCGTTAAAGAGGAACAATCACCCCCGTTTCTTGCTCAGATCGAAATTCCGGACCACTTTCCCCCTTCGAGTGGTCTTTATTCCGATACCCTTTACCCATTTAGCGGGACGTGGAAAACCTTATGGCTCTAAAAACTTAACTTAGGCGTGTTAAGGAAACCCTTCAATTATTTCACCCCAGGCGTTTTAACACCCGAGGGCCCTACCACCCCCCAGAACGCACGTTTTTCCTCCTTTCGTTTAAGGGATGTCCTCCATGTTGTGGTCCCTAATTTTGGTGCCCAAAAATTCTGTTCCGTTATGGGAACTTCCCTTGGTTCTCCCCCTTAAAAAGTGTCTGTCCCCTTTTTTGGGCTCTTTCCCAAGGAAAAAAGTTTTTCGTCCCATTTCGGGCGAGAAACAATTTCTCTTCGTTTCCAAGTCCCTGGCAAAAACACCCCTGGACCCGGAACAAATTCCCTCCTCTCTTTGAAAAAATTGAGTGGTTTCCCGGGGCACCCAAAGCTCCGCTTTTAACTTGAAAGATTAGCTTTAACCCTCCCCCCACCGTACTCCTCAAAACCTTTTCGAGCCGAAGAGTCCGGTCCCCTCCCAACATTCAATTTCCCAGTTAAAATATTTGGTACCTCCTTTTGCCGTTTACCACGGTTTATCTCCGTCCGTGTCCAATTTTTTTTTCACATGACACGTTCTTTTCGACTGGGAGCCAGCTTCTTTATTTCAAATTCATTCCATCCGGACCCCTTTGTGTGTCGCCCAATCAGTCCAGGAAAAACACGACCGTATTGGCCCCCCCCGAACCCCCAACACTCACGTAAAATGTTCCCCTCTTTAAAACACCTTTGGGAATTTCCCAGTTTCCTTTGTTTCCATAGTGCGGTCCTTCAAATCAGAATTCCCGGCTGGTCACCCCCACCCAGCAGTTACACTAAGGGGAACAAACCAACCCCCCCTTTTGACCCAACCTCACAAAAGGTCACTTTTACGACCCCTCCCCCCAAGCCAGGGATCCGAAAAAACCTTGTCCTTTGGGTCGTTCCTAATGTGCCAATAATTGTTGACCTGGCAAAACCAACACTTCAGGGGGTTACCCCTTACCCCACCTCCCCGGTTTCCTTTTTCCCAAAAAAAAACAAGCCCCCCACATTGAACCCAACGTCGAAGGCGCCCAAACCCACCTGTGTCACTCAAACTGTTAAAAGGTCCCTTTATACTTCACACAACACCCAAGGTCCCGAATACCTTAACACATCCACCAAACCAATTTTTTAAAAGTTGCAACCATCCCCACTTACCCGGGAACAGGGGACATTTCCTCACTTGTTTTTGTTTTCCCTTTCCACATAGAAATCTTTGCCCAATGACTGGGGGGACCCGCGGCCCCCATGTGAAGTTGTTCTCCTTATTAACGGTCCCCACTTCACATTCCCCCATGAAACCCGTTTTTCCCCTGGGGTTCGGTTGTTAGAGAAAAACCCCCTCCCATTTCCATATCTGGCCGCTCGCCCCCGTTGGCGGCCCAACCAAGGAAGAAGTTTCAGAAAAAACCTTGCAGCCCACGCATCTCGTGAAGGAAAACAAACCCGGACTCACTCTGCCAGAGGACTGTCAAGTGTTAGAGCTACGGCTGCGTTTCCAACCAAGACTTTGGGGGAATGGGCTGAATTCCCCAACCAACACCCTTGCGCCTACGCCCGAGGTGAAAACAGACAGCAGCACCCCTAAACTTAGGGCAAATTCCCCCCCCTGCCCGCCCACAAGCAAGGAGTCCACTCCCACCCTTGCGACCCCCATCACCCGAGTGGTGTTTCACCCGCCTGAGCCCCCTGCCGTTCTGTGCCTGCGTTTCCCCATCGATGTCACTTTGTCCCCCCGTAATGAGACTCCAAGGTGGGGGCCTGCTTCCCTGCAAGTTGAGCGTGTTGCAAACACAAAAGAGAGGGACTCCAAAAGTCCTTGCAAAGCCCCAACATTCCCCTGTTTTTGAAACAACACTGGGTTACAGAACCCTTGAGAAAACCTGAATTTTTTTGTTCGAACTACCCCCTGAAACCTTCGTTCAAAGCCACGGGTTTTTCTTCTCGACTGGTTTCCCCCCTTGCCTTTCCACCCAAAGGAGTACGTTTAGTCTAGGCTTCACACCTTTGGCCCGTGATTCAATCACGGTTGTGCCAACTTGCAGCGTGGGATTTTAAAATTTGCTTGCTTCATAGACAATTACCCACAACATTTTCCAAATGCAATTTTCCCCCAATGGGCTTTGGTAGGGGTAAAAACAGTTCTTTACTCCCCCCCGGCAAACATAGGGCGAAAAATTACCCCCCTATTTTGGAATTTTTCTTTCCCCCCCCAAATTCCCGTTGTGTTGCTGGTTTTTTGTGTTCACCTGAGTACATACTAAATTTTTCCCACCCGGCACATTTTCCTTTTTCAGATTCTTGCGGTTATCTTACATCCGAGTGATTCCGTTTCGATTTTTTAAAAAGGCCATGATCTTATTGGTGAAATTCCCAAGAACCAACTTTACTCTTTCAACCCATGACCACTGTGTAGTCTTTTAAGGGCTGGACAGTTGGGGAATGAGTTCGTTAACCCATTGTAATATTGACCCTCTGTCAACCAGTCTGGCCCTCCCCCCCATCTCCCCCCCCCAGGGGTCAAGGGGCAACCAAGGATCTCTTCTTTTCACCTGAAAACCACACTTTGAACTCCCTCGGGCTTTAGGGTCTACATAAACGCTGGCTGGGGGTCTTCGACTTTTCAAAAAACCTTCCCGCCGCATTTGGGTGAGGTAACCCCCCTTGACACCATTAGGCCCGGATTTAATCCACGGGCCCCGGCTTCACCCTGACCCCCGTTTGGCAGAAAAATTTCCCCCACTTCCCATTTTTCCATGCGGGTGTTTTTGGGTGACAAACCTTTCTTTCAGGCATCCACCACCACAATTGCCTTGGCACCCCGCTTTCCATTTTCATTTGGCCCGTGCTCTTTTACAATCCTTTCAATACTTCTTTCACCGGTAGTCTTTTTCCTCGCGGGATTCCACACGCCCCCCACCAAACCACTCCCGGGTACTCTTTGTTAAAAGCGCGGGTAATTTGGTGTATAAAGTTGCGACTAGTTACGGGGCCCTGTCTACCCCCCGGCAGCCACATCGAGGGCTATGTTGCGCCATCCTGGGTCCCCTTTTTTGGAATGTGACCCTTAACGGTGGGCTTCTGGTTTTCAACTTCATATAGCTTCCCCGCACCCTCGGTCCGGTACCCCTGCTGGTTTCTCCTTCTAGTCCCCTTGCGTGCTCCAAACTCAAAAGGGCCAATAAAACGAGTTTCCACTGGCCGTGTTTTAGGTACATGTCCCCCCCCCCACCGCCCCAATGTTTGGCTTTCCTCCCTTTCCCATCACAGGAAAAAACCCAGCTTCCCCCCCCAAAGCCCCAAAGTCCCAACCCACCACTCTCTTTCTGTGTCGTTCCCAAAACCACCGCACGTCCCCGTATTCCAAAAGGGACAGTCTCTTTTTTCTTTTTTCCTTACCCCCCCTCCTCCTTGTTTGGTCTTTCTAGATCACTTGTGTGTTTGATCCGGTTCCTTGACCTGAGTTTTTACCGTCTTTGGACTCCAGGGTCTTTTGATTTTTGGGGGAATTTGCCTATTGTTGGGTGCTTCCCTGTTTCCACTTCGGGCCTTTTGGATATCAACCTGGTTGTTTTTTTTGTCTGATTATGTGCCCAACCCCCGCGGGTTTGTTTTGGTCAGTTTTCAACTTGGTATGATTTTGTTATTTGTCTCTTTCTCTGGACACAGCCCCCCGGGTGCCGTTTCTTTGACTTCCCCCCCCCCTGCTGGCGGCCGCGTAATATGGAGTGCCCCTTAAGTACCCCCACCATTTCATCAGTCCCCGGAAACACTTGTTGGTCTTCACGTAACCATGCCGATGTCTGGCTTTAAGAGATAGGTCGTTTCCCAACTTTCCCCGTCGGAAATCCCCCTTCAGTGACCACTCGCATTCTTCTTTTTGCCCTTTGGAAATCCCAGAATGAAGCCTTCCTTTTTATACGTTCGTGCGATGGCGAGGGCCCAGTGTTTGTGCCCCCACCTTGGGGTTCAGACCTGCCGGTTGGTACTTTTCTTTTGCGTGCTTGCGTTGTAAACCCCAAAACCAAAACAGTTTTTCTTGGGGAAGCGTGCGTCAGTAGCTGAACCCCCTTCAATTGCAAAAAATTATCCTCCTTCTCTTCCGTCCAAGGACCGGGGCTTTTTGGAACCAGCTTCCCAACTTTGCGGGCGGGTTATTTTTTTTAGCGAGGGTTCGGGGTCCCTCCCTCTTTGGTCATCGTTGGTTACCTTTATGTTGGTTCTGCTTTCAAATCCAGGACATCTCCTGTGTACCCCCTGACTGGGTGTTTAACAAAAGGAGGTCCCATTTCGGTTTTGGTTTCCAGTTTGACCCTTCCCTGGAATTCAAAAACGTACAAAAGAAGTTCCCCCCCGTGGCGGTGGCCCCCGTTGGCAACCAGGATTGCATTTTTTTTAAAAACGGTTATTTCTTTTTCTCCCCTACCCGAGTTTTCTTTCCATGGCCGGCCCCATTTTTTCACACCCCCCCCCGCTATCCCCCCCAGCTGGGACGTAGCGCACGATTCTTTTGGAAAACCCCCCCGTTCCTTGTTTGAAAAAATGCCCTCTTCCCCGATGTGTACAACCCATCCCAACAAGGGGTTTTTTGTTGACTCTACCGGGAACGGAAGGGTATGCGTTGACTTCTTTTTGGTTTTTGGTCCGAATACCTTCTCCCGGCGTCATTACGTGCCACTTGAATTTGTTTGGGCTCGGGCCATACTCTGTTTTAAAACTTTGGATTTCTTTTGTCCGCCCTTTCTTTAGTTCCATGGGTTGCCCCAAACTTTTGGTCTTTTCCTTTTTTCGGGTTCCCCTCTGGTGGGGCCTTTGGGTCCCCCTTTTCCTCGAACAAAGATTTGCTTTTGGCCCCAACCCCCTTGGGGAAAATTCTTTTCCGACACCCCTGATGGGGCGGCCAACTTCGGTTCCCCCCCCCGGGTTGTTTTGTCCGTGGTGTTGCTTGGCCGGAAAATTAATTTTTGGACTCGTTGCCCTTTTTTTGCCGTGAAGCAAGTCTTTTTCGTCGCCTTTTTTTGCAAAAATGTTTAAATCGGGCCACTACATGGGGCATGGGCCATCGGCGATTTGACCTTTTTGTTCGGTTACGCTGTCTGTGGCAATCGTTTGTTCCCCCCTTGGTTTGGCGTTTAAGATTCTTTTCCCCGGTCTTGTTTTTGGGACTCTCCTGGGACGTTTCCTTCTCCTTTTTCTTTTCAACTTAGCTACAGGGGATTCCTTCTTATGGGAGGTCCCTCCCTGTGCTTTTTTTTCTTTTTACTTTTTTTTACCCCTGCGGTTTTTCTTTTTTTTTCCTGCTACGATGGGGACCGCAGTTTCCCCTACCCGCTGAACTGGAGGTTTTAAGACGGTGGAAAAACCATTCTCCAAGGTCTCTGGGTCCGTTGGCTTTCTTTGCTTTTGGAAACCGTAAGGAAATTCTGCCGGCTGGGTCTCTTTCTTCCCCCTTTTCCAACCGTGGCCTAGTTGGTTTCAGGAGTCAGTGGGCTGGGTCTCACATTGCCCGTTTCTTATTTGGGGGCCCGGTTTGCCTTGGGACAGTTTTTTTCCTCTTGGCCCGACCCAGGTACATTTTCTGCAGGGATTACCGGTCCCAAAAATTTCCCTTCCTTGTTTTCCTCTTTTTTTTTGCTGTGGCCGTGGCGGTTTTTGCCCCAAGTCCTTCTTCTTTGGGCCCCTTTTTTATGGTGGTAGTACCCTGGATCAATTGGTTGGAAACGTTGATCCCACATAAAACGGACGCCATTTTTTTTTCTGGGAATTTTTTTTGGGGTACTTTTTCTATTTTTCAGTTTCGGTGGTCCCGTTTTTGTTTACCCTGGATGTTCTTTGTTTATTCCTCCCCGGTTGCTGCCGGGCAAAGATTGTAAGTCAAACGTGTCCCGGTGTACCATTGGAGTCTCTTAAGTCCACGACCCCCCCTTTATTTTGGGTGCTGTTGTTCCCCTTGTCCCCCGTGTGGTTTTTCCATGGACTTTTGCTTACCCGGGCAGTAGGTTGCGGATGTTTTAGGAATCCCCTTTTTTCATTTTTCCCCGTTTCGCGGTTAAAACACCTTTTGGTGGGCAACCCCGGTCCCCCCCTAGCCGGTTCCGGGAAAGAGCCCCACCCCTTTTTGCCACCGAAACCCTTTCGCATTTCCTTTTTTTTTTTCCCCCCTTCCCATTTTTTGTTCCTTCTGGTGACTCTTTGTGTGCCGCCTTCCCTTCCTTCTGGTGTCCAGGTTCTTTATGGTCTTTAAAAATGGGAAACACTTTCACATTCGCTTTTCCGACCAGTTTCTTTCACCGGTTTTTTTGAGAGGTTTGTTCGTTAATTCTGGTTCGTGTTTCGTCCTTTCCGTTTCCAGCGGAAAACATTGTTTGTTTCCCCGGTTCAGCGCAGTTGTAGGTAGCAACCCAACTGGCTGTTTTCGGGGACTTCACCGGACCATGTGCGGCTTTTTTCTGTTATTGCCAAACCAAAATTGGTCCCCGTCTTTTTCACTTCCTTCCAGGAAGGTTCCCCTCCGTGTCGTTTTTGTGGGCCCTCTTTTACCCCGCGTTGAACCGATTTTTAACTTTTTTACAACAGGGGCCTGATTTTCTCCGTATCTTCTTTTTTTTTTCCTCCCCCCTCCAGGTTGATTTTACGTGGAAGCCCCCGGACTTCGAACACGGCTTTTCCTTTTACTTTCGGATTGCCCTGAGGGTCTTCATTCCCCGTACTTTTTACTCCGTCTTCCCCCTTGATTTTAGTGAATCTGTACCTTTGGTCCGCAGTCTAAGGTTTGTACAAATTTTTCCTGTTTTTTCCTTAGGAAACCTTTTCGCCTTCCTGACTTTCTTTTGAGGAGTGCAAGCTTACATTCAACCGGTTTAATCTATAATTGAGGGTAAACTCACCCTCCCCGGGATCCCGAAGTTTCTCCGGAGGGATTTCTGAGGGGATTCCCCGCGGACTGTGTTCCTTAGTTTCCCATTTCTGCCTTCGGTCCTGAAGGGTATTTCCTTTGAGCCCCCCCAGTTTTTTCCGCGGATTTGAATGATGGCCCCCCGGTCCACTCCATTTTAGCTGTAGGAAGACCCATCCTCTCTTTTTTTCCAACCCCTCCTTGTTCTTTTGTCCTGTTCTCGATTTCCTTGTGCGCCGCAATTTGCTGCCTTTGTTGCCCTACGACTTAACCTCCCGACGTACCTTGAAGCTTTTTTTCCCCATTTACCCGTTGTCCGGTCAGACCAGTCCTTGCCCCACTATTACAGGGTTCCCACAGCTCCCCGGCGCTCGTTCCATAACTACAGAGCCAATTTCACCTTTCCGACCCCCCGACCAATTTTTCTTTTCCCAATCTCAGATTCCTTTTCAATGTGGTCGTTCCCGGGAGGACCCTTTTCCCCCTCTTCTTGCTCCCTGGGGGTAGGCAAGGAACCTTTTTCCCTTCCCCCTTCCCAATTTTCCGCCCCCCACGTACTGCTTTCACTTTTTTCCCCCCCCCCTCAAATTTTTTTTTTCCCCCCCTCCGTTCCGGGAACCCCAACCTGTTTTTGTATCCTAAGCCCATTGGGTATTCTTTTTGTAATGTTCTACCCTTTTCCCTTTCCCCTTCCGCGTGCGGAAAAAAGAGTGTCGCCCCCTCAATTAGGTGGACTTTTTACCTCCCCATTTTATCAACCCGGTCTAGAACCACGTTGCCCAGGCTTCGGAACGCCACTTGATTGACCCCCACTTCGGACCCCCCCAGGAGTGCGAAACGTTTGACATCCGTGGTGGGGACCCTCTCAGTCCCCTGACCCATTGTAACTCCCTAACCAAAGTTGAAAAGTTGTCTTCTCACCTTTGGCGAGTTCACCCGGGACACACCCCCAGGGTTGCCCATTGTCCGATTTCAACACACCCACTTTTTGAACCTCCTTGTGCACACACGGATCCACAAAGGCTTTACCTCACAACCAACTGCCCCCCCGCATAGGCGGCTAATTCGGGCTTTTTACCGGGTTTGGTACAAACTCTCTTTCTTTCCCCCTACCACTAGGAGGAACCGCCCCATTGCCCTAAGATAAACTTTTCCAAAACTGGCGAGCCCCCTACCCGCCGCAGAATAAATCCTCCAAATTAATTCCTTTACAAAGCCGGGGGGCCTCTTCCCTTGTACCCACTTTGGGTTCTCCTTCCGGTCGGGTAAACAACCAGGTTGAACCCCCTCCTGGCCACGAAGCAATCCCTCTATTCATTAACTTCTAACGGAACGGTCCCTCCCCCAATTCGCCTGCCAAACGTTACCCTTTCTTCCCCTTCCCCCCCCAAAAACAAAACCAAAAACTTCTTGCCGTTCTTTAAGTCTTTCCCCCCCCATTGGGGAAAGTGGTTGGGGATTTTTCATATTCCCCGTCCCTTCACCCACGCTCCATTAAAACACAACCCAGAGGGTGTGTTTCGGGCCCTTACCTTGGAAAACAAATCAAAAGCCCCCCCCCAACCGCCAAACCGGACAACATATCACAAAAAAGACCCATCACCATCCCCCCTTCAAAAATGTGATTTGTGCGGCTTTGTTAATCCTGGTTCCCCACTCCAGTTTCCCACGACAAACCAAACACCACAAGAGTTCCCCCAACAATGGTCCCTCCGGGCATTTTGTTCCCCAAAAACCCACGGCCCCAATCCCCCCCCCCCCAAAACCTTTTTTTCTGGCAGGACCAACAGCCCAAAGAAAAACAACCTCGGCCGGCCAGGTGCCCCTTATTCCTGTCCAAACCCCATGTTGCTAAAGGGTTTTACCCCCCCGGTACAACAAACTTCCCAAACCTCGTTGCACCAAGTGTCACACTACTCACCATCCCCAACTCCGGCCAGTGCCCATTCATTTAAAATTTTCCCTTCCATTCTTTTTTTTCCAAGAGGGACCCGAGGCCACCCATCCCCTTGTAGATTGTTTGTTGTTAAGGACTTTTTCTCCCATCAAAATTAACACCGCACACAGTTTTCCCCCTTGAAGTTGTTTGGCCGTTTGAGTTTACCAAACAACAGTCCTTTCTTCATCCACGCCCATTGGATTCCACCACAACTTCGCATGCAGCACCAACCCCCTGTCCCCCCCCAACCCTCCCTTGAATGGTTTGTGCAACCCCCAAAAACCCCCCCCTTTTTTCCAGCAAGCCCCCCGCTGGGGGGACCCCTCCCATCTTCCATTCCCTTTTCTCGTGAAAAACAAACAAACCACCCCCCGAATTTTTGGGGCCTTTTCCCGTTTGAATGAAAACGTTTCTTCCCGCCTTTTCATACCTCACCTGAAGTAGTCCCACCCCTTGTCATGTATGGCCCACAACCCTTTGGCCCGAGACAAGAAAACCTCGTAACCACCCTCAAACCACTGCCCCCCCAATCCTTCGACGGCTTTTTTTTAAAAACGTGTGACTATCGGTTTGATTTGCCCCCCGGGTTCCATTTAGCACACCCCAGGCCTGCTGTCCGGGGACCAAAAGTTCCCCTCTCAGTACAACCAAATTGTTTTATTGACAACAGGGAACGCCCCCCTCCCCCAACACGGTGTCAAACAATTCACCTTGTTCCCCGTTTCCCCCAATTGCCTGAACATTTCCTGTTTGTCTGCCGAAATTTTTACTTTTGGAATTTCCAGTTTTCCTGTTACTTCGCATTGCAATCCTTCACCCACCCTCTTTACAGCCTGGAAGATCCCAAATTTTCCCAATGGATTAAATCCCGTGAGCCCCCTACAGTCCGGTCGGCATTTTTTTTACACATGTCGGGTACTGGTCAGACCGCACTCCCCCATTCACTGACCGGCAACCCGACCTCCCCTGGACACGCTTACGTTTCCCCCACCCGGCCCAAAATCTTTCCTGCGAACCCCTTCCTTGTTAATGTTGATTTACACCCACAAAAGCCGTTTGTTGTCGTGGTCCCTACCCACTGTCCCCCCCTCCCTTTTTCCCCGTTTTTTAGACCTCTTCGGCCTCTTCCGTTGAATCTACGGTGACACCCCCCTGCCTGTGCTTCTTTTCCCCGTTTTGAAAAATTCCTGACACCCCCCCTTTTTTTTTTCACAACCCTTTACCCACTGGGGCACGGTGACACACTGCGCCGGTTGGCTGCCTTTTTTGCGTTTGACACCCCCTTGTCGATTTGGGCCCAGGCCCCCCCCCACCCCGTGTCCGGCCTTTCCCATAACAATTTCCCCCACGGTTGAAAAACCCCCGCTTATGAGCTTCAAGATCCCCCCCCCAAATTTAAAAACACGGCCTTCTTCAAAACCACGCCTTTCTCCTATTTTTTTTTCCGCTCCCAAACCCCCGCCCCTGCCCTTTGGCTTTAAACCTTTTCCACCCTTCACCAGCCGGCTTCCCCCTTTACCCTTTTTTGATTTTTTCCCCCCCGGTTTCCCTTTTTTGGGAACAAGAAATTTTCCCCGTCAATGTCCTCCCCCCCGAACAGGGTTTTTGTTAAAGACTTCAATCCTTAAAACAACTTCCGGTGTTTGAAAACTTGCCCAGGCTGTCCGTTTTGGGCCAATGGGAGTACCCCTGCAGTCCGGTCTCCCTCAAGGACGCCTGTGGCAAGTGAAGTTTCTTTTATTTCTGTATTTTCCAGACCCACCCCTCACACCCTTCTGATTTTTTCCACCCTTGTGTCAAGGGGGATTACTGGGACTGTCTAGTTTTCGGCTTTTTCTTTTCCATTGTAACTCATTCGGCTTCCTGTCAACCCATGGGCCGTTTCTTTCGTCACTGACCCTTCAACGGGGGCCTTTCCACCCCTTTAATTATTGAACTGCGAAACACGTTCCCCCTTTTGTCAGAATCTTTTGTCTTTATTTCTCCCCCCCTCGTATCCCCAATTCCCCCCCACCTTGACGACCCCTCCTCTTTCCCCACTTTCGGTGGTTTATCTATCCCTCCAACCCACCGTACATTTTGCTTTTTCTCCCCCTGCCCCTGGCCCCCAGGACATCTCCCACCCTCATCAAATCCCAAACCCATTCTAGGTCATGCTTAAAAAAAAAAAACGGCCCAAGTTTGTGACCCTTTAGTCCCCCCCCGT